>Ga0207706_10001703_pt1 | contig 21672 bp, 18 predicted proteins | sample KBSC53metaG_FD_184318 | JGI IMG/M metagenome (GOLD analysis project Ga0207706, IMG submission 184318) | Corn rhizosphere microbial communities from Kellogg Biological Station, Michigan, USA - KBS C5-3 metaG (SPAdes) (version 2) | ecosystem: Host-associated > Plants > Roots > Rhizosphere > Soil ... | reverse complement strand
GTGGCGCCGGGTATGACTGGCTGGCTGGCGGTGCAGGTAACGACGTCTTCTCGTTCGCTGCCGGCGACGCGTCGAACGCTAATGTCACAACCGCTCCCACTGCCGCCAACCATGGTTTGACGGACGTGATTGCGGACTTCACCGACGCTTCGGATAAGATCGCACTCGGCTTCACCGTGAGTGCCGTGCTGCACGACACCACCCATACCGTGGCGACCACTGTCGAGGGTGCACAGGCCATTGCGCAGGGGCTCCTCACGGCTAATGGCGGCGGCGGTACGGACGTTGCGGCGATCACCGTCGGAAGCGACACTTACCTGTTCTTCGATGGCGATCACGCGAACACCACCATTGACTCGGTGATCAAGGTGCTCGGCGTTACGGACTCGGCCTTCAACGTCGGGACCAACAACGACTTCGCTTGATCCTTCGGGTCGGTGAATAAGGAGGGCCGGTCCTTCGGGGCCGGCCCTTTTTATTGAACATCGTCAAAGATCAGTGCGCGAACCGCAGGTAGTCGATCCGGCCGCCCCTCGAGCCCAATCGTTACGGAGGAGGCGCTAGGCGCTCTACCCGATGACGTGAATCAGGCTATATTCCGGGTCTAGATCTATCGGAAACCCAGCTCAGAGCCTGCGGTCTTTCCGTGGCAGCTGTTATGATAATATCAGAGCCCCGAGCGGGTTACCTCGCTCCTTCGGCCTCGGACGTAGGCATCCAACGGCCACAAGCTTCGACCGTCAGCCCCCTATCACCTCATCGATGAGCGCAAGCCACGCTGCCGTGCCGCGAGCTTGATCGAACCCCTCCAAGGCGCGCTTGCGGGCCGCCTGCCCCATTCCCGCGAATGCCTCTGGCTCGCAGATCGCGCGGACCAGCGTGGCACTGAGCAGCGGCACGTCGAAGAAAGGCAGCAGCACGCCTTCGACACCATCGGTAATAGCATCATGCAACGGTGCCGTGTCAGAGGCGATGATCGTGCATTCCGCTGCCATCGCTTCGACCAGCGACCAGGAAAGCACGAACGGGTAGGTGTAATAGACATGCGCCCGGCTGATCGAGAAGGCGTCGATCATCTGCGCGTGCGGGACCTTGCCGACGAAGTGAACGCGCGATCGGTCAAGCTGATCCCCCAGCTCGTCGAGCATCCAACTCGTCCAATCCTTGCCGTTCGGACTGGTGCCGCCATAGCCGCTCGGGGCCGAGCCGCCGATCATCAGCACCTCGGCCTCGGGGCAGGTGGTCAAGACCTCCGGTAGCGCGCGCATGAAGATGTGGAAGCCGCGCAGTGGCTCGAACGTGCGATTGACGAACGTGATGATGGGGGTTGATCCATCCAGCACACGACCATTTGACAGCTTGATCCTCGCATCCACTCGGCGCTCCGCATGCGAGATGTCGACGCCCTCATGGACAATGCGGATGTTCTGCCGAAGGACCGGAGGGAAGCTGGCCGCCTGAAAACGCGTCGGACACACGATCTTATCAGCATATGCGTAGCTCAAAGCCTGGGTAGCGTTTTTCGCATGCGACCGCAGGTTGCGGGTGAGATTCTCCGGGCCGAATTCGGGATCAAAATTCAGATCGCTACCGTGGCTCCGATACATCATCTCCCCGAACAGGATGATCCGCGCGCTGGGCCAGATCTCCTTCAGGTAAAGCGTTTCGCCCCAACCGGGATGGCCGATAATCACGTCCGGGACGAAGCCATCCTGCTTGAGCTGGTGGGCGACGCCCGCGGCGGCGGTGCCGCGGATCATGTCCGCTTCCGCGCGAACCGCCTGCTCGAAAATCCCCTGCGTCGTTCCGCGATTGGTCGACCAGCGTCGGAAATCCACCCCAGGCCGCGCGCGCGCGGTCTTACCGCCTATCGCCGCCACCTTGTCCCCGCGCTTGAGCAGCGCGTCGGCGATATGGGGAAACTGACCGGGAAAGTTCTGATGAACGATCAGGATATTCGCCATCAGAGCACAATCTTCGCCAGATTGGTCAAAACCGTTTTCCCGTTGCGGACCACGCTGTAGCTCGCGCGATATTCACCCGCCGGCCAGCCTGCCGCCGGAACGCGCGCTCTGCCGACGAACAGCATCTGCTGCGCCTTATCGTGATCGAGCGGCGGCGCCTTGGTGTCGGCGAGAGCGCTCCCATCCGGGCCGACAAGCACAAGCCTCTGCACGTCCCCCGCCTCCAACCCGATCGCCTGGACGAAGGCCACCAGGGGCGTGGTCCGGCTGGGGCGCGGTTGCTGATCCGCTCCCTTCTCCTGAATATCCCGCATCTCGACCGGTCCGATGGCGAAGCCGGCGACCAGCACCTCCCCCTCGCGATAGGGCGGCGGCTGCTGCCAAAGAATCTGCCCTGCCCGGCACGCGCCAGCCTTGGCCCCATAAGCAAAGGGATCGACCACCCGCCCATCCTTGCGGACCGTCAGATGGAGATGCGGAAATTCGGTGTCGCCCGAAAGCCCCACCTGCCCCAGCACCGCGCCCGCCGAAACCCGTTCGCCCGGCCGCACGCGCAGACTACCCTGGCGCATGTGACAATATTGGGTTTCCCACCCACCGCCATGATCGATCACCAGGCCGTTGCCGCACTCACGGCCTGCGACCGAGCCCGGCGGTTGATCGCGCACCGACACATCGCCAATGCCATCGCGAACCCGAAGAACCGTGCCCGGTGCCGCCGCCAAAACACTCACGCCGCGCCGTTCGAGCATCATACTGGTCAGGCGAATATCGGTGCCGTCATGCTTCGGATAGGTCCGCCCGCGGCAGGCATAATCGCGCGCGGCCGGCCCCGGATCATCGTCGGGATAATTCTGAATCGCGCAGGTCTGACCGAGCTTACAGGCGACGGGCCAGGCGAGCCGCAAGGAGGGTGTCGGCGCAGGAGCGGGAGCGGCTGCGGCCAACAACATCAGCGGCAATAGCGCTAACCAGCGTTTCACAGCAGCTCCTCCAACCGTGCAGCCATTGCCCGGGCGATTGCAGCAACGGCACGCCTTTCCCATAACCAGCTTTGCCCGCGCGCCGCCTGCTCCCGGAACTGATCGGGCGTGTCGATCACGTTGCGCAGCGTCTCGAACCAATCCGAAGCATAGAGCGCCACCGCTTCAGCGCCGGAGTCCAACCGGTAGGCGGGACAGTCCTGCACGATCGGCAGCAAGCCCAGCGCCAGATAGTCGAGCAGTTTGATGTCCGACTTGGCCCGGTTGAAGGGCGTATCGACAAGCGGTGCCAGCCCCACGTCGAAGGGTCCCTGTTCCCGCAGCCATCGCACGAAGCGCGGGTAGGCGATGGCATCGGCGGGGGGCGGCAGACGATGGAGCCAGGGCGCTGGCTCGACATCCGGGGCTATCCCAATCAGCGTGACGTCGAACCGCCCTTCCCGCTCTTCCCAGAGTCTGTCCAGCGAGGGGCGCAGCGCGGCAAAGTCGGGTCCATGCGTTCCGGTGCCCATGTACAGCATGCGCACCCTGTCACCCGCCAAGGACTCCGGGCGCGGACGGCGCCAGTCGCGCCAGATGCGCGGGTCGAGCGCGTTGGGTACGACGGCCTTGCGATGCGAAACGTGAGCGTACAGGCGAGCGAGCTCGGGCGTCGAGAACCAGCTCTCAGCCGAGGCTGCAATCGCATGCTCGATAGCCGCGTTGAGCGGGCGGTACCGCGCCGCCTCGGGGTGATCATCGAGCGCCACGAAAGCATCGTCGACATCCACTACAAGCGCCGCACCGATCGTGCCGAGCTGGCCGATCAGCCGATCCACGGCTTCAGTCGATGGCATGGCCGCGCGCTGGACGATGCAGACATCGCACTGGGAGATCGGCTCCTCAGCCGTGCCCATCGTGACCACAACGCGCCCCACGACGCTTTCGTCGGTCAACGGGCAGAGCAGGCGGATATAAGCGGAACTTTGCGGCCCCTGCCCGCCGTGCGGCACGATCAGGTGCGCCCGGATCGGCTTCGCGGCTCCAGAGGGTTCTTGAACGGTAAAAGGCGGTTCCAACCCCAGGGCCCTGAGCGTGTCGCCAACGATCCGCTGCGCCCGCGCATCAAAACTGTGTGCAGCGATCACCTCTTCGGCTGCGCCCGCCAGTGCGCGTCGATTCTTCAGATCATCCGCGGCACGGCGAAGTTCAGCCGGGCCATGAACCTCCGTCACGGCCGAACCGAAGATGCACCGGATCGAGGGGACGGGATCCGATATTGCCTTACCGCCTGATGCGACGACGTCGAACAGGCGGTTCGAGACCAGGCCGAATGCGGCCATAGAGGGCCAATGGTCGTTCAGCACCGCGCCGGCACCTGCATAGAGACCTGCCAGCGCGCGGTTGTCGACATTATCGGCCTTGACCAGCTCCGACGGAACCAGCCCTTCCCAACCACCGCCATAGATTGCGGGAGGCCGGCCCGCTTCGATCGCCCATCGCACGATGTCGCGCTCGACGCCGCGTGAATTGCCCACGAACAACAGATCCGGTCCCTCAACGGAATCGCCGGTTGGCTGAAAACGCTCGGGATCGGTCGCCTGTAACAGCGGGGTTACGGTTGGGCGGACAAGATGATCGAGCAGCGCCGCATAACTTTCCGAGGCCACATAGACGCGCGAATAACGGTCATATTCCTCATACGGCACCTGATCGGGGTGGCTGATATTCCAAAGATAAGCGAGCTGTCCCGGCCGCGGCTCATAAGCGATCAGCCCGCGCAGGCTGATCGCAAGGTCCTCGTCCGCAAGTGCGCGGCCGCTCCACTGCCCGCGGAAATCGACATGGACCTCGTGGCCGAGCCGGCTGATCGCCGTGGCAAGCGAGTCTGCAAAATGCCAATCGCCCCAGGCGTCTTTCTCCTCCTCGGGCGCAGCGATCTTGATCGCGAAGCTAAGCTTGAGCCGTTGGGCAAAAGCCGGCGTACCGATCTCCAACCCAAAGCGATTCTTGGTCCAGACCAGTTTCTGGAACGCGGCGGGCTCGGCGGTAGTGATGCGGCCTGGATCGTCCTTGCCGTCATGATAGTCGCAACCGACGAAGGGAGCATAACCGACCTTGCGGTCCTTGCCGATGCGCAGGATCAGATCCCAATCAACCATGCGGCGCAGCTTGGGATCGAAGCTTCCCACGGCGTCGATCAAAACGCGTCGATGGCAGAAGGCATTCAGGTCGACATAATTCTGAGCGAGGCATGCCTCCCAGTCGAAATCGTCGCCACGATAGCCGGTGAGATGCCCCAGATCGTCGCGCAATGAGATAGCGCTGTAAGCCGCCTCAACCCCTTCCGCGACGAGGAAGCGCGTCATCACCTCCAGGAACCATGGCACCCAACGATTGTCGCTGTCGAGATAGGCGATCACATCGCCCGAGGCGGCTTCAAGGCCCCGGTTGCGGGCCGCCGATACGCCGCCATGCGCACCTTCGAGCCACCGGACACGCGGATCGGCCAGGAATGGCACAACCGCTTCGCGCGTGCCATCGGTCGAGCCGTCGTCCGCGACGATCAGTTCGAAATTGGCATGCGTCTGCGCCAGCACCGATCGGATCGCGGCAGCGATGCTGCTTTCGCGATTCCAGGCGGGCATGATCACCGAAACGCGCGTATCGGCCGCCTTGGCTGCAGCCTTCTTCGGCAGGCCCGCGATGCGACGGAGAAAGGCCTCTTCGTTGGCGACGTCGAAGTGGCGGTAGAAGCGCCTCGGTCGCTCATCTGATGTTTCATATTCGGGGCGGCTGATCGGGATCGCCACCCGCCCCTCGCGTGCGCCGACCTCCAGGAAGTGGCGCAGCGGATCGCCCTTCACGTCCGAATAGATTCGGCGGTAATGGCGCCCGTCAAACAAGGGTCCGGTCGGTCGCCCCTCCTCCGCCCCATGCCGCACATAATGTTCGAGGGGATGGACGCCCGCCGCCTCCAGATCCGGGTGGATGCGCAGATAATATTGGCTGGAGAAATAGGGATTGGGGTCGAGCGCGTCGGGATCGCGGCCGTGGCGGATATAATCGGCCAGCGGATTATGGCGCGCGATCAGCGCCGACAGCTCGGCATCGAGCGGTGCCACGAACCGTTCGGCGCGGTCCACCAAAGTGCGGATAATCGGCTCATGGCTCGGCTTGCCTGGCGCCTTGGCAAGCGTGAGCTGCCCCTCCTCGTCGACCAGGCCGATCTCGCCGTCCAAGGCCACGGGCGCGAGGCCGATCAACCGTTCGATCGCATGTGCCAGCGTGCCGTCGCGCTCGGCATCATGGCCCTCGAACTCCGCCAGTCGTGCGATGCGCTCGAGCAAGTCGGGCCGCGCCCAGAAGAACGTCCCTGCAAAGAAGCCCCAATCCGCCAGCGGGTAAAGCGGCGCCATCAACTTGGGCGCGAGTTGCGAGAGAATATCCGCATTGCCGAATTGATGGCTCGCCGCCGATTTGTAGAGCGGAGCCGGCCCGGCCAGCCTCAGCCGCGGCTCGCTCTCGAACGCCGCTAGGGCGCGCGTCACCAGCCGATGATCGCGGATCAGCCCGTCATAGGCGATCGCGCGCCATTCGGCGGCATAACCAGAATCGCCCTTCTTGGTGTGGAGGTGGCAGACCGCCTTATATCCTTCTTCGCGGATCAGCGGCAGGAGGTGGAGCAGAGGGCCGATATCCCACCCCCGGTTCGGCACCTCGATCCGCACCACGCGCCCCGGGACCTTGTCCAGCGCGCGGTCCACCGCTGGATCGAGCGCCCCGACAAACGTCGCCAGCACGTCGATGTCGGCACGGCCCAACCGTGCGACGCGGTCGATCAGCTCGCGCGCAACATCGGGATAGAAAAGGTGGAGGTGGATTGCCGCCCGCATCAGCGCTCGCCGGTCACCTTCATACGACGCGCCATCTGACGCGCATAATAGCCGGTGTCGAACAGCGGATTGGGATCATAACCCTTGGCCGCACCGATCTGCAGATAATGGTCGACAGGATCCAGCCCGCTTTCCGCAACGTCGGGATAGCGTGCGAGATAGAAATCCGTGTCGAACAAGCCGCTGTTCCGGATCAAGGCAGCGTCGCCGGCCGGATCGGGAGCGGGCTCGGGCGCACGCGTTTGAACGGGCGCTGCAGGCATGACCTCGCCCTCATCCTCAGGTGGCGTGTCGGTGACGATGCGACGGTGGCGCAGTTCATCATGGACGATGTCGCCTTCCAGCCACGGCTGCTCATTCAAAACAGCGTAGGCGTGATCCAGGCGGGTTCTCGCCGCCACATCGTCCCGCTCCATCAGCCCGCGCAACCCCGCGTCGACCTCCCGTACGATGCCGGCCAGCGGCTCCTCCAGCAAGGCCGAAGCCTCGCGGTGATGGCGCAAGCCCGGATCGAGGAAAGTTTCGATCTCCGCCACCTTCTCGGCATTGGGCTGCCAATTCCCTCGTCCGATCAGAGGCGCTAGCCGGGCGGCTGTGCCGCGCCAATCGTCGAGCATCCCATCATAATCGACCACGGCGCGCATCATGCCGCGCGTGGTCCGCTCCGCGTCGATCATGTGGCGCAGCCACAACAGGTGCGCGTAAGCGGGCGTCGTGCCGTCCCGGCTCGCGAGCGAGCGCGCGATTTCAGCCGGGCTGCGCAGCATCAGCAAAGCGCGAGGGTCGATCGCCATCTCGCCCAACACGTCGGCAATGACCGGCACGCAACGGCACTGACGCGGATCCTTGATCGCGAGCACCGGTGCCTCACCCCAACCGGCTTCGATCGCCTCGCGAATGCGGCGCTTGCGAGACCGCAATCCATCTGCGCTCAACCGCGAGAAATCGAGCGGACGCGGATCGAACCAGCTCGACCGCACCACGCGCAGCAATTGATCGTCGGCGGCGACCAGTGCCTGCGATTCCCAATAACCGCGCGCATTGTCGCCGCTCGGCTCAATTGCATCCTTCGGCAGCGCCGCCCCCAGCTGGCCCAACAGCCAGGTCAGCGCGGACGTGCCCGAACGATGCATGCCGAGCACGAGGATCGCGACCCGGTTCATGCGTCGGCATCCGGCATATAGGCCGCGATCATCCGTTCGACGTTCAGCTCGATCATCTCGCTGCGGACGTGGACCAGATCATCTTCCCACGAGAGGGCGCGATCGGACAGCGTGACCGTCTCATACGACGGGAAATAATCGACATGATCGAAGCTCCGCGTCGCCAGCTCGGCCGCAACGCGCAGTGCCGCCTTGGAATAACTGTTGGCGACCATCGCATCCGAGCCGGAAAAGCTGCGCTGGAAGGGCACCGGCGACACCGTCAGCAGCATCTTTTGCGCGGGATTCAACGCGTGCAGCGCCGCCACCAGCCGCATCACCGCATCGACCGTCTTGTCCATCGAAAGCTGCTCGAAAAAGAAGCGGCCTGGATGCCGCTCGACAACCGATCGCGGCACCGTATCGTTGAGGTACAGCTGTTCGGCCTCGTCCCACCAGGCTTCGATCAGGCCAAGAGTCACGATTACTACCGCGCTCTCCGCGACCGCATCCGCATACAGACGGCGAATGCGGCGGCGGCGTTGCAGGCCGCGCTCGCGCGTCACGGGCTCATGGCTATGGAGCTGGCCATCCCACCAGGCGTCCTCACCCACCTCTATCAGGAAACGACCGCCATCATCCTCGCGCGCCAGCTGCTCGACCTCATTGAGCATCGAGAAGGGCGTATATTTGTTGAGGATACCGGCGCGCAGGCCGGTTCCCTCCATCAACTCATTCGGTGGAAATTGCAGATCGAGCGTGGGAATGCGCAGGCCGCGATCACGCAGCGCGATCTCGATGTTGCGCGCGAAGCAGGATCCGATGGTGAACACCGAACAGCCGCGCGGCAGTGTGAAACCGGGCGTGAGCAGCGGCATGGCGGTGGGCTCAAGCCGACCGCTGGCCCGGTCGGGCCATTTCGACGCTCTCTGCCGGATGGTCGTCCGGTAGGCATCCTCTGCGCTTATCCTGGCGAAGGCGCTCCCCATGAGCGGGCGGTAGCCCCAGCCGCCGATCAGGTCCAGCGCATGCGCTCCGGTCAGAAATCCTCGATCGCGCGGATCACAGCCTCGCCATAGGCTTGGTTGCCGTGCGTCGGATCGGCGGCGTAATCGAGACGAAGGAAGCCGTCCGCGTCCTGCGTTTCCACGGGTACGGCCAGGAAGTGCCCACCCAGACGCTCTACCTCTTCGCGCAGCAGGCGCGAACTAAGCCGCCACATCCGCCAACGCAGCCCCATGCCCGCGGCCACCACCTCACCCCCGACGAGATCGCGAAACCAGCTTTCGGCGTTGGCCGATATGTAATCGCCGTCGCGAACCGGGGGTGGGCTTTCAACGTGGATGAACGGCCCTGCAACCTCATGCAGCGCGCGTAGTCGGGTGAAATCCGGCTGAAGCCTTTCGAGCAGAGTGGCGCGGATCAGCCCTTCGGGGATCAGTTCGGCGCCCTCATCGCGCGGTGGCCCCTTCTCGCCCGAAAGCATGAAGTCGAAAGGGCGGGGATGCCGCACCAGCGCAAGCATATTGTGCACATTGCCGCCGAGCACCGACGCGACTCGCGGCTGGTGACGCGTTATCTGGTCCTCGATCGCGGCACGCAGCGTCGCGCCAAAACGAGCATTGGCATTTTCGCCCGCTATCGCATTTTCGAACTCGGGCGCGTGTACCTGCTCCAACGTATGAATGACGCGTGTCCGCGGCTCATCGGGGAAGGCTTCGCGATGCACCTTGGCGGCTGCGCGCACTGCAGCGATGTGGCTTTGCCCCACCACCAGCAGGTTCATGCGGCGCTGGCGAGAATCAGGCATCTTGGCCGTCGAGCATCGCCTCGTCGCACATCATCTCGACCCAGCGCGCAACGCCAGCGGTGAAGGCATCTTCCGTCGTGGCGGGGGGCGTCTCGGCGACATCCGCCTCGATACCTGCGGCGTGACGCAGGAAAACGCGCATGACATGCTCGACGCCTTCCTCGGTCACTTCCCGCAAATCCTCAGCGAAGAAGCGCCCCCGCGCCTGCGGACCGGTGATGATTTCGTAGGACGGAAAATAATAGACGCCATCCAGATCCTCGGCCGCCTCCTGTGCCGCCGCGCGTAAGACCGATTTGGAATAGATCGTCGCGGGCAAGACGTGATTGCCGGACGCACTGGCGGCAAGCGGCACCGGCGATACGGTCAGAATCAGCCGTGCTCGCGGATTGAGCGCACGCAGCCGTTCGACGAACTCTCCGATCTGCGCGCGAACCTCCGCCATGCGCAGATTGCGGAACTGATGCGCGGCCGGATCGAACGTGCCGCCGGCGACTCCAGGGCAAAGCGGAAAAGCTGCGCCGTCGATCGTCGATACCCAGCCCTCAGTAAGGCCGAGCGTGAAGATCATCACATCCAACGTCTCGAACGCCTCGCGAACCGCGGAAAAATGCTGCGCGCGATCCGCATGCATTTCCGCCTCCGAAGCGTACCCGCCGGGCTGCACCGTGGGTCGGAAGGGATCGACCACGCTCTTGCCGTCGGATCCCACCCAAACATCCTCGGCCGGGGAGAAACGGCCGTAGGCGCGGTCGACCAGCTGTACGAGCTGGAGCGTAGTGTAGATGTTGCCATAGCGCGCCGTGTACAAGCCATATCCCGCCGCGCGTGCCGCCGCGGGGTCGATGATCGGGTGCGCTTGTTCGGTAACGAGATAATTGAAGCCCGAAGCGGCGAGATGGCGCGCGACATGCTGCGCGAAACAGCTTCCTGCGGTCGCCACCTTGTCGCCCCGCGCGATTTGCGGAAAGTCCCCCGCAATGGGATCAATCTCGTGCCCCTTTGCGGCGACCGAGCGGCGCCAATAGGCGCTGTCGGGCAGGTCTTTATAGGGATGGTCCGCCATTGGCGATCTTTCCCATGTCAGGCGTTCAGGGGCAACGGCTGGTCCAATCGCCGGTCGCCGCCGGTCAGCGGTTCAGCACTATCCAGACCGGCAATGACGAAGCTTTCGGCGCCTTCCAGCAAAGCCGCGTCAAACTGGATTGCGAAGGCGTGACGACCATCACCGATGCCCGCGGCCGCCAGATCGGGGCGATGTTGGTCGGCTGCCGCGACAACGGCGGATTGGCCGTCGATGCGGACTTCCACCGCAACGCCCGCACCGGGCCATTCGGGCGCGTGCGCCCAACCATTCACTTTCACCTCGCCGGCTTCGACCGAGACCGCATCGACGTGGCCGACGATGCTCGGCGGGGTAGGCTCTTCGATTGCCGTCGCTTTTGCTCCACCGAGCTTTACCGGCAATGCCTGCCCGCTCTGATGGATCACCGCCACGGCAAACCCGAGCAGACTCATCAGCTCGAAAACGTCGAAGCGGCGCTGGTGAAGCGCGTCGATTAGCCGTGCTCGGTCAACATCCTCCCACAGCGGAATCTCGGCCGAAGCAAAGAGCTCGGCAATCGCGGCCCGCACGCCTGGCATCCGATTCACCGACCATTGCCAGCTCCCGAACAATGGAGATCCCGCCGCGGCAAGTATCGGCGCGACGGCGGGCGCGCCAAGCGAGGGATCCCAGCTCTGATGCGCAAAAGGCAGATCGATCAGCTCGGGTGCCGCCGCCTTGATCAGCTTGTAATGGGCAAGCTCCGCCTTGCGTTCGGCGGCGGTCATCAGAAAGGCTAGCTGCATCAATGCCGGGACGCCAAGCGGCAGCACCGGCTGACGTTCGAACGCTTTGATCCCGCGGATGCCGCCGAGCCAATTGGGCACCCGATTGCGCCAATAGAAGAGATCGGGAAGGTCGGCCTCCTCCGCGCCGGCTTCAGACGCCTCGTTCATTTGCTCCCCGAGCGTATCGACAAGCCGCTGCCGCGCCGAGGGGTGGAGCGCTTCCAGCGGATCGAACGGCCCCTGCAGGCGCACCATCGCTGCCGGGTCGAGCGGGCCATCCGGCTGTCGCTTCGCATAGGCCTTGAGCACCTCGCCCAGATGACCGCTGATCAGCGTTTCCTGCCCGATCTGGTGCCCGCTTACATTGTCCCAGCCGCCCATACCGCCATCGCCCTGGAAAGCGATCGTGCGCAGCAGCGTGAGAAAGGCCCTTGGGCCGATATCGGCGGGCATGTCGGACCCGAGCGGCGGCTCGCGCCGATGCGAGAGGCCCAGCCGCTCGGCGATTGCCTGGCCGACCAGAACGTCGGGATGCCCAGCATAGCCGCGCGTGAACAGGGTCAGCCGATCGCCAAATCCGGCGGCCAGCGCGATGGCCAGCACCACGCGGCTATCCTTACCGCCGGTGATCGGCAGATCGAGCGGGCCGTCGCCGGCGGCGAGGCGGATCGCCGCCTTGGCCTGTTCCAGGCCTTGCTCCAGCAGCGCCGCACCGCCGCGCGCGAACCCCCGCGCGGCGGGCAGGCGGAAGGGCGCCCTAATCTGCTGCGAGCCCATGGGATCCGCCGAAAACCGCTCATTCTGGCCGAGCTGACGGACGCCCGCCCAGCCGCTTTCCTGGCCGATGCGATAGCCGATCGTACCGAGCCAAAGCGCGCTCAGCCTGTCCGGCTCCCCCTGCCCGCTCAAAAGCGCCACGAAGGCGGCACGATTGGCGAGGATGGACGTCCCGTCGGATGGATGGAACAGCTGGTACAGCCCCGCCGGATCCCCGAAGGCCTCCAGCATCCCGCTCGCGTGTAGCCGGGCTACCGCATATTCACCCGCCACGTCGTCCGGCAGGTGCGCGCCGGGCCGATCGAGCATGGCAGCGACCGACCGCGCGTCCAGCAACTCGCCGTTGCTCGTCCGCCAGATCAGCCCGTGAATGACGCAGGCGCCCCCCGCCGGATCAATCCAGACCTGCGCGTCAGCCGGGTAGAAATGGCTGTCGCAGGCAAAGACGGCGAGCTGCCAGCGGCCACGCGGCGTGTCGATGGCGGTGGCGGTGACCCGTTCCGGCACGATATGCGCGGCATCCAGCAGCGCAGCGTGGCGTGGTTCGGCCAAACCGCTCTCGTCATGCCAGATCGCGAACAGCGCCATGATCGCGCTCCTAAAGCCTGATCACTTTCGAGGCGAGCCGGCTCAGACGCCCAATTTGTCGAGCAGCGGATCGAGAAAGAGCTTGTGCGCCAGCCGACCGATCCAGCTACCGTGCCTTTTCTTGCGCCGCAGCCGGTCCCGGGTCTTGGGCAGCCACAGCACTTCGGAATGTTCGCGCAGCAGCGCTTCCGCAATCTCCAACGCGCGATCCAGTTCGCCCCGGCGCTCATGATGGAGAAGCAGGGCATGGCGCGGATGGAAACCGCCGTTTGTCATGGTGATCGCACGCTGATGTATGCCGTAAGCGGCGTCGAACTCTCCGGCGGCATCCAGCGCCGACGCGAGTTGCATATGATAGAGCGGATTATCTCCCTGCGTCGCCACCGCCAGTTCGGCCAGCGCGACCTTCTGCCGCGGCCGGTGCGCCGGGACGCGCTGCGCGAGAATGGAGAAATAATGGCCGGAGCGGCGCCGGCGGTTGCGGAGCTCGCGCGCAAATGCCGTGGCATCGACCGGCCCTGCCTCGACCCCACGAAGCAACGCACCCAACAGATCGGTCTCCAACAGATAGGCTGCGACGGGATGGCCGCCGTGCCGAACCGGAATGCCGATCACGGGCCACCTTGCTGCGAACAGCTCGAAATGCCGCGCGTCATGCGGATCCAGCGGATCATAGACGATATAAGGGCAATCGAGCGGCGGCAGCGCATCTTCACGGAAGCTGATCCGCGCGACATCTTCGGCCCAACGCCGGTCAAAGGGAACGACCGCGGGATCCACCGTATATTGCGGGGAAAGGGCAATCCCGACCGTCGCCCCGCATGTTGCACCATAATGCAGGGCCGCAAATCCGCCCATGCTCGATCCGTAGGCGATCACGCGATCATAATCGGCGGTTGTCCTGGCCACCGCGGCAAGTGCCTCGTCCAACTCAGGATATTGATACCAATGATTGTCGCGGCTCAGCACATGCACAGCGTCGATCCCGCGCGCCCGGAAATGGTGCTCGCCGAAGCCCGGCCGGTCGAGCGTGCGATGATCGGTGTAGGAGTCAAAAGTTACATAACAGATCGGGCCGCCAAACCCGCCCACGCGGCGGACAAGCAGGTCATTCGAACGGAACAGTTCGGTCGCCGCGACCATCCGGCCCTGTTCGGCGTTCACACACCTTGGTCCTTGGCCGCTTTGTCGATCGCCAGCAGCGACGTGAGCAAGGTTTCGAGCTGATCAAGCGGCCAGGCGTTAGGGCCGTCCGATTTGGCTTCGGCGGGATTGGGATGGGTTTCCATGAATAGGCCGCTCACGCCTACTGCGACGGCGGCGCGCGACAACACCGGCACGAATTCGCGCTGCCCGCCCGAGCTCGTGCCACTCGCGCCGGGGAGTTGCACCGAATGCGTGGCGTCGAACACGACCGGGCAAGCGGTATCGCGCATGATCGCTAGCCCCCGCATGTCGACCACCAGATTGTGGTAGCCGAAGGAGGCCCCCCGTTCCGCCACCATCAGCGTCGGCAGGTCGCCCCCCGCTTCCGCCGCGGCAGCCTTGGCCTTGGCAATCACATTGCCCATGTCGCCGGGCGCCATGAACTGGCCCTTCTTGATGTTGGCGGGCTTACCCGAAGTCGCCACCGCCTCGATCAGGTCCGTCTGGCGCGCGAGGAAGGCCGGCGTCTGCAAGACGTCGACAACCTCGGCCACCGGCTTGACCTGGTGCACCTCATGCACGTCGGTGAGCACCGGCAGGCCGGTTTCGGCGCGAACCTTCTCGAGGATACGCAGGCCTTCTTCCAGGCCAGGGCCCCGGAAGGAACTACCCGCGCTGCGGTTCGCCTTGTCGAACGAGCTCTTGTAGATGAGCAAAATGCCGAGCCGCTCGGCGATTCCACGCAAAACCTCGGCAGTAGAAAGCGCCATCGCCTCGCTTTCGATAACGCACGGGCCGGCGATCAGGAAAAACGGCTCCGCCAGGCCGATGCGTCGGCCGCAGAGATCCCAAGATTGGAGCGACATAGTTTAATCCAGGCCTCTCGCCGCGAGAGCCGCCTCGATCGGGGCGACATCTTCCGGGTTGTTCAACTCCCAGATGTCATAGCCCGGCGCAGCCACTTCGACCACCCGCACGGGTCGGCCATGCTCCAGGAAACGCAACTGCTCCAGTCCCTCGAGCAATTCGAGTCGGGTTGGCGGCAAGGCTGCGTAGGCTTCGAGTGCGGCGCGCCTATAGGCATAAACGCCCACATGCAGGAAAACCGGAAGCGTGGGATCTCCCACCGAAGCGGCCGCTACATGGGGAATCACGGCTTTGGAAAAATAGAGCGCATCGCCGTTGGCACCGATTGCCACCGTCGTACCGCCTACGCGTCCTTCCCGTTGATCGCCGAGCAGTCGCCGGTGGATGTCGGGCGTGGCACGCATTGCCGGCGTGGCAACCTCGATCGTCGGGTCCGCTGCTATCGCGGCGAGCAGCGCGCCCACGAAAGCGGGCGGGGTCAGTAGTGCGTCGCCCTGCAGATTCACGATGACATCCGCATCCCCAATGGCATCCAGCGCCGCCGCACAACGCTCGGTGCCGTTGCGGCTGCTTTCGGGCGTCATCGCCACCTCCGCGCCGAAGGCTTTCGCGGCGTCCGCAATGCGGTCGTCATCGGTTGCCACGATGACGCGTGCTCCTCCCGGCACCGCGCGGGCCGCTTCCCAGCTGCGCTGGATCAGCGTTTTCGCCTGGCCGCCAGCGCCCTTCAGCGGGACCAGCGGCTTCCCGGGATATCGGGTCGAGGCATAACGGGCCGGTATGACGATCGCCGCCGGCATGCGCGACTGATCAGGCAAGGCCCAGCCGCAGGAAATCGTGGACGTGTACCAGCCCGACCGGGCGGCGCGTCTCGCAATCCTCAATCGCGAACATCGCGGTGATCTTGTGGCTGTTGAGCTGCGTCAGCGCATCCTCAACGAATGCGCCAGGCGAAACCCAGACGGGGTCGCATGTCATGACGTCGGCCGCGGTCGCGTCCATCAGGCCGTTGAGATGGCGACGCAAATCGCCGTCGGTGATCACACCCACCAATGCGCCCCGCTCATCCACGACGCCGGCGATGCCGAAGCTCATCGAGGTTATGGTGACGATCACGTCACGCATCGACGTATCGGGCGACACCAGCGGCAATTTGTCGTCGCGATGCATGATCGCTGCGACGCGCATCAGCCGCTTGCCGATCGTCCCGCCGGGATGAAGCGCGGCAAAGCCGGCGATCGAGACGCCGCGTGCGCGCATTGTCGTCATTGCCAGCGCATCCCCAAGCGCCATCATCATCGCGGTCGAGGTGGTCGGGGCGAGATTGGCGGGGCAGGCTTCGTCTACGCGAGGCAGCAGCAGCCGCACGTCCGCCTGCCGCATCAGCAGCGAGTCCGCCTTGGATGCGATGCCGATAACGGCGAGACCCAGTTTGGCGGCATAATCCAGGATCGGCTGGAGCTCGGCCGTGCTGCCGGAGTTGGAGAAAGCGAGCAGCGCATCCCCCGCCATCAGCATACCGAGGTCGCCATGCGCCGCCTCGACCGGATGGACATAGAGCGATGGGGTTCCGGTGGAGGCAAGGGTGGCGGCAAATTTTCGGGCAATATAGCCTGACTTGCCGATGCCGGTCGTAACGACGCGGCCTGTTACGTTGAGGATCGTGGTGACAGCTCGTGCGAAATTCTCATCAAGCGCATTGACCAGGGAACCCAGCGCTTCGGCTTCGGTTTCAATGACCTCACGCCCATAGGCGATGAGGTCTGCACGGTCATTGCGGGAGAGCTGGCGCGAAAATTCGGCAACGCCCATGTTCATCCCTTTGTATTTTTGCATTGCCGCGCCTTCTAGCGGGCCGGTGCGGTCAATGCGAGGCGGAAGTTTACGTCGCTGAAACGATCCCCCGGAACGTTTCCGTCGGCAACAAGGTTGCTCGCGGAAAAAATATTTGTTCTTCGGGGCCTAGCTGTGGCCGACGAGTCACAGTGCCGCTAGCCTAACTGACCATCCGTTGCAAAGTCGCGATGAGATCGGCCTCGTGCGCAGGCTTGTCGCGGCGGATGCGTGCAATCCGCGGAAAGCGCATCGCCACACCCGATTTATGGCGCTTCGAGGCGTGGATTGAATCGAACGCCACCTCCAGCACTAGGCTTTTGTCGACCTCGCGTACCGGGCCGAATCGCTCGATGGTATGCGTGCGGACGAAATGGTCGAGCCATTTTAACTCTTCGTCGGTGAAACCGAAATAGGCCTTACCGACCGGCAGCAATTCGCCGCCTTCCTCGGGCGGCGCGGTCCAGCAGCCGAACGTATAATCGGAATAATAGCTTGATCGTTTTCCGTGACCGCGCTGGGCGTACATCATCACGCAGTCGGCGGTGAGCGGATCGCGTTTCCACTTGTACCAGAGGCCCGCACGGCGGCCCGCGACATAGGGGGAATCGCGCCGCTTCAGCATCACCCCCTCGATCGCGGCGTCGCGCGCACCGGCGCGGATTTCGGCAAGCGCTTCGAAATTCTCCGCTTCGATCAGCGCCGAAAGGTCGAACCGGGCGGGGTCGAGTCCGCGTACAAAGCGCTCCAGCCGCTCCCGCCTTCGTTCCCAGGCGAGCGCGCGCACATCCTCCGCGCCGTCGAACAAAATGTCATAGAGCCGCACGAATGCGGGATAGTCCGCCTGCATCCGGGCCGAGACATTCTTGCGCCCCAACCTTTGCTGGAGTGCGTTGAAGCTGGCCGCGCCTTCATGCTCGATGCCGCCACCCTGAGCTTCGCCTTTCACGAGCAACTCGCCGTCCAGCACAGCTTCGTGCACGAATGCCGCGGCAACGTCGGGGAAGCTGCCCGTAATATCGTCGCCGGCTCGGCTGTAGAGGCGCGTCTGCCCCGCGACATGGACCAGCTGGACGCGGATCCCGTCCCACTTCCATTCGGCGGCGTACTCGGCGAGATCGACTTGCGCATCCTCCAGCGCATGCGCGAGCATGAAGGGCCGGAAGACGGGCACATCGGCGGGTGTCGGCCGCGCGCCCGTCCCCTCTCCCCAAGCGAATAGTGGCAGATAAGGCGGTCGAAGCCCGTGCCAGACCTCTTCGACATGGTCGACATCCAGACCAAACGCCTGCGCCAGAGCGGTCTTGGCCAGCCGCGCCGATACACCGACGCGCAGCTCGCCCGTGGCGAGCTTCAGCAAGGCATAGCGACCCGACGCATCGAGCTGGTCGAGCATGGCCGCAAGCGCCCGCGGTGCTTCGCTCCTACCAAGCGTCATCAGGCGATCGATCACGGCGGACAAACGCAGGCTGCCGGTATCGACCTCGGGAGGCTCACCCGGCGGTTTCGGCCAGAGCAAGGCCGCCGTCTCCGCCAGATCGCCGACGAAGTCATAGCTCATCGAAAACAAGACGGGATCGACGCGTTCATCGACCAGCGCCCTGATCGCCGACGCCTTCACACCGGGCAGATCGAGTGCCCCCGTAAGCGCCGCCATCGCCCAGCCGCGATCGGGATCGGGCGTCTCGCGCACATAGTCCGCAATTAGCTTCAGCTTGGCATTGCGCGAGCGCGTGTAGACCAGATTATCGAGGAGATGGGAGAATTCGCGCATGATGGCCGCGCGTTAGAACGGCAAAGGGCGGCACATCGTGCCGCCCCGCCCCTTTTCCTTAGGCTGTTCGTCCGTCAGGTGACCGCCCGTCCGGCGAGCAACGCCAGGACGAGAAAGACCACGAACAAAACGATCATGATGTAGAACAGGATCTTGGCGATTTCGACGAACGCGCCGCCGATGCCACCAAAGCCCAACGCCGCGAGTATCAGCCCGATTACCAAGCAGATGATGGCCAGTCTGAGCATGAAAGGACTCCTTTCGGCCGCTCAACGACTCTTCCACCCGGCTGTTCCCGCGGCGGCTCAACCCTTGCGGCTGGCCTCGAACAGGAACCAGGCCCGCTCTTCGGCCTGGTCGGTCCATTCGTCGACGATACCCGACGTGGCATTGTCCTTCGCCTGCTCGGCCAGCTCCTTCACGTTGCGGAAGCTTTCGACGAGCTTGAGATTGTCGTCGCGCAGTTCGCTCAGCATGTCGGCAGGGCTGACGAAATCCGCATCATTGTCCTTGATCGTCTGGTGGCGGCTGATGTCGCCGATCGACCGCAAGGTGACATTGCCCGTCTTGCGCACGCGCTCTGCGATCGCGTCGGTGATGCCGTAAATCTGCTGTGCCTGATCGTCGAGCAGCAGGTGATAATCGCGGAAGTGCGGTCCGGACACGTGCCAGTGGAAGTTTTTGGTCTTGAGGTAGAGCGCGAAGCAATCGGCAAGCGCCGCATTCAGCGCGTCCGCGACACTCGACAACTGGTTGGTCTGGAGGTCGGTCGGCGTGGCGAGCTTGGGAGCGGGCGTATCGGCCATCGAGAATCTCCGATCAGAAACGAGGAGTGAAGGTCGAACCCTAAACACCGAATCACGGATTCGGCTTCCCAATAATCTTGATCAGAATGATCGATAAGCCCGCTCAGGCGGCGAAACGAACACCCACGGTTGCCAGCAGCAACGGGCCGGCTTCCGCGTTTTCCGCGCCGCAATTCGCCGCCAGCGCCAAGGCATCGAGCCAGTTCCTGAGCGGAACATTGCGGCCATTGCGGGTGATCTCATTGGCAAGGCCGTCCGCCAGCACCGCAGTCGGCGCAAAACCATCGAGCAGCGCCTGACGTCGCAAATAATCCAATCGTTTGCAGGCGTCCTTCGGCGCCATGCCGGGAAGGTCGCGCGCCAAGGCCGCGACCGATCGTTCGAGGTTAGCCCGCGCCTGCTCCGGCTCCATGACCTTATGCCCCTATGCTCTCCTGAATCGGAGGCTGACACGCCATTGGTTACTGGAGGATTAAGACGGGTCTGTTGCAGCCTGGCGGTAAACCTCTGTCATTCGGGACAGAGTCGGATCGGGCCGAGCATATCCGTATGCTTCTTCTTAAGGCTGTACCGCACCATCCACACCACCAGATCGCCGAGATTATCGGCTGGCATGGGTTCGAGCAGCGTGACGAGCCGGTCAATGTCTCCACAATCGGACGGGCCAATTGTCTTGACGAGCTGAGGGACGACGAGCGCTTCCACCATTTCCGGCGTGAGAGCGTCGATAATCTTTTGCGTATCGGCATCTGGTTTGTCATGCGAGGCGAGCTTCCGCAGGGCGGCCCTGCCACGCGGCCATGCCGCTTGTGCGGCGGCCTTGTACCGCACCATCATCACGCTGTTATCCTGCAACGGCGAATTGGCCGGCAGCCCCGCGGCACATTGCCTGCGCACTGCGCCAAAGGCAGCTGGCGCAAACGAAAGCATTAAATCCCGCACCTCAGCGCCGTTCGTGCAAACCACGGGAGAGCTCTCCGCGGCCTGCGCTATTGTGGCGGTCAAAGCCAGAGTCGAAGCCACCACCGAACAGGCCAGACGTCGCAATATCATTTCACCCTCCCCGTCATTCACGGCATCATCAGCACGAGCGGAACACCGCTTACAATGCCTTGACTTTCGCTCCGCACGGCGGCAAAGCGCCCCCGTTCGAGCGGCGGCGACGCCGCTTTATTTTTTGGCGGGCCAAGACCGCCATTCAGACAGCGCAGGAATATGGGTCATGGCCAAGCCGACCACCGTCAAGATCAAGCTCGTCAGCTCGGCTGATACCGGCTTCTTCTACGTCACGAAGAAGAATCCGCGGAATCAGACGGAGAAGATGTCCTTCCGCAAATATGATCCCGTCGCGCGCAAGCACGTCGAGTTCAAGGAAGCCAAGATCAAGTGATCTCCAGCGCAGCTACGGCCGCGCGGTAGATCCTTCGGATCGGGAAAATTCCAGGGCGGCCGGGTCAGCCCGCGCCGCTCTTTTTGCGTCCCAATCAAGCACGCTCCTCGCACGCCTATCGGAGCAGCTATTCCTCAGGCGGCGGCGAGCAGCCTCTGGGCCTGTGCGCGCGCCTCGTCGGTAATCTCAGTGCCGGAGAGCATGCGGGCGATCTCCTCCTGCCGCTCGATCGCGTCGAGCATGTGAATGCCGGTCCGCGCCACCAGACCATCCGATCTCTTCTGGATCAGCCAATGGCGATCCGCCCGCGCCGCCACCTGCGGGCTATGCGTCACCACCAATATCTGCGCGCGCTGTGCCAGCCGCGCCAGCCGCTCGCCGATCGCAGCCGCGACCGCGCCGCCAACGCCGCGATCCACCTCGTCGAAGATCATCGTCCCCGCCCCGCCCTCTTCGGCCAGCGAAACCTTGAGCGCGAGAATGAAGCGCGACAGTTCACCGCCGCTGGCAATCTTGGCCAAAGGCGCAAACGGCGCCCCGGGATTGGTGGAAATCTCGAACTCGACCCGGTCATTCCCCGACGCACTCCATGCCGTTTCAGGCAGCGCCTCTAGCGCGGTGCGAAAGCGCGCCGCATCCAGCTTGAGCGGCGCAAGCTCGGCCGCGACTGCCGTGTCCAGGCGCGCCGCCGCGGCCTTGCGCGCAGCCGATAAAGCATCCGCCGCCGCCAGATAATCGGCGCGCGCGGATGCTAGTTCCTTCTCGAGCGCGCTCAGCCCCGCGCCCCCCGCCTCGATCCGTGCCAGTCGCGCGCCGAGCTCCTCGGCAAGCGCTGCGAGCCCATCGGGCTCGACCCGATGCTTGCGGGCAAGCGCACGCAGATC
>Ga0207706_10001701_pt1 | contig 21679 bp, 23 predicted proteins | sample KBSC53metaG_FD_184318 | JGI IMG/M metagenome (GOLD analysis project Ga0207706, IMG submission 184318) | Corn rhizosphere microbial communities from Kellogg Biological Station, Michigan, USA - KBS C5-3 metaG (SPAdes) (version 2) | ecosystem: Host-associated > Plants > Roots > Rhizosphere > Soil ... | reverse complement strand
TTTCGCGATCGTCGGCGAGCCGCTCAGCGTCGAGCCGATCGCGATCATGTACCGCAAGGACGATCCGGCGTTCAAGAAGGCGGTCGACGACAGCGTGCGCGCGATGGCCAAGAGCGGCGAGGTCGCCAAGCTCTACGACAAGTGGTTCATGCAGCCGATCCCGCCCGGCAACACCAAGGTCAACCTGCCGGCGAGCGATGCCACCAAGGCGGCGTGGGCGAACCCGACCGACAAGCCGCTCGAGGAATACACCCAGCCCTGAGCGCCGCCTGAGGTAAGTCCTAGCGCGCCCGGCGCGCGCTTTGCTTACAGTGCGGCCAGCGCGGCGCGGAGCCATCCGCGCCGCGCTTTTCGTTTGCGCGGCCGCGAACAAGAACGAGGCGGCACGCGAGGAGGGGAGTTCGCTTGGGCAAGTGGGACTGGCAGGTCTTCCTGCGCGACACCGGGGGCGGCGAGACGTACCTGCGCTGGATGATGTCGGCGTGGGGCTGGACGATCTCGGTCGCGGTGCTCTCGCTGATCGTCGCGCTCGTCTTCGGTTCGCTGATGGGGATCCTGCGGACGACGCCAAACCGCTTCTTCGTGTTCCTCGGCAACGCCTGGACCGAACTCTTCCGCAACATCCCGCTGCTGGTCCAGATCTTCCTCTGGTACCACGTCATCCCGTCGATCTTCCTGACGCTTCGCAACGTGCCGAGCTTCGTGCTCGTCGTCTTCGCGCTCGGCTTCTTCACCTCGGCGCGGATCTCGGAGCAGGTCCGCGCCGGCATCCAGTCGCTGCCGAAAGGTCAGACCTACGCCGGCCTGGCGACCGGTCTCACCCGGGTGCAGACCTACCGCTACGTGCTGCTGCCGATGGCGTTTCGCATCATCATCCCGCCGCTCACCAGCGAATCGATGAACATCATCAAGAACACGTCGGTCGCGTTCGCGGTGTCGATCGCCGAGCTGACGATGTTCGCGATGCAGGCGCAGGAGGAGACGTCGCGCGGGATCGAGATCTACCTCGCGGTGACCGCGCTCTACTTCGTCTCGGCGTTCGCGGTCAACCGCCTTGCCGCGCTGATCGAGCGGCGCGTCCAGGTGCCGGGACTGCTCGGCGCGAAGTGATGGCGGAGCCGTGAACCTCGACTTCGGCTTCTTCAACTGGGCGCTTGTCCAGAGCTTCGTCCTCAAGGGCCTGATCTTCTCGGTCGAGCTGACGATCATCGCGATGCTCGGCGGCATCGCGCTCGGCACCGTCATCGCCCTGATGCGCCTGTCCGGAAAGCCGTGGCTGGCGCTGCCGGCGGCGGCGTACGTCAACGTGCTGCGCTCGATCCCGCTGGTGATGGTGATCCTCTGGTTCTTCCTGCTGATCCCGCTCTTCCTCGGCCGGCCGCTCGGCGCCGAGACCTCGGCGATCATCACCTTCACCGTCTTCGAGGCCGCGTACTACTCGGAGATCATGCGTGCCGGCATCCAGTCGGTCTCGAAGGGGCAGGTCGCCGCGGGCTACGCGGTCGGCATGACGTACGCGCAGTGCATGAAGCTGATCGTCCTGCCGCAGGCGTTCCGCAACATGCTGCCGGTGCTGCTGACGCAGACGATCATCCTCTTCCAGGACACGTCGCTCGTCTACGCGATCGGCGCCTACGATCTGCTGAAGGGCTTCGAGGTCGCGGGCAAGAACTTCAACCGGCCGGTCGAGACCTATCTGGTCGCCGCCATCGTCTACTTCGTGATCTGCTTCAGCCTGTCGATGGCCGTCCGGCGACTGCAGAGGAAGATCGCCATCATCCGCTGAGGTCGCCATGGCCATGATCGACATCAAGAACGTCTCCAAGTGGTACGGCACCTTCCAGGTGCTGACCGACAACACGACCAAGATCGAGAAGGGCGAGGTCGTCGTCGTCTGCGGCCCGTCCGGATCAGGCAAGTCGACGCTGATCAAGACCGTGAACGCGCTCGAGCCGTTCCAGAAGGGCGACATCGTCGTCGACGGCATCTCGGTCTCCGACCCGAAGACGAACCTGCCGAAGCTGCGCTCGCGCGTCGGCATGGTGTTCCAGCACTTCGAGCTGTTCCCGCACCTGACCGTGACCGAGAACCTGACGCTCGCGCAGATCAAGGTGCTCGGGCGCAGCCAGGACGACGCGCTCGCGCGCGGCATGAAGATGCTCGACCGCGTCGGCCTGGCCGCGCACAAGGACAAGTACCCGGGCCAGCTCTCCGGCGGTCAGCAGCAGCGCGTCGCGATCGCGCGCGCGCTCAGCATGGACCCGATCGTCATGCTCTTCGACGAGCCGACGTCGGCGCTCGACCCGGAGATGGTCGGCGAGGTGCTCGACGTGATGGTGGCGCTGGCCCAGGAGGGGATGACGATGATGGTCGTCACCCACGAGATGGGCTTCGCGCGCAAGGTCAGCCACCGGGTCATCTTCATGGACGCCGGCAGGATCGTCGAGGATTGCACCCGCGACGACTTCTTCGGCAACCCCGACGCGCGCACGCCGCGCGCCAAGGACTTCCTCTCGAAGATCCTCCAGCACTGAGCCGGCGCGGCGCGCCTCGCTCAGCCGATGTCTTCGTGCAGGCAGAGGATGTTGCCTTCGGGGTCGTTGAACCACGCCGCCTTCTCGGCGCCGAGCACGCAGACGTGCTCGACGGTCTTCAGCCCCGGCAGGTCGTAGTCCTCGAAGGCGACGCCGCGCTGCTCGAGCGCGCGCACAGCGGCGGCGATGTCATCGACACGGAAGCTGAGCGCGGTGTGCGTCGCCTTCGTCCCCTCGGCGCGCGGGAAGAGCGCGATCTCGGTCGCGCCGACGCGGTAGACGAACTTGCCGTCGGGCTTGGCGCCTTCGGGCACGAGGCCGAGCGACTGCTCGTAGAACCGGCGCGCCCGCGCCATGTCCTTGACCGGAAGGATGCAGCTGACGGTCGTTTGCGCGAGCGGCCCGGCTTGCGCCGTGCGCGACGCGGAGGAAGTGTCGAGTTGGGCCACGCGATCCTCCTTGCAGGTGGGCGAATGAGCGCCGTAGTTTGCTCCCAAGGCAGCCGCGCCGCGCCGCTTCGCCGCCGATGGGACAATCGGTGTGTGACCGCCGAAGCGCTGACGATCGTTCGCCCCGACGACTGGCACCTGCACGTGCGCGACGGCGCCGCGATGCGCTCGGTGGTGCCGCACAGCGCGCGCCAGTTCGGCCGTGCGATCGTCATGCCGAACTTGAAGCCGCCGGTGGCGACGGTCGAGCAGGCGCTCGCGTACCGCGATCGCATCGTCGCCGCGGTGCCGCCGGGCGCAGCGTTCGAGCCGCTCATGACGCTCTACCTCACCGACGCGACGCCGCCCGCCGAGATGGCGCGCGCGCGCGCCGCCGGAGTCGTCGCGATCAAGCTCTATCCGGCCGGAGCGACGACGCACAGCGATGCCGGCGTCACCGACTTGCGCAAGGTCGCGGCGACGCTCGCCGCCGCCGAGCGCGAAGGGATCGTCCTGCTCGTCCACGGCGAGATCACCGACCCCGACGTCGACGTCTTCGACCGCGAGGCGGTCTTCATCGATCGCCACCTGGCGCAGCTGCGCCGCGATTTCCCCGGCTTGCGGATCGTCCTCGAGCACGTGACGACGAAAGAAGGCGCGCAGTTCGTCGCCGCCGGCGGGCCGCTGACCGCGGGAACGATCACCGCGCACCACCTCCTCTACAACCGCAACGCGATCTTCACCGGCGGCATCCGGCCGCACTACTACTGCCTGCCGGTGCTCAAGCGCGAAGGGCACCGCCGGGCGCTCGTCGTCGCGGCGACGGCGGGGTCGGGGCGGTTCTTCCTCGGCACCGACAGCGCCCCGCACGCCGCCGCGCTGAAGGAGCACGCGAGCGGCTGCGCCGGCTGCTACACCGCGTTCAGCGCGCTCGAGCTGTATGCCGAGGCGTTCGACGCCGCCGGCGCGCTCGATCGCCTCGAGAGCTTCGCGAGCCTCGCCGGGCCGGCGTTCTACGGCTTGCCGCCGAACGCGTCGACGGTGACGCTGCGCAAGACCGCGTGGACGCTGCCCGAGTCGCTGCCGTTCGGCGATGCCGAGCTGAAGCCGCTTCGCGCCGGCGAGACGCTCGCCTGGCGCCTCGAGCCATGAACGGAGGCAACAGCCGGACGGCGATCGACCGCCCGCCGCGGATCGCGCTTCTCATCGACGCCGACAACTCCCCGGCGGCCAAGATCGACCACATCCTCAACGAGCTGTCGACCTTCGGCGAGACGAGCATCCGGCGCGCCTACGGAAACTGGAAGAAGCAGGGGCTGCGCGGCTGGGAGGAAGTGCTTCATGAGCACGCGATCCGGCCGATGCAGCAGTTCGACTATTCGAAGGGCAAGAACGCGAGCGACATGGCGATGGTGATCGACGCCCTCGACATCCTGTATTCCGACCGGCCGGAGGCGTTCGGCATCGTCTCGTCGGACGCCGACTTCACGCCGCTCGTCATGTACCTGCGCGCCAAGGGCACGGCGGTGTACGGGTTCGGCGAGCAGAAGACGCCCGAGCCGTTCGTCAACGCATGCTCGCGCTTCCTCTTTCTCGACAAGCTCGGTGTCGACGCCGCCGGCGGCAGCACCGACGGCGACGGTGGCCGCGACGACGGTGCAGCCGCGCCGCTGCGCATCCCGACCGCGAAGCTCAAACAGGACGCCAAGCTCGTCACCTTGCTGCGCAACGCGGTCGAGGCGGCCAAGGGCGAGAACGGGTGGGCGCGCGTCGGCGCGGTCGGCCAGCAGATCAACAACCAGGCGTCGTTCGACCCGCGCAACTACGGCTACGCGACGATCACCAAGCTGCTGAAGGCGACCGAGCTGTTCCAGCTCGACAAGGAAGGGACTTCGGAGGTCTCGGTGCGGGACATCCGCCAGGCGCGCTCGGCGCCCAAGGGCTGAGCGAACGGGCAAAGAAAAGGCGACTCCGGAGAGTCGCCTTTCTTCTGTCATGCGCCGGGATCGGCGCAAGGCAGCTCTTACTTCATCGGCTTTTCGCTCGACGGCGTCGCCGCTTCGCCCGCGGGCTGCGTCTTGCCGGCCTTGACGGCGGCCTTCGTGTCGGCCTTGCGCGCGGCGCGGTCGACTTCCGAGCCCTTGCCCGGCGCCGTCGAGCCCGTGGCTTCACCGGCGGGAGCCAGCTTGCCGGCAGAGCGGTCGGCCTTGGTCGTGGCCTTGCGCTCGTCGCGCGTCTTGTCCGACGCCTTGCCCGGGGTCACCGAGCCGGTGGCTTCGCCGGCGGGCGCCAGCGCGCCCTTCTTGGCATCCGCCTTGACTTCGGCGCGGGTCGGTGACGAAGCGGCTTGCGCGAACGCGCCTTGCGAGAACACGGCGACCGCCGCGGCGACTGCTCCCAAAACGAGTTTGGTCTTCATCTGGTTACTCCTGATCGTTGCATTGAATGGAAGGGGCTTCCATGAGTCGCCGCCCCCGTGCCATGCATCCAAGAGCGAGACAACACGAAAAACGCGCCAACAGCCGATCGGTTGACGCGAGCGAGAGCGGGCTCGTGACCCCGCAGCGCGCGATTCTAGGCGCCGACGGGTGGGCGGCCGCCGGTGACTCGTCGAGTCTGGTCTTCTGCGATGCATTCGGGCAACACCGGAAGCGGCCGCCGATAATCGCGGAGTGAAGCGAGCCAGGCCGTCGCGCGCGTCGCTTCGGCGGTGCGCGAGGAAGGTCCGGACTGCACAGGGCGGCGTAGCAGCTAACGGCTGTCCACCGCGAGGTGAGGATCAGAGCAACAGAGACGAGTCGGCGGGGCCGCAAGGCTGCGCCGGGTGAAACGGGCAATCTCTACGCGCAGCAATACCAAATAGGCCGGCGCGGGCGGGCGCTTCGGCGCTCGCCTTGAAGTGCGGTCCCGCACGAGCCGGCGGGTAGGTAGCACCGAGCCGGGCAGCGATGCCCGGCCCAGAGGAATGGCGGCCACGGGCCGCGACCGCAAGGTCGCGCGCCTGCACAGAATCCGGCCTATCGGCTCGCTTCACACTTTCCTCCTTTCCCCATGGCGCGCCGCGTGCCCTGGCCAACCGCAGCCGACGCGATGAATCCCGACGCACGAACGATCTGGCAGGCGCCGAACTGGGCGCTCGCGATCCTGCTCGCCTGCCTCGGCATGCTCGGGCCGTTCTCGATCGACACCTACCTGCCGGCGTTCACCGGCATCGGCCAGGCGATCGGCGCGTCTCCGGTCGAGATGCAGCAGACGCTCTCGGCGTACCTGTTCGGCTTCGCGGTGATGAACCTGTTCCACGGTGCGCTCTCGGACAGCTTCGGCCGCCGCCCGATCGTGCTCGGCGGGCTCGCCGTGTTCACGCTCGCGTCGGTCGGCTGCGCGCTCTCGAGCCACATCGGCGCGCTCGTTTTCTTCCGCGCGGTGCAGGGCATGTCGGCGGGCGCCGGGATCGTCGTCTCCCGCGCCGTCATCCGCGACATGTTCCCGCCCGCCGACGCACAGCGCGTCATGGCGCAGGTGACGATCTACTTCGGCGTCGCGCCGGCGATCGCGCCGATGGTCGGCGGCTTTCTGTTCGTCCACGCCGGCTGGCCCTCGATCTTCTGGCTGCTGACCGCGGTCGGCATCGCCCTCTTCGCGCTCAACTGGAAACTGCTGCCCGAAACGCTCCACGAGACGCACAAGCAGCCGTTCAACGTCGGTAACCTGCTGCGCGGCTACTGGAGCCTGGCGAGCAATCCGCGCTTCCTGATGCTCGCGCTGGCGAGCGGCATCCCGTTCAACGGCATGTTCCTGTACGTGCTGTCGGCGCCGATCTTTCTCGGCGACATCCTCGGCCTTTCGCCGGCGCAGTTCTTCTGGTTTTTCGTTTTGACGATCGCCGGGATCACGTCCGGCGCGTTCGTCTCCGGCCGCATGGCCGGGCGCGTCAAGCCGACCCACCAGATCCGCTACGGATTTGTCATCATGGCCGCGGTCGCGATCGCGAACGTCATCCTCAACCTGCTGTTCGCGCCATCGCCCTGGTGGGCGCTCGTGCCGCTCGCGCTCTACGCGTTCGGCTGGGCGATGATGGTGCCGGTCGTCACGCTGATGGTGCTCGACCTCGTCCCCGAGCGGCGCGGCATGGCCTCGTCGCTGCAGGCGTGCGTCGGCAGCACCGCGAACGGCGTCGTCGCCGGCGTGGTCGCGCCGCTCGTCATGCACTCGGCGGTCGCGCTCGCGGCGACGTCGCTCGCGATGATGTCGATCGGCGTCGTCTCCTGGCTGTGGGTGAAGCCGCACCTCCGGCCGGCGATGGTGCAGCAGAGCGCCGCCTGAGCGCCGCGGCCCGCGCGCCGGCGTTCGCGCCACAATCGCGCATGCTCGTCCTCGTCGCCGGACTCGTCGTCTTCCTCGGCATCCACAGCGTCTCCATCGTCGCGCCGGCATGGCGAACAGCGAGGATCGCGCGCCTCGGCGAGAAGCCGTGGAAGGGCATCTATTCGATCGTCTCCGCGGTCGGTCTCGTGCTCATCGTCGTCGGCTTCGGCATCGCGCGGCGTTCGCCGGTCGTCCTCTACACGCCGCCGACGATGCTGCGCCACCTCGCGCTGCTCGTGATGCTGCCGGTCTTCCCGCTCTTCATCGCCGCGTACTTCCCGGGGCGGATCCAGGCCGCGGCGAAGCATCCGATGCTGCTCTCGGTCAAGCTCTGGGCGACCGCGCACCTGCTCGCCAACGGCACGCTCGCCGACGTCGTGCTCTTCGGTGGCTTCCTCGTCTGGGCGATCGCCGACCGCATCGCGGTCAAGCGGCGCGCGCCGGAAAACGCGCATGCGGTGCCCGGCGCACCGCCGCGGCCGGCGAACGACGCGATCGCGCTCGTCGGCGGCCTCGCGGTGTACGCGATCCTGTTGCTCGGCGGCCACCGCTGGCTGGTCGGCGTCTCGCCGCTCGGCTGACCGCCGCGCCATGCTGCTCGCGCCGTTCGCCGTTCGCTGCGATGTGGCGCCGTATCGCCTGAGCGGCACCGTCGTCGCCGCGCTCCTCAATCACCGCGACTCGCTCGCCGCGCTCGGCGACGCCGTCCTCGAACCGCCGTACCGCGGCGCGCCGAAGGCGGTGGCGCTCGCGATCAAGCCGCGCCATGCGCTCGTCGCCCCCGGCGGCGCGCTGCTCGTCGACGCTGCCGGCGAGCTCGCGGTCGGCGCTTCGCTCGGCGTCGTCATCGCGCGCACGGCGTGCGCGGTGCGCGAGGCGGACGCGCTCGCGCACGTCGCCGGCTACCTCGTCGCATGCGACGCGACCGTGCCGCACGCGTCGCACTACCGGCCGCAGATCCGTGCGATGGCGCGCGATGCGTCGTGCGCGCTCGGCGCCGCGGTCGTCGCGCGCGACGCAGTCGGCGACGCCGGCGCGCTTGCGGTTCGCACCTTCGTCGACGGCGGGCTCGCGGCGACGTCGAGCACCGCCGAGCTCGTCCGCGGCGTCGCGCGTCTCATTGCCGAGGTCAGCGACTTCATGACGCTCGCACCGGGCGACATCGTCCTCGCCGGCAGCGCTCCCGACGCGCCGCGGGTGCGCGCGGGCGCCCGTATCGCGGTCGAGATCGAGCGCATCGGCAGGCTCGAGACGCGCGTCGCCGTCGCCGAGCGGGTCGCGGCATGAGGCGCGCACGCGTCGCGTACGCCGGCGCGCTGCACGAAGCGACGCCGGCCGGAGACGGTGCGATCCGGCTCGCCGACGGCCGCGTCGTCGCCGAGGACGCGGTCGTCTGGCTGCCGCCGTTCGAGGCCGGCACCGTGATCGCGCTCGGCCTCAACTACGCCGACCACGCCAAGGAGCTCGCGTTCCAGAAGCAGGACGAGCCGCTCGTCTTCCTCAAGGGACCGGCGTCGCTCGTCGGCCATCGCGGCGAGACGCGGCGGCCTGCGGATGCGACCTTCATGCACTACGAGTGCGAGCTGGCGGTCGTGATCGGCAAGCCCGCGCGGCACGTGCCGCGCGCACGTGCGATCGAGCACGTCGCCGGCTACACGATCGCCAACGACTACGCGGTGCGCGATTACCTCGAGAACTGGTACCGTCCGAACCTACGCGTCAAGAGCCGCGACGGCGCGACGGCGCTCGGGCCCTGGCTGGTCGATGCGGACGACGTCGAGTGGCCCCCGGTGCGGGCGCTGCGCACGCTCGTCAACGGCAAGCAGACGCAGAGCGGCCATACCCGCGATCTCGTCTTCGACATCGCATTCCTGATCGAATACCTGAGCGCATTCATGACGCTCGACACCGGCGACGTCATCCTGACGGGAACCCCGGAAGGGGTCGTCAACGTCGACGTCGGCGACGAGGTCGTCTGCGAGATCGAGGGCCTCGGCCGGCTCGCCAACCGGATCGTCGGCGACGACATCTTTGGGCGCGGCGCGAACGCGAACGCAAGAGGACGAGGACCGGGCGAATGAGAGTCGAGCATCTGATCGCGGGCAAGGCGGTCGCCGGATCGAGCTACTTCGAGACCGTCGATCCGGCGACGCAGGACGTCCTCGCCGAGGTCGCGCGCGGCGGCGCAGCCGAGATCGACGCCGCGGTCGCGGCGGCGAATGCCGCGTTTCCGGCGTGGTCGCGGACGTCGCCGAGCGAGCGGGCGCGCGTCATGCGCGCGCTCGGCGAGCTGATCACGCGGCACGTCCCCGAGCTCTCGGCGACCGAGACGCACGACACCGGGCAGCCGATCTCGCAGACCAGGAAGCAGCTCGTGCCGCGCGCCGCCGACAACTTCCACTACTTTGCCGAGATCTGCACGCGCGTCGACGGCCACACGTACCCGACGCCGACGCACCTCAACTACACGCTGTTCCAGCCGGTCGGCGTCTGCGCGCTGATCTCGCCGTGGAACGTGCCGTTCATGACCGCGACGTGGAAGGTCGCGCCGTGTCTCGCGCTCGGCAACACCGCGGTGCTGAAGATGAGCGAGCTGTCGCCGCTCACCGCGGCGCGGCTCGGCGAGCTCGCGCTCGAGGCCGGTGTTCCGCCCGGCGTCCTCAACGTCGTCCACGGCTACGGCAGCGAGGCTGGCGAGGCGCTCGTTGCGCATCCCGATGTGCGCGCGATCTCGTTCACCGGATCGACGCGGACCGGCAACCGGATCGTGCGCAGCGCGGGGCTGAAGAAGTTCTCGATGGAGCTCGGCGGCAAGAGCCCGTTCGTCGTCTTCGCCGATGCCGACCTCGAGCGTGCACTCGACGCCGCAGTGTTCATGATCTTCTCGAACAACGGCGAGCGCTGCACCGCGGGCTCGCGGATCCTCGTCGAGCGCACGATCCTGCCCGAGTTCGCGGCGCGCTTCGCCGAACGCGCGCGCCGGATCGGCGTCGGCGACCCGATGGACGAGAAGACGCTCGTCGGGCCGATGATCAGCCGCGACCACCTCGACAAGGTGCGCAGCTACATCGCGCTCGGCCGCGAGGAAGGAGCGACCCTCGTCTGTGGCGGCCTCGACCGGCCCGAGCTGCCGGCGGCGCAGCGCGCCGGCAACTACGTGCTGCCGACCGTCTTTGTCGACGTCGACAACCGGATGCGGATCGCGCAGGAGGAGATCTTCGGTCCGGTCGCGTGCCTGATCGGCTTCGCCGACGAGGCCGACGCGATCGCGCAGGCGAACGATGTGAGCTACGGCCTGTCGAGCTACGTCTGGACCAAGGACATCGGCAAGGCGCACCGCGTCGCCGCCGCGATCGAGGCCGGGATGTGCTTCGTCAACAGCCAGAACGTGCGTGACCTGCGGCAGCCGTTCGGCGGCACGAAGGCGTCGGGAACCGGTCGGGAAGGCGGGACGTGGAGCTTCGAGGTGTTTTGCGAGCCGAAGAACGTGTGCGTGAGCATCACCGACCACCACATCCCGAAGTGGGGAGCCACGTGAGCCTGTACGCGACGCAGAAGCTCCTCTACCACCTGAACCGCGACCCGGCGGTGCAGCAGCGCTACCGCGAGGACCTGCCGGCGCTGCTCGAGGGCTACGAGCTCGACGCCGAGGAGCGCGAGGCCGTCCTCGCCGGCGACGTCGGCAAGCTCTACGTGCTCGGCGTCAACGGCCAGCTGCTGATGCACTTCGCGGCGCTCGTCGGCATGCCGTGGGCCGACTACATCGAGGCGATGCGCGAGGGCGTCCGCCGCCACGGCCCGGTGCGCGCCGGCGTCTACGCGATGACGACGTCGACCGACGAGAAGGTCGCGGGCGTGTGAGGGCGTCGAGATGAGCCTCGTCTTCGCCGCGATCTGCAGCCACGCGCCCGGCATCACCGGCCGCGCGCACCTCGCCGACCCGGCGAAGAAGGACGCGCTCCACGCCGAGCTCTACCGACTCGGCGAATCGCTGCGCGAAGCGCGGCCCGATGCGCTCGTCGTCGTCGCCGCCGAGCACTTCGCGAACTTCTTCATGGACAACATGCCGGCCTACGCGATGGGCATGGCCGACCACTACGAAGGTCCGATCGAGGACCCGGCCTGGCTCGGCATCGCGCGCACCCGCATCCCCGGCAACGCTGCGCTGTCGCGGCGGCTGATCGGCGAGGTGATGCAGGAGGTCGACGTCGCGTTCGCCGAGGAATGGAGGTTCGACCACGGCATCATGGTGCCGCTGCACTTCCTGACGCCGAGGTTCGACGTGGCGGTCGTTCCCGTCAACATCAACTGCCAGGGCCCGCCGCTGACGCCGCTGCCGCGCGCATGGGCGTTCGGCGAGGCGCTCAGGCGCGCCGCCGACGCCGTTCCCGAACGGATCGCGCTGGTCGGCACCGGCGGGATCTCGCACTGGCCGGCAACGCCCGATTCGGGCAAGGTCAACGAGGCGTGGGACCGCGAGTTCCTCGACCGCTGGACGCGCAACGACCGCGCCGCGCTGCTCGACTACAGCGACGCGCAGACGTACCGCGACGCCGGCCAGGGCGGCTTCGAGATCCGCACCCTCATCACCGTCGCTGCCGCTGCGCGCGGCCGCGGCGAGCTGCGCCACTATGCGCCGATCCCGATCTTTTCGGTCGGCTGCACGGTGGCGACGATGTCGATCCAGTGAGGATGCAATGCCGCACGTCGTCGTCCAGTACACCGCGAACCTCGAGCCCGATGCCAACGTCGGCGTGCTCTGCAAGGCGCTCGCCGAGGTCCTCGTCGCGCAGCGCGACGGCGCGGGGGCGCGCGTCTTTCCGATCGGCGGCACGCGGGTGCTCGCGTATCCTGCGCCGCAGTTCGCGGTCGCCGACGGTGCGCCCGACCGCGCGTTCGTCTACGTCAACGCGAGGATCGGGCGCGGCCGCGAGCGCGCGCTCGTCGACGCCGCGGGCGAGGCGATGATGGCAGTCGTGCGCGCGCACTTCGCCGAGCTGCTCGCCAGGCGCGCGCTCGGCATCACGCTGCAGATCGACGAAGGCGCGCCGGTGTTCGACGCCAAGCACGGCACGCTGCATCCGCTCTTCGCGGGGCGGTAGCGACGATGCTCGACGAAGCGACGATCGCCGCGCTCGCCGCCGAGCTGCACGACGCGGCCAGGCGCCGCGTCCAGGTCCGCCACTTCTCGCTGCGCCATCCGGCGATGACGATCGACGACGGCTATGCGATCCAGCGTGCGTGGCTGAACAAGCGCCTCGCCGAAGGGCGCGTCGTGCGCGGCCGCAAGATCGGCCTGACGTCCCGGGCGATGCAACAGGCGTCGCAGATCGACGAGCCCGACTTCGCGCCGCTGCTCGACGACATGTTCTTCGCCGCCGGCGCGGTGCCGTTCGATCGCTTCATCGCACCGCGCGTCGAGGTCGAGCTCGCGTTCGTCCTCGCGCGCCCGCTGCGCGGGCCAGCGGTGACGCTCGCCGACGTCCTCACCGCCACCGAGGTCGTGACGCCCGCGGTCGAGATCATCGACGCGCGGATCGAGCAGTTCGACCGCGAGACGAAGGCGCCGCGCAAGGTCTTCGACACGATCGCCGATTTCGCCGCCAACGCGGGCGTTGTCCGCGGCGATATCGCGGTGCGTCCCGACGCCGTCGACCTGCGCTGGGTCGGCGCGATCCTCGCCAGGAACGGCGTCGTCGAGGAGACCGGCCTCGCGGCGGGCGTGCTCGACCATCCAGGCAACGGCATCGCCTGGCTCGCCAACAAGATCGCCGCCTACGGCGAGCAGCTCAACGCCGGCGACTTCGTCCTTGCCGGCTCGTTCACGCGGCCGATCGCGGCGATGCGCGGCGACGTCTTCCACGTCGACTACGGCGCGCTCGGCGCGATCGACTTCCACTTCGCCTGAGGCGCCCGATGCAGCAACCCGTCAACGCGTTCAAGGCGGCGCTCCTCCGGCGCGAGCCGCAGATCGGCCTTTGGCTCGCGCTCGCCGATCCGTACGCCGCGGAGGTCGTCGCGACCGCCGGCTTCGACTGGCTGCTCGTCGACGGCGAGCACGTACCGAACAACGTGCAGACGGTGCTCGCGCAACTGCAGGCGCTCGCGCCGTACCCGACGAGCCCGATCGTCCGGCCGGTCGAGCACAACACCGCGCTCATCAAGCAATACCTCGACATCGGCGTGCTCACGCTGCTCGTGCCGATGGTGCACAACGCGGCGCAGGCCGCCGACGTCGTCGCCGCGACGCGCTACGCGCCGCGCGGCGTCCGCGGCCTCGGCAGCGCGATCACGCGCGCTTCGCGCTGGAACAACGTCGATGGTTACGTCGAGCACGCCGAGCGCGAGATCTGCGTCCTCGTCCAGGTCGAGTCGGCCGAAGGGATCGCCAACGTCTCCGCGATCGCGCGGACCGAGGGCGTCGACGGCGTCTTCTTCGGACCCGCGGACCTGTCGGCGTCGCTCGGCCATCTCGGCAACGCGAGCCACCCGGACGTGCTGCGCGCGATCGACGACGGCATCGCCGCCGTGCTCGCCGCCGGCAAGGCGCCGGGGATCCTCGCGACCAACCCGGAGCGGGCGCGCGCTTACCTCGCTGCCGGCGTGCTCTTCGTCGCGGTCGGCTTCGACACGACGCTGCTGGCGCGCGGCGCCCGCTCGCTCGCTGCCGATTTCGGTCGCTCGCCGCCGCGCTGACGCGAGCGCAGGGCGTGCGGTAGTACCGCGAAACCGAAGCGCGTCGACGTCGGCCTTGGCGGCCGGCGCGACCCGCGCTCCTCAGCGCCGCCTTTCAGTGTGCTCCGCAAGTCCTTATTTTTGAACGCTTTTTGCATCGCGGTCGTCTCCTGCGAGGGCCGAACTAAGTCTTTGATTCCATTGATTTTTTATGGCTTCGCATGATTGACCCTCGATGAGTGCTCGGCTACAGTGGCACGAAGTGCACTTTCGTGGGGTTTTGTGGCGAGCGTCGTATTCCAAGGCCCTGCTGCACTGACGCTGGATGCCAAGGGCAGGATCGCGATGCCGGCGCGCCACCGCGAGCTGCTCGCCGCGATGGGCGTGCACCAGCTGACCGTGACCAAGCATCCCGAAGGGTCGCTCCTCATCTTCCCGCGTCCGGCATGGGAGCTCTTTCGCGATCGCGTCGCCGCGCTGCCGATGGACTCGAGCGGCTGGAAGCGCGTCTTCCTCGGCAACGCGATGGACGTCGACATCGACGCCTCGTCGCGCGTCCTCATCGCGCCCGAGCTGCGCGCGTCCGCGGGGCTCGTCCGCGACGTCATGCTGCTCGGCATGGGCAGCCACTTCGAGCTCTGGGACGCTGAGCGCCACGCTGCCCACGAGGCCGACGTGATGCGTTCGCCGATGCCCGAATCGCTGAAGAATTTCAGCTTCTAGGCCTTAGCGCGTTCGATCGGTCCGTGCAGCACATCAGCGTTCTCCTGCGCGAAGCGGTGGATGCGCTCGTCATCGCCGCCGACGGTATCTACGTCGATGGCACGTTCGGCCGTGGCGGCCACGCGCGCGAAGTCCTCGCGCGGCTGTCGCCGCGCGGGCGGCTCGTCGCCATCGACCGCGATCCAGACGCCGTTGCGAGCGCGGCCAACGACGCCGAGCTCGCCGCCGACCCGCGCTTCACGATCCGCCACGCGCCGTTCTCGCAGATGGCGGCGACGCTGGCCGCGCTCGGCATCGACGCGGTCGACGGCGTCCTGCTCGACCTCGGCGTCTCGTCGCCGCAGCTCGACGATCCGGCGCGCGGCTTCTCGTTTCGCTTCGACGCGCCGCTCGACATGCGGATGGACACGACGCGCGGCGAGAGCGCCGCCGACTTCCTCGCCCGCGCCGACGAGCGCCAACTTGCCGAAGTGATCCGCGACTATGGTGAAGAACGGTTTGCTGCACAGGTTGCAAAGGCGCTTGTCGCTCGCCGCGAGAGCGGGCGCCCGGTTCGCACCACCGCAGCGCTCGCCGAGGTCGTGGCTGGTGCGGTCAGGACCCGCGAAGCCGGGCAGAACCCGGCGACGCGGACGTTCCAGGCGCTGCGCATCTTCGTCAACGCCGAGCTCGACGAGCTCGCCCTTGCGCTGAGCGCGGCGCTCGCATTGCTCGCGCCGGGCGGCAGGCTCGTCGTCATCAGCTTTCATTCGCTCGAGGACCGCATCGTCAAGACGTTCATCGCGCGCGAGAGCAGGAGCGAGGTCGACCGCCGGGCGCCGTTCGCGCCGCCGCGGCCGACGCGGCTGCGCGCGATCGCGCGCGTGCGCCCGGGCGACGCCGACGCGGCGGCGAACCCGCGCGCACGCTCGGCGGTGATGCGCGTCGCCGAGCGTACTGCCGTGCCGTTCGCCGAAGGGAGCGCGGCGTGATGCGGATCAACGTCGTCCTCCTGCTCGTCCTCATCGCGAGCAGCCTCTATCTCGTGCGCGTCTCGTACGAGTCGCGGCGCCTCTTCGCCGACCTCGACAAGGCGCAGAGCGAGGAGCGCGCGCTCGACAACGACAGCGAGCGGCTGAAGACCGAGCTGCGCTCGCAGGCGACGCCGCTGCGCGTCGAGCGGACTGCGCGCGAGCGCCTCGCGATGCGCGCCGCGACTCCGGCCGTGACGACCTACGTCGAGCTGCCGGCCGCGGCGTCGGCGCCGGCCGCCAGGACGACGCCATGAACCACGGCTTCGCGAAAAAGAACGCCGCCAAGGCACGCCCGGCTGCGAGCGTTCGCAGCCTCAACTATTCGACGAGCCCGCTGCTCGCCGCGCCGACGCCGCCGTGGCGCTCGAAGCTGCTCGTCGCGCTCGTCGGCCTCGGCTTCGCGCTGCTGCTCGGTCGTGCGGTCTACGTGCAGATCGTCGACGCGGCGTTCTTCCTGAAGCAGGGCGAGATCCGCTACGCGCACACGATCGAGTTGCCTGCCAACCGCGGCCGCATCGTCGACCGCAACGGCCTCATCCTCGCCGCGAGCGTGCCGGCGCCGTCGATCTGGGCGATCCCGAAGGACCTCGAGGGCGATGCGGCGAGCCGCGCCCGGCTGGCGACCCTGCTCGGCATGACCAGCGCGGCACTCGAGAGCCGGCTCAACGACAACCCGAACTTCGTCTGGCTGCGTCGCCAGGTCGACGACCCGGTCGCCAAGGCCGTGCGCGAGCTCGGCATCAAGGGCATCCACGAAGTCCGCGAGTACAAGCGCAAGTACCCTGAAGGCGAGGCCGCGGCGCACGTCGTCGGCTTCACCAACGTCGAGGAGCGCGGCCAGGAGGGCGTCGAGCTCGCGTTCGAGAAGGAGCTCGCCGGCAAGGACGGCACGCGCCGCGTCATCAAGGACCGTCTCGGCCGCGTCGTCGAGGACGTCGGCGACAGCGTCGCGCCGCTGGCCGGCGAGGACATCGGGCTCGCGATCGACTCCAAGGTCCAGTTCTTCGCGTACCAGCGGATCCGCGACGCGGTCGCCGCGAACAAGGCCAAGGCCGGCAGCGTCGTCGTCCTCGACGCGCAGACCGGCGAGGTGCTCGCCCTCGCGAACTATCCGAGCTACGCGCCTTCGGACCGCAGGAACCTCAGCGGCGCGCAGCTGCGCAACCGCGCGCTCACCGACACCTTCGAGCCGGGCTCGACGATGAAGCCGTTCATCGCCGCGTGGGCGCTCGAGACGGGCCGCGTCACGCCGCAGACCGTGATCCAGACCGCTCCCGGACGGATGACGCTGACCGGATCGACGATCACGGACTCGCACCCGCACGGCAACCTCACCGTGACCGAGGTGATCCAGAAGTCGAGCAACGTCGGCGCAGTGAAGATGGCGATGACGTTCACGCCGCGCGAGATGTGGGAGCTCTACAGCGCCGTCGGCTTCGGCCAGAAGCCCCAGCTCGGCTTTCCCGGCGTCGTCACCGGGCGCCTGCGTCCGTACAAGAGCTGGCGGCCGATCGAGCAGGCGACGATGAGCTACGGCTACGGCCTCTCGGCATCGCTGTTCCAGATCGCGCATGCGTACACCGTCTTCGCGCACGACGGCGAGCTGATCCCGGTGACGCTGACGCGTCCGATCGGCGGCGCGCCGTCGACGCCGGTGTCGGGAATCCGCGTCCTCTCGCCGAAGACCGCATCGACCGTGCGCGACATGCTCCATCTCGTCACGCTGCCCGGCGGCACCGCGCCGAAGGCGCAGGTGCTGGGCTACTCCGTCGGCGGCAAGAGCGGCACCGCGTACAAGCAGGAAGGCGCGAGCTACGCGACCAAGAAGTACCGCGCCTGGTTCGTCGGCATGGCGCCAATCGCGCACCCGCGGATCATCGTCGCGGTGATGGTCGACGAGCCGAGCGCCGGCAAGTACTTCGGCGGCGACGTCGCGGCGCCGGTCTTCAGCGAGGTTGTGCAGCAGACGCTGCGAATGATGGGCGTGCAGCCCGACCTCGACGTCAAGCCGCAGATCGTCTCGCACGAGATTCCGGCCGAGGAGGAGAGCTTCTAGTGGCGGACCCGTCCGCAGCCGGCATGGCCAGGCTCGAATCGCGCGACGCGGCGCACGCGTGGCTCGTCCTGCGCGGCGCGCGCGCGCTCGTCAGCGACAGCCGCAGCGTCACGCCGGGTGACGCGTTCGTCGCCTGGCCGGGGCGCGCATCGGACGGCCGCCGCTACGTCGGCGCCGCGCTCGCCGCGGGCGCGAGCGCCTGCCTCGTCGAGGCCGACGGCGTCGAGGGCTTCGGCTTCGAGCGCGAGCCACGCGTCGCCGCGCTGCACGGGCTCAAGGCGGCGGGGGGCGACATCGCGAGCCGCTTTCTCGGTGCGCCGAGCGAGCGGCTCGACGTCGTCGCCGTCACCGGAACCAACGGCAAGACGTCGACCGCGTGGTGGATCGCGCAGGCGCTCGGCTCGGTCGGCGTGCGCTGCGGCGTGATCGGCACGCTCGGGATCGGCGAGCCGCCGCGCCGCGACGTCGCCGGCGAGCTGCGCGCGACCGGCCTCACGACGCCCGACCCGGTCATGCTGCAGAAGGCGCTGCGCGACTTCGTCGAGCAGGGCTTTTCTGCCTGCACGCTCGAGGCGTCGTCGATCGGCATCGTTGAGCATCGCCTCGCCGGCACGCGCGTCGCCGTCGCCGTCTTCACCAACTTCAGCCAGGACCACCTCGACTACCACGGCGACATGCGCGCGTACTGGGAGGCGAAGGCGCAGCTCTTCGCGTGGCCGGGGCTGCGCGCCGCGGTCGTCAACCTCGACGACGCCCAGGGCGTCGAGCTCGCCGCGACGCTCGCCGAGCGCGAGCTCGCGTGCTGGACCATCTCGACGCGCGGCGAGGACGCGCGGCTGCGCGCGACCGATCTGCGGCACGGCCGCGACGGTCTGGCGTTCGACGTCGTCGAAGGCGACGACCGCGTCGCGATCGCGGCGCCGCTGATCGGCGACTACAACGCGAGCAACCTGCTGTGCACGATCGGCGCGCTGCGCGCGCTCGGCGTCCCGCTCGTCGACGCCGCGCGCGCTTGCGCAGCGCTGACGCCGGTGCCGGGACGGATGGAGCGCGTCGTCGCCGAGGCAGCCGAGGCCGCCGAGACCTTGCCGGAGATCGTCGTCGACTACGCGCACACGCCCGATGCGCTCGAGAAGGCGCTCGCCGCGCTGGCGCCGCTGGCGCGTGCGCGCGGCGGCAAGCTCTGGTGCGTGTTCGGCTGCGGCGGCAACCGCGACGCCGCCAAGCGCCCGTTGATGGGCGCGATCGCGTGCCGGCTCGCGAATCGGGTCGTGCTGACGAGCGACAACCCGCGCCACGAGTCGCCCGACCTCGTTCTTGCACAGATCCTCGCCGGTGCGATCGGCCACGACGAGGTCGACGTGATCGAGAACCGCGCCGATGCGATCCGCCACGCCGTCGGCAGCGCCGCTGCCGAGGACGTCGTGCTGCTCGCGGGCAAGGGGCACGAGGACTACCAGGAGATCGCCGGCGCGCGCTTTCCCTTCTCCGACGCACGCCAGGCACAGTCGGCGCTCGTGGCGCGGCGCGCCGGCGATGCCGCCGCGCTGCTGGCGAAGACCACGATGACGACGCTGACGGAAGCCGCGCGGCTCGTTCCCGGCGCCCAGCTCGTCGGCAGCGGGACGACGTCGTTCGCGCGCGTCCACAGCGACACGCGCTCGATCGCGGCCGGCGACCTCTTCGTCGCGCTGCGCGGCGAGCGCTTCGATGCCCATGCGTTCCTCGGCGACGCCAAGGCGAAGGGCGCGGTCGCCGCGCTCGCCGAGCGCGGGCTCGACGAGTCCGGGCTGCCGGGGCTCCTCGTCGCCGACAGCCGCCGCGCGCTCGGCGACTTCGCCGCCGCGTGGCGGCGCCGCTTCTCGATGCCGCTTGTCGCGGTCGCCGGCAGCAACGGCAAGACGACGGTGACGCAGATGATCGCCGCGATCTTTCGCGCCTGGGTCGGCGACGCGGCGTTCTCGACGCAAGGCAACTTCAACAACGACGTCGGCCTGCCGCTGACGGTGCTCGGCTTGCGCGAAGGCTGCCGCGCCGCCGTCGTCGAGCTCGGCATGAACCATGTCGGCGAGATCGCCCGGCTCGCCCAGATCGCGGCGCCGACGATCGCGCTCGTCAACAACGCGCAGCGCGAGCACCTCGAGTTCATGAGCAGCGTCGAGGCGGTCGCGCGTGAGAACGGCAGCGCAATCGCCGCGCTCGCCGCCGACGGCGTCGCCGTCTTCCCGGCCGACGACGCGCACGCCGCGATCTGGCGCGAGATCGCCGGCGATCGTCGCGTCGTCACCTTCGCGCTCGACGACGCGGCCGCCGCCGACGTCACCGGCAGCGCGACGTGGCACGGCGACTACTCGCTCGTGCAGATGCAGACGCCGGCCGGCGCGGCGGCGTTCGCACTCCACGTCGCCGGCGTGCACAACGTCCGCAACGCGCTCGCCGCGAGCACGGCCGCGCTCACCGCCGGCTGCCCGCTCGACGCGATCGTGCGCGGCCTCGAGGGCTTCCGCGCCGTCCGCGGCCGCTCGCAGACCAAGCGGATCGTCCGCCGCGCCGCCGAGGCGACGCTGATCGACGACACCTACAACGCCAATCCCGACTCGGTGCGCGCCGCGATCGACGTCCTCGCCGCGCTGCCGGCGCCGCGCTGGCTCGTCCTCGGCGACATGGGCGAGGTCGGCGACCAGGGCCCCGAGTTCCACCGCGAGGTCGGCGCCTATGCGCACGAGCGCGGCATCGAGTCGCTCTGGGCCACGGGCGCGGAGAGCGCCAACACCATCGCCGGCTTCGCCGGCGCGCGCGCGTTCCTCGCCGTCGAGGAGGTGATCGCCGCGCTCGGCGATGCGCCCGAGGCCGCGTCGATCCTGATCAAGGGCTCGCGCTTCATGCGCATGGAGCGCGTCGTCGCCGCGCTCGCCGGCGATGCGGGAGACGCGCATGCGTGAATTCGCGAGCCCGTGGAGGCGCGATGCTGCTTAGCCTGTCGCAGTGGCTGCGCTCGCTCTCGCCCGAGTTCGGCTTCATGCGCGTCTTCGAGTACATCACCTTCCGGGCGATGATGGCGGCGATGACGGCGCTCGTCATCGGCCTCGTCTTCGGGCCGTGGGTGATCCGCCGCCTCGCCGAGCTGAAGATCGGCCAGCCGATCCGCTCGTACGGCATCGAGGCGCACCACGTGAAGAGCGGAACGCCGACGATGGGCGGCGTGCTGATCCTGCTCGGCATCGGCGTCTCGACGCTGCTCTGGTTCGACTGGTCGAACCGGTTCGTCTGGATCGTCCTCATCGTCACCGTCGGCTTCGGCGCGATCGGCTGGGTCGACGACTGGCGCAAGGTCGTGCAGAAGAACCCGGAGGGGATGCGCTCGGGCGAGAAGTACTTCTGGCAGTCGCTGATCGGGATCGTCGCCGCGCTCTACCTCGCGTTCTCGGTCAGCGAGACGTCGAACCTGCGCGTCCTCGAGCTGTTCCTGCGCTGGGTGCAGAGCGGCTTCTCGAACGACCTGCCGCCGAAGGCCGACCTGATCGTGCCGTTCTTCAAGTCGGTGAGCTATCCGCTCGGCGTGTTCGGCTTCATCGTGCTGACCTACTTCGTCATCGTCGGCGCGAGCAACGCCGTGAACCTGACCGACGGCCTCGACGGCCTCGCGATCATGCCGGTGGTGATGGTCGGCTCGGCGCTCGGCGTCTTCGCGTACGTGATCGGCAGGCGCGACATGTCGAGCTACCTGCTCTTTCCCTACATCCCGGGCGCCGGCGAGCTGCTCATCTTCTGCGCCGCGATGGCCGGCGCCGGCCTCGCGTTCCTCTGGTTCAACACCCACCCGGCGCAGGTCTTCATGGGCGACGTCGGCGCGCTCGCGCTCGGCGGCGCGCTCGGCACGATCGC
>Ga0207706_10001700_pt1 | contig 21687 bp, 18 predicted proteins | sample KBSC53metaG_FD_184318 | JGI IMG/M metagenome (GOLD analysis project Ga0207706, IMG submission 184318) | Corn rhizosphere microbial communities from Kellogg Biological Station, Michigan, USA - KBS C5-3 metaG (SPAdes) (version 2) | ecosystem: Host-associated > Plants > Roots > Rhizosphere > Soil ... | reverse complement strand
ATTCGCCGACCCGGTACTGGAGCGCGAGCGGCTCGACGGCGTCGGCCGCCGAGCCGTCGACGTCGCGGAGGACGAACCGCACCGCGATCCCGCTGCGCGCGCGTGTGTCGAGGGCGATGACGAGCTGGGGTGCGGCGGCGGTCGCCGAACCGGTGATCGCGACCGTCGGGTTCGCCAGCTCGAACTCCGCGACCCCGGCGGCGAGCCCCACCGCGCCCGGGTCCGTGCGGTTCGCCGTAACGTCGACCGGCGTTGCGGACCCGTCCGCCAGAACCGTGCGCGGATCCACGCTGGGCTCCGCGACCATGCCGTCGCCGCGAAGGCCGATGAGCGCCGGGACGCGGGACCAGTCGTCGTCGGCCGCGATCAGGCCGGTGTCGGACCAGCTCTGGGCCAGCGGGGGTGGGCTTGCGGTGACGATGCAGCAGGCGGCTGCGGCGAATGCGGGGTGCATGCCCGGGGAAAGGCGTGGGGCGATGGGGCTCGCCCCCCAGGTACCGTCACGCGCGTGAGCGATCGCATCGATGCCGCCGGCGGAGTCGTGGTACGCGACGGCATGGTGCTGCTGGTGCACCGGCCGCGCTACGACGACTGGACCTTCCCGAAGGGAAAGCTCGATCCCGGCGAGTCGTTCGAGGACGCCGCGGTCCGCGAGGTCGAGGAGGAGACAGGGGTGCGCTGCAGCCTTGACCGCGAGCTCGCATCGACGCGCTACAAGGTGGGCGACCGCCCGAAGCTGGTCCGCTACTGGTTGATGACGCCCGAGACGGAGAACCCATTCGAGCCCAACGACGAGACGGACGACCTGCGCTGGCTCGCGCCCGAGGACGCGAAGGGCCTCCTGACCTACGCGCGCGACCGCGAGCTGCTCAGCGTCGCGGTCGGAGACAGCGCCTCACTGTGAGGCCGCGGCTCGCCCACGGGCCGGGCGCTCCGCTGGCGGCCCGCATGCGCACGCGCATCCTGTAGCGCCGGGCGCTTCGAAGCCTGACGCGGAGGAGAGTGCGCGGGCTGTCCTGCAGCAGCGTCCGCGTGTGCCCGCCCGAGCGTCGCCTCACGTCATAGCGCGCCCCGCGCGGCGACCAGCTGAGCCGGTACCGGCGCGCGCGGGCACAGCGCTGTCGCGTGAGGAGCTTCACGTGCAGGCGGGGTCGAGCCGCGGTGGCGCCCGGCGTAGGTGCCCCGGCGCCCGGGACGCCGCCGAGGTCGAAGGCCTCCGACAGGAAGCGCCCGGCGCTGTCGCGCGGAGCGGCCAGACCGAACAGGCCCATGACCGTCGGAGCCACGTCGACGTTCTCTGCCTGCCCCGGATTCGCGAGCGTGTCGTCGAAGAACGCGTCCCGGCTCCCCGACAGCGTCTGGGAGCGGACCCCGGCGCCGCCGCCGATCACGGCGAAGAAGTTGTCGCGCGTCTGCGGCCCGCCGTGGTTCCCGACGAGCGGGTTCTCGAACGAGCCGGGATCGGAGAACGCGCCGGCCGGGTCGTGGGTCACGAACAGATCGCCGGTTCGCCCGCCGGCAACCCGCCAGCCCGGGTGTGCGCGGTCGAGTGTGTGGGCGTCCTCTCCGTCCTCCGGATTCGGCTCGCGGTAGAGCGCTTCGTTCACGCCGTCCGTTGCGAGCGCCCGCTTGCGCATCTTGTGCAGCAGCGCGAAGCGCCCGGGTGCCTGGCGGTCCGCCAGATAGACCATGTCGACGCTGCCGTTCTGCACGACCACGAAGCCGTCGCCGGAGATCCCGTCGCCCTCGAAGGCACTCGTCAGATTCGTCTTCTGGACCGTCGTGTCCATCGAATGGTCGGAGAGGAGGATGAGCACGGTGCGCTCCCACTCGCCGCGTGTGCGCAGGTCGCCCACGAGCCGCTCGATCTCGTGATCTGCCTGCATGATCGCCGCGTCGTACGCGGGGCCGGTGCCCGTGCCGTGCCCCGCGCTGTCGACCTGAGGCAGGTTTACGAACGTGAAGTCGGGCCTGCGCTTCGCCGGCCCGATTCCCTCGCGAATCGTCCGCAGCACCTCGTCCATGACGGTTCGGTCGTCGATGGCGTAGCCGGTCAGCGGGTTCGTCGGAACCTGGCCGCAGTAGGAGTCGTCGTCGGCGCCCGACGAGCACGGCGCCCAGAGGTGGTCCACGTCACCGCCGGCGAAGATGCGTCCCAGCTTGGGCTTGCCGAGGATGGCGGCGGTGAGGAGGCCGTCCGGGTTCCCCTGGCGCCTGATCGCGCCGAAGACGGTCTCCGCGAGCAGGCAGCCCGAGCTCTCGCCGCTGGTCACGCTCGGGAGCTTCGTCTCGTCGACAGGCCCGGTGGACTGGCACGAGTCCTCGCTCGCGAGCGGCGCGTAGAGCGCGAAGGCGTTGCCCGGTAGCCCCGATGCGTTGGCGTAGGCGCCGGTCATCATCGCCACGTGGTTCGGGTTGGTCTCCGCGATCATCACCGAGCGCGACTCGCGGTAGTACGTCGCGCGCTCGGCGAGAAGGGAGGAGATGAAGGGCGCCTTACCATCGTCCACGCGGTCGCCGTCGAGGCCGTCGATGACCACCGCGTAGACGATCGGGCGCTCGGCGCGCGCGACGGCGGGCGCGATTGTCAGCACCGCCGCAAGCGCAACCCCTAGCCACAGCCCCCGCCGCATCGGCGGAGCAAGATACGTGAGTGCTCCGGCGCGTGCGGCAGTCCGGCGACGGTGCTAGGCGGCCGCCAGCTCAGGCCGGCGGCTGGCCCAGGGCCGGGCCGCCTCGAGCTGAGCGGCCAGCGAGAGCAGCGTGGCCTCGTCGGCCGGGCGGCCGGCGAGCTGCACCGCCGTGGGCAGCCCGTCGTCGCCGTGGAACAGCGGCACTGAGATGGCGGGCTGGCCGGTGACGTTGAAGATGGCCGTGTACGGCGTGAAGCGGCTGCTGCGCCTGAAGTCCTCCCACGGATCGTCGCTGCAGGCATCGATCTCGCCGATGGGGACGGGTCGCTCGGCCAGCACGGGGCTGAGTACGACGTCGTACGTCTCCCACAGCCCGATGATCGCTCTGGAGAGCGCGGTCAGCTGGGTGCGGGCGATGAGGTAGTCCAGCGCGGTGTGAGCGCGCACGGCCTCCAGCACGGTCCACGAGAGCGGCTCCACGAGCTCCGGGCTCGGCTCGCGCCCGGTGACGAGCCCGCCGTAGAAGAGGCCCATCGATATGGGGGTGCCGAAGGCCATGAAGAACGCGTCGAACACGTCCTGGTCGCCCCACGGGGCCTCGATCTCGTCGACCTCGTGGCCCAGCTCGGACAGCAATTCGGCGGCTTGGCGGGTGGCGCGTTCGCTCTCGGCGTCGAGCGGCGCGTCGATCGGGGGAGTGAGTGAGTAGCCGATTCGGAGCCTGCCCGGCTCTCTCGTCGCCGCCGCGGCAAAGGGCTCGGCAGGGGGCGGCGCCCAGGTGGCGTCACCCACCTCGTACCCGCTCAGGATGTCGAGCAGCGCCGCGGTCTCGGCGACCGTGCGGGTGAGGGTGCCGTCCTGAACGAGGAAGTCGTCGCCGAGGTCAGGCCCGCGCGAGATACGGCCGCGCGTGGGCTTCAACCCGACCAGGCCCGTGCATGCGGCGGGGATCCGGATCGAGCCGCCGCCATCGCTTCCATGCGCGAGCGGAAGCATGCCGGCCGCCACCGCCGCTGCGGCGCCGCCCGAGGAGCCGCCGGGCGTCCTGTCCGTGTCCCAGGGGTTCCGGACGGGACCGAAGCGGCGCGGCTCGGATACGGGCAGGATGCCGAACTCCGGCATGTTGGTCTTGCCGACGATCACGAAGCCGGCGTCCCGGATGCGGCGGACGAGGAAGGCGTCGTGGCCGGGCACGAAGTCGCCGAAGATGTCCGAGCCCTTCGTGTAGGGCATCCCGGCAACCGGTGCGGTGTCCTTGATCGCGATCGGCACGCCCGCGAACGGGCGCGGGTCGTCGGCGCTCACGGCCTCGGCCGCGGCCATCGCGCCCTCGGCGTCGATGTGGGTGAAGGCGTTGATGGTGGGCTGGAGCGCCTCGATTCGCTCGAGCGCCGCGCCGACCAACTCGGCCGAGCTGATCTGGCCCGCATGGATCAGGGCGGCGAGCTCCGTCGCTGGCTTGAACAAGAGCTCCGACATGAGGGCCGCGAGCCTACCCGGTTCGTTTAATCCCGGGGGAGCCGCGGGCCGCTGTCTCGGCGAGCCCCGCGACTCCCCCAGCAAACGGCGGCGGTAAAGCGTGGCTTCCATCCCCGACGGGAGCGAATTCCCCGGGTGAGGCGCTTTACCTGGGCATATGGCCAGGGAAAGCGCCTCACCCAGTTTGGGAGAGCTTGCGCGGCGCCAGTGGGGCGTGGTTAGGCGCGATCAGCTGACCGCCGCCGGCTTGCGCGACAGCGGTGTGCGGGATTGGGTGCGCGATGGGCGGCTCCACCGCCTTCACCGCGGTATTTACGCCTATGGGCATGACCGGCTCAGAGTCGAGGGCCGCTGGCTTGCGGCTGTGATGGCGTCTGGGCCGGGCGCGGCTCTGTCTCACCGCAGCGCGGCTCGGTTGTGGGAGATTTGGCACAGCAGCTCTGGGCTCATCGATGTGACCGTGCCGTCGCAGAACGGGCGCCGAAAGCCGGCCGGGATTCGCATCCATCGCAGTAGGCGGCTCGTCGCCGACGAGGTGACGGCGATGCGCGGCATCCCGGTCACCAGCCTCGCGCGCACGCTGCTCGACCTCGCGGACGTCCTCAATCCCCAGGCGCTCCGCCGGGCGATCACGGAGGCGGAGTACAGAAACGTCTTCGACCTCACCTCCCTCACTGCCTTCGTTCGGAACAACCCGGGCCGCCGTGGCGCGAAGGTGATGCGGGCGGCCGAACAGGCCGGCCACCGCACCCGATCGCCGCTCGAGGACCGCTTCCTGGCATTCGTGGACAGGTGGCGTGTCGAGGACCCTGAGTCAAACGTGTGGCTCGAGGGTTACGAGGTGGACTTCCTCTGGCGAAGAGTTGGCCTTGTGGTGGAGCTGGACGGGGCGGCGGAGCATGGGACCCGGGCGGCTGTGAGGCGAGACAGGAAGAAGGACCGGGTCCTGTGGAGGGCGGGGTTCCGGACGATGCGCCTGACCGACGACGCCCTCGATGCCGAGGAGGAGGTGGCGCTCGACCTCGCCCAGGCGGGCGTCCGCGTGGGGGCCCAGGCCGGCGTCGTGGAGGGCTAGGCCGGCGTCGTGGGGGGCTAGGCCGGCGTCGTGGGGGGCTAGGCCGGCGTCAGCGTGGCGAGCTGGCCGCGCGCCTCGTCGTACTCGCCGCCCAGGCGGCCGAGGATCTCCTCGGCGAGCGCGATGTAGTCCGAGCCAAGGTCGGGCGCGTAGTCCAGGATCGAGACCCCGCGCTCCGCCGACTCGGCGTAGCGCACGCTGCGGCGCACCACGGTCTCGAAGACCTTCTCGCCGAAGCGCTCCTTCAACTGCGTCTGCGCCTCGCGGGCGTGCACCAGCCGCATGTCGGCGATGTTCAGCACCACGCCGAGCCAGTCGAGGTCCGGGTGGAGCGACTCCTTCGCCAGCTCGATCACCTCGAGCGCCTGCTCCACGCCCTGGAGCGAGAAGTACTCCGCCTCCGTCGAGATCAGCGCGTGGTCGGCCGCCACGAGGGCGTTCACCGTCAGGAGTCCCAGCGCCGGCGGGCAGTCGATCAGGATCAGGTCGTAGTGGCGGCGGAGGTCGCGCAGCGCGCGCTTGAGCGTGAGCTCGCGGCCCATCTTCCCCGCCAGCACGAGCTCCGCCTCGGCAAGCCCCAGGTTTGCCGGCAGGACGCCGTCGTGGACCGCGTCCGCCGCCTTGGCGGATCCGGCCAGCACCTCGGCCACCGTGGGGGTGGCGTCGGCCGGCACGTCGTAGTAGTCGGACAGGTTCCCCTGTGGGTCGAGGTCGGCCACCAGCACGTCCAGGCCGACCCGCCTGAACGCGTCCGCCAGCGTGCGGACCGTGGTGGTCTTCCCGGTCCCGCCTTTCTGAGACAGGACGGTGATCGTCTGTGCCGTGGGAAGCATGCCCATGGCTTTATAGTTTCGCGTTCGTTTCCGCGTCGTGCGCCTGAGCCGAGCAGGCCACGTAAATCAGGAGGTAGAGCACTGCAGGCACCGCGTGGCCTGTACGACCCGAGCTACGAGCACGACGCCTGCGGCGTCGCCTTCGTCGCACGGGTCCGGGCGCCCGCCTCCCATGAGGTCGTGGCGCGAGCGCTGCATGCGCTTGAGCGGCTCGAACACCGCGGCGCCGAGGGCGCCGACCCGGACACCGGGGACGGCGCGGGGATCCTCATCCAGCTGCCCGACGCCTTCCTCCGCGCCGAGGCCGGCGTCGAGCTCCCCGAGGCGGGCCGCTACGGCGTGGCCGTCTGCTTCCTCCCGCCCGGCAACCCGGCCGAGGCGATGCGGCTGCTCGAGGAGCGCGTCGAGGCCGAGGGCCAGACCGTGCTCGGCTGGCGCGAGGTCCCGGTGAACGAGGGGGCCTGCGGCAGCGCGTCGCGCGCCGTCGCGCCCCGCATCGCGCAGCTCTTCGTCGGCGCCGCCGGCGACAGCTCCGACCAGGACGACTTCGAGCGCAAGCTCTACGTGATCCGCCGCACCGTCGAGCACGCCGACCTCGAGCAGCTCGCAATCCCGAGCTTCTCCAGCCGCACGATGGTCCTGAAGGGCATGCTCACGGCTCCGCAGCTGCCGCGCTACTTCCCCGACCTCCGCGATGAGCGCGTGGTCAGCCGGCTGGCCCTCGTCCACTCGCGCTTCTCGACCAACACGTTCCCGAGCTGGGAGCTCGCCCACCCGTACCGGATGCTCGCCCACAACGGCGAGATCAACACCCTGCGCGGCAACCGCAACTGGATGCGCGCGCGCGAGCTTCAGCTCTCCTCGCCGCTGTTCGGCGAGGACATCGAGAAGATCCACCCGCTGCTCCGCGACGACATCTCCGACTCGGCCTCGCTCGACGGCCTGATGGAGCTGCTCGTCCTCGGCGGTCGCTCACCCGAGCACGCGATGTCGATGTTGATCCCGGAGGCTCACCGCGGCCGGCCCGAGCTGCCCGAGGACGTGCGCGACTTCTACGCCTACCACTCGTCGCTGGTCGAGCCCTGGGACGGCCCCGCGGCGGTGGCCTTCAGCGATGGCCGCGTCATCGGCGCGACGCTGGACCGGAACGGCCTGCGCCCCGGCCGCTGGCTGGTGACGAAGGACGGCTGGGTCGTGTTCGCGTCGGAGACCGGCGTGATCGAGGTGCCGCAGGACCAGGTCGCGTCCAAGGGGCGCCTGCTCCCCGGCAAGCTGTTCCTGGTCGATCTCGCGCGCGACGCCGTGGTGCCCGACACGGAGATCAAGCGCGAGCTCGCCGATCGCCGCCCCTACGGCAAGTGGCTCGCTGACCGCGTCGTCCACATCGAGGACCTGCCCGAGAAGACGCCGCGCGTGCCTCGCGTCGAGCCGCTGCGCGCCAAGCAGCTCGCCTTCGGCTGGACCGAGGAGGACCTCCGCGTGACGCTCGTGCCGATGGCGCGCGACGCCGCGGAGCCGACCGGCTCGATGGGCAACGACACCGCCCTCGCCGTCATGTCGGACATGCGCCCGTCGCTCTTCTCGTACTTCAAGCAGCTCTTCGCGCAGGTCACCAACCCGGCCATCGACCCCATCCGGGAGTCGATCGTGATGAGCCTCGAGGCCGTGATCGGCCCGGAGATCAACCTGCTCGGCGAGACCCCGGACCACTGTCACCAGCTCGTGATGCCGCAGCCGCTGCTCCGCTCGACCGAGCTGGAGAAGCTCCGCCAGGTCGACCACAGCGTCTTCGAGGCACGCACCGTCGACATGACCTGGCCGGCCTCTGAGGGGGCGCAGGGCATGGAGCGCCGGCTCGAGGAGATGTGCGCAGAGGCGTCCGCGCTCGTCGCGCGCGGCGTAAACATCCTGATTCTCTCCGACCGCAACCTGGGCGCCGAGCGCGTGGCCATGCCCGCGCTCCTCGCCACGGCCGCGGTGCACCATCACCTGGTCCGCGAGGGCACGCGCCTCCAGAGCGGCCTGATCGTCGAGACCGGCCAGGCGAAGGAGATCCACCACGTGGCCTGCCTGATCGGCTACGGCGCGTCGGCGGTGAACCCATACGTGATGTTCGAGACGCTCTACGCGCTCCACCGCGAGGGCCGCCTGCCGGAGGGGATGGCGCCCGACGAGGCCGTCGCGCGCATCATCAAGGCGATCGGCAAGGGCCTGCTGAAGATCCTCTCGAAGATGGGGATCTCCACGATCCGCTCCTATACGGGGGCGCAGATCTTCGAGGCGATCGGCCTGGAGAAGGAGCTCGTCGACCGCCACTTCACCGGCACGCCCTCGCGTGTGGGCGGCGTCGGGCTCAACGTGCTCGCCTGGGAGTGCCTCGACCGGCACTCGCGCGCGTACCCGGCGGCCAGCTCCGAGCTCCTCCCGGCCGGCGGCGTGTACGCGTGGCGACGCGACGGCGAGTTCCACGGCTGGAACCCGGAGACCGTTGCCGCGCTCCAGCAGGCGGCGCGCCAGAACGGCGGCGCCGACGCCTACGAGCGCTTCGCCACCTACGTGAACGAGGTCGCCGTGCCGCGGTCGTCGCTGCGGGGGCTCCTGCGCTTCAACGAGGCCATCGAGCCGGTGCCGCTGGACGACGTCGAGCCCGCGGCCGAGATCGTGAAGCGCTTCAAGTCCGGCGGCATGTCGCTCGGCGCGCTGTCACCGGAGGCCCACGAGACGCTCGCCGCCGGCATGAACCGGCTCGGCGGCAAGTCCAACACGGGCGAGGGCGGGGAGGACCCGGCCCGCTTCGGGGACGAGCGCCGCTCGGCGATCAAGCAGGTCGCCTCGGGCCGCTTCGGCGTGACCGTGAACTACCTCGTCAACGCCGACGAGCTCCAGATCAAGGTCGCTCAGGGGGCCAAGCCCGGCGAGGGCGGGCAGCTCCCGGGCCACAAGGTGGACCGCTACATCGCGCGCCTACGCCACTCGACGCCCGGCGTCGGGTTGATCTCGCCGCCGCCGCACCACGACATCTACTCGATCGAGGACCTGAAGCAGCTGATCTACGACCTGCGCTGCGCGAACCCGCGCGCCCGCGTCTCCGTGAAGCTCGTCTCCGAGGTGGGGGTGGGCACGGTCGCCGCCGGAGTCGCCAAGGCGAATGCGGACCACGTGGTCATCGCCGGGCACGACGGCGGCACCGGCGCATCGCCCCAGGCCTCGATCCAGCACGCCGGCATCCCCTGGGAGATCGGCGTCGCCGAGACTCAGCAGACGCTGCTCCGCAACGACCTGCGCTCGCGCATCCTCGTCGAGGCCGACGGCCAGATGCGCACGGGCCGCGACGTGGTGGTGGCGGCCATCCTCGGCGCCGACGAGTACGGCTTCTCGACCGCGCCGCTGATCGCGCTCGGCTGCGTGTACATGCGCGTCTGCCATCTCAACACCTGCCCGGTGGGGGTGGCCACGCAGGACCCGGAGCTGCGCAGGCGCTTCGACGGCCAGCCCGAGCACGTCGTCAACTACCTCTTCATGGTCGCCGAGGAGGCGCGCCGGATCATGGCCGCCCTGGGCGTCCGCAGCATGGACGAGCTCATCGGGCGCACCGAGCTGCTCGACATGGACGAAGCCGTCGACCACTGGAAGGCACAGGACATCGACCTGCGCGCTCTGCTCTCGGTGCCGGACAACGTCGAGCCGGACTCGCCGCGCCGCTGCGTCCGCCGCCCGGATCCCGTGCTCTACGACTCGATCGACGTGGACCTGCTCCAGCTCTGCCGCCCCGCCGTCGAGCAGGGCCAGCCTGTCCGACTGGAGCGGCGGATCGAGAACAAGAACCGCGCCGTCGGCGGCCTGCTCTCGGGTGAGATCGCGCGCCGGCACGGTGAGGACGGCCTGCCCGAGGGCAGCATCCACGTCTCGCTCACCGGCTCGGCAGGGCAGAGCTTCGGCGCCTGGCTCGCCCATGGCGTGGAGCTGGTGCTCGACGGCGACGCCAACGACTACTGCGGCAAGGGCCTCTCGGGCGGGACGATTGTCGTGCGCCCGCCGGCCGACGCCGGCTTCGCCGCGGAGCACAATGTGATCGTCGGCAACACGGTCCTCTACGGCGCGACCTCGGGCCTCGCCTTCTTCCGCGGCCTGGCGGGCGAGCGCTTCGCCGTCCGCAACTCCGGCGCGATCACGGTGGTCGAGGGCGTCGGCGACCACGGCTGCGAGTACATGACCGGCGGCCGCGTGGTCGTGCTCGGCCCGACCGGCCTCAACTTCGCCGCGGGCATGAGCGGCGGCATCGCCTATGTCTACGACGGCGACGGCGGCTTCCGCGGGCGCTGCAACACGGAGCTGGTCGGCTTCGACGCCATCTCGCCGGACGAGAACGACGAGCTGCGCGGCTGGGTCGAGCAGCATCACGAGCGCACTGGCTCGACCGTCGCCGCGCGCCTCCTTGACGACTGGCAGGCGACCCTCAACCGCATCGTCAAGGTCATGCCGCACGACTACAAGCGCGCGCTTGCCGAGCAGCTCGCGGCCGAGGGCGAGGCCGAGGTGGCGGCCGCCGCGGCCGGCCCCGCCGCGACGCCCGGGTACGCGGCCGGAGGCGCGATCTAGGCACCGTGGGCGAGCTCGGCGCATTCCTCCGCCTCGAGCGGGTCGGCTTCGAGAAGCGCGACCCGGGCGAGCGCGTTCACGACTACCGGCAGTACTTCCAGCTGCCTGACGACCGCACGCTGCGCGACCAGGGCGCGCGCTGCATGGACTGCGGCATCCCGTTCTGTCACGAGGGCTGCCCCTTGGGGAACCTGATCCCCGACTGGAACGACCTGGTCTACCGCGACCACTGGCGCGACGCGCTCACGAAGCTGCACGCGACCAACAACTTCCCCGAGTTCACCGGGCTGATCTGCCCGGCCCCGTGCGAGTCGGCCTGCGTGCTCGACATCAACGACGACGCCGTGACGATCGAGCAGATCGAGCTGGCGATCGTCACGCGCGGCTTCGAGGAGGGCTGGATCGCGCCCGAGCCGCCGGAAGTCCGCACCGACCGGACCGTGGCCGTGATCGGCTCCGGCCCCGCGGGCCTGGCGGTCGCCGCCGAGCTCAACAAGCTCGGCCATCGCGTGACCGTCTACGAGCGCGACGAGGCGCCCGGCGGCCTGCTTCGCTTCGGCGTTCCGGACGCGAAGCTCGAGAAGTGGATCATCGACCGGCGCGTGAAGCTGCTCGAGGACGAGGGCATCAAGTTCGTCTACGACGTCGACGTCGGCCGCGACATCGACACCGGCGAGCTCCGCGGGAAGTACGACGCGGTCATCGTCGCGATCGGGTCGCGGGTGCACCGGGACCTACAGGTCCCCGGCCGCGAGCTCGACGGAGTGCATTTCGCGATGGACTACCTCTACCAGCGCAACCGCGCCGTCGCCGGCATGGAGGGACGGCCCACCCGCGAGACGCCTCCGGACCGGGTGATCAGCGCCGCGGGCAGGCGCGTCGTGGTGGTCGGCGGCGGCGACACGGGCATGGACTGCATCTCGAACGCCCTGCGCGAGGGAGCCGAGGACGTGCTCCTGCTCGACGTCTATCCGCCGCTCCCCGCGGACGGGCGCCCGCCGGGCACGCCCTGGCCGCTGCCGCCGAAGCGGACGCCCACGACGTATGCGCTCGACGAGGGCGGCGACCGCCGCTTCGGCACCCAGGTCACGGAGCTGGGCGGCTCCGACGGCCGCGTGACCGGCGTGCGGGGCCGGCGTGTCGAGGGAACCTCCTCGCGCGACCTGCATGCCGTCCCGGGCAGCGAGTTCGAGGAGCGCGCCGACCTCGTGCTGATCGCGATCGGGTTCGACCACCCGGAGCACACGGGCGCAATCGGCCAGCTCCGCCTCGACCTTGACCGCCGCGGCAACGTGAAGGCGCCCGTCTACGGCACCAAGGTCGAGGGCGTGTTCGCCTGCGGCGATGCGCGCACGGGCCAGTCGCTCGTCGTCACCGCCATCGCCGAGGGGCGCCGCTGCGCGCGCGTGGTGGACCAGTACCTCGGCGGCTCGGGCGAGGTGCGTCGCATCCGCGCCGAGGCGATGTTCGCCTACGAGGACGGCGACCCGCACTCGCTGCGCCACCAGGCCGAGATCGCCCGGACGGTCACCGTCGGTGACGCGTTCTGGACCGGCCCCCGCGACGAGCGCTGATCATGCCCACGGCCTTCGTGACCGGCGGTTCGGGCTTCATCGGAGGTGCTCTCATCGAGCGCCTGCGGCGCGAGGGCTGGGACGTGCGCGCCCTCGCGCGGTCCGAGCGGGCGGCGGAGCGCGTGCGCGAGCTCGGCGCCGAGCCCGTGATGGGCGACCTGGACGACCCCCGGGTCGAGGACTGCGAGATCGCCTTCCATGCGGCCGCGAAGGTCGAGGACTTCGGTGATCCCGCCGAGTTCGAGCGAGTCAACGTGCAGGGCACGCGAAATCTGGTTGCTGCCTGCATGACCGGCGGCGTACGGCGGCTGGTACATGTGGGCACGGAGGCCGCGCTGATGGCCGGTCAGCCCTTGGTGAATGTGGACGAGAGCGCTCCGCTGAGGCCGGATTCACCGGTGCTGTACTCGTCTTCGAAGGCCAGGGCGGAGGAGATCGTTCGCTCGGCTGATCTCGAGACCGTGGTGGTGCGCCCGCGCTTCGTCTGGGGCCGCGGCGACACCACGCTGCTCCCGGCGCTGATCGAGCTGGTCCGGTCGGGCCGCTTCCGCTGGGTCGGCGGCGGCCGGCAGCTCACCGCCACCACCCACGTGGACAACACGGTCGAGGGGCTCTGGCTCGGCGCCACGAAGGCGCCGGCGGGCGGCGTCTACTTCGTGACCGACGGCGCGCCGGTCGTCTTCCGCGAGTTCCTCACTGCGATGCTCGACACCCAGGGTGTCGAGATTCCCGACAAGTCGGTGCCGCCCGCCGTGGCGGGCACGGCGGCACGCGCGAGCGAGGGCCTGTGGCGCCTGCTCAGGCGACGCGGCAATCCGCCGCTCACGCGCTTCGCGGTCTGGGTCTCCTCGCAGGAGTGCACGATCGACATCTCCCGCGCCGAGCGTGAGCTGGGCTATCGCCCTGTGACGACGCGCGAGGAAGGCCTCGCCGCGCTCAGGTCGCCCTAGCGGTCGCTCCCACCAGGCTCACGAAGAAGAGGCTGAAGCGGCCGATCGATATCTCGTCACCGTCCTCGAGCTCCGCGAGCTCCACGCGCTCGCCGTTCCGGAACACGCCGTTGAGGCTGCGGTCGTCCAGGATGCGGGCGCCCGCCTCGTCCCGGTACAGCAGGGCGTGGCGGCGCGAGACGGTCGGGTCGTCGAAGCGCACGTGTGCCGAGAGGCTCCGCCCGATCCGCGTCCAGCCGTCCTGCAGCGGGAACACGCGCACTCGGTCGTCGTCCTCGAAGGCCACGTAGTCGCCCTCGCGGACCAGCGCGTCCCGTGCCTCCGCGAGCCAGTCGGGCGCTCCCTCGACGTCGTGACGCATCGGGGGACGGACCGATTCCCCGAACAGGGACGAGCGTCTGAAGCTCTCGCCGCCGCACTCGGGGCATGACGGGACGGGATCACGCTCGTGTAAAGCGACGGCAAATCCGCAGGAGTCGCATCGGAAGGATCCGGCACCAGCGAGCGTGCCGGCGTTGAAGGCTTCCATTGGGATTTCTCTCCTCAAGGGGGGTGGGGGGCAATGGATGGTATCGATGGATACGAACAATCCAAGTAAAAAATGCGGTAACTGCGGGCTTTTTTCGGCGAGAAGGGCTTGTTGCACAGCCGCCGAACTGGTTTTCATGCCCGAACTTGCCTCCATGCTGGTGCGCAGCAGCATCGGGACGCTGGCGCCCAGCACGACATCCTGCGCCGAATGCCGCCGCACTCCGCTCGCCGGCGAGCGGATGCACGAGCTCGACGGAGGCCGCACACTCTGCGAGCTCTGCTTCGCGAGCCTGCCGGAGGAGCGCCGCCTCGCAGTGCGCACCGTGCGGGTGCACGCGAGCGAGCGCCGCCTGGCCGTCGTCCCGCGCGCCGCGTAGTGGCGCAAGCCGCGGGCGGTGCCCGCGGCGCAGCGATGGCTTCGGCTGCAGGTACGATCCTCCGCGCATGCGCGAGGTCACCGTCTCGACCGTCATCTCGGCTCCCCGCGAGGAGATCTTCGACCTCGTCTGCGATCTAGCCGCCCGGCCCTCGTACAGCGACCACTTCATGAAGGACTACCGGCTGGCGCGCGTGCAGCCGGTGGGCGTCGGCGCGGCGGCACGCTTCAAGCTCGACCGGCTCTTGTCGAACGACTACGCCGAGCTCACCATCACGAAGGTCGATCGCCCCCGCCAGGTCATCGAGGAGATACGCGCCGGGCGACGCGGGCGCAACCGCTCGGTGGCGGTCTACGACTTCACCCGCGAGTCGCCCACCGTGACGCGGGTCGAGCTCACGACCTTCAGTGAGCCCGCCACGATTGTCGATCGCATCAAGGAGATCGGCGCGGCGGGCTGGGTGCGGCGCAAGACGGGGAAGGCGCTCGAGCGGCTGCGCATGATCTTCGAGGAGCCGGACCGCGTCGAGCTGAAGCGGGCCACGATCGCGGGGTACGAGCCCGAGAAGGCGGCGCGCTTCGGCGCGTACGCCGGCATGGATCCCGCTCGTCAATCGAAGCTCTGAGGGCCGGAGTTAATATCCCCGCCCGCATGCCTCGCCGCCTGCTCGTCCTGCTCTGCTTGGTGCTTGCCGCTGGCGGCGTCGCCGCGTGCGGCGACGCCGACGTGGTCCAGGGCGTCGACGAGCCCGCAAACGAGGGGCTCGCGCTCCCGCTCGACGGCATCGAGTACAACGTCTTCATCACGCGGGAGCTGAACCCGCGCATCACGCCGGACAACGCGTATGTGCCGCCCGGTACGGAGGCGAGGCGGGGCGAGACGCTCTACGGCGTCTTCCTTCAGGCGTGCAACCGCGAGGGCGGGACGCACATGACCGCGGACCGCTTCAAGATCGTCGACAACCAGGGGAACGAGTTCGAGCCGGAGCCGCTCCCTGAGGACAACCACTTCGCGTACCACGCCCAGGAGCTCGAGAAGGACGAGTGCATCCCCGAGGCCGGCAGCGTCGCCCAGCTGGGGCCGACGGCCGGCTCCATGCTGCTGTTCAGGCTGCCGCTCGCGAACACCGAGTACCGCCCGCTGGAGCTCGAGATCCACGGCCAGGGCGACGACCATCTGACGTTCAGGCTGGACATCTAACGACGAACGACGGGGTCAGACCCCTTCGGGGTCAGACCCTAGAGAGCGGCATCGAGCACGACCCTGGCGGCCGGTGCGGCGGTTGCGCCGCCCGCGCCGGCCCGGACGAGCATCACCGCCACGACGATCTTCGGCCGGTCCGCCGGGGCGAAGGCGGTGAACCAAGCGTCCGTGTTGGTCGGGTCCGGTGGGAGCGTTTCGCCGGTCTCGGGGTCGCGCGTGTCCTCCAGCTCGGCGGTCCCGGTCTTGCCGGCCACCTTGATCCCCGGTAGCTGCGCCGCCGTGCCGGTCCCGTAGGCGACCACGTCGATCATCAGCGACTCGATCGTGCGCGCGACGCGCCGGGACGTGACGCGGACGGGTCGTGGCCGCATGTCGGTCGACAGGTGGGGGCGGGTGCGCACCCCGCCCATCGCGATCGTCTGTGCGACCGATGCCATCTGGAGCGGCGTGGCGAGCGTCTCGAACTGACCGATCGCGGTCGAGGCAACCTCGAGCGGCGTGTCGATGTCCGCGGCGGGAGGCAGGGTGCTCGGCACCTCGCCGGGAATCGTCGCGGGCGCGTTCCAGCCGTAGCGCTCGGCGGCGTCCACGAGCGGACCGGCCTGGATCTTCAGCCCCAGCGGGGCGAACACCGAGTTGCACGAATGCGCGAACGATTCGCGGAAGCTCCCGCCGCAGGACTCGCCGCTCGCGTTCTCGAGCTCGACGCCGTCGATGATCGCGTGCGTCTCGACGGGGAACTCCGTGGATGGCTTCACGAGCTTCCGCTCCAGCGCGGCGGTGGTGGTGACGATCTTGAAGGTCGAGCCCGGCGGCTGCGGCGCGGAGAACGCGATGCCGGCAAGGGCGCGTATCTCGGCCGTCCGCGCGTCGAGCGCCGCGACGCCGCCCAGGCGACCCGCCAGCCCGACCACGGCGGCCTCCTGGAGGCGGGTGTCGATCGTGGTCCGGAGCGGCGGCGCGGGGACTGGCTTGGCGCGCGCCAGCACGCGGTCGTTCGCGATCAGCTCGCCGCCGGCCCGCCCGCGCAGGCGCTGCTCGAAGACCTCCTCGAGCCCCGTCTGCCCGACGGGCCAGTCCCGCGGGAACCCGTGCGCGTAGAGCTCCCGGCGCTCGGACGCCGTCTCCTGAGGCGCCATCTGGCCCGCGATCGAGTCGGCGATGCCGGTGAGCGGGGATGTCCTGGACGGAGCTGGCCCGCGCGCCAGCATCTTGCCCTCGCGCGAGCGGATGGGCGCTCGCATGGGCGGGAGGCTGGAGCGCCGGAGCCGCTCGCCCGCGCGGAGCTCTGGGAACACGAGCGACGGCTGCCAGTCCACCTGCTCCCCCGAGACGGGGATGCTGAGGTCGCCGCGGAGGGCGCCGAAGACGCGTGTCTTCAGGACGACCGGGACGGTGACCTCGCCGTCGTCGAGGCGCTCGGGATCGCTCGGGTCGATCGACCTGAGCGTCGCCGTGGCGGCCGCACGCGCGTACGCGCGACGAAACCGGGGCAGCGGGTAGCGCTCCTTCGCGTCGGCCGTGAGAAGCTCGTGCATCGAGCGGAAATCGCCCTGCTGCCAGGACGCGACGAAGTCGGCGGCGGCGTTCTCGGATGCGCTGTTGACCTTCCCGCCCACGAACGCGCCCGCGACCAGTGATACGGCGGCGAGGCCGCCCAGAGCGGGGAGAGCGCGATGAGTGAGGCGCCGGCGGCGCTCGGCGGGGGAGCTCTTCACGGGGGGGAGCGCCGATGGTAGCCGCGCGCCACTACGCTGCCTCGGGCCTTGACGGGCCTCGACTGGATCATCATCGCCATCACCGTGCTCCTGGCGGTCTGGGGCTACGGCCAGGGGCTGATCGCGGGGGGCCTGGCGCTGGCGGGCTTTGCCGCGGGGGCGTTCATCGGCTCGCGCCTCGGACCGCTCCTGCTCCAGGACGGTTCACACTCGCCGTACGCCCCGTTGTTCGCGCTGATCGGCGCGCTGCTGCTCGGATCGCTGTTCGCCTCGGGGCTCGAGGTGCTCGGCTTCCAGCTGCGCCACCGGTTGCCGGAAGAGCTGGGTGTCCTGGACGGGGTGGGCGGCGCGGTGCTGCTCGCCTGCCTGGGGCTTTTCCTCGTGTGGATCGTCGGCGCCGTGGCGCTTCAGACTCCGGGCGCGCGCGACCTGCGCGAGCCCATCCAGCGCTCGACGATCCTGCGGCAGCTCAACACGGTGCTGCCGCCCTCGGGGGCGATCCTCAAGGCGCTCGCGCGCTTCGACCCGTTCCCGGCCATCCGCGGCCCGTCGGCGAACGTCCCGCCGCCGAACGCCAAGATTGCGCGCGACCCGGATGTCGAGGCGGCCGGACGCAGCGTCGTGAAGGTGCTCGGCACGGCCTGCGGGCTCGGCGTGGAGGGGAGCGGCTGGGTGGCCGGCGACGAGCTGGTCGTAACGAACGCGCACGTGGTCGCGGGGCAGGACGACACGACGGTCCAGCTCCGAGGCGACGGACCGCTGCTCGACGCGGACGCTGTCCTGTACGACCCGCGGAACGACCTGGCGATCCTGCGCGTGCCGGGCCTTGCGGGCGCGCCGCGGCTCTCGCTCAACGTGAACGCGGCGGCCGGTGCCTCCGGCGCCGTGCTCGGCTTCCCTGAGAACGGCGGCTACGACGTCGAGCCCGCCCGCCTCGGCCAGACGGCGACCGTGATCACGCAGGACTCGTACGGGCGCGGGCCGGTCCAGCGGCTCATCACCTCGATCCGCGGGCTCGTCCGGCACGGCAACTCGGGCGGCCCGGTCGTCGACAGCTCCGGGCGTGTCGTGACCACGATCTTCGCCGCCTCCACCGGTCGCCAGCACACCGGCTACGGCGTGCCGGACTCGGTGGTCAAGCGGGCGCTCGGGAGGATCCGCGGCCGGGTCGACACCGGCCCCTGCGCGTAAGGGGGGATACTCAGCGCGATGGCCGAGGAGTACCTGCTGGCCGACCAACCGTCGGAGTTGGAGCGCCTGCGGTTGCAATCGCTCGTCTGGGAGCCCAGCGGCCGGCAGCTGCTGGCCAAGCTCGACGGCGGGTCCGGTGCGCGCGCCCTGGACTTCGGCTGCGGAGCCCTGGGCTGGCTTCGGATCCTCGGCGAGTGGGTCGGCCCCTCCGGCCAGGTCGCGGGGGCTGACATCGACGGCAACCTGCTCGATGCCGCTCGTTCATTTCTGGAGGCAGAGGGAATCGCCAACGTGGAGCTCATCGTCGATGATCTGTTCGACAGCAAACTCGAGCCGCAATCCTTCGATCTCGTCCACGCTCGCTACCAGATCGCTCCGCTCGGACGTGGGCAGGATCAGCTGGCCACGTACCGGCGGTTGGTCAGACCCGGCGGCAGGGTGATTCTCGAGGAGTGGGATCTGAGCTCGTGGCACTTCAATCCCGCCGCCCCGGCCGCCGAGCGACTGATCAGCCTGGTCTCCGAGATCTTTGCCTCCCTGGGCGGTGAGGCCGGTCGCGGGCTGCCCCAGCTTCTCCGCGGCGCAGGTATCGAGCCGGAGATCGACGCTCACGTGGTCGCGCTCAAACCGGGTCACCCGTACCTGCGCATGCCGATTCAGTTCAGCGTCGCGCTGGAGTCGCGGCTGCTCGACAGGCTGAGCCGGGACGAGCTTGCCTCGGTGCGCAGTGAAGCCGAGCGCGAGCTGGCCGAGCCGGGCAGATGGGGCACCACGTTCACCCTGATCCAGGCTTGGGGCAAGCTCGAAGGCTGACTACAGCTTCGCCAGCACGGCGTCCAGGTCGGCGCTGCGTGTGGCGATCAGCTCCTCGGCCTGGGCCCGCAGCCTCGCGAGGTTCTCCTCGCTCGCGTCGTCGAGGTCGTCGCTCGCGAGCGTCAGCTCCACCTGGAGGCGGAGGTAGCGGTCCGGGCTCAGCACGCGCTCGAGCTGGTAGTTCACCGCGTCCGAGACGCCGTCGAAGACCACGTCGAGGATCGGCCGCGCCCAGCCCACCAGGCCCCAGTCCTTGATCTGGTCGAAGCTGTGCTTCCTCGTCCGCTGCCCGCACCCGAGTGAGAGGAGCACCACGTCGCGGGCGTGCACGTCCTCCCGGTTGAGGACCTCGGCGAGCGCGCACATCGCGGGGTTGGTGGCGAAGACACCGCCGTCGACGAGGGCCTTGTCGCCGGCCGCGAGCGCCTCGAAGTAGGTGGGCGCCGCCGACGTGGCGCGGGCCACGACCGACAGCGGGAAGTCGTCCGTCGCGGGCGTCTCCCTCGCCTTCGTGGTCTTGAAGAAGTAGGGGCCCGGCAGCGCCGTGTCGTAGGAGGGGACGATCAGGTCGGGCCGCGTCTCGGCGAGCCGCTTGTGCTCCAGGAAGCGCTCTAGCGCGCCGTCGAGCGCGGCGTCGTCGTACTTCTCGTCGAGCAGGCCGTCGGCGGTCCGGATGCGCTGGAACACCGAGCGGTCGAAGATCTTGGGGCCCTCCCCCGTGTACAGCTCCACGAGGTCGGACGCGGGCAGCGGGTCCGGCGCGCAGAGCGCGCAGGCGAGGATGCCGCCGGTCGACGTGCCGGCGATCAGATCGAACATCTCGTAGGCCCGGCGGCCCGCTCGGCGCTCCAGCTCGGTGAGCACGAGAGCGGGGATCAGGCCGCGAATTCCGCCCCCGTCGATGGCCAATACGCGCATGCCGTTCACCGTAGTCGCTACAAATGTTCCGGTGCGTGCCGCCCTCCTCATTGCGCTGTGTTGTGCTGCCGCCTTCGCGGGAATAGCGGTCGCTGCGCGGCCGTCGCAGGGTCAGGACCCTCCTGCGGACCAGCCGCGACAGGCCGAGAACCCCTGCATCGGGCCCGACGCGCACCGGCTTCGCTGCCCGGATCTCGTCATGCGGCGTCCCTGGGGGATGTACACGGACCGGTCGACTGAGCCCGGACGCACGCTGCTCCGGGCGGGCAACGCGATCGACAGCATCGGCGCCGGCCCCGCCGAGCTGTTCGGCACGCGGATCGGCCCGCGCTTCATGCGGGCCCGCCAGCGCATCTATCTCCGGAGGGGCGGGCGGATCGGCGTGGCCACGGACGGGCGGCTCCAGTTCAAGTTCGCCCACCTCAGCCGCTTCTGGTGGAAGTTCTACAACGCGGCACGCTTCGAGCTATGGCGTGTCGACGCGCGCGGCAAGCGCACCCGGCTGGTCCGCACCGGCCCAAAGGTGGCCTACTGCCTCAGGGACCTCGTTCACACGCGCCCCGCGCTGCCCCGCTCGCCGCGTTTCGCCCACTATCCGGCGTGCAGCAACAACTCGAGTGCGCAGCACGTGACGCTCGGCACCTCGGTGGGCTGGGCGGACGTGTACCCGCCCACCTATCCGGAGCAATGGATCGACGTGACGGGACTGCGCGGCTGCTTCGCCTACGCGCACATCGCCGACCCGAACAACCGGGTCTACGAGTCCGACGAGGACAACAACGAGTCGCAGGTGATCGTGCGGCTGCCGTTCCGGTCGTCCGAGCGGCGCACCGGCTGCCGAGGCCCGGACCGCGGCAGCCCCTACGGGTATCGCCCGTACTGAGCTCGGCTGGCGCTAGCGCGCCACGTGGATCCCGAGCGCCCGGGGCACGGCGCACGCGGCGCGCGTGAGAAGGTCGGGCTGCTCGCCGCGCTCGAGCGCCTCCTCGCGGCGTAGGAAGGCCCGGCGCACCACGCTGCCTCCGAGCCACGCGAGCGGCTCGGGCGGCACCCAGGCCCCGGCGTCCGAGCCGACGATCGGGAGGGCGGTGTAGCGATCGCGGCGGTCGAGGGCGAGGGAGGCGAGCGCGCGCGCCGCCAGGTGCGTGGGGCCGACGCCGTTGCCCGTGTAGCCGAAGGCGTAGTGCACCGGCGCGCCCGGAAGGGTGCCGACCTGCGCGATGTGGGTTGGCGACACGTCGATCGGGCCGCCCCACGCGTCCGTGATGGCGCGCCCCTCGAGCGCGGGGAAGTAGCGCAGCAGGTTGCGCCGTGCGCCGGCGGCGGCGCCCGGGTCCACCTCGATATGCCCGTTCAGCCGTCCGCCGTAGGCAAGCCGCCCGCCGCCCCAGCCGAAGACGATGCGCCCGTCGCGCGTGGTCCGGAAGTAGTGGAGGAGCGTGCGCCCGTCGGTGATGCACTCGCCGCCCGTCCAGCCGATCTCGTCGAGCACGTCGGGCACGGGCTCCGTGAGGACGATGTGGGACGAGGTGACCGACAGCCGCGAGCGGAGCGGGGCTATGGAGCGCGCGGATGGGCCCACGGCGAGAACGGCGGCGGCGGCGCGCACGCGTCCGCCGGGCGTCTCCGCGACGACGTGAGCGGCGCCCCGGCCGTTACCGCGCGCAGGCAGGCCACCGCCGCGTTCCACGCGCAGCGCCCGCACGCGCGAGTGCTCGTAAATCTCCACGCCGCGCTCGATGAGCCGCTGCCGCAGCCCGAGCGCGAGGCGCGCCGGCTGCACGGTGGCGAAG
>Ga0207706_10001699_pt1 | contig 21691 bp, 16 predicted proteins | sample KBSC53metaG_FD_184318 | JGI IMG/M metagenome (GOLD analysis project Ga0207706, IMG submission 184318) | Corn rhizosphere microbial communities from Kellogg Biological Station, Michigan, USA - KBS C5-3 metaG (SPAdes) (version 2) | ecosystem: Host-associated > Plants > Roots > Rhizosphere > Soil ... | reverse complement strand
CCTTCCGGCGTGGGGTTGGTGACGAACCATTCCATGTCCACGACCACGTATTGCCAGCCGAAAGGCTTCAAATGTTCGGCCAGCCATTGAGCATTGGCTTTCACGTCAGCCTCTTTGACCGTGGTGCCGTAGCCATCCCAACTGTTCCAGCCCATGGGCGGAGTGGCCGCCAGGAGTGACTCGCTTTCGTGCGCCGGCGCTGCTGCCTGACCCAGGGCTGCACTGCCAAACAAAAGCAGCACCAGAATCGGCAGAAAAGTCTGCTTGCTCATGTTCGTTTCTCCGTCATCATTGTTTTTTGGTCTGGTCTGGATCTGGGATCGCAAACCTCACGGATCGCGTGCCTTCATCAAGCGATCGGGAATCGACGCTTTCCTTTAATACACGATCCTTTAATATCTGTGTCCCAGTTAATATCTGTGTCCCAGTTTGTGGAAAGATGGATTCGGCACCCTGCCGTTGCACGGGCGGGGCGCCCGCGCCCACATTCGATCGCTCACATTAAGTCAAAGAGATTAGCATTCTAGAGCTCCGAGTGCTAAGCCTTGACAGGCGGGGTTGCACTTCCTAGAATCGAAACTGGAGTATTGTTGGTTTCTTAATCTAAGCTTTTGGATTATAAGTACTTAATATGCCATCTGGACCCCCCATTGGGGAGCGGGAACGCGAGATTCTGACCGCCATTGTGGAGACCTTTATTGCCACCGGCGACCCCGTGGGGTCGCGGACGCTGGCACGGTCGAACCGGGAAGGACTAAGCCCGGCCACGATTCGCAATGTCATGGCCGATCTCGCCGACGCCGGCTACCTCGAGCAGCCCCATACTTCAGCCGGCCGCGTGCCCAGTTCAGAGGCGTATCGCTATTATGTAGAACAGCTTACGGGTAGAGCCAGCCTTTCGCAGGAAGACCAGGGCATTATTAAAGACTCCCTGCATGGGGTTTCCGACGTGCAGGAGTTCATGGAACGCACTTCGCGTGTGCTGTCCCTGATCTCTCACAACGTCGGTATCACCGTCGCCGTCGGCGGTCCCAAGAATGCGCTGGAGCATGTGTACTTTTCCCGGCTGGGCGACCAGAAAGTTTTGGCCGTGCTGGTAACGCGATCCGGCCTGGTGCGCGACCGCGTCCTGCGGCTTGATCTTCCGCAGGCTGACCTGGACGCCGCCGCGCGTTTTATCAACGATAATTTTCGCGGCTGGACCATGGAGGCGATGCGGGCGGAACTGGCCCGCCGGCTGGAGCAGGAGCGCAGCGAGTACGATCGCCTGATGAAATCCGTGGAACAGCTTTACCGCCAGGGGGCCCTGATCGCCGACGAAGCCGCGCAAGTCGTTTTCGTCGAAGGAGCATCCAATCTGGTGACCGGCGAGCAGGACCGGCAACGCCTGCAGGAGTTGCTGCAGACTCTGGAAGAAAAGAAGAAAATTGTTGAGCTGCTGGGGGCGTATCTGGATGCCAAGCAGGAAGCGGTCCGGGTGGTGATCGGACTGGACGAAGCGCTGCCGTCGATGCGGAATTTTGTGCTCATCGGCGCGCCCGCTCGAGTGGGTGATGACGTGATGGGGTCGCTGGCGGTCATCGGGCCCACACGCATCGACTACCAGCACACTATGACGGCGGTTTCCTATATTGCCCGCCTGTTTGACAAGATCCTGAACGAATCTGAGTGAGCATTGATATGGCAAGAGGAAACGGAAAACCCGAAGTCGATCCGGTGGAACTCGATCCCGAGCACGAATTGCCCGCGGCAGAAGACGCTCGCGACGGCGCGAGTGCAGCCACCGAGTTCGACAAACTGAAGACGGAGCGGGACGGGCTGCTCGACCGCCTAGCTCGCCTGCAGGCCGAGTTCGAGAACGCCCGCAAGCGCACCGCCCGCGAGCAACACGAATTCCGCGAGTATGCGGTCACCGACGCGCTGAAGGCTTTGCTGCCCACCCTGGACAGCTTCGAGCGCGCCTTGCACACCAGTGCTTCGGACAAGTCGGAATTTCGCGACGGAGTCGAACTCATCTATAAGCAATTACAGGATGCGCTCGCCAAACTGGGACTTCGTCCCATCCCTGCGAAGGGTGAACCTTTTGATCCTCATCTTCACCAGGCCATTGAAATGGTGGACACTGAGGAAGCCGAGGACAATCATGTACTCGAAGAACTGCAGCACGGCTACAAGTTGAAAGACCGCCTGCTCCGTCCTTCGATGGTGAGGGTCGCGCGCAATCCCAAGCACTGAGCCCGGTGTAATCTGACAATGAAAGAGCTGAAAGGATTAGAGGAAAGGCCATTCTGACCAGCAACGGAAAACGCGACTACTACGAGGTGCTGGGCCTGGCCCGCACCGCCACCGAGCAGGAGATCAAAAGCGCTTATCGCAAACTGGCGCTGCAGTTCCATCCCGACCGCAATCCCAATAATCCCGATGCGGAAGAGAAGTTCAAGGAGTGCAGCGAGGCCTACGCCGTCCTGGCGGATGTCGAAAAACGCAGCGCCTATGATCGCTTCGGTCATGCCGGCCTGGGCGGAAGCGCAGGCGCGGGCTTCGACGCCACCGATCTGGGCGATATTTTTGGCGACTTCTTCGGCCTGGGAGAAATTTTCGGCGGGGGCACGCGCCGCCGCAGCCGCACCCAGCGCGGCGCTGACCTGCGCGAAGACATCAACATGGAATTCGAGGACGCGGTCTTCGGCACCGAAGCCAAAGTCACGGTGCGGCGCCACGAGACCTGTGAAGAATGCCGGGGTTCAGGTACAGCCCCGGGCAAGGCTCCCATCACCTGCCGTTCCTGCAATGGCCGGGGACAAGTCCGCTACCAGCAGGGCTTTTTCAGTATTGCGCGCACCTGTCCTACTTGCCAGGGCACGGGCAGCGTGGTCACCGACCCCTGCGCCAAGTGCAAAGGCGAAGGCCGGGTACTGCGGCAAAGGACGGTGGATGCGAAAGTTCCCGCCGGCGTAGAAGATGGCACCCGCATCCGCTTCACTGGTTACGGCGAAGGCGGCCTGCACGGTGGCCCGCCGGGCGATCTCTACGTAGTCCTGCATGTTAAGGAGCATCCCTTCTTCGAGCGCGAGGGGAACGATCTGCACTGCGTGATCCCAGTTTCATTTTCGCAGGCGGCGCTGGGGGTGGAAATCAGTGTGCCCACACTCGAAGGCCCACACGTGCTGAAGGTGCCGGAAGGCACTCAGTCGGGCACCACGCTGCGCATCAAAGGCAAGGGTGTCCCCATACTGAACGGACACGGCAAAGGCGATCTGTTCGTCGAAGTGAGAGTACAGACACCGGGCAAGCTCAATAAGCGCCAGCGCGAGTTGCTCGTCGAACTCGAAAGTCTCACCAGGGTAGAAAACCGCCCCCAACGCCGCACATTGCTGGGCAAAGTCAAAGACATCTTCGGATAGTGTCTCTAACCACGTGGGGACAGCCGCCCTCGGCTGTCCAGTCGAGAGAAGCTCAACCGGGTTTCCTGCTCTGGTCCCCCTGAACGACAGACATGGCGGAGCCCTGCTCCGATGGACAGCCGAGGGCGGCTGTCCCCACATGGTTCGTGGCAGGGGAATGACCGGGGCGCACCCGTCGAGAGTCGAAATCCCGTACACTCTATCCGCATGACCCGACGCCGCTGGATCGCCGACGAAGTTTCCGGCAATCGCGCTGCTCTAGTCGGCGCGCACGCCCGGCATCTCGCCCATGTCCTTCGCGGACAGGTCGGGCAGGAGTTTGACATCGCCACCGGTGGGAGCATCCGCCGCGGTCGCATCTCCAGCATCACGAACGATCGAGTCGAGTTCGAGCTCGGCGAGATCATTCCGGTAAATCCGGCTCCCAGACTGACCGTTGTCCTCTCCATCTTCAAATTCGATCGCATGGAGTGGGCCATTGAGAAGTGTGTCGAGCTGGGCGTGGTTCGAATCGTTCCGGTCATCGCGGATCGCACCGAGGCCCATCTCGCCAAAGCTGCCCAGAAGCGGGTGGAGCGATGGCAGCGTATTGCTCTCCAGGCTTCGGAGCAGTCGCGGCGGGCCTCCGTGCCAGAAATCCTGCAACCTGCGCCCTTACAAACCGCCGTCACTTCGCGCGACGGCACCCGCATCGTCCTGGCCGAATCCGAAGAACAGGTGATGTTGCAAGATGCACTGCGATCGAACCCCGCGGCGGATGAGGTCACGTTGGCGTTTGGCCCGGAAGGTGGCTGGTCCAGCTCGGAACTGAAGTCATTCCAGGCGGCCGGATGGATTGCGGCATCTTTGGGAAGCACGATCCTTCGCGCCGAAACTGCGGCGATCGCGGCTACCGCCATTGCCCTGGCCGAGCTTTCATAAGACTCTCCTCAGAAAAATCCTCAAGCTTCTCTGATATTCTCCTGCTCAGTGGCAGTGGCAAGACCCAACTCACGTCCCCGCGCGTTCGAGCCCGACGAGCGCCAGCGCGAAGCTATCGAACATGTCCACGGGCCGGTGCTGGTCATCGCCGGCGCGGGCACCGGGAAGACCACCGTCCTCACCAGGCGCATCGCACACCTGGTCCGCGAAGGACACGCCCGTCCCGACGAAATCCTGGCTGTCACCTATACCAGGAATGCGGCGCAGGAGATGCGGCAGCGGGTGGAAGAGGAGTTGCGCGGGACCAACCTCTCCGGCCTTCGGCTCGCAACCTTTCATGATTTTTGCAACAGTCTCCTCGACCAGTGCGGCAGGAAATTCGGGGTGGTGGACGATCAGGACCTGTGGATTTATTTGCGCCGCCGTATCCGTGAACTGAACCTCAACTACTACATTCGCGCCGCCCGGCTCAGCAAGTTTTTCGATGACCTGCTGACCTTCTTCCGGCACTGCCACGACGAACTGGTCAGCCCGGAACAATACGAAGAGTATGTTCGGAGGCTGGAGCGCGGCGAGCTGCCTGTCCCGCGGGTGAGCAAGTCAAAGGACGCCGGCACCCTCTCGGACGAAGAAGTCGTGGGACGCTGCCGCGAAATCGCCGGCGTATTTACCACCGTGGAACGCATGCTGCGGGAAGACAACCTGGGCACCTTCGGCCACATGATTACCAACGCCCACCATCTGCTGCAGCAGAACAGCGAACTGGCGAACCGGGCGGGCGCTCGCTTCATCCTGGTGGACGAGTTTCAGGACGTCAACTTCGCCCAGGTCAAGGTCCTGCAAAAGCTCGCGGGGGCGGAACGCAACGTCTTCGCGGTGGGAGATCCGGACCAGGCCATCTATCGCTTCCGCGGGGCCTCGAGCGCTGCTTTCGTTCTGTTTCAGCGCCACTTTTCCGGAGCGAAGCTGATCAAGCTGGAGAAAAACCGGCGTTCGCTGTCGCCTATCCTGCACAGCGCCTTCGCCCACATCTCGAAAAATCCGAACGTGTTCGATGCCGGACACGGTTCCACCGCCTACCAGCGCTCGGTCCTGGTTTCGGCTCGGGAAGAAGATGCAGCGCGTTCCGGAAGCGAGCTGCCGCGAGTGCCGGTGGAAGCGGTCGTGCTCGATACCAAAGACACGGAACCGGGCGAAGTGATTGCGAAGCTGCGCGAATTGCGCAGCAAGTTGCGCTGCCGGTGGAGCGACTGCGCCGTTCTTTATCGCACCCACATGAATCGCGACCAGCTGGCCGCTGAAATGGTGCGGCAAGGCATTCCGTTCACCATCGAGAACATGGACGTGATGGATACGCCCGAGGCGCGGGACCTTTTCGCCTGTCTGGGTGCGGTCGTCTCGGACGCGGATGGCGCCAGTCTGTTTCGAGTGGCGGCGCTGCCGCAGTTTGCCATCGATCCGGAAAAACTGCGCTCCGGCATCAAGGCGCTTCCCCGCGATGCCGGCACTTCGGCCATCGCGCTGGTGCTCTCCCGGATCGAGGGTGGCGGAGCGGTTCTCGAGCGCGTGCGGCAGACTCGATCCGACATTGCCGCCGCCGGCGCCAAGGGCCGTGCCGCGATAAACATCCTGGTGCGAGATTTTGCTTTGAATCGCGACTCCAGAGTGCTGCAGGCGGTCCTCGACTTCGTGAGCGAATGGGAGAAAAGAGCAATCACAAAAACCGGCGAGATTGCCGAGCTTCTCGACTACCTCGAATATTTCAGGGAAGCCCGCGGAGTGATTCCTCTCTCGTCGAGCGACGATGATGCCGTCCCCCTCATGACGGCGCACGCTGCCAAGGGACTGGAGTTTCCCCACGTTTTCATTCTTCGCGCCAACTCAGGCTCCTTTCCCTTGAATTATCAGGAAGCGCTGATTGAGTTGCCCCGGGAGCTGTATGACCCGGACTCGATCGCCCAGGGCGACGACAAGGAATTGTGTCAGCAGGAAGAGCGTCGCCTGTTTTACGTGGCCATGACCCGGGCGCGGGATTCGCTCACCATCTACGCCAAGAAAGGAACCGGGAAGAAAGATCCCACTCCGGCCGGTTTCCTGCGTGATCTGCTGAAGGACACAAGCCTGCGCCGCTGGCTGGTGCAGGCTCGGCCCCGGGGTTTTCAGACCGACATGTTTGCCGAGGCGGCAGCCCCGGCAACCACGACTCGCACCAACCAATGGCTGGCTCTGCCGCCCTCCGCCAGCTTGCACTCCCGGTTGAGCGCCAGCGCGGTGCAGACGTATGAAACCTGCCCGCTGCAGTTCAAGCTGGAACGAGAGTGGAAAATTCCCGACGAGGTCCCTGCCGCCATGCAGTATGGCGCGGTCATGCATCGCGTGCTGCGCGCTTATTACGACTCGGTACGCATGGAGCGGCCGATGGCGGACGACGACCTGATCCAGTTCTTCCGCGACGATCTCGCCCAGGCCGGCATGCAGGACCGCTACCAGCATGACCTCTACGAGGCGCAGGGAGTACAGCAGCTAAGAGATTTTCTGACCCCTTTCCGCCGCACTCCCGTACCCCAGGTGCTGCACACCGAGGAATTCTTCGATGTCAAAGTAGGCGAGGTCACGGTGGTTGGGCGCATCGACCGCATCGACCGGTTGCCAGATGGCGCAGTCGTGATTACCGACTACAAGACCGGCAGGGCCCAATCGCAGGAGGATGCTGACGAAAGCATGCAGCTTTCAATCTACGCCCTGGCGGCGCGCGAGAAGTGGGGATATCGCGCTGACAGCCTGGTGCTCTATAACCTGGAAGGAAACAGCGCGGTCGTGACCCGGCGCAGCGATTGCGAACTGGAAGCGGCGAAAAGCCGGGTGCAGGAAGTATCGGAAAACGTTGCCGCCGGGAACTTCCAGCCCAAGCCCGGCTTCTATTGCAAATTCTGCGCCTATCGCAATCTGTGTCCCGCCACCGAGAAGCAACTGCACTCGCCGCAAGACAAAGCCGCGACCGCGCGGCAAAGATAACTGCCATTTGCGATCGCTGTCATCCTGAGCTCTGTCATCCTGAACTGCTTCGCTTCGCGAAGCAGCTACGGAGTCCAAGGACCCTCTAGTCCGTAGGAGGCCGGGGTAATGGAATTTCCTGCGCAACCGGAAAGCCCTCAAAACGCGAGAGCATTACCGCGCGGGTAGGGGTCCTTCGACTGCGTAATGCTATTCGCAAGCGAATCGCATTTCTTCGCTCAGAATGACAGAGGGGGGATTTTCTGTGCAAAAAACTTAGGGGACGCTTACGCGTCCCCTGTTTGCTGCTTTGCTGATACTTCTCTTAGTGCTTCTTTTTCTTCTTTGCCTTTTTCTTGGTTGCCATGGTTTCTATTCTCCCTTTCCATTTTTCATGGACTTGCTTAGCAACGGTCGTCTGTTGCAACTAATTGAATGTATAGAGTCAATAAAAAGTGATGTCAAGAAAAAAATGATGCTCGCGCGCGCATGCGACCGCTGAACCAAAGTCACCAGCGCGCGGCGTCGAATAAATTTTCGCGAATGCAGGCGTCGTTATCGAAGGTTTGCGTCACGACAGTTTCCTCATCACTGACGCTTTTGCATTTCAACCAGCCGCGAATGATGCGCTCACGAATCGACACAGCACCGTGGACGAGGCGCGAATTTCGATCTCTTATCGTGCCGCGCGCATCTATAATTGAAGTTGAGAAATCATCGCGGGGGCACATAAATGGCTGCTTACGAAGAGGTCGTCATCATTTCCGGTTGTCGCACGCCGGTGGGAAAATTCCAGGGAAGCCTGTCCGATCTGAGCGCCACGCAACTGGGCGCCATCGTGGTCCGCGAAGCGGTGAAGCGCGCCGCTCTCGACCCGAAACAGGTGGACGAATGCATCATGGGCAACGTGGTCTCTGCCGGATTGGGACAAAATCCCGCGCGCCAGGCCGCAATCTTCGGCGGACTGCCTCCGGAAGTGGGTGCCATGACCGTAAACAAGGTTTGTGGTTCCGGACTCAAAGCAGTTGCACTCGCGGCGCAAGCGATCCAGACGGAAAACAGTTCCATCGTCGTCGCCGGCGGCATGGAATCGATGACCAACGCGCCCTATCTTCTGCCGCAGGCGCGCAAGGGATATCGCCTGGGCAATGCGCAGATTGTCGATTCCATGGTGAACGACGGGCTTTGGGACATCTACAACAACTATCACATGGGCGTCACCGGCGAGAACGTGGCGGAAAAATACGGCATCACGCGCGAAGAGCAGGACGAGTTCGCGCTCAACTCTCATCGCAAGGCCCTGGCGGCAACCAAGGAATGCCGGTTCAAGTCTCAGATTGTTCCGGTTGAGCTGCCCGCGAAGAAAAAGGGCGGAGCACCCGTGATCTTCGACAAGGACGAGTCTCCGCGCGAAGACACCACGATCGAAGTTCTGCGTTCGCTCAAGCCGGCATTCAAGAAAGACGGCACGGTGACCGCCGGCAATGCTCCGGGGGTGAACGATGGCGCCGCGGCGCTGGTGGTAACCAGTGCAAAGCGGGCGAAAGAACTGGGCGCGCAGACCATGGTGCGAATCGTGGCCCAGGCCACCAGCGGCATCGATCCCAAGTGGGTCATGATGGCGCCTGTGGACGCCGTCCGAAAAATATGGGAAAAGACCGGCTGGAAAAATGAAGACGTGGACCTGTACGAACTCAACGAAGCTTTCTCGGTGCAGGCGCTGGGCGTGATGCGCGAGTTGGGACTCGACCCGAACAAGGTCAACGTCAACGGCGGGGCGGTCGCTATCGGGCATCCCATCGGCGCCAGCGGGGCGCGGGTGCTGGTTACACTCATCTATGAGATGATGCGGCGAGACGTCCGCCGCGGCATTGCCGCGCTGTGCCTGGGTGGCGGTAATGCGGTCGCCATGGCAGTGGAACGGTAAACTCTGCGATTCGCGATGGAAGACGGGCGTCCTCGCCCATCCATTCGTGCTCTCTGCAAAGACGGGCGAAACGCCCTTCCTCCATTTTGGGCGCTAGACTTTCGCAGGAGTATCCGGCACCGGCAGTGTGACTTTGAACACCGCCCCGCCACCCGGCCCGGAACTGGCTTCAATTTCTCCTCCGTGCTCGCGCAAAATCGCTTTGCAGATGCTCAACCCCAAACCGGTGCCGCGGCCCGGGCGCTTGGTGGTGTAGAAGGGGTCGAAGATGTTGGGTAGCACGTCGGCGGCGATGCCTGGCCCGTCGTCCTGAAAGATGATCGCAACCGATTTGCTGCTTTTCTCCAGCCGGATCCGCAGGGTGCCACGATCGCGGGCCTCGCGCATGGCCTGTTCGGCGTTCAGAATGAGGTTGAGGAAGATCTGCATCAGCTGATGGGAATCGCCGGTGATAACCGGCAACGAGGGCTCTGGCAGATAGTCCACCGTAATGTTGTTCTTGCGCAGCGAGTAGGTGTGCAGGTGCAGGGTGCGTTGTACCAGTTCGCTCAGGTTGATTGGACCTCTCCCCGGGGCCGGGGGGCGGGAGAAGTACATGAGGTTCTGCACAATGTCAGCCGCACGCCGGGCCTGCTGCTGCAGCATCACCAGTTGCTTGCGCGTGGTCTCGGCCTGTTCGCCTTCCTGCAGAAGCTCGGCCACGCCCATGATGCTGGTGAGAGGATTGTTCAGCTCGTGGGCGAAGCCTCCGATCATTTGTCCCATAGCCGCCAGGCGTTCGCTCTGGATAATCTGCTGTTCCAGCTTTTTCTCCACGGTAATGTCCCGCACCGAAACGATCACCCCGCTGGCCTTGCCTTCGGCGTCGAACAGCGGGCTGGCATTGGCGCGCATGGTGCGCCAGCTGCCGTCGCGGTGGCGCGCCCCGAACTCGCAGAAGCCGAACTTCTTCGCGCCCGTGCTCACATCGTGATAGAGGACCACAAATTCGGGGGATTGCTCCTGCTCGGCGTCATCGACTTTTTTGCCCAACAGCTCCGCCGGTGCGCGGCCCAGCAGATCGCGAATGCGTGAACTGACAAAGCTATAGCATCCATCCAGGCCAACCACCAGGATGAGGTCGGGAAAGCTTTCCAGCAGGTACCGCTGAAACTCTTCCTGCCGGCGCAGGGCCTTCTCCATCTTGCGGCCCTCGGTAACATCTACCAGCGTGCCCTGGTAGCGAATAATCTTGCCCGCGCCGTCCCAGACCGCACGCGAAGTATCGAGAAAAACTCCTGTAGTCCCGTCCTTTCGCCGCAGCGTGAGTTCCCGGCTGCGCTCGCTTCCTCGATCGCCCGCACTCCTGCCCAGCACCGGGCCCTGCCCGGGATCCAGATTGAGCGTGCTGGGATCGAGAGACAGCAACTCATCCCGGCTGCTGCAGCCGAGCATCTGGATCAGGGCGGGATTGGCATCGAGCAGCCGCCCTTCCGGAGTGCTGAAGTACACGCCCTCCTGCAGGGTCTCGAAAAGTTCGGTGAAGCGGCGCTCTTTCTCGCGTTCTTCGGTCACATCCCGGGCGAGGGCGCTGATGCCCACCACTTCGTCGCTCTTGACGATGGCATTCAATACGCAGTCGAAGTAGAGCACACGCGTGCTGTTCTTGACCTGGACCCGAACCAGTCCCGACCAGCGGCGTTTTTCCAGAAAGCGCGGAAGACCAGCCTCGACCTCGCCGCGCAGAGGTTCGTCCAGAAACTCATCAATCTTGTGGCCCACAACGTCGGTGTAGGCCAGGCCCAGCAACTGGGTGACGCGACGATTCACGGTCCGCAGGGTTCCGTCGAGCGAACAGGCGAAGGCCACGTCGTCGAACGAGTCAATGAGCTCCTTAAAACTTCGCTGGGAACGCTGGATCACCTGAGTGAGTTGGTCGAGCTGCTCGTCGGAAGGCGTGACGCCGGTGCGGTCGTGCAGATCGTGCAGCAGGTGCTTCAGTTCCGAAACTTCGCGGCGACGACCGTACACATAGGCCGCGAACAGGACCGACAGCGCCAGCAGGCCGATGGAGACGGCGCCCAGGTGATACGGAAGGCCCTGCAGGCGTTCCCAGGAGACTGCGGCCAGGCCGGTGGCCAGCAACACTAGGAAGGCCAGGGCCATCCGCCAGAGCCGAGCTTCTTCTTTTTCCAGATGCCCAGGAGCGCGAGGCGGGCGTTTGGGTTGATCTTCTTCTTCGTCCATAACTGCCGACACTGATCCTGTGCCCGCGCTGGGAGTCGCAGGTTTCCTTGCAGGTTAGCTGAATCCTAGTTCACGGCCAGAGCCCACACAATGGAGGCATGTTAGGCAACTTGGTTCTCGGGGCAACGCTGGTCAATGTAGGCGCGAGCGTCCTCGCTCGTGCTGGGTTCCCGCGCTGCCGCACGAGCGAGGACGCTCGCGCCTACATGACCTCGACTGCATGGTTCGTCCGTCACCTGCTCTTGTGACGGCCGTCACCGCTGTTTTGCCGGCAGGCCGGTATGGTGGAAGCAGAGTGCAGGTCAGCGGCCGATCTTCATTGGTCATGGTGGCTCGGAGATGAACCATCAGTCTGCGAGCGCTCAGCCTCATGCTCTATAAGACTCTGAGCGCAGCGGTGTATGGCATAGATGCCAGCATCATCGAGGTTGAGGTGGACGTCTCTGGCATCAAGACCAATGAAGATTATTTCCATACCGTAGGACTGCCCGACGCGGCGGTACGGGAAAGCCGCGACCGGGTTCGCGCCGCACTGAAGAACTGCGGCTACGACATTCCTCCCACCCACATCACCATCAACCTGGCACCAGCTGACATCCGCAAAGAGGGTTCAGGGTTCGACCTGCCCATGGCCCTCGGAATTCTGGGCGCCTACGGAGGGCTGAATAAGAAAGAGGTACCGGACTGCCTGTTCGTGGGCGAACTCTCGCTGGATGGAGGCATTCGCGGCGTGCGCGGCGCGTTGCCCATCGCCATCGAGGCCCGTGGCAAAAAAATTCCCCGGCTGATCGTGCCGGAATTAAATGCCCGCGAGGCTGCCATGGTCGGCGGGGTCGAGGTCTATCCGGTGAAGTCGCTGCTGGACGTCATCCGCTTCGTAAATACCGGCAACGGCATTATGCCCCTGCAAGTGGACAGCGATACCCTGCTCAGCGAGGCGCAGCATTACGTTGTTGACTTCAAAGATGTACGCGGCCAGCAGACAGCGAAGCGCGCTCTCGAAGTGGCCTGCGCCGGAGGCCACAACATTCTGATGATCGGCCCGCCGGGCTCCGGCAAAACCATGCTGGCCAAGCGCATGCCCACCATCCTGCCTCCCTTCAGTTTTGAAGAAGCGCTTGAAACCACCAAGATCCACAGTGTGGCCGGCGTGCTCGATGCCGGCGCCGGACTGGTCGGCGTACGCCCGTTCCGCTCACCCCACCACACCATCTCCGACGCCGGCCTGATCGGAGGAGGCGCCGTGCCCCGTCCGGGCGAGGTGTCGCTCGCGCACAACGGCGTGCTTTTTCTGGATGAACTTCCCGAATTCCCGCGCAATGTTCTGGAAGTGATGCGACAACCACTCGAGGATGGCACCGTCTGCATCGCCCGCGCCTCGATGTCTCTGACTTTTCCCGCACGCTTCATGCTGGCGGCGGCCATGAATCCCTGTCCCTGCGGCTATTTCAATGACCGCTCCCGCGAATGCCACTGCAGCCGGCCCATGATCCAGCGCTACATGGGCAAGATTTCGGGACCGCTGCTCGACCGCATCGATATCCACATCGATGTGCCCGCGGTCAATTACAAAGAGCTGAGGGCAGGAAGTGAACCGGAAAGCTCCGCCAAGATCAGGGAACGGGTCATGCGCGCCCGAGAAATCCAGATGCAGCGGTTCGCATCGTCGCGCTCGCGGCTTTACTGCAATGCCCAGATGGCGCCCCGCCATATTCGCGCTTCCTGCGAGCTTTCCGCCGACTGCGAACGCCTGCTGGAGCGCGCCATGACCCAGCACGGCATGACCGCCCGCGCCCATGACCGAATCCTAAAGGTAGCCCGCACTGTTGCCGACCTCGAAGGCACCCCCGCCATCGAGCCCAAACACATCGCGGAGGCCATTCAGTACCGAACGCTGGACCGGACGTTCTGGGCGTAGGAGGAGAACCATGGAAGTAGAGTCGCGGAGCGGCGAAAAGAATATAGCCCACGGCGTAAGCCGTGGGTTGGCCACAACAACACGGAGCAAGCCCCGAAGGGGCGAAAGAAACCATGCCGCATACCACCACGAATCTATTGGTGCATTTGATATTCAGCACGAAACAACGCTGCGCTCTCATCAAACCCGACTTCGAAAAGGATCTCCATGCCTACCTCGGCGGCATCATTCGCCAAATTGGAGGCACGGCTCTCTGCATCAACGGAACCCGGGATCATGTGCATCTCCTGGTCCGCGTGCCCGCCGACCATTCCGTGGCGGAGATTGCTCGTTTGATTAAAGCGAATTCTTCGCGATGGGTGCATGGACGTTGGCCGGAACATCAGCATTTTGCCTGGCAGACGGGCTACGGCGCCTTTACCGTCAGCGAATCGGGACTTGGTGCCGTTAGGGACTACATTTCAAACCAGCAAGAGCATCACAGGAAAAGGTCATTTCAAGAGGAGTTTCTCGCGTTTTTGAAGAAGAATGGGATCACCGTGGATGAACGATACCTCTGGGGCTGATCCTTACTTTCGCCCCTTCGGGGCTTCCTATCGGTTTGCCACCAGTGCCCACGGCTTGCGCCGTGGGCTACATTCTTTTCGCCGCTTCGCGGCATGGGCTAATCTGGCCGAATGAGCCGAAATTCCCCCCTAGACTCCGTTTGACCAACCCTCCCTAACATGCTATAAAAGCTGGTTTTGTATCGGGCCTCCGGCAGCAAGATCAGCGTCCCGCCGGCGGCCTCTGCGGTACGAAATCCGACGCGGCCAAGCTCAACACTCCTGTTCAATGCCGTGTAGTGGAAGCGTGTTCGGAACTCCGGCAATGCGCTCCCCGGCGCTCTCGATCAGAGCGTCCGGTTGGTGCTGTTCGCTGGGTGGCAGTGCCTAAACACGTGATGGTCCTGAAATAGTCTTCATACCGGAGGAATTCCTATGCGCACCTGGCTGGCGAGAGCTGTGTCCGATGGACGCCAATTCGCCCATTTCTGCACCCGGACGGTGGCAGCCACCATCGCCGTCCTCAGTTTCGCTTCGATCTCCGCCCTGGCCCAGCCTGCCCACGAAGTAGGCGGCGAAGCCAGCCTGAAACTTCCCGATCTCTCACAGGTACTCTTCCTCGGCATCGACGGCCATCGCCTGCTGATGATCGGCATCTTGTTCTGCATCTTCGGCCTGGGATTCGGCCTCATCATCTATACCCGCCTGCGGAAGATGCCCGTGCATCGTTCCATGCTCGAGATTTCCGAGCTGATTTACGAGACCTGCAAAACCTACCTGATCACCCAGGGCAAATTCCTGCTGATCCTCTGGCTCTTCATTGCCGTCGTCATCGTGCTCTATTTCGGCGTTCTCTCGCCGGTGCCGGAGAAGCCGATTGCCATCACGCTCCCTATCATCCTTCTCTTCAGCCTGGTGGGAATCGCGGGCAGCTACGGTGTCGCCTGGTTCGGCATTCGGGTCAACACCTTCGCCAATTCGCGCACCGCGTTTGCCGGTCTCGCGGGCAAGCCCTATCCGATCTACAACATTCCGCTGCAGGCCGGCATGAGCATCGGCATGATGCTGATCAGCGTCGAACTCCTGCTCATGCTGATCATTCTGCTGTTTATTCCGGCTGACTACGCCGGGCCGTGTTTCATCGGATTTGCCATCGGCGAGTCACTGGGCGCGGCCGCGCTGCGCATCGCGGGCGGCATCTTCACCAAGATCGCCGACATCGGCTCTGACCTGATGAAGATCGTCTTCAAGATCAAGGAAGATGATGCGCGCAATCCCGGCGTGATCGCCGACTGTACCGGAGACAACGCCGGCGACTCCGTCGGACCATCCGCCGACGGCTTCGAAACCTACGGCGTTACCGGCGTCGCCCTCATCACCTTTATCCTGCTGGGGGTCAAAGATCCGACCATCCAGGTGCAACTGCTGGTCTGGATATTCGTCATGCGCATCGCCATGCTGGTGTCGAGCGCGGCCGCTTACTTCATCAACGGCGCCATTGCGAAGGCCCGGTTTGGCACCGCTGATAAAATGAATTTCGAGACGCCCCTGACCTGGCTGGTGTGGCTCACTTCGCTGATTTCCGTCGCGGTCACTTTTATTATTTCCGCAATTATCGTCCCCAGCCTCGGCGGCGATACCACGCAATGGTGGAAACTGGCCAGCATTATTTCCTGCGGCACGCTGGCGGGGGCCATCATCCCCGAACTGGTAAAGGTCTTCACCTCGACTGAGTCGCGGCACGTCAGAGAAGTTGTAACTTCCGCCAACGAAGGCGGGGCATCGCTTGGGATTCTGTCCGGCTTTGTAGCGGGAAACTTTTCCGGCTACTATCTCGGACTTTCCATGGTGGGCCTGATGTCCATTGGGTATTACTTCAGCACCATGGGCCTTGAGGCCCTGATGGTGGCGGCCCCGGTCTTCGCTTTTGGGCTGGTGGCCTTCGGCTTCCTGGGCATGGGCCCGGTGACCATTGCCGTGGACTCCTACGGTCCTGTGACCGACAACGCGCAGTCCGTCTATGAACTGTCGCTGATCGAGCAGGTGCCAAACATCAAGCAGGAGCTCAAAAAAGATTTCAACATGGACGTGAATTTTGAGCGCGCCAAGGACCTTCTGGAAGAAAACGACGGCGCGGGCAATACCTTCAAAGCCACGGCCAAGCCGGTGTTGATCGGAACCGCCGTGGTCGGAGCCACCACGATGATTTTCTCCATCATCATGGCGCTCACCAATGGACTCACCGAAAACGTGAACAACCTCTCGCTATTGCACGCGCCCTTCATGCTCGGCCTGATTACCGGCGGCGCCATGATCTATTGGTTTACTGGCGCCTCCACCCAGGCCGTGACGACCGGCGCGTATCGGGCGGTCGAGTTCATCAAGGCCAACATCAAGCTGGAAGGCGTGGTGAAAGCTTCCGTCGCGGACAGCAAGAGAGTGGTTGAAATCTGCACCAAGTACGCGCAAAAGGGGATGTTTAATATTTTCCTGGCAGTCTTCTTCGCCACCCTGGCGTTTGCCTTTGTCGAGCCGTTCTTTTTCATCGGCTACTTGATCTCGATCGCCATCTTCGGCCTCTACCAGGCGATCTTCATGGCCAACGCGGGCGGCGCCTGGGACAACGCCAAGAAAATTGTGGAAGTTGAACTCAAACAGAAAGGTACTCCGCTGCACGATGCCACCGTCGTTGGTGATACCGTCGGCGATCCTTTCAAAGACACGTCGTCCGTGGCCCTGAACCCGGTCATCAAGTTCACCACCTTGTTTGGACTACTGGCCGTCGAATTGGCAGTAAAACTCACCGCCGAAGCCGGCGGCACTCTGGGCCACTTGCTGGCCGTGGGATTCTTCCTGGCATCGTTCATCTTCGTGTACCGCTCCTTCTACGGCATGCGCATCGTGAAGGAAGGGGCAGTCTGAAGCTGACGCGTATCGTGTCATCCTGACCGTGGTAGCGGCTTCGCGAAGCGAACTTTCAACTGCGCTCAGTCAGGATGACACGGCCTTCCAGCGTACAATAGCGAATCAGGCGGAAGGATTTTGACTCGCTGATTCATGTTCATCGGTCATTTTGGTGTCGCATTTGCGGCCAAGAAAGTGGCGCCCGAGACTTCACTGGGCACGCTGATTCTGGCCGCCCAGCTCCTGGACTTCCTCTGGCCCTTCTTCTTACTTCTTGGCATTGAGCACGTGCGGATCGCCCCCGGCATCACCCGGGTTTCCCCGCTTGATTTCACCGACTATCCCATCTCCCACAGTTTGCTGATGGCAGTCGTGTGGGCGGCCGTCTTCGGTGCGATCTGTTACGCGCTACGACGCAATATGCGGAGTTCCTGGGTGGTGGGCGCCGCCGTCCTCAGCCATTGGGTGCTGGACTTCATTGTCCACCGCCCTGATCTCCAGTTGTATCCGGGCGCCTCGGCGCGCTTCGGCTTGAGTTTGTGGAATTCCTGGATGGCAACGATTGCCGCCGAAGTGTTCTGCTTTGGCGCCGGACTATGGATATATCTCGTCTGCACCCGCGCACGGGATAACGCCGGCCGCTACGGCTTCTGGGCGTTGGCAGCATTTCTGTTTTTTGGCTGGGTCAGCACGCTGTTTGCCGGAGCCCCGCCGAATGTCACTGCTCTCGCCTGGGGTGGCATCGCGATGTGGCTGACAGTTCCGTGGGGTTGGTGGGCGGACAGGCATCGCACCGTGGTCCGCTCTTCCTGATCGCGAAGTAAAAAACGGAATTGCAGGGGCGCCCGAAGCCTGCGTTCAGTAGGATCCCTTCATCTTGTCTTTCACGCTGTGCGCCAGCTTTTCAATCTCCTCCGCCTTCTTGACCACATCGACGGACAGCGTGCCTTCATTGGTCTTGTCCACGGACTCCTTTAGTTCGTTCGCCAGCTTGAGCAGTTTCTCGGTATCGCGTTTGAGATCGGCCTGGCGCTCCAAATTGGCCTTCTTGGCCATCTCTCTTTCCATCCTGAGGCGCGGCTCGTCTGCCGGACCAGGGCGCGGAGTGTCCGGCAGACGCATGTTGGGGTTCTGAGACACTGACGGCAGCGCAGCCGCGAGTGCGAAGGCGAGAACGATTCGGGAGAGGTTCTTGAATCGCAAGGTCCACCTCGAATGAAGAAATAGAAGAGTCAGGACGGAAGTATGCAAAAAAACTCGGGACTTGTCATCCTGTGCGAGCAGCTGCTTCGCCTGGCGAAGCAGTTGCGAAGTCGAAGGACCCCCATAACCAGTTCAAAGCCGGAGTGTATAGGTCTTCAGGGCGACAAGCGCCCAGATCAAGGAGCTTCGAAAGAAGGTAGGGGTCCTTCGACTCCGCCCTACGATTCGCAAGCGAATCGTATCGCTCCGCTCAGGATGACAAAAGCACGAGCGGGACGCTCGCGCCCACATTTCTCACAGCGAGCTCATGTTCGCCAGGAACTCGCCGTTCGACTTTGTCTTGCTTAGCTTGTCGATCAGCAGTTCCATCGCTTCCACGGGTGAAAGCGGGTTCAGTACCTTGCGCAGCACCCAGATGCGGGTCAGGTCTTCTTTCGGAATCAGCAGCTCTTCTTTTCGAGTGCCCGAACGCTGAATGTCGATGGCGGGGAAGGTGCGCTTGTCCACCAACTTGCGGTCGAGGATGATTTCCGAATTACCGGTGCCTTTGAATTCTTCAAAGATCACATCATCCATGCGCGATCCGGTATCGATCAGCGCCGTGGCAATAATGGTCAGCGATCCGCCTTCTTCGATGTTGCGGGCCGACCCAAAGAAGCGCTTCGGGCGCTGCAACGCGTTCGAATCCACGCCGCCTGACAGCACTTTGCCGCTGGGCGGAACGATGGTGTTATAGGCGCGAGCCAGACGCGTGATCGAATCCAGCAGAATCACCACATCGCGCTTGTGCTCCACCAGGCGCTTGGCTTTCTCGATTACCATTTCCGCGACTTGCACGTGCCGCGCAGCCGGCTCGTCAAAGGTTGAAGATATAACCTCGCCCTTCACCGAGCGCTGCATGTCCGTAACTTCTTCCGGGCGCTCATCGATCAGCAGCACCATCAGCACAACTTCGGGATGATTGGTGGTGATCGAATTGGCCACGTTCTGCAGCAGCATGGTTTTGCCGGCGCGAGGCGGTGAAACGATCAGGCCGCGTTGTCCCTTGCCGAGCGGGGTCAGCAAATCCATCACCCGGGCGCTGACGTTCTCCCGGACGGTCTCGAGCTTCAAACGCTCCTGGGGATACAGCGGCGTCAGGTTGTCGAACAGGATCTTGTTGCGCGCTTCTTCCGGCGATTCGAAGTTGACCGCCTCAATCTTGACCAGGGCAAAATACTTCTCGCCCTCGTGCGGCGGACGAACCTGGCCGCTGATGGTGTCTCCGGTCTTGAGGTCGAACTTGCGGATCTGCGACGGCGAAACGTAGATATCGTCCGGGCCGGGCAGATAGTTGTAGTCCGGCGAGCGCAGAAAGCCGTAGCCGTCGGGCAGGATTTCCAGCACGCCCTCGGCAAAAATGTGGCCCTCTTTTTCGCTCTGGGCCTGGAGAATCTTGAAGATCAGGTCTTGCTTGCGCAATCCGCTGGCTCCGGGCAAATCCAAAGATCGGGCGATCTTGGTCAGCTCGGTAATATTTTTTTCTTTGAGTTCAGCAATGGTCATCAGTCACCTGCGAGGAGATTTTTCAAAGGGGGGTACGCGAAAGAGAAGGAATCCGTCCAGCGGGGCAGGAGGCGGGCTAAACTATGCAGCCCGCCGTTGTGCCTCGGCAAAATGTTCCGGTTCGGCCAGAACCGACTGCCGCTCCGAACTTGCAATCCGATCCAGGACCTCGTTCATGGTTTCCTGGATTCTGGTGTTGGGCTTGTGAAACTTACGGGTAGCCTTCGATGCAAGCTGACAGAGCATATAACGGTTCCGCAAAGTATGTAAAGCATCAAAAACTCGATCCGAGCGCTTCATTATTCTTTCTCCTGACTCGACAAAATGGCGAAATTCTCACTTCTTGCGACAGGACAAATCCCGGCCAGTTTCTTAAGTCCTTCAGTTCTTATGGGTTGTACGGGAATGCTCTGGCTACTGGTATAGATGCTCCGCCGCGCCCGAAAGTTTCTTCGATTCGGATCGGGTCCCACTTATCTGCGGAGGTACTGGGAACGCCCCTAAAACCGTCCCTATGTCCGTGGAACCTTGTAATTTAGCGGGTAAAAGGGGCGGGGTCAAGGGATTTGTTTGGCCCTCTTTCCAGCCTGGTTTTAAGGGCATCGGGGCGATATAAAGAGCTCGGCTCTATCATCAGTTACATAGCGTTCCTGCCATGAATTGCCATCGTGTTCTCCCGAACCTGTTTGTGGGCCCGGATCCGCGGGAGGGCGCGGACTTCGAGGCCCTGAGATCGCTGAAGATCACGGCAATTCTCAGCCTCCAGACCGAAGACGACCTCCGGGACCGCGGGCTCGGATGGGAGCAAGAGGCCGGACGGGCGGCGGCCATGGACTTCCTTAACATGCCCGTCACAGATTTTGATTCCGCCGATCTTCAACGCAGGCTACCGGAGTGCGTTAGAGCCCTCGACGGGATGCTCAAGGCGGGGCACTCGGTTTACGTCCATTGCACCGCCGGCGTCAGTCGCTCACCAACAGTGGTGGTCGCCTATCTGCACTGGTGCCTCGAGTGGCCGCTGGCGAAGGCGTTGGCCCATGTGAAGAAGATTCGCGATTGCTGCCCCAATTCGGAGGCTATCCGCCACGCTAACTGGCCGGGGTGAGCTGAGACCGACCACGGGATTGCCTTGGCAGTAATCACCCAGTTCTGCGAATATGCTCAGGCTGGCAGATTCGGCCTGCCGCTACAAGGAAAGTGGAAGCAAAGACTCATATCGCGGTGATCGGGGCCGGCGCTTTCGGGGGATGGACCGCGCTCTATCTGCTGCGCCGAGGCGCGCGCGTAACACTAGTGGACGCGTGGGGCCCGGGCAACTCGCGCGCGTCGTCGGGCGGCGAGACTCGCGTGATTCGCGGAACCTATGGACCAAACCAGCCCTATACGAAGATGGCCGCCCGGGCCACGCAGCTGTGGAAGGAGAATGAGAAGGGCTGGGGCCAGAAGCTCATGCACCAGACCGGCGTGCTGTGGATGGTGACCGCAGGCGACGACCACTTCGAGCGCGAGTCTTTGCCGCTGCTGCGCGAGGCGGGAATCTCATATCAGGAACTCTCAGCGCAGGAAATGGTCAAGCGTTGGCCGCAGATTAATCTGGAAGGGGTGCACTGGGGAATTTACGAGCCGGAAGGCGGGTTTCTTGCGGCGCGCTGCGCCTGCCGGGCGGTGCTCGATGGCTTCCTTGCGGAGGGCGGCGAATACCGGCAGGCGGCTGTGACCGAGCGTGATCTCGACAGCGGTAACTGGGACAGCCTGTCGCTTTCCGATGGCTCGAAGCTTTCCGCCGACCAGTATGTTTTCGCGTGCGGGCCATGGCTGGGGAAATTGTTCCCTGAAACCATTGGCGTTCATATTCGCCCGACCAAGCAGGACGTGTTCTTCTTTGGCGCTCCCGCCGGGGACGACCGCTTCACCGCAGCCCGGCTGCCGGTCTGGGCCGATCATCGCGAGCGCTTCATTTATGGCATTCCGGGCAACCAGGGGCGGGGCTTCAAAGTCGCCGACGGTACTCGCGGCCCCGAGTTTGATCCCACGTCCGGGGAAAGAACAATCAGCGCGGAGGGGCTCAAGTCCGTCCGGGACTATATCGCCTTCCGCTTTCCCG
>Ga0207706_10001696_pt1 | contig 21719 bp, 20 predicted proteins | sample KBSC53metaG_FD_184318 | JGI IMG/M metagenome (GOLD analysis project Ga0207706, IMG submission 184318) | Corn rhizosphere microbial communities from Kellogg Biological Station, Michigan, USA - KBS C5-3 metaG (SPAdes) (version 2) | ecosystem: Host-associated > Plants > Roots > Rhizosphere > Soil ... | reverse complement strand
GGTGGCTTCACCCAGCCCCTCGCGCAGTCGCTCTTGCAGTCCTTTCATCACCGGGCCGTCGGCGGCGATGCCTATCGTCGGTCGTTCGCTCTCGGGGACGATGCGCACGCCGTACTCGCGCCCGAGCCGTGCCAGCGTCTCGCGGCGCGATGGTCCGTCGGCGCCTTCGAGCGCTGCGCGCAGTGCCTTCATCTGCACGAGCTTCGTGTCGTTGAACTGGTTGGTGACCAGCGCCGCGCGGTCGTGGTTGAACAGCAGGAACGACGTCAATGCGACGAGGCCCACCACTGATACGAGCAGGAGGATCAGCCGCCCGAACAGCGAGCGCGGCCAGCGCATCATCCGCTCTCGCCGTCGGTATCGTCGGCGGGCGCGGTCGCTGCTTCCGGCAATCGAGTGCCTTCGGGAACGTAGACGTAACCGAATCCCCAGACGGTCTGGATGTAGCGGGGCGCCGCCGGATCGGGCTCGACGAGCTTGCGCAGTCGCGACACCTGCACGTCGATCGCACGGTCGAAGACTTCGTGATCGCGGCCACGCGCGAGCAGCATCAGCTTTTCTCGCGCGAGCGGCTGGCGGGGATATTGGACGAACACCTTGATCAGCGAGAACTCGCCGGTGGTCAGGGTCTGCACGTCGCCGTCGCGCTCGAGCGTGCGCGCGGCGAGGTCGAGCACGTGACCGCCGAATGCGACACGGCCCTCGGTCGTCGGCGCGCCAGGCGTGGGCCGTTCACCGTGCCGGCGCAGCACCGCGTGAATGCGCGCAACGAGTTCGCGAGGGTTGAACGGCTTCGGCAGGTAATCGTCGGCACCCATCTCGAGGCCGACGATGCGATCGACTTCCTCGCCTTTCGCCGTCAGCATGATGATCGGCACCGTTTCGCCGGCGCCGCGCAGTCGCCGGCAGACGGACAGCCCGTCCTCGCCCGGCAGCATCAGGTCGAGCACGACCAGGTGCGGCGGGTCGCGCTGCAGCTTGCGGTCGAGTTGCGACGAATCGGCGATGGCCGTGACCTGGAAGCCCTGCTCGGTCAGGTAGCGCGACAGCAGGTCGCGCAAGCGGACGTCGTCGTCGACGAGGAGAATCTTCGGGGCAGTTGATTTGCTCATGCGCGATTAGAGCCGTGGTTCGCAGCAATAGTCGGTCGCCCGATGTAAGTAATTGTATCGCCGACGCATCGGGCGCAATGTCCGGTTGCAAATGCCGCGCCCGCGGGCCGAACGCGCCGCCGACAATGAGGCCGAAGGATCAAGTTCGAAGCGCCGGGAATTCGTCCCAAGCGTCGAACGGATCGATACTACGACGAGGACAACTGATCATGACCACTCGCTTTGCATCGCGTCTCGCGGCCGTCGCGGCCGCAGCGCTCATCGGCGTCGCCGGCGTCGCGTCCGCCCAGCCGCATCACGGCCACGGCGGGCCGGGTGGCGGCGATTTCGTGATGGCCATCGCCGCTCTCAAGGGACAGCTCAATCTCAACACATCGCAACAGGCGATGTGGGACAACGCCGTCGCCGCCGGCAAGGCCGCGCGGGACAGCGCACGAGCCAGCCATCAGCAAATGCACGCCACGCTGACGGCCGAGCTCGCCAAGGCCGAGCCGGATCTCGCCGCGGTCGCCACCGCTGCGGACGCCGCTCGCGATGCCGCGGCCGCGCAGCATCGCCAGGTTCGCGCCGCGTGGCTCAATCTCTACAGCACGTTCACACCGGACCAGAAGACCGTCGTGAAGAATGCGCTGCAGCAGAAGCTGGCGCGGATGGACCAGTTCCGCGAGAAGATGCAGCAACGCCGCGGTAGCTGATACCGGGCTGCACCGTTTGCGGCGCGTCGTTGCGCCGACCCAGAAGCGGGCGTGACTTCACCTCCCGGTCACGCCCGTCCTTTTTCGGATTTTACGCAGGCAGTGCGCTGGCATTGCGCTGGATCGCGGCGATCGCCACTGCATGCAGCGTCGCGCCGACGACAGGCTTCGGCAACAGCGCCAGGCCCGCCTTGCGCGCTTCGCGATCGGCATGCGTGCCCGTATCGCCCGACACGATGATGGCGGGAACGGCAAAGCCCATTTCGTCGCGCAACTGGCGAACGGCTTCGATGCCGGAGCGGTCGCGGGCAAGGCGCAGGTCGGCGACGATGAGGTCGGGATAGCGCTCCAATTCTCCGATGTCGGCCAGCAGCGCATCCGGCGTCGCGCCGCCGATGACAACCGCACCCCACGTCTCGAACAGTGTGCGCATCGCGTCGACCGTTGCCGAATCGTCGTCGACGACCGCGACCAGCCGTCCGCGCAACGCGCGGAGGTCGTACGCGTGCGTCGCCACGGGTTCCGCGGCGCGCGGTCGGTGAGCACGCGTTTCACGCGCGGCGACGCGGGGCAGCAGCACGCGAAAGCGGGAACCGAAGGCCGGTCGCGAATCGAGCTCAATCGTGTGGCCGAGCAGTGCTGCGAAGTGGCGCACGATGGCAAGACCCAGGCCCATGCCGCGATGCACCGGTGACGACGCGCGCTCGCTTCGCACCTGGAAGAACTCCTCGAATACGCGGTCCCGGTCCTCGCGCGCGATGCCGATGCCGGTATCGACCACGTCGATCGCAACTCGCTCGCCGCAGCGGCGGGCGCCGACGAGCACGCCGCCGCGATTCGTGTAGCGGATCGCGTTGGCGACGAGATTGCCGACGATGCGCTCCAACAGCGAAGGATCGGTCATGACGACGAGCCGTGTGGCGACGGTATCGAACGTCAGTCCGCGCGCTGCCGCCTGCGCGCCGAACTCGGCGTGTATTCGCGCAAACAGTGGGCCGAGCGGCATGGGTGCGCGCTCGGGCACCAGCACGCCGGCATCGAGGCGCGACAAGTCGATCAATTGCGCGAACTGCATTTCCAGCGCGCCGGCGGCGGATTCGACGTGATCGACCAGCGGCCGCCATTCGGCTTCCCGAGCGCGTGCTGACAGCGCGGCGACATAGAGGCCGAGCGCGTGCAGCGGTTGGCGCAAATCGTGGCTCGCGGCGGCCAGCAACTGGCTCTTGGCACGGTTCGCCGATTCGGCGGCGGCGCGCGCGTCGACCGCGCTCCGCGTACGAAGTTTGAGCTCGTCGATCAGGTCGACGTTCTCGTAGCGGATCACCAGCGAGCGTGTCAGCACGTCGTTCAGCTGGTGCCCGAACCCGATGACGAACGCGAGCACAACGCTCGTGACGCCGGCGATCAGGAAATGCACGGGATCGCCCACGAGCGCGACGCGCACGATCAGCGGGACGAGCGCGGGCAGCACGAAGCCGTAGAACGACGGCTTGTACACCGCCGTCAGATTGAGCCCGCCGAGTGCTGCACCGAACAGGCAGACGATCAGCAGCGCCTGATGCGCCGGCGCCTCGGGAAACATCGTCACGCCGGCCGCACCCCATAGCGATCCGGCAAGCGCCGAGCCTGTAGCCCAGTAACGGCCCCACCGCGGGGTCGCGTCCGCGCCCGGTCGTATGCGCCGGTATGCGTGCACGAGTGCTGCACGCCACAACTGGTTCAGCGCGATCAGCGCGCACCAGATCACCATCCACTTCAGCGCGACTTCGTTCCACATGGCCGCGCACAGGATCAGCGCACCCAATCCCATCGACCACGACGTCAGGTGGCCGTGCGCATACAGCGTCGCGACTTGATCGGCACGCGCCCGCGCGAGCAGCGCAGGCGCGATCGTCGCTAGCGTGGCCATCGGGCCAGCCCGCGGCCTCGCGCGCCGGTCAATGCGTGTCGGCGTGCGACGCGCCGTCGATGACGACGCCACGGCGACTGAGCTCGGCAATCGCCTGCGCGCGTGAGCGCACGTTCAGCGCCTTGAGAATCGCGCTGACATGGACCTTGACCGTGCCCTCGGACAGCCGCAGGTCGCGGCAGATGAGCTTGTTCGGCTTGCCTTGCAGCAGGAGGCGCAGCACGTCCGCCTGCCGATGCGTGAGCCCGAGCGCTTCGCCCGGAATGCCGCCCACGCACGGCGCGATCGACGCGACGCGGCTCGTGACGCTGCGGCCACCTTCGAGCACGGTACGCACCGCGTCAAGAAGCTCGTCGGGCGTCGATGTCTTGGCGATATAGCCTTGAGCGCCGGCCGCCATCGCCGCGCCGACGGTGGCCCGGTCGTGCGTCGCCGACAGCACGACGACCGGCAACAGCGGAAAATCGCGGCGCAGTTGCGCGAGCAGATCGAGGCCGTGCGCGCCCGGCAGCGTCAGGTCCAGCAGCACCAGCGCGCAGTCGGGATGGCGCGCGAGCGCGGTCAGCGCCTGTTCGCGGTCGACGGCCGCCAAGACGTCGATGGCACCATGCAGCGCGGGTAATGCGTGCGCGAGGGCTTGCTGGATCAGCGGGTGGTCATCGACGACGAGAATCTTCATGTGGGCTCCCCGGCCTTTCGTGACGCGCGTCATCCGACGCACGATGCGAAATCTACGGGGCCGATGCAGCCGACATAGCTGGCAAATCTGGCAGCGATCGGTGAGCTGTCAGAAGGTAACCGGTGGACCATCCCACGCGGGCGTGCGCGGTGTCGCGCGGGCGATCGCCTGCGTGGCATCGCACCAACCATCGCAGGCATTGCGGCCGGGGCGACGCCGCCAGACATTCAGCAATCCCTTGCATCGCGCATAGAAGCGAAAGAACTGCAACACACGCGCGCGCTCGATAGTCGTGATCGGTCGGTCGCTACAGATCAGCTTGTCATCGGACATGCCGCGATCCGTGAGGGTCACCGCGCCCCACGCGCACGTCGTCAATCGCGTGCCGAACGGACGGCGGGGTCCGAGCACGACCGCGTCGAGCAGGTCGCCTTCGAGGCCGATGAAAGCCGCGGCGGCGCCGTAGTTGAACGGGCAGGGCAGCGGCGAGATGAAATCGATGTGCCCCGTTGATCCGCGCTTGACGAAGCTCCAGCGCGGGATCTCGATCGTGATCTCGATGGACACCGGACGAACGTGCAGCGTCGTCACCTGCGGCAGCGCTACCCCGAATTGCTGAACGCCGATTTGTCCTGGTCGGCGACTTCGCGCTTCAGTGCTTTCAACCGCGTATCGACGACGGACGCCTGATAGAAATCGCCGTCATTCTGTTTCGACGCGATCTCGAACTGCTCGATTGCGCCTTTGAGGTTGCCCTGCCACGCGTAGTACTCGCCTTGGTGACGGTGGGCGAGCATCTGCTTGTTCTGCGCCGCGTACGCGCGCGCGGCGAGCAACTGCAACGGTCCGTCGCCGGGGAAGCGCGCAAGCTGCTTCTCGACGAACTGCGCCGCATCGACATCGCGTCCCGCCTGCAGCAGCGCTTCCGGGTAGTCGTAGACGAGCTGCATCTTGTTCGGGTAGCGGGCAACGCCCGCTTCGAAGCGCTTGATCGCACCCTGCACGTCGCCGGAGTCGAGGAGCACGTGGCCGGCCATCGCATCGATCATCGGATGCTCCGGCGTCATTTTCTCGAGCGTGGCAAGCTCGCGCTTGGCGCGCGCGTAATTCTGCTGCCGCAACAGCGACGCGACGAGGCCGTAATGCGTGGCGATCTCGCTGTTGTACTTGTGCTCGGCCAGCGCCTCGTCGAAGAACGCGACCGCTTCCTTCGGTTCGCCCTGGTAGCTGCGCAGCAGCGCGCGCACGAGGTGAAAGTCGAGTGACGAGGCGACCTGCCGGTATGCATGTCCCTGCGCGCGGGCCTGCGCCTCGGCGATGCGCTCGTAGGTGATCGGGTGCGTGCGCAGGTACGACGGCGCGGTGCCCTCGGCGAACCGGAACGCCCGCTGCATCCGTTCCATGAAGGTTGCCATCGCCGTGACGTCGAAGCCCCCCGCATCGAGGCGCTGGAAGCCGATGCGGTCGGCCTCGTACTCGTTCTCGCGCGTGAAGTTGAGCTGGTTCTGGATCGTCAGTGCCTGAGTGGCTGCAATCGCCGCCGACGCCGTTTCGCCGCTCGATGCGCCGCCGCCTCGCGCCGCCAGGATGGCGAGCGCCAGGCCGGCGAGCGTCATCAGCATCGAATCCTTCTGCGCCGACAGGGCACGCGCCATGTGATGTTGCGTGACGTGCGTGATCTCGTGCGCGAGCACGGCGGCGAGCTCGGACTCGCTCTGGGTGAGCAGGATCAGGCCGGTGTGCACGCCGATGTAGCCGCCCGGCAGTGCGAACGCGTTGACCTGCGGATCGGGAACGCCGAAGAACTCGAAGTCCTGCTTGACGTCCTTCGACGCGGCGACCAGCCGATGGCCGAGCTCGTTGAGGTAGTCGTTGACTTCCGGATCGTTGATGTAGGCGCCGTTCGCCCGGAGCTGGCGGATGATCGTCTCGCCGAGCTTGCGTTCCTGCGCCGCCGAGAAGTTGGTCTGCGCCGCGTCGCCGAGATCCGGCAGCGACTGCGCAGCGGCGCCGGATGTGGCGGGTCCCGTGGGCGTTCCCGGTGCCAGCACGAGCGCCACGGCGACGGCCGCTGCAGTCAGCCGGTGGCGCAGTTGCGATGGCGGGCGTCGGGTCACGTCAATGGGGGCGGATTGCGTTGGTGCTAAGATGCCGCCGTCGCGGCGGAGTTCATCCGCACCGCCGACATCCCGATGCCGCGTTCACGCAATCGATCCGATCTCGAGGTTGCAAAAGTGTCCGCTCCAGGCGATCGCGAACCCGAACGACATTTTACCCACTTCGACGCGTCGGGGCAGGCGCACATGGTCGACGTGGGCGGGAAGGAAATCACGCAACGGATCGCGCGCGCTGGTGGACGCATCACGATGGACGTCGCGACGCTCGCGATGATTCGCGACGGGTCGGCGAAAAAAGGCGACGTGCTCGGCGTGGCGCGCATCGCGGCAATCCAGGCTGCGAAACGAACGTCGGACCTGATTCCCCTCGCGCACCCGTTGATGCTGACACGCGTCCACGTCGAGTTCGGCTACGCAGAGGCGGCGGTTTCGATCGAGGTTGCCGTCGAGACCCGGGACCGTACGGGTGTGGAAATGGAAGCGCTGACAGCGGTCGCCGCGGGCCTGCTGACGATCTACGACATGTGCAAGGCCGTGGATCGCGCGATGCGGATCGAAGGCATTCATCTGATCGAGAAACGCGGCGGTCGATCCGGCGACTTTCACGCCGGCCGAAACGCCTAGCGTTCAAGAGGGAGAGGCGATGAACGACGCGTTGCTTTGGCTCGGTCGCCTGTTCGGCGTGATCGGCGCGCTGGTGTGCGCGCTGGCGCTCGCCGTGCGGCTTGCGGGCAATTTCAAGTACGGCGGGTTCGAGATAGGAACGCTGTTCCTCGGGGGTACGGCGGCGATGGTGGCGGGGTGCCTGTGCCTGCTGCTGCGGATGGATTCGCGCTCCTAGCCGTGGCCCCGGCGAGGTGCTTCGCCGGCTACCAGTTCCACAGCGTGCCATCCTCGAGGCGGTTGATTGGCAGCGCGCTCGGCTTGTACGGATAGCGCGCCGCCAGCGCCTCGTCGATGTCGACGCCGTGCCCGGGCGCCGTTCCCGGGTGCAGGTAGCCGTCATCGAACCAATACGCGTGCGGGAACACGGCATCGGTCTCGGGCGTGTGCCGCATGTATTCCTGAACGCCGAAGTTGTGGACCCACGTGTCGAAATGCAGCGCGGCGCCCATGCACACGGGCGACAGGTCGGTCGCACCATGCGAGCCGGTGCGCACCTGGTAGAGCTCGGCCAGGTGCGCGATGCGCCGCAGGTGCGTGATGCCGCCCGCGTGGACGACGGTCGTGCGGATGTAGTCGATCAGCTGCTCGGTGATCAGCGCCTGGCAGTCGAACACCGTGTTGAAGATTTCGCCCACCGCGATGGGTGTGACCGTGTGCTGGCGAATCAGCCGGAACGCCTGCTGGTTTTCGGCGGGGGTCGGATCCTCCATCCAGAACAGACGATACGGTTCGAGCGACCGGCCGAGGCGGCCGGCCTCGATCGGGGTCAGCCGGTGATGGACATCGTGCAGCAGATGATGCTCGTAGCCCAGGCGCACGCGGATCGCGTCGAAGAGCTTCGGCACGTGGTCGAGATAGCGCGTCGTCGACCACACGTTCTCGGTCGGGATCGCCGCGTCCGCAGGCTCGTAGTAGAGCTTGTCCTTGGCAACACCGTACGTCGACGGCAGCCCGGGAATGCCGCACTGCGCGCGGATCGCCTTGTAGCCGAGGTCGGCGTAGCGCGCGACTTCGTCGACGGTCTCGGCGATGTCGTTGCCGTTCGCGTGCCCGTAGACCATGACGCCGCTGCGGCTCGCGCCGCCGAGCAGTTCGTAGATCGGCAGGTTGGCGACCTTGCCCTTGATGTCCCACAGCGCCGTGTCGACGGCGGCGATCGCCGTCATCGTCACCGGCCCGCGCCGCCAGTAGGCGCCGCGATAAAGATACTGCCACGCGTCCTCGATCCGTGCGGGGTCGCGGCCGATCAGCACGGGAATCACGTGCTCCGTCAGGTACGTCGCGACGGCGAGTTCGCGGCCGTTCAGCGTTGCGTCGCCGATGCCGGTGATTCCTTCGTCGGTTTCGATTTTCAGCGTGACGAAATTGCGGCCCGGACAGGTGACGATGACGCGCGCGGCGGTGATCTTCATGGGAAAAGTTTCAGCGTTGGCGAACGGAACGGGGAGCGTGGTCGCGCGACGACTGCAGCACGGCGTCGATCACGTCGTGAACGAGCAGCGCGGCGCGGCCGCTGTTGACGGGTGGACGCTTCTCGTCGAGTGCGTCGAGGAACTCCGTCAGCACTGCGCGATGGGCATCGTTGGCGAATGCCATCGGATCGGCGCCGCCGCCGAGCGTCGCCTCTTCGCCCAGCGATTCGCGACGCCCATCGTGCCACCAGAAGTCGACCTTCCCGGCGGTCAGGACGGCCGTGCCCTTCGTGCCGACGATTTCGATGCGCTCGGCGAAGCCCGGGAAGCTCGCCGTCGTGGCGCCGAGCGTACCGAGCGCGCCGTTGGCAAAGCGCAGTGCCGCGCAGGCGATGTCCTCGGTTTCCATCCGGTGCAACGTCGTCGTCCCGGCAAACGCGGCGACCTCGGCGACGCGCGGCGTCAGTGACAGGAAGAGGTCGAGCGTGTGGATCGCCTGGGTGATCAGCACGCCGCCGCCGTCGCGCGCCAAAGTGCCGCGCCCGGGCTCGTCGTAATAGGCCTGCGGGCGCCACCACGGAACGCTCACCGACGCCGCCGCGACGTCGCCCAGTTCGCCGTCACGCAGTCGTGCCGCGAGCGCGCGCGCGGCGGGCCGGAAGCGATGCTGCAGCACGACGCCGAGCATGACCCCGCCCCGTTCACACGCGGCGACCACCGCTTCCGCGCGCGCCGTGTCGGCTTCGAGCGGCTTTTCGAGCAGCACGTGCTTGCCGGCGGCCGCGAAGCGTTCGACGAGCGGCAGGTGCGTGCGCGGCGGCGTGAGTATCATCGCGGCCTCGATCGATGGATCGGCGGCGAGGGCGTCGAGATCGTCGGTGACGGGAAACGGAAAACGCGCGGCGAACGACGCGCGCCGCTCGGCCGTCGGGCTGTAGGCACCGGCAACGTCGACGCGCGCGGACAGGTCGCGCAGGCTTTGCGCGTGGGGCGTGACAGCCATGCCGAGTCCGACGACGGCGAGGCGGTGGCGGCGAGGGGAGGGCATCGAGGGATCCGAGGTCGGGTGGCCAGACCACTTGACCACAGTATAGGGGCGAAGCTAACATGCGTCGAGCCGCGCCGATCGAGGCATCCGACTTCAGACGGACGGCGCGCATCCGGAGTTTCCTCCTTGCCCCTGCAGGCCGTCGAGCCCAAGCGTCTGTATCGCCAGATTGCCGATCAACTCGCGCAGTTGATCGCGAAGGGCGAGTTCCCGCCGGGTTCGCGCCTTCCGGCCGAACGCGAGCTCGCCGTGTCGCTCGGCGTCAGCCGCACGTCCGTGCGCGAAGCGATCATCTCGCTGGAAATGAGCGGTCTTGTCGAGGTTCGGGTTGGCACGGGCATCTTCGTCACCACGCGCCCGGACGCTGCGAGAGGCGCCAGCCGCGACGCTGGGCCCGGCCCGTTCGAGCTTCTCGCGGCGCGCAAGCTCGTCGAGGGCGAGATCGCCGCGCTCGCCGCGACCGTTGCATCGGTGGAGGACGCGGACGCGCTGCGCAAGAGCGTTGAACGCCTCGAGGCGAGCACCGACGATTTCGTCGCGCGCGAGTCGGAGGACCGCGACTTTCACCTGCGCCTCGCCAAGGCGACCGGCAATAGCTCGCTCGAGCTTGTCGTCGAGGGGCTCTGGGACCAGCGCGCCGAATTGTGGGCCCGGATTCAACACCATTTCCACACGAAGGATCTCGCCCTGCGCACGATCCGCGACCACGCGGCCATCGTGTCCGCAGTCGCCGCGCACAACCCGGACGGCGCGCGTGCGGCGATGCACAGGCACCTTGCGCGCGTCGCCCGCGAATTCCAGCGCGGCGTCGACAAGTCGGCCGAGCCGCGCGCGGCCGGCATTGCGCGCGTCATGCCGGCTGCGCGCAAACGCAAGGTCGCGCGGCCATGATCACGCGTGACGGCGCCAGGCGAGCGCCCGCGCAAACTGCAGTCCAACCAATCGCGTCGACGGGCATCGTGCCCAATACAGGAGGATGTTCATGAATCAGTTCCGCATCGAATCGAAGAATCGGCGTCGCGTGACGCGCACGCTCACCGTCGTGGTGATCGGCGTCGCGGCGGCGGTTTCGCTCAACGCCGGCAGCGTGCTCGCGCAGGCGCCCAAGGCGCCGGTGACGATCAACGTCGTCGACGTCGCGGGCAATCTCGCGCTCACGCAGGACGCGATGCAGATCTTCGCGACGCAGAATCCGAACCTCGTTGCGAAGATCAACTTCACGAAGGCGCCAGCGCCGGAGCTTCCGGGCAAGCTGAAGGCGATGCAGGGCGCGGGACGAAGCGACATCGATCTCGTGCTGACCGGTACCGATTTCCTCGCCGCCGGCATCGAGCAGGGGCTGCTGCAGAAGCTCCTTCCGGATCATGCGGCCAAGTTCCCGAACCTGATCGCCAACTACCAGCCCGCCGCGGCGAAGATGCAGGAGCTCGCGGGTGACTACGGCATCGAGGTCGCATTCATGCCGGCGGGTCCGCTGCTCGAATACAACCCCGACAAGGTCAAGCAGGCGCCGACGACGCCGCAGGAGCTCCTCGCGTGGTGCAAGGCGAATCCGAACAAGCTGATCTACGCCAGGCCGGCGAACTCCGGCCCGGGGCGCACGTTCGTGATGGGCTTGCCGTACCTGCTGGGCGACAAGGACCCGAAGAACCCGGCGAGCTGGGACAAGACTTGGGCGTATCTGAAGGACCTGAATACGTGCATCGAGTACTACCCGACGGGCACCGGCGCGGTGATGAAGGAAGTCGGCGAAGGCTCGCGCGACATGACGGTGACGATGACGGGCTGGGATCTGAACCCGCGCATCCTCGGTATCGTGCCGAAGTCGTACAAGGTGACGCCGTTCAAGGGCATGACGTGGATCAACGATGCGCACTACATGGTCGTGCCGAAGGGTGTCGCGCCCGAGAAGCTCGGCGTCGTGCTCGAGCTGATGGCGTACATGCTCAAGCCGGCAGCGCAGGCACTGACGTACGACAAGGGCTACTTCTATCCGGGTCCGGCGGTGAAGGGCGTGACGCTGTCGATGGCGCCGAAGGAGAGCCAGGACGCAATCAACGAATTCGGCCGTCCGGAATACGAGCAATGGCTGAAGGAGTTTCCGCACACGCAGTCGCTCGAAGCCAAAGCGCAGGTCGAGATGTTCCGGCTGTGGGACCAGCAGGTCGGCGCGCAGAAGACGAAATAGGGTTATCACGTTGCGTTGCGGCTGAGGAGCTGTTTGGAAAGCGCTTCGCGACGGGGATAACGCGTCGCGTTGGACCGTCGGCACCGCCGGCGTTCAACGCGACGTTGCCACGCGCTGTCGACGAGTAAACAGTATTTTTGAGTCATCCTGCGACCGCATCTCGCGGCGAGGCGACGTTTCATCGCCGGAGAACCTGACAATGAGCAACCTGATGTCGCGGAGTACTGAATCCTGTCGTTGGACGTACGCTGAACGGCAGTCGCATCGCCTCGCGCGGACCCTCGCTGCCGTTGGCGTTGCGGCATTGCTGGCGGGGGCGCCCGTCGCAATCGCGCAAGTGCCCGCACCCGCGTCGCCGTTGACGATCAACGTCGTCGATGTCGCCGGCGACCTGGCGCTCACGCAAGGCGCGATCGAGGCGTATCAGCAGAAGAACCCCAAACTCGTCGCCAAGGTCAATTTCACGAAGGCGCCCGCGCCCGAACTGCCGGCGAAGCTGAAAGCGATGCAGGCAGCAGGGCGCAGCGACATCGACCTGGTGCTGACCGGCGTCGTTGCGCTGTCGGCAGGCATCGACCAGGGACTGTGGGTCAAGGTGCTCCCCGATCACGCGGCGAAGTTTCCGTCGGTCCTCGACAACTATCTGCCCGCAGCGCGCAAGATGCAGGACCTGTCGCAAGGCGAGGCGCTCGTCGTCACGTTCATGCCCGCCGGGCCCCTGCTCGAATACAACCCCGACAAGGTCAAGCAGGCGCCGACGACGCCGCAGGAGCTGCTCGCGTGGTGCAAGGCGAATCCGAACCGGTTCGGTTACGCGCGCCCTGCCAATTCGGGTCCCGGCTTCACGTTCCTGATGGGCCTGCCGTACGTGCTCGGCGACAACAACCCGCGCGATCCCGTCAACGGCTGGGACAAGACATGGGCGTTCCTGAAAGAGCTCGACACGTGCGTCGAATATTACCCGTCGGGCACCGGCGCGATGATGAAGGAGCTCGGCGAAGGGTCGCGCGACATGACGGTGACGATGACCGGGTGGGACCTGAACCCGCGGATCCTCGGCATCGTGCCGAAGTCGTACAAGGTGACACCGTTCAAGAACATGACGTGGGTGAACGATGCGCACTACATGGCAGTGCCCAAGGGAATTCCGCCGGAGAAGCTCGCGGTGGTGCTCGACCTGATGGCGTACTTGCTTACCCCTCCGGCGCAGGCGCTCACGTACGACAAGGGCTATTTCTATCCGGGCCCGTCGGTCAAGAACGTGCCATTGTCGATGGCGCCGAAGGAGAGCCAGGACGCGATCAACGAGTTCGGCCGTCCGGAATACGAGCAGTGGCTGAAGGAGTTCCCGCACGTGCCGACACTCGATGCGAAAGCGGTCGTCGAGGCGTTCCGCCGCTGGGATAGCGACATCGGCGCGCGCAAGACGCGCTAGCGTAGCCAACGGAACGCACCACCACGCCCGTGATCACAGCACGCCGATGAGCGAGAGCAACAGCCTATGAAGCACGATTTCAACGAACTTCGGCTCGATCGCGTAACGCGTCGATTCGCCGGCAGCGGTGGCAAGGTGTTCAACGCGCTGGACGAGTTGACACTGAAGATCCGTCGCGGGGAATTCATCGCCCTGCTCGGGCCTTCCGGCTGCGGCAAGTCGACGGCACTCAACTGCATCGCCGGGCTGCTCCCGCTGTCCGGCGGAACGATCAAGCTCGACGACGATCGTATCGACACGCTGCCGCCGGAACGACGCGGCTTCGGCATGGTGTTCCAGAACTACGCGCTGTTTCCGCACATGACCGTCGTCAAGAACATCGGCTTCGGCTTGCGGATGCAGGGCGTGTCCGCTGCGGAGATCGGGCCCCGCGTGGAGCGCGCGATGCGCCTCGTGCAGTTGACGGGGCAGGAGCACAAGTTGCCGGGACAACTGTCGGGTGGCCAGCAGCAGCGTGTGGCGATCGCGCGCGCGATCGTCATCGAGCCGCCGCTGATCCTGATGGACGAGCCGCTGTCGAACCTCGATGCAAAGCTGCGGCTCGAGACGCGCTCCGAGATCCGCCGCATCCACCGCGAACTCGGTCGCGCGACGATTTACGTGACGCACGACCAGGACGAAGCACTGTCGCTCGCCGACCGGATCGTCGTTATGAAGGACGGTGTCGTCCAGCAGATTGCCCGCCCGGCGGAAGTGTACGGACAGCCGGCGAACCTGCACGTCGCGCGGTTCATGGGTTATCGCAACGTGCTGCACGTCGACGTCGCCGGCGAGAGCGGCGATCGCGTCACCGTCGAAGCACCCGACATCAGGCTCACCGGCGTGCGCAAGCTTCCGCTCGCAGGCAAGCGCGCGGCGGTTGCAATCAGGCCGGAAGAGATGACAATCGTCAGGGTACCCGCGGCGGAGAACGTCATCGCCGGGCGAGTGGACAACGTCGAATACGGTGGACGCGATTCGCTCGTCGACGTCGTCACGCGTGGCGGCACACGGCTGCATGTACGTGCGCCGGTCGACGTTGCGCCGGGTGCCGAGGTGCACGTGCACGTCCCGCCCGAGCGCGTGCTCGTGTATCCCGGGGAATTTGGACAATGAGCGCGGCGGGCGAGGCATGGCCGAGCCGAGGCCCGAAGGGGGCGGCGCCGCGCGAAGTGAATGAGGCCGACGCACTGACCCCGCACGAGGAACGGACGCGGCAAGGAGGCCGACAATGAGCGCGGCACTCGCACCCCGCGCGCCGTTCGACCGGGTGCTTTTGCTCGTCGTCCCGGCGGCGCTGTTCATGGTGCTGCTGTTCATCTATCCGTTCGTGTACGGCCTGCTGCTGTCGTTCGAGCCGGCGCAAGGCGGGGCGCTCGAGAACTATCGGAAGTTTTTCACGACCGACAACCTGTGGCCGACGATCGGGACCACGCTGAAGCTCGCGCTGCCAGCGACGATCGTCAACGTCGGCATCGCGCTGCCGATCGCTTACCGGATGCGGACGAAATCGCGCTGGCAGCGCTTCATCACGACGCTGCTCGTCGTGCCGATCACGCTCGGCACCGTGCTGATCGCCGAAGGAATGCTGACCTATTTCGGCCCGAAGGGCTGGCTGTCGCAGTTCCTGCAATTGACGCACCTGTACGACGGTGCGATCCGCCTCACGCACAACTACTGGGGCGTGCTGATCTCGCTGATCATTTCCGGATTCCCGTTCGCCTTCCTGCTGATCCTGTCGTATATCACCGGCATCGACCCGGTGCTCGCGCGTGCGGCGGCAACACTCGGCGCCGATCCGAAGGCCCAATTCCGGCACATCTACCTGCCGCTGCTCGCACCGGGGCTTGCAATGTGCTTCTGCCTCGCGTTCGTGCAGGCGTTCTCGGTGTTCCCGTCGGCGGTGCTGCTGGGCGCTCCGGCTGGACCGACGCGCGTAATCTCCATCGCGGCGTACGAAGCAGCGTTCGAGCAGTACGACTACTCGATGGCGTCGGCGATCGCGATGATCATGGGGTTCGTGCAGCTGCTCATCGTCGCGTTCGTGCTTTCGCTTCGCAACTGGTTCTACAAGGGCCCCGTCACCGGTGGCAAGGGTTAGTCATGCCAGAAGCACTCGCAGCCTCCGATCCCGCGAGCGCGCTGCCGCCCGGCGCCTTCCAGCGCAACACGCCGTGGAGCGAGCGTGTGTGGAGCGGCCTCTTGTGGGGCGTGATGACGCTGTTCCTCGTCAACATCGCGTTGATGATCGCCGCGGTGGCGACGAACTCGTTCGCGCGCCGCTGGCTCGGCACGTGGCTGCCGCAGGGCTGGACGACGAACTGGTACGTCGATGCGTGGAAGGAATTCCAGCTCGGCAGCGTGCTGTGGGTCACCGTCGAAGTGGTGTTCGCCGTCGTTTTTCTCGCGTTGCTGATCGGCGTTCCGGCGGCCTACACGCTCGCGCGGCGCGACTTTCGCGGCAAGCGGGCGCTGATGCTGCTGTTCCTGCTGCCGCTGATGGTGCCGCCGATCACGTACGGCATACCGCTTGCGACGGTGCTGTACCAGACAGGTCTCGGCGGGACGATGGCGGGCGTGATCCTCGCGAACCTGATCCCGGCGGCGCCGTTCGTCATACTCGTGATGACGCCGTTCATCGAGCAGATCGATCCGAATCTCGAATCGGCGGCGCGCGTGTTCGGTGCCAACACCGCACGGATGTTCGGCCACGTCCTCGTGCCGTTGCTGGCGCCCGGCATCCTCGCCGCGTCGCTGCTTGTCCTCGTGCGGACCATCGCGCTGTTCGAGTTGACGTTCCTGACGGCGGGCCCCGATTCGCAGACGCTCGTCGTCGCGCTCTACTACGCCGTGTTCGCAGCGGGCGTGCGCGCACCGCAATCGGTCGATGCGATGGCGATGATCTACATGGTCGTCACGCTGGTCTGGCTGCTGATCGCGCTGCGCTTCGTCAATCCGACGCAACTCGTCTCGCGCGTCAAGGAAGCGCCACAGCCTGGCATGTAACTCGATGCCCGCCGGCACACCAGCGACGAAGCTGTCCGCTGCCACGCTCGACCGCGTGCCGCGATCGGTCGCGCGGCCGGCGTATGCGGTCGATACGCTGGGCATCGGTATCGTCCACGTGGGCATTGGTGCATTCCATCGCGCGCACCAGGCGATGTACACCGACGATGCGCTTGGCCAGGTGCCCGGCACGTGGGGCATCTGCGGCGTGAGCCTGCGCTCGCCGGATGTGCGCGACCGGATGATGCCGCAGGACGGCCTGTACACGGCGATCGAGAAGAGTCCTGCAGGTGTGCGGCGGCGTATCGTCGGCAGTGTCCGCGAGGTGTTGTTCCTGCCGGATGCGCGCGAGCAGGTGCGCGAGCGGCTCGCGGCGCGCGACACACGGATCATCTCGCTGACCGTCACGGAAAAAGGTTACTGCCACCAGCCGGCGACCGGCCGTCTCGACGCCAGCCATCCGGATATCGTCCACGACTTGCAGAATCCCGCGGCGCCTCGCAGCGTGCCGGGCCTGCTGGTTGCCGCGCTGGATGAGCGCCGCCGCGCGCACGGCGCGCCGTTGACGGTCGTGTGCTGCGACAACCTGCCGCAGAACGGCGCGCTCGTCGCAGGAATCGTGGTCGCATTCGCCAACCTGCGCGATCCGTCGCTCGCCGAATGGATCGGTCGCGAGATCGCGTTCCCGTCGACAATGGTCGACCGGATCGTTCCCGCGACAACCGCCGACGACATCGCGCAAAACGACGCGGCGCTGCAGGTTGCCGACGCCGCGCCCGTCGTTCACGAGCCGTTCGCGCAATGGGTGATCGAGGACCGGTTTGCCGCCGGCCGTCCTGCGTGGGAGTTGGCCGGCGCCGCGTTCGTTCACCACGTGGAGGCGTACGAGTCGATGAAGCTGCGGCTGCTGAACGCCAGTCATTCGGCGTTCGCGTACCTCGGCTATCTCGCCGGCCACGAGTTCATCTATCAGGTTGCCGCGCAGCCGGAGTTCGTCGCGTTCATGCGGCGCTTCACGGCCGACGAGGTGACGCCCGCGCTCGTCGCGCCGCCCGGTATCGATCTCGCGGAATATCGCGAGACCCTCGTGCGGCGATTCGCCAACCCTGCACTGCCGCATCGGACGCAGCAGATCGCGATGGACGGGTCGCAGAAGCTACCGCAGCGAATCCTCGCGACCGTGCGCGACAACCTGGCCGAGGACCGTGGCGTCGAGCTCGCGTCGCTGGCCGTAGCCGGCTGGATGCGCTACGTCTACGGTGAGGACGAGCACGGGAGGCCGATCAAGGTGTCCGATCCGCTCGCCCGGGAGTTCGCGGCGCTTGCGGGCCGCCATCGCGGCGATCCTGCCGGATTTGCGCAGGGCCTTCTCGGCTTGCGCGCAGTGTTCGACGAAGACCTGCACAACGAGCCGCGCTTCGCCGGTCCGGTGACGCGCTGGCTCACCAATCTCTTCGCCGAAGGTGCCGCGAAGACTGTCGCAAAGGCGATCGCCCGTTGATGATTACTCTCGCCTGCGACGACGAAGCGCACGAGCTCGCGCCGGCGTTCGCCCACGACCTCGCGAAGCAATCGTATCCACTCTGAGATCGCACCCGCGGTCCATCGGCTGCCGTAGGGACGAGTTGTCTTTGCGCCGGGCGTCCGTTAACCTGTCGCTCATGCAGCGCCGCTTTCTGACCTGCCTGCTCTCGGTGTTCCTGCTGCTGATGCAGCATGAAACGCTGCGCCATGCGCTCGATCACGTCGGCGCGCAGCTGGAGCGCATCGATCATTCGATGCTCGAGCAGCCTACGGGCGATACATGCGCCGAATGCGGTTTGCTCGCGGGGGGTTCGGGCTCGATTCCGTCGTTACTTCCGCATACGGTGGTCGATGCCGATCACTGGATCGCGATCGGCGACCGGTTCGCGACGGTCGCCGCCGCCGCACCCTCGTACTACCGGAGCAGGGCACCGCCCTTCGTCCTCCAGTTCGCGTAGCACTGCAACCGTCGCTGGTTTCGGCGGCGGGTTCGCATCTACTCTGGAGGAATCAACGTGCATCGATGGTCAATGGCGCGCGCCGTCATGGCGTCCGCGCTTGCATGGGCGCCGGTTGCGCACGCGGCAACCGACGCCGATATCGCGCAGCTGCGCGACGAGATCAGGCAGCTGAAGGAGAGCTACGAGACGCGCGTGCAAGCGCTGGAGGCGCGCGTCAAGGAGGCCGAAGCGGCGGCGAATCGCGCGGCGCAGCCGCGCGAAGCCGTGCCGGTAGCCGCCACGGCCGCGCCGCCTGCGTCGAACGCGGCGGGCTCCGAACCGCCGTCACCGTCGCAGCCGGCCGCTTCCTCGGACGTGGCCCGAGGTGCGCCTGGAAGCAGCGCGAACGCCTTCAACCCGGCGATCTCGGCGGTGCTGACGGGCGTCTACTCGAACCTGTCGCAGGACCCGAACCGCTACGGACTGTCGGGATTCGCACTGGGCGATGACGTGTCGCCGGGCCGGCGCGGCCTCGGTGTGGGCGAATCCGAGTTCACGCTGGCCGCGAACGTCGACCATCTGTTTGCCGGCAGCCTTACCGTAGCGCTGACACCCGCCAACACGGTATCGGTCGAAGAAGCGTACGGGCTCGTAACGGGACTGGGCAATGGCCTTGCGCCCAAGTTCGGCCGATTCTTCTCGGCCATCGGCTACCAGAACGAGCAGCATCAGCACGCGTGGGATTTCTACGACGCGCCGCTTGCGTACCAGGCGTTTCTCGGCGGCCAGTATTCGACCGATGGACTGCAGCTCAAGTGGCTTGCGCCGACCGACGAGTTCGTCGAGCTGGGTGCCGAGCTCGGCAATGGCGACAGCTTTCCGGGCAGCGAGCGGAATCGCAACGGCATTGGGGCCGCGAGCGTATTCGCGCACGTCGGCGGCGATGTCGGTACGAGCCATTCGTGGCGCGCAGGCCTTTCGTATCTCGACACGCGTGCGGATGGACGCGAGACGACGCAGTTCGACGCGGCCGGCAATCTTGCACGGAACGCATTCAGCGGCAGAAGCCGCATCGCCGCGGCGGATTTCGTCTGGAAGTACGCACCCAACGGTAACGCGCAACAGACGAACTTCAAGGTGCAGGCCGAGTATTTCTGGCGGCGCGAGCATGGCGACCTTACGTACGACACCGACGGCGCGTTCGGGCTAACGCAGACGGATGCGTATTCGTCGTCGCAGAGCGGCGGTTATCTGCAGGGCGTGTGGCAGTTCATGCCGCTGTGGCGTGCGGGAGCGCGCTATGACCGGTTGAATCCCGATGCACCGGACTACGGCGCCAACGCCGCGTTCCTCACGGTGCCGGATTTCCATCCGCAACGGTACACGTTCATGGTCGATTGGACGCCGTCGGAGTTCAGCCGGTTTCGCCTGCAATACGCCCGGAATCAAGTCCGCCCCGACGTCATCGATTCCGAGTGGTTCCTCCAATACATCCTGACGCTCGGCGCGCACGGCGCGCACCGCTTCTGACAAGGAAATCATCGTGCATCCATTGCTGAAATTGTTGTTCGTTCCCATCGCTGCGATGCTTCCGATGCCAGCACTCGCGGCGCTGTCGATATTCGCCACCGTTCCCGAGTGGGGCGCGCTTGCGCAGGAGATCGGCGGCAGCGCCGTCGACGTCTACGTGGCGACCAATGCATTGCAGGATCCGCATCACGTCGAAGCGAAACCCAGCCTGATCGCGCGCGCGCGCAAGGCCGACCTCGTCATCGCGACGGGTGCCGAACTCGAAGTCGGGTGGCTGCCGCTCGTCCTGCAGCAAGCGGGGAACCCGAAGGTGCTGCCGGGCAAGCCCGGTTATTTCGAGGCGAGCGCGTTCGTCACGACGATCGAGCGACCCACCCGGCTCGACCGTGCCGATGGCGACGTTCATCCGCTCGGGAACCCGCATATCCAGACCGACCCGCGGAATATCGCGCGCGTGGCCGCGGCGCTGTCGGCGCGCATGGCCGAGCTCGACCCTGCAGATGCCGCGATGTTCCGCGAGCGGTACGCGGCGTTCGACACGCGCTGGCGGGCGTCGATCGCGCGCTGGCAGGTGCAGGGCGAACGGCTGCGCGGCGTGCCCGTCATCGTGCAGCACAAGGCGTTCTCCTACCTGCTGGAATGGCTGGGGATGAGGGAAACCGCTGCGCTGGAACCGAAGCCCGGCGTGGAACCGACGGCGGCTTCGCTGTCGGAGATACTCGCGCAGCAACAGCGCCAACCGGCGAAGATGGTGATCCGTGCCGCCTACCAGAGCGATCGCGCGTCGCAATGGATGGCCGAGCGCGCGCATATTCCCGCCGTCGCGCTGCCGTTCACCGTCGGCGGCGATGCGGCGGCGCGCGACCTGACGTCGATGTTCGACGACACGATCACGCGTCTGGTGGACGCGGCAAGTGCTGGGGCCGTTCAATGAGCGGCATCGACGTCTCCATCCTGTGGCCGGCGCTAATTGCCGGATTGCTCGTCACCGCGACGCACGTTCCGCTCGGCATGCAAGTGCTCGCGCGGGGCATCGTCTTCATCGATCTCGCGATCGCGCAGATCGCCGGCTGCGGCGTCATCCTGGCCGATCGCCTCGGCTTCGACGCCGCTGGCACGTCGGCGCAAGTCGCAGCACTCCTCGCTGCCATTGCCGGTGCGCTGCTGCTGACATGGACCGAGCGGCGCTGGCCCGACGTGCAGGAAGCGATCATCGGCGTCGTATTCGTGATGGCCGCTACGGCGGGTGTGTTGCTGCTTGCCGGCAATGTGCACGGCAGCGAGCATTTGCGCGACCTCCTGGTGGGTCAGATCCTGTGGGTGCAGCCACGACAGCTGCTGATCGCCGGCGCCATTTACACCGCGGTGCTCGCGCTGTGGATTGGTGCACGTGCGCGACTCGGGCGGACCGGTTTCTATCTGCTGTTCGCCTGCGTGGTCACGCTGTCCGTTCAACTCGTCGGGCTCTACCTCGTCTTCGCCACGTTGATCGTTCCGCCGCTCGCCACGCGCCACCGCGTGCGCCTGCGGCTTTTCAGCGCATTGCTGGTGGGCATGGCCGGCTACGTCAGCGGCATCGCGTTGTCGGCCGCGCTCGATGTTCCGACGGGGCCGCTCATCGTCTGGGCGCTGGTGGCTGCTGGGATCATCTCCTATGCGGTGGCGCCGAGTGCCAGGGTTGCGCCGGCGGTGGCGCGGTGACTCGCTATTCCCGCAGCCGCGAATCCAGCCACACGGTGACAGGCCCGTCGTTGACGAGCTCGACCTGCATGTTCGCGCCGAACACGCCGGTTTGCACCGGCTGCCCGATCCGTGTGGCGAGCATCTGCACGAACGCGTCGAAGCGCGGTTGCGCGATGTCCGGCGGCGCCGCCCGCGACCACGACGGCCGATTGCCTTTGCGCGTCGACGCGAACAGC
>Ga0207706_10001693_pt1 | contig 21746 bp, 13 predicted proteins | sample KBSC53metaG_FD_184318 | JGI IMG/M metagenome (GOLD analysis project Ga0207706, IMG submission 184318) | Corn rhizosphere microbial communities from Kellogg Biological Station, Michigan, USA - KBS C5-3 metaG (SPAdes) (version 2) | ecosystem: Host-associated > Plants > Roots > Rhizosphere > Soil ... | reverse complement strand
GAAAATAGGAGTTGTTGGTTCAGGAAACATCGGGGGTAATGCCGCACGGCTCTTTGTGCGAGCAGGTCACGAGGTCGCTCTCAGTAACTCGCGAGGTGGTGAGGGTCTCGATGCACTGGTTAAGGAGCTTGGCGATAAAGCGCACGCGACAACGATTGAGAACGCGGCGAAGTTTGGCGACGTCGTGCTGGTCGCAATACCGTTTGGCAACTATAGCGATTTACCTGCAGATGCTTTCAAGGGCAAGGTTGTCATCGACACCGGGAATTACTATCCGGAGCGTGATGGAAAGGTCCCGGCACTCGACCAGGACGAGACCACTTCCAGCGAACTGATGTCTGCGCACTTGAAGGAGGCGCGACTCGTCAAGGGATTTAACACGATCTATTTCAAACATTTAGCTAGTCAGGGTGACACCAGTTTGCCGCTGGAGGATCGCCGAGCGATCTTCATTGCCGGGGATGACTCACAAGCGAAAGAGATCGTCGCGCGGTTAATTGAAGAGATCGGTTTTGCGGCTGTTGACACTGGGTTCCTGCATGAGGGAGGTCGCAGTCAACAGCCTGGGACTGCCGTCTATAACAAAGACGTCACGGCCAAGGATGCTGCGGCCCTATTACCTAATGACTAAGTATTCCAAATGACCACCAGCGTATTCCTGAGGTGAACCGAAGACCGATATCGGAACGCGCAGTTTGAGTACTAGCGTTCGCAAACGCGTTGCACGTAGCCGAGAGATTGATCAAGAAGCTACTCGCAAAAAAGCAACATCATCTCAAGACAAGAAAGCCGTAAGCTGGCAAAATCTGGCAATGACTAGCGAGCATACGGATCTGAGTATTGATGACTACTTGCGTGAGCGGCTCATGCCGGTGGAAGGCTCGATTCCTCGTATTCCCGGAATCGAGATGTACGGGAATTCTGTTCCAGTCGAAACGGTCGGCGGGGATCTATTTGAATACATAAACTTTCAGCAACGTTATGACATCGATGTCCGCATTCAGCAGGCTGAAAAGTTATCGAAGGAGTTTCTCGACCCGTTGCCGGCAGGTGCGACACCGCGTAATTCGGTAGACGATCATGTGCAATGGATGGAGTCAAGACCGGGTTATCTATCCGAAATGGAAGTTGAATACAGAGCTGCGCGAAGCTCAGAGCAAGTACGGGTCGCCGAGGCACTCAATGAACCTCTTGGAACAATTAAAAGCCGGATACACTTCGCCCGCAAACTATTAAAAGAACAAATCAAAAGGTATTGAAAACCTAGTGAGTAACCAGCAGGTAATATTGGTTGACGAGCATGATAATGCCCTGGGGGTTATGGATAAAATGGAAGCCCATCAAAAGGGTTTGATACATAGGGCATTCAGCATTTTTGTTTTTAATTCCCGGGGCGAAATGCTAATACAGCAGCGGGCTCTTGGCAAATATCATAGTGCCGGCTTGTGGAGTAACTCCTGTTGTAGTCACCCTCTTCCAGGCGAGGAAGTTAAGGAAGCAGCCACAAGAAGACTAAATGAAGAGCTGGGTTTTGAAACTTTCCTTGAAAAAATATTTGATTTCATTTACCAGGTATCATTTGAAAATGGATTAGTTGAAAACGAATTTGATCACGTTTTTGTGGGGCATTATGATGGTAGCATAAAAATAAATTCTGAAGAAGTGAATGACTACGCTTTTAAGCCGATGGAACAAATCAGGCAGGAACTGAAAGATAAACCGGAAAATTATACTGAGTGGTTCAAGATATCCTTTCCAAAAATTGAGACCTGGTGGAAGCAACACTCTGCGTACAAATAATACTAGAGAAACTCTCGCATCAATTATCCTGGTCAAACTGCAAAAATTCCCTTTTTACTGCCTTTAATAAACTGAAGATCTGGGCAGCCTCTATAGCTAACATCACAACCAGCGCTAATAAAACAAACCAGGGAAAATTTATCCTTGGAATTATCACATGCTCAAATTTTTCATAATACCAGCCTGCCAAAGAAATTCCCAAAGCAAAACCCGTCACTAAAAATGAGATCAGCGAGAATAATATCTTAAGAAACATTACCTGGATGGTGGAGTAGCCCACCTTGAAATTTTCAAAAATGGCAGCGGGAATTATTAATATCAACGTTACCCAACTCCAGTTCCTGCCAAACCAGTTGTTCAGGGTTGTATTCAGCAAAAGAATGAGTATTATTGAAACAAGGGACCAGGGGAATAATAAAAACCACGAGGCTCTTTCGTAACGGCGGCTTGACATACAGATGGGTTTAGGTTTTGTTAGAAAAAATAAAAATAAATTCTCACGTTGAGAAATTCATTCTTGAGGCAGCAATATTTTTTTATTGGTTGTCTTATAAAGGCTAATGATAAAAAATAGGAAGTTTTTGTTAAAAAAGTATTTACATTAGAGAACGAATTTTGAAAAAGCCTGAGAATATACGATTGCTGCAGCAAGCTGTTGCCTGCTTTGACGATACCCAAGCCTATAAACAACTCTTTTTGCTGTTCTATCCTTCATTGGTCCATTTTGCGGTTTCAATCATAAAATCAAGGGAATCGGCGGAGGAAATTGTGTCGGATGTATTTATAAAGATCTGGCAAAAACGGCAGCACCTTGAGAAAGTTGAAAATTTGTCGTTTTATCTCTTTACAGCAGTAAAAAACAGGTGCATCAACCAGTTTAATGATTTCAAAAACAGAACAGGGATAAACATTAATGACATATCCATTGAGTTCAAAAGTATCTACCACGACCCGGAACAAAAAATGATCTCCGCCGAAGCTATTAAACAAATACAAGAAGCCATCCAGGATCTCCCCCCAAGGTGTCGCTTAATTTTTAAATTAGTTAAGGAAGAGGGCCTTAAATACAAAGAGGTAGCGGAACTACTTCAATTATCCGTGAAGACCGTAGAGAATCAAATGTCGCTGGCCTTTAAAAAAATCGGGTCCGCCATTGATTTTAAGCTCCACCAACTGACGGTATTTTCAAAAAATTAAAAAATCAGGACAATGTTTTGGGGGTAATGCCCTGAAATACTGTCTTAACAATATCCATAACTGTATATATGACAATTGACAGATTCTGGGATCTTTTCTCAAAAAAATATTGTGGTGAAGCGAGCTCTTCTGAATTAAACGAGTTCGAAGAAATATTACTCACCCATCCCGAATGGAAAAACACTGCAGACGAATTATCAAATCTTAACTTTCAATCAACCGTTTTTGAAAATAATGAAGACGCTGAACAGGCCTTTGAAACGCATTTGATGAGGATGAAAAAGGCGGATGTTGAATTTAGTGGTATCAAACTGAATTATGATGAAATAGAATCTGAACGCAGGAAATGGAACTCAAAAAAGTGGTTCATTGGAGTGGGCGTCTTAGCAATAATCCTCATTCTTGTTTTTGTTTTAAAGAAGTCAATGGTCACTTTGGAAATGAAGAGCGGGAAGCAGCCAACTTTAAGCCAGGTAAGTACGAAACCCGGCTCAAAGACTCAAATTCAACTTCCCGATGGTTCCCTTGTTCGGCTTAATTCGAGTAGCAGTTTAACCTACGATAAAAATTTCGGCAAGAATATAAGAGAGGTACGTCTTACCGGCGAAGCATTTTTTGATGTAACAAAAGATTCTTCTCATCCTTTCATTATTCATACAAATGTGATCGATATAAAAGTATTGGGTACTGCTTTTAACGTAAAATCATACCCGGGTGATCCAAACACAGAAACCAGTCTCATCAGGGGTAATGTCGAGGTCACCGTTAAAAACCGGTCCAATGAAAAAATCTATCTTCAGCCCAATGAAAAATTGGTCGTGGCCAACAACAATACAACAGTAAATAGAACATTTGCTGATCAACCTGACCACAGCGACCATAAAACCGAAGTTTCTTCAAAGCCCATTTATTCAGTTCAGCATTTAACGTATTATCCTGTTGACAGTGCCATCGTCGAAACTTCCTGGGTTGACAACAGGCTAATATTCCAGGAAAACGAAACATTCCGGGAAGTCGCGTTAAAAATGGAACGATGGTATGGAGTAAAGATCAATTTTGGTGACGAGGAAGTTGCCCGGATCCGTGCGTTTGGAAGTTTTACCAACGAGACAATTGACCAGGCATTAGATGCCTTACATGAAAGTTGCGGATTTAAATATAAAATTTCCGGAAATGAAATTACTATTACTAAATAACTAAAATAAAACGATCGCTATGCTGCCGCCAGTTAATACTTCTTAAACCCGAAAATAAAAACGAGACCCTGTTTGCACCAGGGTCTCGCATAAGGCTAAATTTTTTGGATCAATAATCTATATAGCCAAATTACCTAACCTCCTTAATAGAATGTATGAATAAAATTACAAATCAACATGCTTTAGTACAAGTCTATCTTTTTAAAAAAATTGTAAGGATTATGAGATTGACGATAGCCTGTATGCTGATTGCCTGCCTGCATGTATCTGCTTCGGGTTACGCTCAGGAAAACATTACGCTAAATCTTAAATCGGTTGAACTGCGTAAAGCTTTTATCGCCATCGAGAAAAAAACTGACTATCGCTTTTTGTTCGATGAAAATCTCATTGCCCACAAGCCCAAAATAGACATACAGGTAACAGAAAGACCAGTGATAGAAGTGCTGGATCAATTACTGCAAAACACAGGGATCACTTACAAAGTATTAAATAATAAACTGGTTGTATTAAAAGAGATTTCTGACCCCGTAAACCTTGAAGATTTCAAAGATGTTCGTGTTACCGGTCGTGTCACCTCTGCCGAAGCTGGTGATGGGTTGGCAGGAGTTTCTGTGTTTGTAAAGGGAAGTACTCTCGGCACTACCACAGATGCTACCGGCAATTTTGCCATCACTGTACCAGATAATGCAACGCTGGTGTTTAGTTATGTAGGATACGACAGTAAAGAAGTGGCGGTAGCCGGTCGTACAGTGGTAAATGTCACACTTTCTTTGTCCACAAAGGTGCAGGAACAGGTCGTCGTTATTGGTTATGGACAAGCGAACAAGAGGGATTTGACAGGATCGATTGTAAAAGTCCCGGGAAAAGAGGTCGCGGATAAACCCAATACAAACCCGCTGTCATCACTGCAAGGAAAAGTTTCGGGTTTGTCAGTTGTCAACTCAGGAGAGCTAGGCAAGGAGCCTGACATAAGAATTCGTGGAACGGTGAGCCGCACGCAAACAAAACCACTTTACATCGTGGACGGTGTTTTTAATGATAACATCGATTACTTGAATCCTGCCGACATCGAATCAATCGAAGTGTTGAAGGATCCTTCATCACTGGCGATTTTCGGTGTACGCGGCGCGAACGGAGTTATTGTCGTTACGTCTAAGAAAGGCAAAAGCGGTATGACTGTAAATTTTAATGCCACCATTGGGTTTAAGCAGATGGTTGACAAGATCAAGCTAACGGATGCAACAGGATTTAAGACTTTATACTTAGAACAAAACCCCGGATTTGATTTTAGTCCGTACACAGCCAATACCGACTGGCAGGATGAAATTTCTCAAAACGGACTTTTTAATCGCGACAATATCAGTATAAGCAGCAGCACTGAAAAAAACAGGTTTTATATGGGTGTCGGCTATCAATACGAAGAAGGGATCATTAAACACGAGACACTGAAAAAGTTCACGTTGGTGCTGAACGATGAATTGAAAATTTCAAAGGCCCTTAAGATCGGATTTGATATAAATGCCTACAAAGGAATGAATCCACAAACACACGATTTTTCTAATGCTATTGTTGCAACTCCCGTTGTTGAACCCTTTAACGCGGCACACGGACTCTATAACCAGATGCCAATTGGTACTGCCCAGATCGGAAACCCTTTACGGGCTGTAGAGGAAACGCAGGGCCAGTTCATTTCAAATACATACAGGGCTGTTGGAAGTGTTTTCTTTGAAGCCGCTTTTCTGAAGAACTTCACGTTCAGGACAACGTATTATGGCGATTTGGGCTTTACAGATGAACAGGCCTACACCCCACTCGTAAACACGTTTAACATTGCTAACAACGATACCTCACATGAAGTGACTAAGACAGATGTTCGGCAGGCAAGTATTAAAAACACAAAGTATCAACAGGATTATCTTCTCACGTACAAGAACAAGTTCGGTGATCACGGTTTGACTGTCCTTGGAGGGTTCTCCACAATATTTAATAATTACAGTGAGGTGAATGTGAAAGGTAGCCAATTTACAACTGGACTCGCTTTGCCAATACCTAATGATAAAAGATTCTGGTATGTGGACAATAGAGTATTTGTCGATCCCACCAGCATAGTTGTAGTGAATCCGGATAAAGATGTTTTTCAAAACTACCTGCCCTATCAATGGCAACAAACCACGGTGTCATTTTTAGCGAGGGTGCTTTATAACTACAAACAGAAGTATTTGTTGAATGCCTCATTTAGAAGAGATGGCTCATCAGATATTTCAACCGACAATCAATATCAGAACTTCTGGGCAGTAGGAGCCGCCTGGGAAATATCTAAGGAAGACTTCATGAGCAATCAAAAGATATTTGACTTTTTAAAAGTGAAGGCTTCTGCAGGGGTGTTGGGTAATCAATATACTTCAATACATTACCCGTTCTACCCAATCCTCGCCGCCCCGACTTCTGCGGTATTTGGTCCTAACGGTGGGCAACCCATTCCCGGGTACACTCCATCATTTATTGCTGATCCGAACCTGCAATGGGAGTCGATCACGTCCTATGAAGTTGGAGTCGAATTTGCCACTTTGAATAATCGACTGAATGGAGATGCAAACTATTACAATAAACTCACTAAGAATTTACTTACAAGCTACCCGGGGGTCGGTGGTACTAAGCCCGGTATAACCAATGCGGGCGAGATATCGAATACTGGTTTTGAGTTAACTCTTAGCTGGAATGACAAAATCGGTAAGGACTTTGCATACACATTGAGCGGCAACCTCACAACTCTTAAAAACGATGTGAAGAAGATATATCTTGATGCTCCAATTTACGATGGGCCGAGCCGCACGCAGGTCGGCGATCCGATCGGTTCATTTTATGGATATGTTGTGGAAGGTGTTTACCAGGATTCCGCCGATATTGCCAACTCGCCACCAAACGGTACGCCGAGTCCGGGAGATCTAAAATACAAGGATGTTAATGGCGATAAGGTGATCACTGATGCCGACAGGATCGTAATAGGTAACCCCACTCCGAAGTTTATGTATGGTTTTTCGATTGGGGCAACTTATAAGGGCTTTGACTTTGGAATCGATTTCCAGGGTGTTTCAGGAAATGACATCTTTAGAAATTGGGGAAATGGCGCGGGTTATGCTACTCTGAACTACCGCGAGGCAAGGTTAAACAGGTGGCATGGTCCCGGAACCTCAAATTTTGAACCGCGTGTTTATGATGTGAGTTTGCCTGCTTCAACTTATATGATTGAAAATGGCAGTTACCTGCGAATAAGAAATTTGAGTTTGGGATATAATTTTGGTACACAAACGATCAGTAAAGCACATATCAAATCACTTCGACTCTTTGTTAGTGCGCAAAATTTGAAAACGTTCAAACACAATTCCGGTTATACTCCCGATTTTGGGGGTAGTGCTACTCAATTTGGTGTAGACAACGGATCCTACCCGGTTCCGGCTGTTTACTCGTTTGGAATTAATGCAAATTTTTAAAAAGCAAAATTTCTTTACTATGAAGCTTATAAGAAAAATGTCTATTCTGGTCCTGCTGCTTCCTGTATTGGTTTTGCAGTTAGGATGTAAGAAATTCCTGGACAGAAAACCACTTGGCCAGGCCATTGACGGTGATGTCAACCAGGGAGGAGTGGAGTCGCAGGTTTTTGGATTGTACGCCTCGCTGCAAAATTGGGGTATGACACAATTGCCATTTCTGACCATGCATGGTGCCAGGGCCGATGATGATGTCAATAGTACTGTGCCTGACGGAGGAGATCAGCAAGACATCGTTGATAAATTTTTGTATGCCAAGGATCACTGGTCTATAAATAGTCTTTGGACAGATCACATGGCTTTTATTATCCAGGCCAGTGGGATAATTCATGATGTGGATTCGCTTTTTCCTAATGATCCTGCCAGTTTGGTCAATCGAGCTGAAGCGTCATTCTTAAGAGCTTACGCATACTTCGATATGGTGCGTGATTATGGTGAGGTTCCTATCATTGACTTTAAAGTGTATCAACCAAGCGATGCGAATGTGCCAAAGTCAACAGTGGACCAGGTATATGCACTTATCGACAGTGATCTCGACTTTGCTTCCCAAAATCTTCCTCTTAGTTGGGAATCAAAATACCTCGGGAGGGTGACAAAGGGTTCTGCCAATACACTTCATGCAAAGGCATATTTATACAGGCAGAACTGGAGCCAGGCCCTGGCAAAATGCGATGAGGTGATCAACTCTCATTTGTATTCGCTGTATTCAAACTATGGTGATTTATTTACGGAGAATAATGAAAACAGTGTAGAGTCTATTTTCGAAATTCAGAATTTTGAGAGTGCAAATGGATCTTCTGCTTCAAGCAATTATTTGGCGCAGTACCAGGGGATCAGGGGTGATGGCCAATGGGATCTTGGCTGGGGCTGGAATTTACCAAGCATAGGTTTGGTTGATACTGCCTATGAACCCAACGACCCAAGGAAAAATGAAACAATATTGTATGCCGGTCAGCCTGATGGTAGATGGGGGGTCACGCTTCCTCCTTTTGCCGGATTTTCTGCCAACACGAACAACTGGCCTTATTGGAATAAAAAAGTATATACGGATCCTGCCCGCCGCTCAGCAACAGGCGATCGTTTTGGCACCTGGTTAAATACGATCATTCTACGTTATGCCGACGTATTGCTTATGGATGCAGAAGCTGCAAATGAAATTGGAGGAGCCGATAACATTCAAAGGGCGTTGGACGATCTGGAATTGGTAAGAGCAAGGGCAAGAGGCGGCGACAACACAGTACTGCCGCCGGTAACAACCACTGACCAGGCCGAGTTACGAACTGCAATAAAACAAGAGCGACGCGTGGAATTTGCATTGGAGTTTGAAAGGTTCTATGACCTCGTGAGATGGACCCCGGCTCCTGACAATATCGATGCTCCTCATGTTTTGGGACCATTGGGCTACCAGGCCAGGAATAGGTATTACCCAGTACCGCAGCCTGAAGTCGATAAGTCGAATGGCGTACTTCAACAAAATCCGGACTATTAACATAACTATTCTGCCTTCATTTCAATGAAGGCAGAATTTTATTTTTTATAGTCATTTCTGAATGAAACCTGTCGGTATTGTAAAAGGGTTAATGGGAACCAGGAGTAATTGAGATTTGCCTTCAGAATTATAATAATCCGGCTACACAATTATGTGTGGCCTTTTTTTACTTTATAACAGTATTGTTTTTTTATGCTTTGTCTTATATGAAAGGACTATCGTGTATTTTATCCAGGCTCAATGTCTCCCGGCTTTGTTTTTTTCTTTTCGTTTTTTCTTCATGCCGTGATTCAAGCCATTTGTTTACCCGGTTATCTTCCTCGGCAACCCAAATCAATTTTCAAAATAATTTGCCGGAAAGAGAGGGGTTAAACATTTTGTACTATCTCTATTACTATAGCGGCGGCGGCGTAGCTATTGGGGATATCAACAACGACGGTTTGCCAGATATTTATTTCACCGCTAATTCGAAAGGAAATAACAAATTGTATCTAAACAAAGGGAATTTCAAATTTGAGGATATTACAGAAACGGCGGGTGTTGGGGGTTCGGCTGATTGGTGTAGCGGCGTGACTATGGCTGATGTAAATGGTGATGGATGGCTCGATATTTATGTGAGCGCTGTCAGTAAAAAACTTGGACTACAGGGGCATAATGAATTATTCATCAATAATGGCAATGGGACCTTCACGGAACGGGGGGCAGAGTTTGGATTAGATCTCGCCTGTTATTCCGTTCAGGCAGCTTTCTTCGATTACGACCACGATGGCGATCTCGATTGCTATATACTCAACCAGAGCGATCGTCCTTTTGAAAACATTGTCGATACGTCGCATCGCAGAATATACAATGCACTAAGCGGAGACCGATTTTTAAGAAATGACCTTAACACTCCTGCAAAAAAGTTTACCGACATATCAGCCCAGGTTGGGATTTACCAGAGCAACCTCGGCTATGGATTGGGAATTAGTGTTGCTGATCTCAATAACGACGGGTGGGATGATATATATATAGGAAACGATTTTCATGAAAATGACTATTACTATATAAATAATGGTAATGGGACCTTTACCGAAAGTGGAGCCAGCCATTTTCGCCATTACAGCAGGTTTAGCATGGGAAATGATATAGCCGACTATAACAATGATGGCCAACCTGACATCATCACTGCGGATATGTTGCCTGACAACGAAAAAGTGCTGAAGACCTATGGTAGTGATGAGAATCCCGACATTTATAATCTGAAACTTACCCGGAATGGCTTTCAACACCAGTACTCCAAGAATTGCCTGCAAACAAATAATGGTAGTGGAAGCAGCTTTAGTGAAACAAGTTTACTGAGTGGAGTAGCCGCAACCGACTGGAGTTGGTCTGCCTTGTTTGCTGATTTTGACAACGACGGCAATAAGGATCTGTTCATTACGAGTGGAGTTGTAAAACGAACTACCGACCTGGATTATGTGAGGTTCATTTCAAACGCCGTTGTGAGAAAAAAAATGGACGCTTCTGCCGTCCTTGATGACGAGGCGATTCAAAAAATGCCAGATGGAATTTCGCATTGTTATGTCTTCAAAGGGGATGGAAAAACAAAATTTACCGACGAAAGCAAAGACTGGGGACTCGAACATGATAAGGGCTATTTCACTGGCGCCGCTTACGCCGACTTGGATAATGATGGAGATCTGGACATGGTGGTGAGCAGCATAAATGCTCCTGCTGCTATATATAAAAATAATTCACCAAAAAGAAGTTTTCTCTCCCTCGCATTTAAAGGGAACAGTTTAAATACTCATGGCATTGGTGCGAAAGCCTATCTTTTCGCGAGAGGCAAACTACAGTATCAGCAATTGATGACAACAAGAGGTTTTCAATCGTCTTCAGAGCCGCGAATACATTTTGGCTTGGATTCATTGACCAGGGCCGACAGTCTTTTGATTGTATGGCCTGACCTGAAATACCAGGTATTGAAAAATGTTCCCGTTAATGAGCAGCTATTACTTGATTATAAGAATGCAGCAGGGACGTTTAATTACAATGATTATTTCCCACCCCAGCCGGCAATCTTCACCCCGATAAATGAAATGAAAATTAACTGGAAACACAGGGAGAATGATTTTATTGATTTTAATGTCCAGTATTTGATACCGCATGAAGAATCGACAAGGGGACCGAAACTGGCCATAGCCGATATCAATGGGGACGGGCTCGAAGATTTCTACATCTGCGGCGCAAAGGGACAGGGGGGAACGCTGATGGTGCAACAAAAAAATGCAACATTTATATCTCAAGATACAAGTACATTTAAGAAGGATGCCCGTTGTGAGGACGTAGACGCCGTATTTTACGATGCAAACGGTGATGGACATCCAGACCTGTATGTGGTAAGTGGCGGAAACGAATCCCGTGGAAATGACGCGGCGCTGCTTGACAGGTTATATCTCAACGACGGAACAGGGCATTTTTCAAAATCCACCAATGCGTTGCCCGCCATCTTTGAAAATAAGTCCTGTGTTTCTGTTGCAGATTTTGACAGAGATGGAGACTCAGACATTTTTATCGGCACTCTTGCAAACGCTGCTGCTTACGGAGTGCCACAAACCTCGTTTTTATTGATCAATGATGGCAAGGCTCACTATTCCCTGGCCGGCCGGGATGTCATTTCGTTAGCAAACATCGGTATGGTTACTTCTTCTGCATTCGCCGATATCAATAAGGACGGGTGGCCAGATCTTGTAATTGCCGGAGAATGGATGCCGGTTAATATATTCCTGAACAAAAATGGCCGATTTGGAAGATCTATAATTCCCAACTCCAGTGGCTTATGGCAAACAATTTTAATTGATGATGTGAATGCAGACGGACATGCTGATATTCTGGCGGGGAACTGGGGTTGGAACAATAAATTCTGGAGTGGTAAAGATGGGCCTCCTCATCTTTATGTCGCCGATTTTGATAACAATGGTCACACCGACCAATTACTTTCGTATACATCCGGAGGAATCGAGTATCCTTTTTTAGCCAAAGACGAGGTAGAGCGCCAGCTCCCACTGTTAAGAAAACATTACCTGCTTTATTCTGAGTACGCAGGAGTACAAATGAAGGATGTTTTTTATGGTTGGATTGATACCATTAAGCCTTTGACCTGTGACAGACTGGGTTCGGCAATTTGTTGGGGCGATGGCGAGGGGAGATTTAAGATCAACGACCTGCCTACAAGATTGCAAGAGGCTCCCATTTTTTCGTTTCAGAAAATAACTTCCGCTCAGCCAGGGGAAAACCTTTATATGGCCGGAGGAAATTTTTTTGATGTGATTCCATATGAAGGGAGATACGATGCGCAGCCTTTGGCTTTGTTTAGTTGTCATGGGAGTGACAGTATTGAATATTTTCCCCGATCTGATCTGGCTTCGGTAAATGGACAGGTTAGAGATATCAAATGGCTTAATATGCCAAAATATGGCGATATTATGGTAGTAGCCAGGAACAACGATAGCCTTTTATTACTGCATTATAATAAGGCGGTGAAATAGGCGTATTATCAGTGCCAGACCGGAACGTCGAAAAATTTTACTATGAAAACGAGTGAATGATTATTGCATGGGCCAAATTGAAATGTTAGACGACCAGGCAATGCAAAGCCTGAAAGAAAAAATTGCTGGAGGTGATGAAAAAGCATTCCGTATTTTGTTTGATCATTTTTCCTCAAGGCTTACTTCATTTGCATACGCCATGTTGAAGGCAAACGATGCTGCAACCGAAGTAGTTGATGAGGTGTTTGTCAAAATCTGGAAACAACGGCGGCAGATCACAGCCATACAAAATCTAAGGGTGTACCTCTACACAGCCACAAAGAATACTTCGCTAAACTATATTTCACGAAAGGCGAAAGAGCAATTAATTGAGCCATTCGATTATATCAACATCCAGTTAAACGATGGAGAGTCGCCGGAACAAAAAATGATCACATCTGAAATCTTCAAGAAAATACGATCGGCGATAGATGAGCTCCCGCCGCGCTGCAAAATGATCTTTAAACTTGTAAGAGAAGATGGATTGAAATATCGCGAAGTTGCTGGAATTCTCAATATATCTGTAAACACAGTTGACGCGCAAATGGTGATTGCCGTAAAGAAAGTCAGTGAAAAGTTAAGAACCGACTTCGGCTGGCCAGTACCTGAACCCTGCTCAAAAAAAATTTGAATTTTTTACAATTTTCTTTAAGGTCATGTCTTGAAACTTTTGTCTTATAAGCAGGACTGTCAACTATTATGATAAATGACCGCATCGCAAGCTTGGTCGCGAGAAAATTGAATGGCGAAATTACACCTGATGAACTTCAGGAGCTTACTGATCATTTCAAAACTCATCCCGGCGATCAGTACTTTGAAGAGCTGCTGACTTCTTATTGGAACTCTCAACCGGGCACACATTTAACGGACTCCGCTGCCGACGACCATTTTTCCAGGATTCTTAAACTGGCTGATGAGGCTGATGAAAATAATGAACAGACCGACGAAATTGTAATTCCGGCAGGCAGAACTATGGATGAAAAGAGAAGAGTTCTGATACGAAGAATCAGCGTTGCTATCACGGTTGCCGCAGGCATTGCATTGTTGATGTGGAACTTTAGTTCATCAAAAAGAGGACCTGCGATCAAGGCTTCTGAGCCGGAAAATGAAGTGATAGCAAAAAAAGGCATACGGTCGCAAGTGTTGTTGCCGGATGGCTCCCAGGTATGGTTGAATTCTGATAGCAGACTTACCTATTCTGATTTTCATAACGACACAGTTCGCCAGGTAGAACTGGAAGGCGAGGCCTATTTTGATGTTGTGAAAAACCCCGCCAAACCTTTCATTGTGCATACTTCTTCCATCGATGTACGGGTATTGGGTACAGCATTTGACGTAAAATCATACCCGGGGGAATCGACTTTCGAAACAACTTTGATCAGGGGTATGGTAGAAGTTACCAGGAGGGGACAACCGCACGCGGAAAAGTTTATTTTGAGGCCGCATGAAAAACTAAGGCTGGACATAAAAGCCCTGCTAAAGACCGACACGGCTGAACGGAGGTTGGCAGATTTTAAAAATACCAACAAGCTTAAGGAAATCATTGACGTTCCAAGGAACCTGCCTGACTCTTCCATTAATGAGACTTCCTGGAGATATAATAAACTATCATTTGACGGAGAATCATTTAGAGATGTTGCCAGAAAGATGGAACGATGGTTTAATGTTAAGATCAATTTTGAAGATGACAAGGTAGCGGATACTTACAGACCCCACGCTTCTTTTACCAATGAAACAATAGAGCAAGCGTTGCAGGAGCTAAAGATTATTATCCCATTTAGTTATAGAATAATTGAAAATGAAGTAACAATTGATAAAGAATAAAGTCTTTGATTTTTTTCTGAACGAAATGGAAATATTGAGAACTGAAACCACGTTGGCCCGGGTTTCTTTCCTTTAAAATTTTATAACTAAAAAATGAAAACTATGAGAAAAAGTGTACCTCATGTTGGAGGTTTCCAATCACGATCGCTTCTGAAAATTTTGTTGATTATGAAGCTTGCCATTTTTCTTATCCTGATCTCGGCGTTACAGGTTCACGCTTTTGACGCAAACGGCCAGAGTATAAGCATTAATGCAAAACAAACGGAAATTCGAAAAGTCTTAACTGATATTGAGCGACAAAGTAATTACCGTTTTTTGTATAACTATGATCTCAAGGGTCTGCGAAAAAAAGTCGATCTCAATGCCGAAAAACTTTCGATAAATGATGTATTGAGCCAGGTCTTTGATAATAGCGGACTCACTTATAAAATTTTAGACAACAACCTGGTGGTTGTGCTTTCTCAAAATGAAGACGAGAATAAGGAAATAAGAGTCACCGGAAAAGTAACAGGCGACAATGATGAACCATTAGCCGGGGTCTCCGTACTGGAAAAGGGTACCAGTAACGGAACGTTCACGGACAATGGCGGCACCTACTCCTTGACGGTAGGAAATAGTGCTATCCTTGTATTTAGTTCCATCGGATTTGATAACCGCGAAATGCCTGTGAATGGCCAGTCTGTAGTAAACATAAAACTAACAGCAGCGACAAAGCAATTGGACCAGGTAGTTGTCGTTGGTTACGGATCACAAAGAAAAAAGGACCTAACCGGTGCTGTTTCTGTCGTGACATCGGCGGACATCGCTAATCGGCCCATCGTGAACCCTGGCGAAGCCTTACAAGGAAAAGCAGCAGGAGTGCAGGTCACTTCCGTTTCCGGTAAACCCGGGGCGGGCCTTTCTCTGCGCATTCGCGGTTCTTCTTCAATAAGCGCAGGCAACGAGCCCCTCTATGTTGTCGATGGTATTCCTATGACCGATATTTCTTCGTACAGCGCAAATGATATCGAATCGATTTCCGTTTTGAAAGATGCCGCATCCGCATCAATTTATGGTACCCGTGCTGCAAACGGTGTGGTTGTTATCACGACAAAAAAGGGAAAGGCAGGCAAATCAAGGATTGACTTCAACACCTATTTCGGTAGTTCTACGCTTACCAAAAAACTGGATGTCCTTGATTCCCGCCAATACCAGGATTACATGAATGAGGTCTTTGGACCTGGGACGATTTCGGATTCGCTGGTCGCTGCAACAAATATTAATTGGCCAGATGAAGTCTTCAGAACAGGAAATCAACAAAGCTACCAGGTAGCCTTCTCGGGAGGTAGCGATAAAATCCAGCATTATCTTTCCCTGGGCTATTTAAACCAGGTAGGTGCGATACGTCCGGCAACTTTTGACCGCATTAACGCGAGACTGAACCTTAGTTCAAAACTTAATAGCTGGTTAAGCATTTCAACCGCGACTACTGTTTCCCGTTCCAATACAAGTGACGTAACCGACAACAACAGTGTGGCAAGAGGAGGCGTTGTTCTGTCTGCATTGACCACTCCTCCTACAGTTCCGAAATATGCAAGCGATGGAACGATTGGGCAAAACCCGCAGACGGGGTGGGAAAATCCACTCGGCGCCATTGAGGGTTCAACAAATAAATTCAGAGAGGATCGCATCGTGTCCAACATTGGAGCGGACATAAGATTTTTGAAAGGGTTTCTGTTTCAGTCGAGATTTGGTATTGATTATAAAAACAATGGGAACCAGTTTTTCATAGATCCGTGGTTAACTCAAAATGGTCGCAACAACCAGGGCAATTTGTCGCAGCAGACGAGTACTACACTTGCATGGTTGAGCGAACAAACGCTGAACTACAGTAAGAGTTTTAATCAGCACAATTTTTCGGCACTCGCCGGATGGTCAGCCCAGGAGTCGGATTATGACCAAACCAATATTGCTGCTTCTAAACTCGACACGCAATATCGCTTTCAAAAATGGGATGAAATGTTCTCAAGGGCCCAGATAAAAACTGCTCCGTCAAAAACGGTTGATCAGTGGGGGCTTGTTTCTTATTTTGGAAGAATTAATTACAATTTCGCGGGAAGATACCTGTTCCAGGCAAATCTGCGCGTAGATAAATCTTCAAAATTTGCTCCCGATAACAGGACCGCAGTATTCCCATCTTTTTCTGCAGGATGGCGGATTTCAGATGAGGCGTTCATGAATAAGGTCGATTTCGTGCAGGACCTGAAACTGAGAGCAGGATGGGGTAGGAATGGAAACCAGGAAGGCATAGGGAGCTATGAATATCTTTCTCTTTCCAATATTAATAATGCTACCGGCGACATCTCACCGGCGACAATTGCTCCAGCAGACCTTCGTTGGGAAACGACGACGCAAACAAATATTGGAGTTGATGCCTCATTTTGGGAAAGACGGATTACTGTTAGCGCAGACTTTTACGTGAAAAAGACTAGCGATGTACTGGTACGTATTCCGCTAAGCGGGCAAATCGTTCCTTCAGTTCTATTAAATAGCGGCGATATGCAAAATGTAGGTGAGGAATTCGTGATCTCCAGCAAGAACATTGTAAAGAAAGACCTCACCTGGACAACCGATTTCAATATTTCCTTTAACAAGAATAAAGTTACATCAATCGGTAACGATTTGTCATTCCTGAGCGGCTTTGGAGAAATTTACGAACGCGGTTTTGCAGTGGCCCTTGCAAAGGGATATGGGCTTGGCCAGTTTTATGGGTATACCGCCGCGGGTGTGGATCCTCAAACGGGTCAACAATTATATCTCACTAAGGATAAAGGCGCTGTTCCTTATTCTGAAACTTCGCCTTCGGACCGTAGCTTCATTGGTAGTGCTCAGCCGGATTTTGTGTATGGCATGACGAATGTAGTTACGTATAAGAATTTCGATCTGACAGTGTTCTTGCAGGGCTCCCAGGGCAACGACATATTTAATGGGGCACGGGTAGAAACGGAAGGAATGAAAGATTCGCGCAATCAGAGTACAGCTATTCTTAATAGATGGAGAAACCCCGGCGACATAACTGATATCCCTGGTGTAAGTCTTGCCAGCAACGATAACACAGTTATTTCGACACGGTTTGTAGAAAACGGATCTTACCTGAGGTTTAAAACGATAACTCTGGCTTACCGCATCAATCAAAAGTGGTTAGACAAGATTGGAATTGCCGGCGCTTCCGTATATGTTTCAGGGCAAAATGTGATCACAGTTACCAAGTACAAAGGATTTGATCCGGAAGTTAGCACATACGGCGGTGTGAGTAACACTACCGACAACAGAAACGTGTCATTGGGAGTTGATTATGGGGCCTATCCCCAATCAAAAACGTTTTTGTTCGGTATTAACCTAAGTCTTTAATTAAAAAGATATTTATTCATAATAAAAAATCTTGAAAATGAAAACGAATAAACGAACAGGGATCCTGGTGACTTCCGCCACGCTGCTGCTGATTCTGGGGGGCTGTTCAAAAATTTTAGACAAAAAGCCTGTCACGCAGGTTATCACGCCTGATGCCACATCGGCAAGTATTTCTGCCACAGATGCTGAAAACCTGGTTTCAGGGCTTTACACAAGCTACCGGGGATATGATTTTATGACATGGTCGATATTTGATAAGATCATCAATGGTGACGCTATTTCAGATAATTGTTATGCCGGCGGTGATAATTCCGCAAACATTACATTGGATAATTTCACATTTAATTCTCTAAACAGTAATCTCGACCGCGATTGGTCTCAGGCGTATCAGATGATAGGTAGAATAAACATTGCTCTTCCACAAATTGAAGCCTGCACCGATCCTGCTCTTAGCGCAACCCGCAAAAATCAAATGGTAGGCGAAGCCAGATTTTTAAGGGCTTTCAATTATTTTGATTTGACGAGGCTTTTTGGTAAACTGCCCATCGTTTTAGCTCCCCCGGACCTCGCGAATGCGGAAACACTACTAAATTCAACATTGGTGCCTCGTTCGTCCGTTGATTCGGTTTATCTCGCAATATTGGATGATCTGTGGTTCGCAAAAAATAATGTAATGGATGTCAGTGCAGCCGCATCAAAACTCATTATTACCAAAGGAACTGTTAATGCTACATTGGCAAAGATCTATGCAACCCAACCTAATCCCAATTGGGACTCAGTAAAATATTACAGTGACCAGGTGATACCAAATTATTCTTTGCTTCCTCAATTTTCGGAGTTATGGGATAATGCCCATAAAAATAATAGCGAAGCGATTTGGGAACTGACTTATGGTGATGGTTATTCCAGCCCTGATGGAATAGGTGATTGGATTCCGTCGATACACGTTGGGGGATCAATCGGAAATTATGAAGGAGGTGGTTGGAAGAAATTCAATTTGCCATCAAATGATTTGATAAATCTGTGGCAGAGCGAAGGAGATAATATCCGGCTGAATAATTCGGTGACCTTCCTTGATATTACCGGGCAGTTCTCGGATCCCAACTGGCCTTCAAATCACTACCCCTTCCTTACCAAGTTTAACGATCCGGCGAATGGATTAAATGATTTTTATGTGTTGAGACTTCCGGATATAATGCTCCTGAAAGCGGAGGCCCTGGTAAAAGCGAACGATCTCAATGGTGCGCTGGCTATAGTAAACGAGATAAGAGCAAGGGTAAGTCTCGGACCAAAATCAGGAGGCAGCGCTGATGAAGTGGACAAGATCATTGCGGATGAAAGAAGAATGGAATTGGCATTTGAAGGACACAGGTGGTTTGATCTCGTACGAACGGGAAAGGCCATTGAAGTTATGAATGCCGAGAAGGGCGGCTCAGGCAATAACTTAAATTATAATGTTCAACCGTTCCGTCTTATAATGCCGGTGCCGCAGAACCAGATCGATTTAAATCCGAGACTCGATCAAAATCCCGGGTATTAAAATAATGATCTCAGAAGGCCCGGTTACGCTCCGGGCCTTCTGAATTTTAGAGCTATAAGTTTACCTTCGTAACCACGTTTTATCCGGAGGACTTTAAATTTGTTCATGAGCTATTTCAGACCACTATTTGTTTTCAATTCCATTATCTTTTTTGTTGCATTGGCCGAACTTACGGAGTGCAATAAGACCAAAACGAATACCAATACAAATCGCCAGTCGAATTCAGTTCCGGTGCTCAAGTCATGGATCACAAAAGGCGACCGCTCAGCATTGTTACAAAAACAAGCTGATGGCAAATTTGGTACAACAAGCAACATGTTCCAAAATATCGATGTCGATTCCACTCAAACCTTTCAGACGATTGATGGGTTTGGATATTCATTGACGGGTGGAAGCGCTTATTTGATTAACCGCCTTAGTGCTGCTGCAAGGAATTCCTTGCTCGAGGAATTATTTGGCACAGGAGAGAACTCGATCGCAGTAAGTTATTTGAGGATCAGTATCGGGGCCTCAGATCTTAACGCTTCTGTTTTTAGTTATGATGATATGCCCGCCGGGCAAACTGATATAAATCTTGACAACTTTACTCTTTCCCAGGATACACTGGACCTGGTCCCAATATTAAAACAAATTCTGACCATCAATCCCAATATAAAGATCCTTGGTTCACCATGGAGCCCGCCACTTTGGATGAAAGACAATGGAAATTCTATTGGTGGAAGTTTACAAACCCGGTATTATGATGCGTATGCCCGCTATTTTGTAAAATACATTCGGCAAATGCAGGCAAACGGGATCACTATCCATGCCATCACTACACAAAATGAACCGTTGTATGGTGGCAATAATCCAAGTATGGTTATGACGGCGCAACAGCAAGCTGAATTTATTAAGAATAATCTCGGCCCTGCTTTCCAGGCCGCGGGGATCACCACCAAAATAATTTTGTATGATCACAATTGCGACAGGCCCGATTATCCAATTGCGATCTTAGATGACGCAGCTGCAAACCCATTTGTAGATGGTTCAGCCTTTCATTTATATGGGGGCGACATAAGCGCATTATCAACAGTTCACAATGCATTTCCAGATAAAAATCTTTACTTCACCGAACAATGGACCGGGGCCAAGGAAAGTTTTGACGACAATCTGAAATGGCACGTAAAAAATGTGATCATCGGTACGGTAAGAAACTGGGGTAAGGTAGCGTTGGAATGGAATTTAGCCAATGATGGTAATTACAATCCTCATACACCAGGAGGATGTACAGAATGCAAGGGAGCAATAACGTTGGATGGCACGGTCAACAGGAATGTTTCTTATTACATCGTTGCGCATGCGTCCAAATTTATTCCACCAGGCTCCGTTCGTATTGGCAGTAATATTGTTGGTGGCTTATACAATGCAGCGTTTAAAACACCAGGTGGTGGAAAAGTTTTGATAGTTGAGAACGATGGAACGGCAGACGCAAATTTCAACATCCGGTTCAACGGGCAATGGGCAACAACGAGTTTAGCAGCAGGAGCAGTAGGTACCTACATTTGGCAGTAATAATTGTTTAGGCATTTATTTAAAACCATGAGAAGTAAAATGCTGAGACAATAAAAATATACAATCCTTAAAACTTTTGCGATGAACAAATTTATTTACCTGGCTTGCCTTTTTCTATTAGCTGCTTGCTCAGAAAATAAAGTGGCCAATGAATCGACCACGACAAATACAGATACTTCTTTTAGTATTGACGGAAAGAAAGTAATTGTTTATACTACTGCTGATAGCACCCAATACAGGCTGTCGCCAACAGACACTTTATCATTTGGCGATTTTGATCAGCCTTTGGAAACGCAGGCAAGTATTTTTATTGATCCTTCTCATACATTTCAGACTTTTCTTGGTGTAGGTGGTGCACTGACCGATGCAGCGGCTGAAACTTTTGCAAAGCTTCCTGCCGATAAGCAAAAAGAAGTTTTGCAAGCCTATTATGATAAGGACAAAGGAATTGGTTATACGATCGGGAGAACGAATATCAACAGTTGCGACTTCTCGAGCGACATGTATACTTATGTAACTGATGGTGATAAGGAATTAAAATCATTCAACCTGGCGCATGACGAGAAGTATAAAATTCCGCTGATCAGGAAAGCAATGGAAGCAGCAGGAGGTAAACTGGATTTATTTGTGAGTCCCTGGAGT
>Ga0207706_10001692_pt1 | contig 21749 bp, 23 predicted proteins | sample KBSC53metaG_FD_184318 | JGI IMG/M metagenome (GOLD analysis project Ga0207706, IMG submission 184318) | Corn rhizosphere microbial communities from Kellogg Biological Station, Michigan, USA - KBS C5-3 metaG (SPAdes) (version 2) | ecosystem: Host-associated > Plants > Roots > Rhizosphere > Soil ... | reverse complement strand
GCCAGGTGCTCACTATCTACGCGCCGCACGGACGCGAGATGCTGCAGGCGTTCGAGAAGCGGTACGAGGCGCTGCACCCCAACGTGGACGTGCAGTTCCTGGACATGGGAAGCCAGGAGGTGCTCGACCGCCTGCGCAGCGAGCGCGCCAACCCCCAGGCCGACGTCTGGTGGGGCGCCCCGGCCGCCACCTTCGAAGACGGCGTGCGCGATTCGCTCCTCGAGCGCTCCACGCCGACGTGGGCGGGCGCAATCCCCGCGGACGCGAAATCGAAGGACGGCTACTGGTACGGCACGTATCTCACCCCCGAGGTGATCGCCTTCAACAGCACCGCCGTCCCCGCCGCGCAGGCGCCCAAGGACTGGGACGAGGTGCTGGACCCGAAGTGGACCGGGAAGGTGCTGATCCGCGACCCGATGGCCAGCGGCACCATGCGCGCCATCTTCGGGATGGTGATGCAGCGCTCCCTCCGCGCCACGGGCGACACCGCGCAGGGATGGCAGTGGCTGCGCCGGCTGGACGCGCAGACCCGCGAGTACACGCTGAACCCGACGATGCTCTATCAGAAGGTCGCGCGGCAGGAGGGCCTGATCACCCTGTGGGACCTCCCCGACATCGAGCAGCAGCGCGCCAAGGGCACGCCGCTCCCGTTCGACTACGTCCTCCCCGCCAGTGGCACGCCGGTGCTGGTGGACGGCGTCGGGGTCGTGCGCGGGACGAAGCACGCCCAGCTGGCGCGCGAGTTCGTGGAGTGGGTGGGCGGCCCCGGCGTGGTCCCCGCCGCGCGCGAGTTCTTCCGCCTCCCCGCCCGCACCGACATCCCCGACGACTCGCTCCCGCCGCGGCTGCGCGCCGTGAAGGCCCAGCTCAAGCCCGAGCCGCTGGACTGGGCCCAGCTCCAGCAGAAGCTCCCCGAGTGGATGCGCTACTGGGACGAACACGTGCGCGGGTCGAGCAAGCGGTGACCTCCACGCAAACGCCTGCATCGGCGCCTGCCCCGCAGTCCGCGAAGGCGGACTTCCCGCCGTTCCAGCCCCGGGTTTCAACCCGGGGCGACCGCGTGCGCACCGCTACCTCGCGGCTCGCGCGGATGCCCGCGTGCGAGTCCGCGAAGGCGGACTTCGGGCCGTTGTCGCCGCGAATTCATTCGCCCGGCCAACACCGCGGCCGCGCCATGTCCTTGTGGCCTCCGGCCGGATCGTTTCCCACCGCTCCCGCGCGGCCATGCTCCGCCTCGAATCGCTGACCCGGCGCTTCGGCGAGACCGTGGCGGTGGATGCTGTCTCGCTCGAGGTCGAACAGGGCGAGTTCCTGACGCTGCTGGGGCCCAGCGGCTGCGGGAAGACCACCACGCTGCGGATGGTCGCCGGATTCGAGCACCCGACCGGCGGCAGGGTGATCATCGGCGGGCGCGACGTGACGGCGCTCAAGCCGCAGAAGCGCGACGTGGGGATGGTGTTCCAGAACTACGCGCTCTTCCCGCACCTGGACGTGTGGGACAACGTGGAGTTCGGCCTGCGCTCGCGCGGCTTCTCTCGATCCGACGCGAAGCCGAAGGTGGAGCGCGCGCTGGCGCTGGTGGAGATGGAGGGGTACGGAAAGCGGAAGGTGCAGGCGCTCTCCGGCGGCCAGCAGCAGCGCGTGGCCCTGGCGCGCGCGCTGGCCCCCGAGCCGCCGCTGCTGCTGCTCGACGAGCCGCTGTCGAATCTCGACGCTGCCCTGCGCGAGCGCACCCGCGACGAGCTGCGCGCCCTGCTCAAGCGGCTGGGGATGACCGCCGTCTTCGTCACGCACGACCAGGAAGAGGCGTTCGCGCTCAGCGACCGCATCGCCGTGATGAGCCGCGGCGTGCTGCAGCAGCTGGGCACCCCCGAATCGCTCTACGCCGCGCCGGCCAACGCCTTCGTCGCCGCGTTCCTGGGCCGCGCCAACTTCCTTCCCGCCACCGTGGACGCCCCGCACGGCGACCGCGTGTCGTGCCGCCTGGCCGCGGGCCCGCTCTGGCCCGCGCTCCCTGTCGCCGGCGTCGACACGCGCCCGGGCGCGTCCGTCCGCGTGATGGCGCGCCCTGAATCTCTCGTCATCGTGCGCGACCCGGCGGTGGATGCGGTGCGTGGGCGGGTGCTGGACCGCCGCTTCGCCGGCGCGCAGTCGTTCTACCGCATCGCGGTGGACGGCGGCCCCGAGCTGCTGGTGCAGGGCTCGGCGGCTAGCGCATCGCCGGGCGATGAGGTGGGCGTCACCCCCGCGCCCGGCGCGAACGTGCTGGCGTTTCCGGCAGAGACGCCCGCCATCGCGGGGTGACAAGAACGGCGCGGAGCCACCTTCGGCTCCGCACCCGTCCGAATCTATCGTCAGGCTCCGCGGTTGCGGTTTAGCAGGCGCACGACGGGTCCTGGCCCGTGGGAAAGCACATGTTCACGCACGAGTTGCCGCACGTGTTCCAGTGGTAGTCGGTTTCCACACAGTACTGGCTGGCGGGCTCGGAGCACGCGTTTCCGGGTTCGAACGTGAAGAACGAGTTCGCGTCCACGGTGCCCCGCGTTCCCGCGTCACCCTCGGCCGCGAACGACTCCACGCGCAGCGATTCGGTGTCCAGCTTCAGCTTTCGCATCGGTTCTCGCAGGCTGGAGTGGCGCTCAGCAGAGCGGGCAGTTGGTGAGAGGGATCGACTGCGGCTCGCAGATCGCCGGATCGGTGCTGCACCCGTTGCTGCAGTTGTAGCAGGTGCGCGCGTTGCAGGTGGGCTCGCAGGTGCAGCTCATCTGCCAGGTGTCGTCGGCGTTGCAGATCTCGTAGTACGCGCTCAGGTGGCCGCGGATGGTGCCACGCTCGCGGCCGGGCGTGTTCGGCTCGAACGATTCCACGGTGAGCGCGTCGAGGTCCAGCTTCAGCTTCTGCATGGCTCCCGGAGTTGGTGGAGGTTGATCATGCGGAGAAATCGGTGCGGGGCGGGATTACGCGCAGCCCGGCTCCTCGATGGTGGGATTCGGGCACGTGTCGCACGTGGGGTACAGGATGCCCGTGAACTGGCAATCGAACGTCTTCGTCCGGTTCCCCAGGACGGTGCCGCGGAGGGCATCCTCCACGACCGGGGTCGCGAACGACTCCACGGCCAGGTGCTGAGGGTCCAGCTTCAGCTTCTGCATCGTAGCCTCCGTAAGCGGGGGGAGGAGCACAAAACCGCGCCGCCCGGCACGGCCGGCGGCGCGGACTGAACGTCAGGGGTTGGTGCCCGTGTCGCCGCCGCAGGTGTCCACGTCGGGGTCGCTGGTGGGGTCGGTCTTGCACGTCTCCCAGCACGCGGTGCCGAAGCCGGCGGCGGCGAGCTGCGACAGCGCCGGCGACGCCTCGAACGACTCGACCTTGAGCGTGGTGGGGTCCAGCGGGTTCTTGTTCATCCGTGTCTCCGTGGGTGGTGTGCTCCGCCGGCCGGGAGTGGATCGGCGAGAGCGGGGTGATGCGGCCGCTCAGCAGAAGTCGCCGGTGCAGCCGCAACTGCCGCAGACGTTGGGCGTGAGCCAGCAGGTGCCGTTGCAGCTCATCACGTCGCAGCTGTGGTCGTTCCAGTTGAGGCTCGGCTCCGGGCACCCTTCGTCCGTGTCGGCCGATCGCGCGCCCGCACGGTGCCGGGCCTGTCGTCTCGGACGAGGTGGGGGACGAACGTCTCCACCCGCAGGGCGTCGGGTTCCAGCTTCAGCTTGCGCATCGGGGCCTCTGGCGGTTCGAGGGGGAGGAATCGGCGCTAGGTGGAACCCTCGGTTCAAGCGACCGCGCAGGGGGCGATGCTGAAGCATCCATAGGTGCAATCGCAGTTGGTGCGGCAGGTGGGGCTGCAGGTTGCCCCGCAGAAGGTGGGCGGCGTCGCGTTGCCGTGCACGGTGCCCTTTGGCGCGAAGGCGTCGTCGTTCGCGGTGAATGATTCCACGCTCAGCGTCTCGGCATCCAGGCGGATCTTCCGCATCGGTCAACTCCCGGTCGGGGGGATCGGGCACGGCGAGCCGCGCCGCCGGGCGGGATGTTCAGCCGAGCTGGATGGTGCAGGGGGCGATGCTGGGGCACCCCAGCGTGCAGTCGCAGTTGGTCTCGCAGAAGGTCATCGCCGTTGCGGGCGGACAGTTGTGCGTGCCGACGGCGTGCGCGTTGACGGTGCCGAGTGGGGCCGGCGTCGCATCGTTCGCGGCGAACGACTCCACGTTCAGGGTCTCGGCGTCCAGGCGGATCTTCTGCATCCTTGCATCTCCATGGGAGGTTGGGTGAGGCCGGGTTCGAATGGTCCCGGGCACGGCCGGGAATCTACCGAAATGAGTCGCTATCTGTAAGTGGCGATGGGGCGACGGATTACGTCCCGGTGCGGAAACCGGAGAGGCGGCAAGGGAGGCCGGGTGGAAGACGAGCGGCGGGGCGGGCGCGGAACGTGGCTGCTGGCGGGGATCGTGGTCGTGCTCCTCGCGTGGCTGGTGCTGTACCCCAACCTGTTCGTGGTGGGCGACAGCTTCATGGACGCGGGACGGGTGACCGGGCGGCACTACGCGCGCTTCTTCGGCAGCGCGGCCGAGCTGCGGGCGCTGTGGAACAGCGTGTGGATCTCGCTGGCCAGCGTGGTGCTCTCGGCGCTGATCGGCGTGCCGCTCGCCTTCTTCTTCGCCCGGCGCGACTTTCCCGGCCGGCGGCTGCTGGGCGGGCTGGCGTCGATGCCGGTGCTGCTGCCGCCGCTGGTCGGCACCATCTCCTTCCTCTTCCTTTACGGCGAGACCGGCTTCCTGACCCGCGGCGTGCAGGCGCTGCTGCGGTTGGACCACGCGCCCTGGCGGCTGGACGGCGCGTGGGCGGTGCTGCTGGTGCACGCGTACACGATGTACGTCTACTTCTACATGTTCGTCTCCGCCGGCCTGGCGCGGCTCGACTCGGGGTACGCCGAGGCCGCCGCCGCGCTGGGCGCCGGCCGCTGGACCACGCTGCGCCGCGTGACGCTGCCCTTGCTGGGCCCCGCGCTGGGCGGCGCGAGCCTGCTGGTGTTCATGACCAGCATGGCGTCGTTCAGCGCGCCGTACGTCTTCGGCGGCGGCTTCCGGGTGCTCACCACGCAGCTCTACGCCAGCAAGCTGAACGGCGAGAACGGCCTGGTGGCGGTGGAATCGGTGATCCTGGCGCTGGTCTCGCTCGCCTTCCTGGTCCCGCTGCAGCGCTACGAGGCGGCGCGCGAGTACACCGGCGCGTCCAAGGGGCTGGGCGCGGTCACGCGCGAGCGGTCCGGGCGCGGCTGGCTGCTCACGCTGGCCGCGGCGCTGTTCGTGGTCTTCCTCCTCCTCCCGCACCTGACGGTGCTGCTGGTCTCCTTCGTTCCCGAGGGAACGTGGACCACGGAGACGTTCCCGCCCGTCTACAGCGCCGAGCCGTACCGGCGGATGTTCGGCCAGGCCGAGCAGCTGCGTCCCGTGCTCAACTCGCTGAAGATGGCCACGGTGGCGACGATCGCGAACGTGGCCTTCGCCTTCGCCGCCGCGTACCTGCTGGCGCGGACGCGCGTGCGGGCGAAGGGGCTGGTGAACGCGCTGGTCACGCTGCCGTGGGCGCTCCCGGGCACCGTGCTGGCGGTGGCGCTCGCGTCGACCTTCAGCGTCAACCGCCCCCTCGCCGGGCGATTCGTGCTGGTGGGCACCTTCGCCATCCTCCCGCTGGCGTACTTCATCCGCAACATCCCGCTGGTCACCCGCGCGGCCCTGTCGAGTTTCCGCCAGCTCGACCCCTCGCTCGAGGAAGCCGCGGCCTCGCTCGGCGCCGGCCCGGCGGTGACGATGCGGCGCGTGGTGCTGCCGCTGGTGCTGCCGGGGCTGATGGCGGGCGCGCTGCTAGCGTTCGTCACCGCGCTGGGCGAGTTCGTAGCGTCGATCCTGCTGTACACCAACCGCACGCGCCCCATCAGCATGGAGATGCTCTCGCAGCTGCGCGCCTTCGACTTCGGCGGCGCCAGCGCGTACGGCGTGCTGCTGATCGTGCTCGTCGCCCTGGTGTTCGCCGCGGGGTACCGCAACGTGGTGGAAGGGGGATAGAGGGGCAGACGTGCATCGGCGGAGTCGGGCGCATGCCGCGGCTGGCCCCCTCTCCCCGGCCCTCTCCCCCCCAAAAACAGCCTGGGGGGAGAGGGTGACGCGGGAGAGAGCGGCGTGCGCTCCGTCGGCCTCGTCATCCCCGCTACGAAGCTGAGCGGGCGGGCTTCGGCCGACTGGAGATGAAGTAGCCGCGCGAAGCGCCCCCGGGGTCCCTCTCCCAGGCTGTTTTTGGGGAGAGGGACAGGCGTTCGGGACGCGACGCAGTCGCGCCTGAACGCCAGGGTGAGGGCCCCTGCGGCCTGCGGCGTCCCGATCCACCCCCCTCGCGCGTCCTCACCGGTGAAACCCGTCCGCATCGCCCGGCATCGTGGCGCGGGGGATGCGGCAACGGGCCGGTGAACCTCGCGCCCGCTTCCCGATGGCCCGCAGACCGCTGCTCGCACTCGCACTGCTCGCGTCCGCCGCGCTCCCGCAGAGCGTGGACGCGCAGGCCGCGCTCGCGTCGCTGCAGCAGCCGGGGGCGGCGCGCGCCGACTCGGTGCGGGCGCTGCGCGGCGCGCGGTCGGCGCAGGCCACGTTCGAGCGCGTCCGCTTCCAGCACCTGTTGTGGACCAGCGACGGCGGCACCGCGTGGAGCTGCGACGAGCGGATCGGCCGTTTCTGCATCTGGCGCAACGACACCGAGGAGGACTGGCGCGCCCCGCTGGAGCACCGCGAGGTGATCGCCGCGCGCGACTCGCTGCTCGCCGCGCTCGCCGGCGCCGCCCGGGTGACGCCGGGCGACGCGTGGGTGGCCGGGCAGCGCGTCCGCTATCTCGTAGAAGGAGGACACGCCGCCGACGCGGTGCGCGCCGCCCGCGAGTGCCGCGCCGAGCCGTGGTGGTGCCGCGCACTGGAGGGGTACGCGCTGCACTTCAACCGCGACTACGTGGCCGCCGAGCAGGCCTTTTCCGCCGCGCTCGCGGCCATGCCGCCCGCCGAACGCCGCGAGTGGGACGAGCTTTCGCCCGCGCTGGCGGACGCGGACGTGCGTGCCCTGCGGCGGATGGACGCCGCCGGTCGCGAGGCCTCGCTGCGGCGGCTGTGGTGGCTGGCCGATCCGTTCTGGATGGAGGCGGGGAACGACCGCCGCACCGAGCACTACGCGCGGCTGGTGGCCGACCGCTTCCAGGACCGCGCCCGCACCACCGAGGGGCTGTTCTGGGCCGACGACCTGCGCGAGATCCTGGTGCGCTGGGGCCAGCCCGCGGGGTGGGAGAAGGTCCGTCCCCGCATGCACGAGAGCGGCCGGGCCAGCGTGGTCACGCACTACTCGCCCAGCTTCGAGTTCATCCCCCCGCTCACGATGGTGCGCGACCCGTTCGGCATCGCCGCGGAAGATTGGAAGACGGAAGAGAAGACCGCCCACTCCCTCTACGCTCCTCCCGGCGTGCGGCGCCTCTCCGTCCTCCCGCACCAGGTAGCCGTCTTCCCCCGCGGAGCGAACGTGGAGGTGGTCGCCGCGTTCGCCATGCGCCCCGACTCGCTGCCAAGCACGCCGACGCTGGACGCCGGGCTGGTGCTGATGCGCGCGCCGGACGCGACACCGCTGGTGCGCACCGCGAAAGTGGCCGGCACGCGGGGCGTCTTCCGCGCCACGGCGGCGCCGGAATCGACGGTGGTGAGCATCGAGGCGAAGGAGCCGGTGAGCGAGCGGGCCGCCCGCGCCCGTTTCGGGATGGACCTGCGGCGGCCGATCGGGAACGGCGTGTCGATCAGCGACGTGCTGCTGCTGGACCAGCCCGGCGCGCGCCCCCAGTCGCTGGACCAGGCGGCGGCGATCGCCCGCGGCAGCACGCGATTCCGCGCCGGCGACCGGCTCGGCCTCTACTGGGAGGTGTACGGTCTGGAGGGGAAGACGGACAGCGTCAGCTTCTCCGTCGCCCTCGCGCGGCGCCCTCCCGGCGGCATCCGCCGGGCGGCGGAGAGCATCGGCATCGCGCGCGGCGCCCGGCCCGTGCGCCTGCGCTGGGACGAGGAGGCGCCCGGCGTGGCCATCGCCCCGCGCTCGCTGGGCATCTCCCTCCCGCGCCTCCCGCCGGGTGACTACGTGCTCGAGGTGGCCGTGCGCACCCGCGCCGGCGCCACCGCCTTCACCCAGCGCGAGATCGAGGTGGCGAGGTGAAGGGGCGGCACAACAGCCCCCACCCGGAGATTCCGACGGTACCGCTGTCCGAAACTCCGACCTCCCCAAAACTGCCTGGGGGAGGTAAAGGTCTCATCCTTCCACAGATTGAAGTTGAAGCCTCACGCAGTTTGCGAGGCTTTTCGTAGTGGTTGCTGCGGCTTCAGCCGCCGGACCGAATTCCAGGAAGCGCGATGGTCCATCCTCCCGCCCACCTAGTCGCCCGCCGCGCGACGGCGTAGGATTGGGAGCCCATCACCTTCGCACCCAGCACTCGGCACCCCGCACTTCTCAACCGCCGTGGACCTGACCCCGCCCACGCTCGCCGGCCAGCACGTCCGCCTGGTTCCGCTCACGCTGCAGCACGTCCCCGCGCTGTGGGAGGTGGCGCAGGAAGAGGAGATCTGGCGCTGGACGCTGAACCGCATCGCCAGCGAGGACGAGATGCGGCGCTACGTGGACGAGGCGCTGGGGAAGCAGGACGCCGGCGCGGCGATCCCCTTCGTCACCACCGAGGCGGCCACCGGCCGGGTGATCGGCTGCACGCGCTATCACAACCTCGACCCGTACAACCAGCGCGTGGAGATCGGCTACACCTGGATCGGGGGGCCGTGGCGCCGCACGCCGGTGAACACCGAGGCCAAGTACCTGATGCTGCGCTACGCCTTCGAGACCCTCGGCTGCGTGCGCGTGGAGCTGCGCACCGACGCGCTCAACACTCGGTCGCGCGACGCCATCCAGCGCATCGGCGCCGCCGAGGAAGGAATCCTGCGCAAGCACATGCTCACGGACAGCGGGCGCTTTCGCGACACGGTCTATTTCAGCATCCTGGATGACGAATGGCCCGGGGTGAAGCACCGCCTGGAAGAAAAGCTCGCCCGCCCCTGGGCCGCCGCCGCGTGAGGACGATGCCGATCCGCCGATTTGCCGCGCTCCTGCTGGCCGCGCTCGCCGCCTGCACCCCCGCGCCCGCGCGCACCCCGCCGGCCTCGCCGGTGCCGGTGCCCCAGGCGGCGCCCGCGCCCCCGTCGCCCGAGCGCAGGCTGGCCCAGTCGCTGGACGCGATCTTCGACGACACGCTCTTCGCCGGCGCCAACTGGGGGGTGGAGATCCGCTCGCTGCAGACGGACCGCGTGCTGTACCAGCGCAACGCCGGCAAGCTCTTCGTCCCCGCCAGCAACATGAAGCTGGTGACGGGGAGCGTGGCGCTCGAGGCGCTGGGGCCCGATTTCGTCTACCGCACCCCCGTGGTGGCGGTGGGGCCCGTGACCAACGGCGTCCTGCGGGGCGACCTGGTGGTGATCGGCAGCGGAGACCCGACCATCGCGGCCGACTTCCGCGGCGGCGACGCGCTCGCCGTCTTCCACGCCTGGGCCGATTCGCTGCGCGCGCACGGCGTCCGCCGCATCGCCGGCCGCATCGTCGGCGACGACGACGTGTTCGACGACGTGCCCTACGGCCGCGGCTGGGCGTGGGACGACATGGCCGACTACTACTCGGCCGAGATCGGCGGGCTGGAGTACAACCTGGGGGTGGTCGGCGTCACCGCGGCGGCCGGACAGTCCGCCGGCGCCCCGGCGCGCATCACGCTCGACCCCGACACGCGCTACGTGCGCGTGGCCAACACGTCGCACACCGTCCCCGGCGCGATGGAGCAGATCGAGGTGACGCGGGCCGACACCGGGAACACCTTCCTCGTCGCGGGCCAGATCCCCGCGGACACGGCGACCGTGCGCAACGACATGTCGGTGCGCAACAACACGGCGTACTTCGTCACCGTGCTGCGCGAGACGCTGCTCGCCTCCGGCATCCGCGTGGACGGCGCGGCGGTGGACCAGGACGAGCTCGCACCCGCCGCACGTCCGGTGGCGCGCGACACGCTGTGGGTGCAGACCTCGCCGCCGCTGCGCGAGATCCTGCCCGGCTTCTTCAAGCCCAGCCAGAACCAGGTCGGCGAGATCCTGCTGAAGACGATGGGCCGCGCCCTCCGTGGAGAAGGCTCGGCCCGGGCGGGGATCGCCGTGGTGGACAGCGTCACGCGGCTGTGGGGGCTCCCCCCGCGCAAGCTGGCGCAGGCGGACGGGAGCGGCCTGTCGCGCTACAACCTGGTGGCGCCGGAGTTCCTGATCGGCGTGCTGGAGCACATGCGGCAGAGCCCGAACTGGCAGACGTTCTACGCCGCGCTCCCCATCGCCGGCGTGGACGGCACCCTGCGCAGCCGGATGAAGGGCACCCCCCTGCAGGGCAACGTCCACGCCAAGACCGGCACCGTCAGCAACGTTCGCTCGCTCAGCGGCTACATGACCACGGCCGCGGGCGAGCCGATCGTCTTCAGCATCCTCGTCAACCACCACACCGTCACCTCCCGCGACGCCGACCGCTTGGCCGAAACGGCGCTGATGCGGGTGTACGGGCTGACCCCCGAGCGGCGCTGATCGGTCACCGATCTCATCCACCGCCCACGCCCAGAACCCGCAAAACCGGCGCGGCCAGACTGGATGCGTCGAGGGAGAGCCCATACATCGGGCGCTTCGGGCCGTTGATCGTCATACCGACCGAGATCTGCATCGGGAGCTCCTCGGCTGCCGGTGCGATCAGTGGCATCAGCGTCACCCCGAGGAAAGGATTCTTCTCGGGATTGTTCAGCGTGGTGCCGGCGATCACCCGCAGCCGCCTGGAAAGGAAGCGCGGGATGGGGCTGCTCGCGCTGTAACCCAGGATCACGGGGAAATCCAAGCCGACGAATGCTTCCGTTCCGTCCGCGCGGTGAGTGGCCGTGACCTTCTTGGGAAAGGTGTCCTCGTTCGCACAGGCAGCATCGTCTGTACGTGCACGGCAGAGAAAATCGCGATCTCGTTCGATGCTGCGGAATAGTCCCAATCCAGCTGCAACGCGTACGCCCTGCCGGCCATACCCTCTGAGCTCGACCCGCTCCGGCTTGATTCCGTCGCCGTGCAGTTCGACCTCCATCTGATGGAGACCAGTCATGTCGCCCATCTTCCAGCGAGTGTACGCAATGCAACGAGACGTTGTGTCGGGCGGTGTCCGGCTGAGCAACCGCGCGAACGGCTGCTGAGGCGGGCGTTCCCACACCGTAAATCCCGAATCCGGGGTGGCTTCGCCTTTCAGCAGAGGCTGGAATGAATACCTGATGCGTTCACAGTCTTCTTGGGTCACTGGCCGATTTCCGACCGACTCCACCACGATCCTCGTCACGGTCGGCACGAACTCGTTCCGGATCCATGCATAGGCCGTACGGCTCGAATTCCTGCTCACCACAATTGTGCTATCAGCTTTCTTCTCTGCGACGAGAGTGATCGTGTCCAGCCGTTCGGCTCCACTCGCTTGCCCGACAACGTTGAGCGTGACGGTGCTGTCGAACGGCTCGGTTGCCGTCCAGCGGATGGCGGCGTAGCCATTCGGATCGAGCCGGACGGTCGCGGTGTCAATGCAGCATCGGTTGGATACAACGGTAAGCACCTTCGTGTGTGTGGAGTCCGCCAGGTACGCCGCGTTCGGGCGAACGGAAACTGTCACGGATTTCTGTCCGGGGCGCAGAGAAACTCGGCACGCGGGATCGTGCTGTACGCCACAAGTCACGAAGCTCTCCTGCGCGAGACACGCCGCCACCTGGACGCCGAGAGCGAGAAGCACGGATACGAGGGCCACGACCTGGATCATCGCGCCCCGAAGCAAACATCTACTCATCGGCCACCTCCCACGAAATCAGGTGAATCGCCAAGCCCCTCGTCCGGGGTGAAGGGCAGAGTTTCCGGAGCTGAACCGCCCCGAGATTAGTGGGTTGCATCGCCTGATTTTCCGCACTGTGGCGCGGGGTTGAACGAAGCGCCTGTTTCCACCTCGCGAATTACGGCTGGCGGCGTCGCAGTGTCAGTTGACAGCCACGGCGCCAGACCCATGTTGGAGATCGGTCGAGCATGAGCGCACTCCACCCCACCTGGAGAGGTTCGATGAAGCCGCAGCTCGTTCTGGCCGCGCTGGTCACGCTCGGAGCCGCGCCGACGACGCTCGCCGCGCAGGCCGTCGAGGTCCGTGAGTGGACGGTGCCGTGGGAGGGGACCCGCCCGCGCGACCCGTACGTGGACGGGCAGGGGCGGGTGTGGTTCGTGGGGCAGGCGGGGAACTACGTGGCGTATCTCGATCCGGCGACCGGGCAGTTCCGCCGGTACGAGCTGGAAGCCGGCGCGCTGCCTCACAACCTGGTGGTGGGGCCCGACGGCGCCGTGTGGTACACGGGGAACGGCAACGGCCACATCGGCCGGCTGGACCCCGCCACCGGACAGGTGCGCCGCTTCCCGATGCCCGACGCCGACCTGCGCGACCCGCACACGCTGATCTTCGCGCCCGACGGCGACCTGTGGTTCACCGTGCAGGGTGGAAACGCGGTGGGCCGGCTCACTCCGTCCACGGGGCAGATCCGGATCGTGCGGATGCCGGACGGCGGCTCGCGCCCGTACGGTATCGTGCTGGACCGGAGCGGCCACCCCTGGTTCAACCTCTTCGGCACCAACCAGATCGGGACGATCGACCCGGCCACGATGCAGCTCGCGCGCGTCACCGTCCCCCGCGAGCGCGCCCGCACCCGCCGCATCGGCATCACCACCGACGGGAAGATCTGGTACGTGGACTACGCTGGCGGGATGGTGGGCCGCTACGACCCCGCCACGCACCAGTTCCAGGAGTGGCCCGCGCCGGAGGGCGCCGTCTCCCTCCCCTACGCGATGGCCGTGGACGACCGCGACCGCGTCTGGTTCGTGGAGACCGGCCCCCAGCCCAACCGCCTGGTCGGCTTCGACCCCGCGGCCGCCCGCTTCTTCAGCAACACCCCCATCCCCGGCGGCGGGCGGACGGTTCGCCACATGGTCTTCCACCGCCCCACCCGCGAACTCTGGTTCGGCACCGACGCGGGGACGATCGGGCGGGCGTCGGTGCCGTGAGCCGTTCTGAACCGGCAGATTGCGCCACCGGATTGCGATGAGGGCGGCCATGCGGCCGCCCTCATCGCGTCGGGACGCTCTGGATCTGTCGCGTTTTCTACCCCTCCCGCGACTCGTACTCGCCCTTCAGCCGGCTCACCACGCTCGGGTCCGCCAGCGTCGTGGTGTCGCCGAGCGCGCGGCCCTCGGCGATGTCCTTGAGCAGGCGGCGCATGATCTTGCCGGAGCGCGTCTTGGGGAGGTCGGCGGCGAAGAGGATGGCGTCGGGGCGGGCGATGGCGCCGATCTTCTTCACCACGTGCTCGGAGAGCTCCTTCTTCAGCTCCTCGCTGGGGGTCTGGCCCTCCTTCAGTGTCACGAAGGCGGCCACGGCCTGGCCCTTCAGCTCGTGCGCCTTCCCCACGCACGCGGCCTCGGCCACGGCGGGGTGGTCCACCAGCGCGGACTCGACTTCCATGGTGCCGATGCGGTGGCCGGCCACGTTCAGCACGTCGTCGATGCGGCCGATGATCCAGTAGTAGCCGCGCTCGTCGCGCTTGGCCCCGTCGCCGGGGAAGTACACGCTCTCGCCGGGCTGCTGGTCGTCGCCCGCGCTCACCGTCTTTCCCTCCCACTTGCTCCAGTACGTCTGCCGGTAGCGCTCGGGGTCTCCCCAGATCCCGCGCAGCATGCTGGGCCAGGGGCGGCGGATGGCCAGGAACCCGCCGCCCTGCGGCACCACCTGCCCGTCCAGCGTCAGGATCTCGGCGCGGATGCCGGGGAACGGCTCGGTCGCGCTCCCCGGCACCGTCTCGGTCACGCCGGGGAGCGGGGTGATCAGGATCGCCCCCGTCTCGGTCTGCCACCAGGTGTCCACGATCGGGCAGCGCTCGTGGCCGATGGTCTTGTGGTACCAGATCCACGCTTCCGGATTGATCGGCTCGCCCACCGTGCCCAGGAGGCGAAGCGACGACAGGTCGTGCTTGCCGGGGTGCTCCGTCCCCCACTTCATGAAGGCGCGGATCGCCGTGGGCGCCGTGTAGAAGATGGTGACGCGGTACTCCTCGACGATCTTCCAGAAGCGGTCGCGCTCGGGCCAGTCGGGCGCGCCCTCGTACATCAGCACCGTGGCGCCGTTGGCCAGCGGGCCGTAGACGATGTAGCTGTGCCCGGTCACCCAGCCGACGTCGGCGGTGCACCAGTAGACGTCGTCATCCTTCAGGTCGAAGACCCACTTCGTGGTGGCGTAGCACTGCGTGAGGTAGCCGCCGGTGGTGTGCATGATCCCCTTCGGCTTCCCCGTCGTCCCGCTGGTGTAGAGGATGTACAGCAGGTCCTCGCTGTCCATCTCCTCGGCCGGGCACTCCGCCGATTCGCCGTCCACCAGGTCGTGCCACCAGCGGTCGCGGCCGTCCCTCATCTTCGCGTCGCCCAGCGGCTCGCCGCCGGACCCGTGGCGGCGGACGACGACCACGTGGTCGATGGTGGGGCAGCCGCCTTCCTGTTCCACCGCCTCGTCGGCCGCGCGCTTGAGGGCCACGATGCCGCCGCGCCGGTACCCCGCGTCGGCCGTGATCAGCACGCGCGCCTCGGCGTCGCGGATGCGGTCGCGCAGGCTCTCGGCGCTGAAGCCGCCGAACACCACGCTGTGCGCCGCCCCGATCCGCGCGCACGCCAGCATGGCGATGGCCGCCTCGGGGATCATCGGGAGGTAGATGGCCACGCGGTCGCCCTTCTTCACCCCCAGCTTCTTCAGCGCGTTGGCGGCCTTCGCCACCTCGTGGTGCAGCTCGGCGTAGGTGAAGGTGCGCCGGTCGCCGGGCTCGCCCTCCCACATCAGCGCGGTCTTCGATCCGCGGCCGGCCTCCACGTGGCGGTCCAGGCAGTTGTAGCTGGCGTTCAGGGTGCCGCCCACGAACCACCTGCCGTACGGCGGCTCCCACTCCAGCACGCGGTCCCACTTGCGGAACCAGTGGAGCTCCTCGGCCCACCGGGCCCAGTACGCCTCGGGGTCCTGCTCGGCGCGCGCGTACACCTCGCGGTCGCGCACGAGCGCGCGCGCGGCGAAGTCGGGCGGCGGGGGGAAGGTGCGGTCTTCCGTGAGCAGGCTGTCGAGGGTCTGTTCCGCAGCGGACATCGGCGTGTCTCCCCTGGCGCGTGGCGCGAAGGCGAATGGGCGTTGGTTCGAACGGATGATCGAAGGACCGGGATGATGCGGCCCGCCGCGGGAGCGCCGCAAGTCCCCGGCCGGTGCTTCGGATGATCGGGCAACCGCAAACAGCACCCGCGGTTTGTGGTTTCTTCAACGTTGCATGGTGGACCAGGCGGACGCATGTTGCACATCCATCTCCCATCCTCTCCCGCTGACGGTCCTCGCCACCCATGTCCGACGAAGCACCCGTCCGCCACCCGGCCGAGTTCCGGCGCATGTGCGACGAGGCGATCGAGCGCCTGCGCGCGCTGGCCGCCGCGGAGCCGATGGAGCGCGGGCGGATGATCCCCGAGCTGCGCCAGCGGCTGGCCCGCATCGACGAGTGGATCGATGAGCAGGACATCGCCGCCACCGACGCCTTCGCGCGCGAGCAGGGGCTGCTGGTGGACGCGTCGTCGGCGCTGCAGTCCATCGACCTGGACCGCGGCGGGCCGCACGTGCAGCGCTACGTGGAGCGCGCCATCGCCGACATTCAGCGCGTAGCCGGGTGATCGGTCCGTGCGGTTCAAGAGGATTTCGGGATCGACGTAACTTGAAACGCCGCAAACACTTCGTAGACGTTGCGCGGGTGGACGGGTAGATGTTGCACGCGCAAGACTCTGGCGCGCTCTGAAACAGGCGCTTATCATGCCGCCCGACCCCACACATCATCCGATGGCACAGCGACGCGCGGAACGCGTGTGCCGTCCATCCACCCCACATCCGTAGAGGAGACCCGGCCCGAACCCGCACCAGAGTTCCCCAGCAGCACCGGGAAGTACCGCGCCATCGCCCCCGGACAACCCCGATCCGGGACTCCACGACAAACGGCAAACCCGGCGAAAGCCGGCGACGCAAAGCTACGAGCCTACCGCGGGGCGTCCGCACGCCCGGCCACGGCAGTCGAGCCGCCGATGAGTACCAAGGCCATGCAGCAACCCCGGCAGTTCCCCAGCTTCCGCACGTCCCTGCGCGCCCTTGCCGGCGCCGCCGCCCTCGCCCTCACGCTGGCCGCGCCCGCCGCCGCCCAGCAGATGGCGCTGATGGCCAGCTTTCCGCTGGCCGGGCGCGAGGCCCGCAGCACCGCCGAGACGCTCCGCTCGCGCAACCTGCTGATCCCCGTGCAGGGGGTGGTCGCGAGCCAGCTCCACGACACGTACAACGACGCCCGCTCCGGCGGCCGCGTGCACGACGCCATCGACATCCACGCGCCTCGCGGCACCCCCGTGCTGGCGGCCAACGACGGCGTGGTGATCAAGCTGCACTCGGGCGCCCGCGGCGGCACCAGCCTGTACCAGCTGGACCCCGACGGCCACACGCGCTACTACTACGCGCACCTGGACCACTACGCCGAGGGGATCCACGAGGGCGTCCCCGTGACCAAGGGGCAGGTGATCGCCTACGTGGGCGACACGGGCAACGCTCAGCCCGGCGACTACCACCTGCACTTCTCCATCGCCATCCTGAGCAGCGCCAGCCGCTGGTGGGGCGGCACCAACGTGAACCCGTACGACGTGCTGCACGGTCGCTGAGGCGAATCCGGGCAGGAACCGATCGAGGAGGGTCTCCCGCGCGGCGGGGGGCCCTTCTTCGCTCGCGCCCGGCGTCCTTTCGCGCACGGTGGTTGCTTGCGTTTCACTCGCGGCGTAGTGTTCGCTGAACGAAGGGTGCCCCTCGCTTCCCTGGCAGCATGCCCGAATACGAATCGTTCGCGAACCCGCCGGTGGAGGAGGCGATCATCACGATGCGCGTCCGTTCGCTCGACGATCCCGGTGCGATCGCGAGGAGGCTGGCGGCGTCGGAGCAGGAGCGCTATCCGGTGTTCGAGGTCATCGATCCGGACACCGAGCCCGTCGGCGCGGACGAGTTCGAGGGGGGAGCCGAAGGCTACCGGCTCCTGTCTCCCGGCGGAAACGACGTGATCCGCATTTCCGGGCGTTCGTTCTCGTTTCACCGTCTGCGGCCCTACGAGGGATGGACGCCGTTCGTGCAGCGTGCGCGTGAAGCATGGCTCGCCTTTTCCGCCGCGGCGTCGCCCGACGAAGTGCAGTCGCTCCAGCTGAGATACCTCAACCGGCTGGAGCTTCCGGGATCGATCGGCGAGTGGGGAGAGTATCTGTCGATCCGTGCGACGATCCCTCCCTCGCTGGAGCGCGGAGTGTCGAACTACATGGTGACACTCAATCTGGAGGACGCCTACGTTCCTGCCCGTGCAAGGCTGACACAGATCGCGCTTCCGGGACCCGGCGGCGCGACCATCATCCTGGACGTGGACGTGCGGGCCGTTGCCGTATTCCCGGCGGGTTCGGGAGACGAGAAGATGTGGCGCACGCTCGAGCGGATGCGCGAGTACAAGAACCGGGTGTTCTTCGAAGGGCTGACCGACCGGGCCAAGGAGATGTTCCGGTGACCGGAAGCTTCTGGTTCGACCACCTTTCCGGGGACGTGAGCTCAACGGGGCTGAGCGATGCCGCGTCGATCGTGGAACGATCGCGGCGGGCGGCCGTGCGGCACTGGAACGAAACGATCACGAGCGAACGCGCGGGACTGCGCGGGCAGTTCCGCCAGCTCGCGCGCTGGTGGAAGCGCGACACCGAATACCAGAGCTCGCCCACGCGCATCGCCATGCATCCGGCCTACCAGCGGATCATCGGGATGGGCCGTGATGCGTTGCCGTTTATCCTGAAAGACCTGGAAGCGACACAGGCGCCCTGGTTCTGGGCGCTTCAGGCGATCACCGGCGAAGAGCCGGTGCCGGAAGAAGACCGCGGACACATCGACCGGATGACACGGGCATGGCTGCGATGGGGGATGCGGAAGAATCTCGTCTGAAGCAGCTCGCGGCCCGCTTTCCCAACTTCTCCGGATCTCACCTGCGGTTCACCAGCCCCGATGACAGCGGGTACAACTGCCTCGCGTGGGCGGCCGGTGAAACGCGGCGGTGCTGGCATCCATCGGCATTCGGGGGTCTGTTCTGGCCGGGCGGCGTAGCGGACGACAGCGTCGCCGAATGGGTGCGCGCGTTCGAGTCGCTGGGGTATGAGCCGTGCCCGTCGGAGGCGCTGGAAGGCGGCTTCGAGAAGGTGGCGATCTACGCCGACCACGATTTTCCTCTGCACGTGGCCCGGCAGCTTCCGAACGGGTACTGGACCAGCAAGCTGGGTGTGCGCGAAGACGTGGAGCACGAGCTGGGTGCGCTGGTGGGACGGGAGTACGGCCGCGTCGCCGCTGTCCTGCGGCGCGTCCGCGTTCTTCCGCCGCCAGATCCCGCCACTCCGGCGCCGTAGTGGGTGACCCGCAGCAAGGCCGTCCTGGAGACGCGACGAAGGGCCTCCCGCGCGGCGGGAGGCCCTTCCTGCTTCCGGCGTTCCGGCCGGCGGCGGCGGACCAATCCAGCCACGGCCGGCCGGCGTATGCATCGCGGCGCCGGCAGGGTCGGCGCCGCCGGCGGGGGCGCTTGCGCTCCGCGACGTCCGGCTGTCCCGTCGCCGTCACCCCACTGCCGCGAGGTGCCCCCATGAGGCTGTCCCGCCCGTTCGTCCTGGCCATGGCCGCCGTGTTCTCCGCCGCCACCCTGGCCGCCCAGGGCCAGGGGCAGATCCGCCGCGCGATGATGATGTACCCGTCCGCCCAGCACTCCCCGGCGGCGGAGCGGAACTTCGCGCAGGGCATGCACGCGATGGACTTCGGCGACCAGGCCCAGGCGCGCGACCGCTTCCAGGCCGCCGTGGCTGCCGACCCCGCCTGGGCCTTCGCCTACCTGCAGCTGGCCAACAACGCCAACTCGCTCGACGAGTACCGCGCCAACCTGGAGCGGGCCGAACGCAACGCCGCCGGCGCCACCCCCGCCGAGCGCCTGCTGATCCAGATGGCGCGCAAGGACTTCGAGAACGACCTGGACGGCGAGCTCGCGCTGGCCCGGCAGCTGGTGGAGGCGCAGCCCGGGAGCCCGCGCGCGCTGATGGAGCTGGCGGCCGTGCAGCAGCAGCGCGGCGACCAGGCCGGCGCGCGCGCCACCCTCCAGCGCGCCACGGCCACCACGCCGCCCTTCGCGCCCGCGTTCCTGGCCCTGGGCACCGCGTACCTGAACGAGCCGCGCGACCTGCGGCGCGCCGAGGCGGCGATCGCCCGCGCCGTGGCGCTGGCGCCCGGGGAGAGCTACGTGTACGACCTGCAGGGCGACGTCCTTCGCCAGGAGGGGAAGCTCCAGCAGGCGCGCGCCGCGTACACGCGCTCGGCCGCGCTGGCCCCGCGCGAGGGGTCGCCGCTGCAGCAGCGCGGCCACGTCAACTCGCTCCTGGGCGACTACGCCCGGGCGCGCGCCGACTACGAGCGCGCCGCGGCGCTGGGGCGCGGCAACGAGCCGGCCACCTACCCCGTCTGGCGCGCGCTGGTGAACGTGCACGCCGGCGACCCGCGTGCGGCCGTGGACGAGCTGGACCGGCTGGTGACGGCCATCGACGGGATGAACGTGCCCGACCGCGACGGCTCGAAGGTGTTCGCGCTGGAAGAGGAGGCGCGGATCGCCCTGCACACGGGGATGCTGGACCGCGCCGAGAGCGCCATCGCCCGCCGCAACGCCCTGGCGCGCGCGATGGCCGAGCGCGGCGGCACCGACGAGTACCGCCGCGGCGAGGAGGCGGGCGCGCTGTACTGGGAGGGGATGCTGGCCGCGCGCCGCGGCGACTACGCGGGGGCGGCCGGGAAGGCGCGGCAGATGATGGCCGCCGTCGAGCCGCTGCGCGCCGAGCGGAAGAACGAGCCCGCGCACGAGCTGCTGGGGATGATCGAGCTGCTGCAGGGCCACTTCGCGCCCGCCGTTCCCCACTTCGAGGCGGCGGACCCCAACGACACCTACGCGGCCTATCACCACGCGCTGGCGCTGGCGGGCGCCGGCCGCGCCGCCGAGGCCCGCGCCCTCTTCCAGCGGGTGGCCGCGGACCGCTTCAACAACGCGGGGGTGGCGCTGGTGCGGAAGGACGCCGCGGCCAGGGCGGGCGCCCCACGGTAACCGCGTCCGCCGCGCGGGGGGCGGTCCGCCGGCCCCCGCGCCCGATGCGGCGAGGGCCTCCCCGCGCGGCGGGAGGCCCTTCGAGTCCGGGTTGCGCGGCCAGGCGGTACGCCGTCCGGACGGTTACTTGCCGCGGATGGCCTTGATCAGCTCCTGCTTGTCCATCTTGCTGCGGCCGGGGATGTCCTTTTCCTTCGCGATGTTGTACAGTTCGTCGCGGGTGCGGCCCTCGTAGCCGCGGGTGGGGTTGCCGGTGCCCTGACTGCGCTTGTTGGGCGTGCGGCCTTCCTCGCGGCGCTGCTTGTTCACGGTGCGGGCGGCGATCTCCTCGGCGCGCGCGGGGTCCATCCCGCGGTCCATCTCGCTCTCCTTCACGTGGTCGTACATCCGCTCGTCCTTGCTGCTCCAGGCCCTGGGCATGGCGGCCTCCTTTGCTGGGCGTGACCCTTCACACGAACCGAAACCTCGTCCAGGTCTGCCAGTCCCATGCCACGCACCCGGTCGATCGCCGCCGCCGCCTCGCTCCTGCTCACCGCCGGCCTGCTCGGCTGGGCCAACGCGCCCGACGGACCGCTGCCGGCCGGCGCGGTGGCCGACCGCGTGGTGGTGGACAAGAGCGAGCGCACGCTGACGCTCCTCCGGCGCGGCGCGGTGCTGAAGACGTACCGCGTGTCGCTGGGCGGCGAGCCGGCCGGCCCCAAGCGGCGCGAGGGCGACGAGCGGACCCCCGAGGGCGTGTACCGGCTGGACTACCGCAAGGCCGACAGCAGCGCGCACCGGGCGCTGCACATCTCCTATCCCGATTCGGCGGACGCGGCGCGGGCGAAGGCGGAGGGCGCCGATCCCGGCGGGCTGATCATGGTGCACGGGATCACCAACGGGCTGGGGTGGATCGGGCGGCTGCACCGGGTGATGGACTGGACCGACGGGTGCGTGGCCGTCACCAACCGCGAGATGGACGAGATCTGGCGCGCCGTCCCCACCGGCACCCCGATCGAGATCCGGCCCTAGAGCCCCGCTCGACCTATGGCGCGGTTCCGTGCGTCGTTCGACGGGGTGGCGCTTCGGTTACGGTGTTGTCTTCCCGCCGCCGTAATTCCTCCTTCCAACGCACAGCTATCCCGATCGGTGCGCACCCGGACTCGATCTCGCCGCGTTGTCATCACCGCCCTGGTGGCCGCGCTGCCGCTGGTGGCGCCGCCCGCCGCCGCGCAGCTGCGCGAGGTGCGGCTGGTGCTGGACAACGACGCGTACGACTTCTGGATCCCGGTGGACGCCCGCCCCGACGAGGACTACACCAACGGGGTCGACCTGTCGGTGGAGCTCGCCGGGGCGCCGCTGTGGGGGCGGCTGCTCGCGCGCCGCGCCCCGCGCTGCGCCGCCGCCGCCCCCG
>Ga0207706_10001691_pt1 | contig 21750 bp, 20 predicted proteins | sample KBSC53metaG_FD_184318 | JGI IMG/M metagenome (GOLD analysis project Ga0207706, IMG submission 184318) | Corn rhizosphere microbial communities from Kellogg Biological Station, Michigan, USA - KBS C5-3 metaG (SPAdes) (version 2) | ecosystem: Host-associated > Plants > Roots > Rhizosphere > Soil ... | reverse complement strand
CGGCCCGACCCCCATCGCCACCGTGCACACGAACGCGGAAGGCCGCACCGACCGGCCGCTGCTCGACAGCGGCGCGATGCGCGCCGGCTTGTTCGAGTTGACGTTCCACGTCGCCGACTATTTCCGCAATCAGCACGTGACGCTCGCCGACCCGCCGTTTCTCGACCAGGTCCCGCTGCGCTTCGCGATCGCCGACGCCGGTGCGCACTACCACGTCCCGCTGCTGTGCTCGCCGTGGTCGTATTCGACGTACCGCGGGAGTTAGCGGCCTGAAGCCAGAGCCTGCGATGACGCCGCGGACGGGACACCGGCTCACGCTCGAAAGCGTGACGCATCGCTTCGGCGACGTCACGGCGGTCGACTGCATCGACCTCGTCATCGCGGGCGGAGAGCTCGTGGCGCTGCTCGGGCCGAGCGGCTGCGGGAAGTCGACGTTGCTGCGCATCGTCGCGGGCTTCATCGCCCAATCGGAAGGCCGCGTGCTGTTCGACGGCGAGCCGGTCGACCATCTCGTGCCGACGCGCCGCGGCGCGGGCATCGTGTTCCAGAATTACGCGCTGTTCCCGCACATGAGCGTCGCGGCCAACGTCGCGTACGGGCTCGAGGCGCGGCGCACGCCCAGGGACAGGATCGCGCCGCGCGTGAACGAGATGCTGCGGCTCGTGCACATGGAGTCGTTCGCGGCGCGGATGCCGCGCCAGCTGTCGGGCGGCCAGCAGCAGCGTGTGGCGCTCGCCCGCGCACTCGCCGTCGATCCGAAGATCCTGCTGCTCGACGAGCCGTTCGGCGCGCTCGACAAGAACCTGCGCCTCGACATGCAGATCGAGGTCAAGCGGCTGCAGCGCGAATACGGCATCACGACGATCCTCGTCACCCACGATCAGGAGGAAGCACTGTCGATGGCCGATCGCATCGCCGTGATGAACCGCGGCCGCATCGAGCAGCTTTCGGTGCCGACGGACGTCTACGATCGTCCGCGCTCCGTGTTCGTCAATCAGTTCGTCGGGACGACGAACCTGATTCCCGGCGAGCTCGCCGACGCCGAGCGCGGCGTGGTGCGAGTCGCCGGCGGCGCGCTGATCGCCGGCACCCCTGCACCCGGGCTTGCCACCGGCGCGCAGGTCGTGCTGTCGGTGCGTCCCGAGCAATTGCGACTGCATCCGGCGGAGAACAGCGGTGCGGTGGCCGCCACGATCAAGGCAGTGCTTCCGCTCGGTCCGGTCGTGATGTACGAGGCAAGCACCGAAGGGGGCGTCGCGCTGAAGATCAGCCAGACGCGCGATGCCGGCATGCGCCTTCGCGCACCGGGTGATCGCGTGTTCGTCGCCCCGATCGAGCCGGCGGCGTGCAACGTGTTCGCGGACGACGCCCGTCATCGAGCATAGCGACGATCCGTAACGCGGCCCGGCGCGCTCAAAGGAGAACGCCGTCGCGTCATTCCAACCACAAGGAGACTGCAATGGCATCACGTGAGGTGAATCGTCGCGAGTTTCTCGCCGCGGCGGCGGGCGCAGGCCTCGCGGCCTTGCTGCCGATGCGCGCGTTCGCGCAATCGAAGACGCTGGTGGCGGCGACGTTCCCGGGCACGTGGAGCGAGGCCCATCGCAACCTGCTCGCCCCCTATTTCAAGAAGCGCACGGGCGCCAGCGTGACGCAGAGCATCCAGCTTGCCACCGACCAGCTTGCCAAGCTGGCGGCCGCGAAGGGTGGGCGCCCGCCGTTCGACGTCGCAATCCTCGACGAGCCGCAGGTCTTCGACGGCGCCAACCAGGGCCTGCTCGAGGAATACCCGGTCGCGAAATCGCCGAATTACAAGGACCTGTTCCCCGCCTACCAGGACAAGTGGGGCCCGAAGATCTCGCTGCAGGTGATCGGCATCGGCTACAACCCGAACAAGATCAAGACGCCGCCGAAATCGTACGACGACCTGCTGAACCCCGCCTACAAGGGCCGCGTCGGGTTGACGGCGCTCAACAGCCAGCTTGGCATGGCGTTCCTCGCGGAGCTGAATCGGATCAAGGGCGGCAACGAGTCGAATTTCGACCCGGCGTTCGCGGCGCTCCGCGCGATGCTTCCCAACGTGGGGTCTGTCGCCGCGAATCTGGGTTCCTACGCGACGCTCTGGCAGCAGGAGCAGGTCGACATCGCGCCGTACAACTTCAACTTCGTGCAGACGCTGAAGGCGAAAGGCGTGCCGGTGGAGTTCGTCGTGCCCGAGACCGGGCTCGTCGGCTGGACCACCAGCCTGCACATCACGAAGAACGCCGTCGAGCCGGACCTCGCCGTCGCGTACATCGACTCGCATCTTGCGGCGGACATGCAAAGCGAGATGGAGAAGCCGCCGTACGACATCATTCCCACGAACTCCAAGGTGCCGCTCGCCGGTGCAATCACGCACACGGTCGCGAGGACACCGGCCGATCTCGCGAAGATCCGCGGTTTCGACTGGACGAAGATCAACCCGCAGCGCACGGCGCTGATCGAGCGGTTCAACCGCGACATCAAGCTCTGACGGCTCGTTCCCCGCCGACCGATGAAGCGCACGCACGACGAGTGGCCGCTCGCGCTGCCTTTGGCGGCGCTGTTCGTCGTGTGCTTCTTCGCGCCGTTCGTCGTGCTGGTCGCCATGAGCCTGCACGCCGACGCGCAGATGCAGACATGGTCGATCGCGCAGTACGTCAAGTTCTTCGGCGATGCGTTCAACCTGGGCATTCTCGCCTCCACCGTATGGCTCGCGGTCAAGGCGACGCTCGTCTGCCTGCTGTTCGGCTACCCGATCGCCTGGGTCGCCTCGCGCGCGCCTGCCCGGTGGCAAAGCGTGCTCGTGTTCATCGTCGTGCTGCCGATCCTCACGAGCGTCGTCGTGCGCACGTTCGCGTGGATCGTGATCCTCGGGCGCGAAGGCATCCTGAACGACACGCTGCGCTTGCTGCGGATCGTCGATCAGCCGGTGCCGCTGCTGTTCACCGAAACGGGCGTGATCGCCGTGCTCGCGCAGGTGCAGATGCCGCTGATGGTGCTGCCGCTGCTCGCGACGCTCACCCGCATCGATCCGAACCTCGCCGATGCGTCCTCCGCGCTGGGGGCCGGCGCATGGCGGACCTTCCTGCGCGTGACGCTGCCGCTGTCCGCGCCGGGACTCGTTGCCGGCTGCATCCTCGTGTTCTCCGCATGCGCGACGGCGTTCGTCACGCAAACGCTGATCGGCGGCGCACGGCTCATCTACATGCCGCTGCACATCTACCAGCAGGCGGTCGGCGCGAACAACTGGCCGTTCGCCGCGGCAATCTCCGTCGTGTTCACGCTGGCCGTCATGGTGGTGATCTACGCGCTGAACCGTGCCGGCCGGACGAGCAAGGCATACGCCCATGGCTAGCGGACGGCACGCCCTGGCCGGCGCCCGCGTCGACGCACGACGGGCCGGCGAGCGCTCGGGGGCGGCGCCCATGCCCGCCGCCCAGCGTGCCGGGCTCGACACGCGATCGCTGCAAGGCGTGTTCGGCGCGCTGACGGCCATTGCCGTCGTGTTCCTCGTCGGGCCGACGATCGTCATGCTGCTGACGTCGTTCACCAGCACCGAATCGCTGCGCTTTCCGCCGCAGGGCTTTTCGCTGCGCTGGTACAAGGCGCTGCTCGACGCGGACCAGATGCAGGCGGCGGCGTGGTCGAGCCTCATCGTCGCGTTCTGGACCACGCTGATCTCCGCCGTGCTCGGGACCCTCGGCGCGCTCGCGATCGCGCGCAGCGAGTCGCGGTTCGCGCGCGTTGCCGATGTCGTGTTCATGTCGCCGCTGATCCTGCCGGCGCTGGCCTACGGGTTCGCGGCGCTCGTCTACATCCACCTGCTGGGCTTCCATCCGTCGATCCCATTGCTCGTGCTCGGCCACGTCGTCGTGTGCGTGCCGTTCGTGCTGCGCACGACGATCGCGGCGCTCGCGCAGGTCGACCCGGCGCTGTTCGACGCTTCGGCGAGCCTCGGCGCCGGGCGCGTGATGACGTTCCGCCGCGTCACGCTGCCGCTCATCGGTCGTGGCATCGCGGCCGGCGCGTTCCTCGCGTTCATGGCGTCGTTCGACAACGTGCCCGTGTCGCTCTTCCTCGCCGACGAGCGAACCGAGATGCTGCCGATCCACCTGTGGCAGCAGATCGACACCAACCTCGACGTGCGCACGGCCGCCATCTCGGGCGTGATCATCATCGCGACGATCGTGCTGATGGTGCTCGCCGAGCGCTTCGCCGGCCTGTCGCGGCAATTGGCGCGATAGGAATCGACCGACACTCTCGCACGATGCCCGGGATCTCGATTCACGTCGTCGACGTCGCGCGCGGCCGGATGGCCACGGGCATGCGGGTCGAGGTGTACGCGCTCGCGCCGGCGCGAGTGCGCATTGCCGATGCGGCAGTCTCCGCCTCGGGTGCCGTGGTCGAGCCGGCGCTCGGGCGGCGCTTCGATGCGGGGGAATACGAGGCGGTGCTGCACGTCGCCGCTTATTGCCGCCGGGCGGGGATCGCGGTCCCGGAGGTTCCGTTTCTCGACGTCGTCACTTACCGCTTCGGCATCGCCGACCCCGAGCAGCACTATCATCTCCCGTTCAAGCTGACGCCATGGGGGTATTCGTGCTTTCGCGGCGGTGCATGACCGGCGACGCCGTCGCCCTGCACGATGGGATCTGAACTTTGCCGCTGACGCTCGACCAGCTGAATCGCGCACCGGCCGCCGAATTCGCCGCGCTGCTCGCCGGCACCTGCGAGCATTCGCCATGGGTCGTCGAGCGCGCGTTTGCCGCACGGCCGTTCGCGACGCTCGCGGCACTGAAAGTCGCACTGGTGCAGGTGGTTCGCGACGCGGGCGCGGATGCGCAACTCGCACTGCTGCGCGCGCACCCCGAGCTCGCGGGCCGCGCCCTTGCGAACGCCACGCTGACCCGCGAATCGACGCACGAGCAATCGAGCGCAGGATTGAATCGCCTGACGGCGGACGATCTCGGAAAGCTGCGCCGGCTCAACGCCGAATATCAGGCGCGGTTCGGCTTCCCGTTCATTCTCGCCGTGCGCGGGCCGCGCGGCCAGGGCGTCGCGAAGGACGCGATCATCGCGACATTCGAGCGGCGCCTGCACAATCACCCCGATTTCGAGCGCGCGGAGGCGCTCCGCAACGTCCACCGTGTCGTCGAGCTGCGTCTTGCGGAAAAGCTCGGCCACGTGCCGGAGCGCGGCAATCGCGTGTGGGACTGGGCGGAAACGCTCGCGCGCGACAGTGATTCCGCGAGCGGCGAGCTCACCGTCACCTATCTGACGCCCGCGCACCGGGCCGTCGCGCAGCGTCTTCTGCATTGGATGCGCGACGAGTGCGGCTTCGACGAGGCGGGGATCGACGCGGTCGGCAACGTCGTCGGCGTGTACCACGGCACGGAAGGACATGCGCCGCGGCTCCTGACCGGAAGCCATTACGACACCGTTCGCAACGCCGGCAAATACGACGGCCGCCTCGGCATCCTGGTGCCGATGGCGTGCGTGCGCGACCTCTCGCGGCAGCGAAGAAGGTTGCCGTTCGGCCTCGAGGTCGTGGGCTTCGCGGAGGAGGAGGGGCAGCGTTACCCGGCCGTGTTCCTCGGCTCGAGCGCATTGACGGGCCGCTTCGACGGGCGCTGGCTGGACCAGCGCGACGCCGACGGCGTCACGATGCGCGACGCGATGGCGACGGCGGGTCTCGTACCCGATGAAATTCCGGCGCTCGCCCGCGATCCCGCGCGGTACCTCGCGTTCGTCGAAGTGCACATCGAGCAGGGGCCGGTGCTCACCGACGCGGACCTCCCGCTCGGCGTCGTGACGTCGATCAACGGCAGCGTGCGCTACGCCGGCGAAATCGTCGGCATTGCAAGCCACGCCGGCACGACACCCATGCACCATCGCCGCGACGCCGCCGCCGCTGCGGCCGAGCTCGTGAGCTACGCCGAGCGGCGCGGAGCGGGCGCGCCGGATCTGGTGGCGACCGTCGGCGTGCTCGAAGTGCCGAACGGATCGATCAACGTCGTTCCGGGCCGATGCAGGTTCAGTCTCGACGTGCGGGCGACCACGGATGTCGTCCGCGACGAATGCGCGGCGGACATCGGGCACGAGCTCGCCGCGATCTGCGCACGCCGGGGTGTCCGATTCGAGCTCACGCAAACGATGTCAGCAAGCGCGGCGCGCTGCGCCGATCCGTGGCGCGAGCGCTGGGAGCACGCGGTGGCCGCGCTCGGACTGCCGATCCGGCGCTTGCCGAGCGGCGCGGGGCACGACGCGATGAAGCTTGCGGAGATCATGCCGCAGGCCATGCTCTTCGTGCGCGGCCAGAACGGCGGCATCAGCCACAACCCGCTGGAAGCGATCACGAACGACGATGCCGACCTCGCCGTACAGGCGTTCGCGAACCTGCTCGACGGCCTTGCCGCCGAGCCATAGCAGCGCGTGCCGGGTGCTACACTGGCCACGTCAAATGGGGCGCCTGGTTCAGAATCGACGATGACGGCGACGCTCGCGGTTTCCGACACCGCGGACGGCCGTCGCCTGCTCGCATTGTCGGGCCGTCTCGACGCCACGACGATCCGCCGCGTGTGGGACGAGGGCCGCCGTGCCATCTCGGCGGCGCCCGGGCAGCGCGTGCTCGTCGACGCCGCAAACGTCGACTACTGCGACGGCGCCGGCGTCGCGCTGCTCGTCAACCTGATGCAGCAGCGCAAACCCGGCGACGTGCAGGTCGCCAACCTCAAGCCGGCGTTCGAGGCGCTCCTTTCGCAGTTCGACGTTCGCACGCTCGCGCAGGATCTCGACCCGGAGGCGCTGCGCCGGCCCGCGGTGGAAGAGATCGGCGTCATCACGGCCGGCATGGGCAACGACCTTCGCCAGCAGGTCGTGTTCATCGGCGAGACGGCGGCCGCGCTCCTGTACGCGCTCCGGCATCCGGGCACGATAAGGTGGCGGGACGTATGGCGGATCTGCGAGCGCGTCGGCGCCGACGCGCTGCCGATCGTCGCGCTGATCTCGTTCCTGCTCGGCGTGATCCTCGCGTTCCAGTCCGCGATCCCGATGAAGAAATTCGGCGCCGAGATCTTCGTTGCCGACCTGATCGGCCTCGCGATGCTGCGCGAGCTCGGCCCGCTGATGACCGCGATCCTGCTCGCCGGCCGCTCCGGGGCCGCGTTCGCGGCCGAAATCGGCACGATGACGGTGAACCAGGAGGTCGATGCACTCACCACGATGGGCCTCGATCCCGTGCGCTTCCTGGTGACGCCACGCATCATCGCTGCACTGCTGATGACGCCGCTGCTCACGCTGTTCGCCGACCTGGTCAGCCTGATCGGCGGCGCGATGACGCTGCAGAGCTTCTCGATCCCGTGGGTCACGTTCGTGCACGAGGTCGAAGGCATCGTCGACTTCAGCGATTTCATGGCCGGCTTCGTCAAGTCGTTCGTATTCGCCATCCTGATTGCCGGCATCGGTTGCCTGCGCGGCCTGCAAACGGCTGCCGGCGCGTCGGCCGTCGGCGACGCGGCGACGCGGGCCGTGGTTTCGGGCATCATCCTGCTCGTCGTCGTCGACGGCGTGTTCGCAGTCATCTATTTCGTCCTGGACATCTGACGGGAGCATGAACGCCGAGGCGACGCAGCGTGGCGCAGGCAGCGACGAAGCCGGCGAGGGCCGCGAGCCGATCATTCGCGTGCGGGACCTCGCCGTCGGCTACGGTGACACGGTGCTGCTCGAGCACGTGACGTTCGACGTGCACCGTGGCGAGGTGTTCGTGATCCTCGGCGGCTCGGGCAGCGGCAAGAGCACGCTGCTCAAGCACATGATCGGGCTGAACGAGCCGGTCAGCGGCAGCGTGCTGATCGACGGCGACGACATCGTCACCGCAACGGGCGACACCCGGCGCGCGATCCTGCGCAAGATCGGGGTCATGTACCAGTCGGGCGCGCTGTTCGGCTCGATGACGCTCGGGGAAAACGTCCAGTTGCCGCTCGAGGAGTACACCGACCTCGACGACGACGAGATCGAGTTGATCGCGCGCATGAAGCTGTCGCTGGTCGGCCTCGCGCAGTTCACCGGGCACCTGCCGGCGGAGATCTCCGGCGGCATGCAGAAGCGCGCGGCGATCGCGCGGGCGATGGCGCTCGACCCGATGATCCTGTTCCTCGACGAGCCGTCGGCCGGGCTCGATCCCATCACGTCGGCCGAGCTCGACGCGCTGATCACGCGGCTAGCGCGCAATCTCGGCGCCACGTTTGTCGTCGTCACGCACGAGCTGCCGAGCATCTTCGCCATCGCCGATCGCGTGATCATGCTCGACCGCACGCGCAAGGGCATCGTCGCGGAGGGCGATCCGCGCACGCTGCGCGACACGAGCGCCGATCCGTGGGTGCGCCGGTTCTTCAACCGCGAGGCGGAGCCGGCAGCGGCCACCGCGTGAGCCGGAAATCCCATTGAGCCAGAAAGCGAACTATTTCAAGCTCGGGCTGTTCGTGATCGGCGCGATCGTCGCCGGCGTCGCCGTGCTGCTGATCATCGGCAGCGGGCGCTGGCTCAAGCCCCACGTGGTGATGGAAACGTACTTCAACGAATCGGTGCAGGGCCTCGACATAGGCTCGAAGATGAAGTATCGCGGCGTCGTGATCGGCGAAGTGACGCGGATCAGCTTCACGTACACGAAGTACGAGCTCGACCGGCCGATGAGCCAGCGCAAGCGCTACGTGCTGGTCGAGGCGCAGCTCGAGCCGCGACTCGTCGGCGGGCGCGTGGCGAACGACATCGCGAGCCCGGCGTCGGTCAAGATCGAGGTCGAGCGTGGCTTGCGCGTGCACCTCGCCCCGCAGGGCATCACCGGCACCAACTATCTCGAGCTCGATTACGTCGACACGTTGCCGGCGTCCGTGCTGCCGATCGACTGGGAGCCCGACAACATCTACATTCCGAGCACGCCGTCGACGGTGTCGACATTCGTGAGCGCCGCGTCCGAGATCCTCGACCGCCTGCACCGGCTCGACATCGAGACGACGGTCGCGAACCTGAACAAGCTGCTCGCCACGGCGACGAGCCGCGTCGAGAGCATCGACTCGGCGGGTATCTCGAAGGGCGTGACCGACGTCGCGCAGCGCGCCGATCGCACGCTCGCGAAGCTCGAGAAGACGCTCGACGGCATCGCGGCGAAGAAGCTGTCCGACGAGGCGGTGGGCCTGATCGCCGAGCTGCGGCAAACGAACGGCGAACTGAAGGCGTTCCTCGGCAATCCCGCGTTCCGCAAGCTGCCCGACGACACGTCGGCGGCGCTCGCGAGCGTGCGCCAGCTCGTGGGCGATCCGCGCCTGCCGCAATCGATCGCGCATCTCGAGCGCACGCTGGCGCGGCTCGACCGGATCTTCGGCGCCGGAGAGGCCGATCTCGGCACCACGTTCGACAATTTGCGGCAGATCACCGACAACCTGCGCGATCTCACCGAGGACGCCAAGCGCTATCCGTCGAGCCTGCTGTTCGGCGCGCCGCCGCAGCCGCTGGGGCACACGCCATGAAAAACAGGGTCAGATACGACTTTCCTTCTCGAAATGCGACATCCGGCGCGGGAAAGTCGTCTCCGACCCTACTTTCCTGTCGCGTGGGAAAGTCGTCTCTGAACCTGTTTTTTTGCGCGGCGGCGGTCGCATTGCTCGCCGCATGCTCCGCGATCACGCGTCCGGCGACGGTGCGGCAGACGTTCCTGATCGAGACGCCCCCTTTGTCGGCGGTCGCGCAATCCCAGCCGGGCACGCTGCGCGTCGGCAACATGTCCGTGTCGGCGTCCTTCCGCGGCAAGTCGTTCGTCTTCCGCATCGACGAGCTGCGTTTCGAGACCGACTTCTATGATGAATTCCTGGTGCCGCCGGCTTCGATGCTGACCGAGCAGACCGCGCGTGCGCTTGCGGGGGCGCGGCCGTTCACCCGCATTGCCGGTCCGGGCGTGACGACGGACGCGGATTTCGTGCTCGATGGCTTCGTCTCCGCGCTCTACGCCGACGTTCGCCAGGCGGGGACGCCGGCCGCGGAACTGGCGATCACCTACTACCTGACCACCGGCGGCGAGCGCACGCCGATCTGGTGGCACGAATACCGGCGGCATGCGCCCATGCGCGATGCGTCGCCTGTCGCGTACGTCGAGGCACTCAACGCGGCGTTCGCGGAAATCGTCGGGGAGCTCGCGCGCGATCTCGCGGGCGTGAAGCTGCCCGCGAGCTGACATCGGACCAGGGCCGGCCCCCCAAAGTGGCGTGCCGACCCGTACCGGCGCGGTCAGTGCGTCGTCGCGACCTCTTGCGGCGACACGCGATTCATCGCCATCGCCCACACCGCGAAGAGATCAGCAGCAGGCCGTCCATGACCGCGTTGCTTTCCGCAGCGCGGCTCGCGACACCGAGCACCACGACGAGATCACCATCCAGATGACGCGAAACCGACTGCCCACGGCGATATGAATAACCACACGCCGATCAGCAGATTCAGCCAGTCCTGCCAACGTCTTTCCTTCATGGTATTACCTCCATCGGGTGAAACACCCGTTGGATCGCGCACGCACGTGCGAATTCCCGCGACATGGCTGCGGTGCAAAAAAGAAAGCGAGTGCCGCAGTTTTCATAAGCGCGGCTTGAGGGCGCAGCGTCAGTCGACGAGCGTTGCGTGCAGATCGTGCTCGTCGGCTTGCAGGACGCGCACGCGGGCGAAGCTGCCGGGCGTTGCGCGTGTGCCGTCGCGAATGCGCACCACGCCGTCGATCTCCGGCGCATCCGCCGGCGAGCGCGCGATCGCGACGCCGTCTTCGACGGTGTCGACGAGCACGTCCAGTTCGCGGCCGGTCTTCGCGTGCAGGCGATCCGCGCTGATCGAAGCCTGCGCGGCCATGAAGCGCGCCCGACGCTCCTCCTTCACGGCGTCGGGCACCGCGCCGGGCAGTGCGTTCGCGGCCGCGCCCTCCACGGGCGAATAGGCGAAGCAGCCGACTCGATCGAGGCGCGCCTCGCCGAGGAACGCGAGCAGCTCCTCGAACTCCGCCTCGGTTTCGCCGGGGAACCCGACGATGAACGTGCTGCGCAGCGCGATGTCCGGCTGCATGCTGCGCCACGCGCGCACGCGATCGAGCACCTTCTCCGGCGCGGCCGGACGCTTCATCAGCCGCAGGATGCGCGGACTCGCGTGCTGGAACGGCACGTCGAGGTACGGCAACAGGCCGCCCTCTGCCGGCACCGGCGTCATCAGCGGCACGATGTCGTCGACGTGCGGATAGGGATAGACGTAATGCAGCCGCACCCACGCGCGATGCGCCTTGCCGAGCGTGTCGAGCTCGCGCGTGAGCTCGAGCATGCGCGTGCGCATCGGCCGCCCTTGCCAGAATCCCGTGCGGTAGCGGATGTCGACGCCATACGCGCTCGTATCCTGCGACACGATCAGGATCTCGCGCACGCCTGCGCGCAGCAGGCGCTCGGCCTCCGCCAGCACGTCGCCAATTGGCCGCGACACGAGGTCGCCGCGCATCGACGGAATGATGCAGAACGTGCAGCGGTGATTGCAGCCCTCGCTGATCTTCAGATAGGCGTAGTGGCGCGGCGTCAGCTTAACGCCCTGCGGCGGCACGAGGTCCACGAACGGGTCGTGCGGCTTCGGCAGGTGCGCGTGCACGGCGGTCATCACCTGGTGCGTTGCATGCGGCCCGGTCACCGCGAGCACTTTCGGATGCGCGGCACGCACGAAGTCGCCGTCCTGCTTCGCGCCGAGGCACCCGGTGACGATGACCTTGCCGTTCTCGTGCAGCGCCTCGCCGATCGCATCGAGCGATTCGGCGACCGCCGCATCGATGAAGCCGCAGGTGTTGACGACGACGAGGTCGGCACCTTCGTATGAAGGCGCGATGCCGTAACCTTCGGCGCGCAGCTGCGTCAGGATCTGCTCGGAGTCGACGAGCGCTTTCGGGCAACCGAGCGACACGAAGCCCACGCGGGGGATGGCGGTCGCGGGGCGCTTGCGCGGTGTTGCCATGGCTCGTTTGGATCGGGAGAAGGAGTGATCTGCCCCCCGGGCCGCGCTTCACGCAGCGCAGCAAACCCGGGCGGCCGGCGCCGATGTTGCGGCGCGTCCGGCGCCGGCCAGGCCGGCGTCAGCGTTTCTTGTCGTCGTCCGCTGCAGGCGGCTGGCCGCCGAAGCCCGGGAAAGGAAACGCGGAGAACATGCCGCGCGTCTGGTCCTGCATCCGCTGCTGCATGTCCATGAACAGGCGCGCGCTCTGCTCGAGGTAGTTGCCGAGCATGCCCTGCATCGCGGGCGCCTGCATCTGCATGAACTGCTTCCACAGCTCGGGCGTCAGCAGCATCTTGTCACCGTAGACCTGCTTCGCCTGCTCCTGCAGCTTCTTCTGGATCGCGAGGAACGCCTGCACATTCTGCTCGATGTACTGGCCCATGATCGTCTGCTGCGCGCTGCCGTAGAAGCGGATCATCTGCGCGAGCATCTCGGAGCTGAACATCGGCATCCCGCCTGATTCCTCGTCGAGGATGATCTGCAGCAGGATCGCCCGCGTCAGGTCCTCGTTGGTCTTGGCGTCGACGACGCGAAAATCGATGCCCTCGAGCACCATGTGCTTGACGTCGGCGAGCGTGATGTAGCCGCTGTTGGCAGTGTCGTACAACCGGCGATTCGGGTACTTCTTGATCGTGCGGATCTCGGAGGCCATCGGACCTGTCCCTGGGTCGTTCGGGTGATTATAAACCCCTGATTTGGCGAGGGTTTGAAATTCCCGCCCCATCCGGTAACGGTCCCATGGTGCGGCGCACAAAAAAAGGCTTGACTTGCCTCCCTGCCGTCCCTACAATTGGTTTTGTGCGGTGCAGCAAACGGGTCGGCGAACGGGGGCCCGGAATACTGCAACCGATCGGGGCGGGAAGGGCGAATGTACCGGTCCTGCCAAAGGCAACGGGTCCTAGCACCCGCATTTGAAAGGGCAACCATGTACAACGCAACGGAACAATTCGCCGCGTTCAACCAGGCGAACGTCAGCAACGCCATCAAGCTCGCATCGCTGTCGATCGAGAACGCCGAGAAGCTCGTGCAACTGAACATCAACGCCGCCAAGCTCGCGATCGCGCAGGCGGTCGAAGGCGCGCAGGCCGCGGCCAGCGTGAAGGACGTGCAGGAGCTGGTGGCGCTTCGTGCGAAGCTGGCGGAAGTGGGCGTGCAAAGCGCGACCGGGTATTCGCGGACGCTGTACGAGCTGTCGTCGGAAGCGCAAGCGGGCTATTCGGCGCTGGCCGAGCAGTCGTGGGCCGACTACACGAAGGGCGTCGCTGCCTGGGTCGAGAAGGCCAGCCAATCGGCGCCGGCCGGCTCGGATGTGGCCGTCAACGCCCTGAAGTCGACGTTCGCCGCCTCGACGGCCGCGTTCGACCAGTTCCAGAAGGCGACCCGGCAGGTGGTCGACCTGGCCGACGCGAGCGTCCGCGCCGCGGCTGCCAACGCGACCAAGGTCACGAACGGCAAGGCGAAGCGCGCCGCGTAATTCCGGCGCAACGGCAACCGGCACGGCGGGAACCGGCGGACACGCTTGAAAGTGCCGCCGGGCATCCCCAGAATGGTGGTTGGTGGTGTCTCCACTGTATCAATTCTCTCCTCCTGATTGATACAGCCTCGAAGCCCCGCAGGTTTTCTTGCGGGGCTTTTTTTATTTGTTGCCCGCTTCGCCGCTACTCGACCTTCCCCACTCGCTGGACGGCCTCGGCGAGCTTCTTCGCGTCGGCCTCCCAGAAACGCCGCATCTCCGGCGCGTCGAGATACTGCACCGGCGTCTCCACCGTCTGCAGCGTTCCCACGAACCTCGGGTCCGCGGCGGCGACACGCGCCGCCTCGCGCAGACGCGCGACGATTGGCTCCGGTGTCCCGGCGGGCGCGAACAGCGCCGACCATTGGAAGAACACCGCGTCATAGCCTGATTCCGACAAAGTCTTCACGTCCGGCAGCGATGCGAGCCGATGATCGCCCCACGACGCGAGCACGCGCACCTTGCCCGCCTTCACGTGCTGCAGCACCGTCGACGGTCCGGTCGACAGCGCGTCCACCTGGCCGCCGAGCAGCGCCACCACCGCCGGCCCGCCGCCGGTGAACGGAACATGGAGAAGTTTCACGCCGGCGCTGTGCGCGAACATCTCCATCGGCATGTGCATCGTCCCGTAATTGCCTGACGACCCGTACGTGATCGCGCCGGGCCGCTTGCGCGCGTCGTCGATGAATTCCTGCAGCGACTGCCACTTGCTGTCCGCGCGCACGGCCAGCACCGTCGGATCGGCGGTGAGCCGCGCGATCGGCGTGAACTGGTCGAGCTGGTAGAGCGGGGCCCGGCCCAGCACCTTGTCGGCCTCGGGCAGGATCGAGATCGACGACAGCGCGAGCAGCAGCGTGTAGCCGTCCGGCTTCGCTTTTGCAACCACGCCCATCCCGATGCCTCCGCCCGCGCCGGGCTTGTTCTCGATAACCACGGGCTGCTTCAATTCCCGCGATAGCGCGTCGGCGAACGGGCGCCCGACGATGTCCGCGACGCCGCCGGGCGGAAACGGCACCACCAGCGTGATCGACTTCGCCGGATACGTTTCCTGCGCGAGCGCGGCCGATGCGCCAATGGCCGCGGCGAGGAGCGCTGCGACGAGGGTGAAGGGCGTGCGCGAGCGCGGCGTGCGGTTCATGTCCGGATTCCCCCTGCGGTCGTCGAAGGACGAGGCGAAGCATTATGCGCGTGCTGTGCGAAGCCACGCGCGCGAGCGGCGGGCGACAACGTCGGGTGCGGCAGATCGCGACGACCGACGATCGCGACCGTCACCTCTCGCGGCTCTTGCGGTCGATCCGCTGTTGCGCGTCCTGCGCGCGCGGCGACCAGCGGCTCTTGATGTACGCGAGCACGCTCCAGATGTCCGCGTCTGACAGCGTGCTTCCGAACGCCGGCATGTCGCTCTGGTAACCCGGTGGCCCGTATGGCGGCGCGACACCGTGCTTGGTGATGCCGAACAGCACGGCGTCGGGATGGTGCCAGGTGTGGCCCGAATCGTCGTGCGGCGGCGCGCGCATGCGGCCGCTCGCGAGCCGCGATTGCCAGGCGGGCTGGCCTTCGAGATTGCGCCCGTGGCATGCCGCGCACTGCGCGTCGTAGATCGTCTTGCCCTTGGCGACCTGGGCCGCATCGCCCGGATCAGCGTGGTCGCCGCTGTCGGCGCCGCACGCGGCGAGCATCGCGGCGACGATTGAAAGCGCCACGCCTCGCGCGACGGCCCGACGCACACGAAGACGCATCATCGCCTGGGAACGCGCGTCACGCGCGCCGCAGCCGCAGCGCATTGCCGACGACCGACACCGAGCTCAGTGACATCGCCACCGCGGCGAAGAGCGGCGACAGCAGGATGCCGAAAAGCGGATAAAGAATGCCGGCGGCGACCGGCACGCCGGCAGCGTTGTAAATCAGCGCGAACGTCAGGTTCTCGTACATGTTGCGCACGGTGGCCTGCGAAAGCTGCCGCGCGCGCGCAATGCCGCGCAAGTCGCCTTTGACGAGCGTCACGTGCGCACTGCTCATCGCGACGTCCGTGCCGGTGCCCATCGCGATGCCGACGTTGGCGCGCGCGAGCGCCGGCGCATCGTTGATGCCGTCTCCCGCCATTGCCACGAGGCGTCCTTGGCCCTGCAGGCGGGCAACGAGGTCGAGCTTGTCCCGGGGCCGCACTTCGCCGTGCACTTCGTCGATGCCGAGCTTGCGTGCAACCGCTTCGGCCGTCGTCCGGCCGTCACCGGTCGCCATCACGATGCGGATGCCGTCGCGATGCAGCGCCGCGATCGCGTCGGGCGTGGATTCCTTGATCGGGTCGTGTACGGCGAGCAGGCCCGCGAGGCGCCCGTCGACGGCGAGGTAGATGACGCTCGCGCCGTCCGCGCGCAGGCGCTCGGCCTCGGCGGCGATTGGCGCAGGATCGCCGCCCGCTTCGCGCAGCAGCGCGGTATTGCCGAGCGCGACGTTGCGCCCGTCGACGGCGCCGCGCACGCCGATGCCGGTGCTCGATTCGAACGATTCGGGCTTGGCCAACGCGAGATTCCTGGCGCGCGCGGCCTCGACGATGGCGTTGGCGAGCGGATGCTCGCTGCCCTGGTCGATGCTCGCCGCGATGCGTAACACGTCCTGCTCGTCGAACGGCGCGACAGCGATCGCCTGCGCGAACTGCGGCCGGCCGAGCGTCAGCGTGCCCGTCTTGTCGACGATCAGCGTGTCGATCTTGCGCAGCGTCTCCAGCGCTTCCGCATCGCGGAACAGGACGCCGCTGGTCGCGGCGCGGCCGGTCGCGACCATCACCGACATCGGCGTCGCGAGACCGAGCGCGCAGGGACACGCGATGATCAGCACGGCGACGGCGTTCAGCACCGCGTACGCACCGCGCGGCTCGGGCCCGATGGACCACCAGACGATCACGGTGAGAATCGCGATCGCGATGACGGCGAGCACGAACCAGCCGGCCACGCGATCGGCGAGCCGCTGCGTGGGCGCGCGGCTGCGCTGCGCCTGCGCGACCATCTGCACGATCTGCGACAGCACCGTCTGCGAGCCGATCTTCCCGGCGCGCATCACGAGACTCCCTGTCCCGTTGATCGTTGCGCCGATGAGGCGCGCATCCGGCGCCTTCTCCACGGGTATCGGCTCCCCGGTCAGCATCGATTCGTCGACGTTCGAGCGGCCTTCGAGCACCGTTCCGTCGACGGGGATCTTCTCTCCGGGACGCACGCGAAGCACGTCGCCCACATGGACGTTCACGAGCGGAACGTCCTCTTCGGTGCCGTCCGCGGCGATACGCCGGGCGGTTTTCGGCTGCAGGCCGAGCAGCGCGCGGATCGCGGCCGACGTCTGCGAGCGCGCGCGCAATTCGAGGATCTGCCCCAGCAGCGTCAAGGACACGATGACCGATGCTGCTTCGAAATAGACGCCGACGCGACCGGCGGCGCGAAACGCATCGGGGAAAATGCCCGGCACGAGGGTCGCCAGGACGCTGTAAACGTAGGCGGCTGCGACGCCGAGGCCGATCAGCGTCCACATGTTCGGGCTGCGATTGACGATCGACTGCCGCCAGCGCACGAAGAACGGCAATCCCGCCCACAGCACGACGGGCGTCGCGAGCACGAGCTCCAGCCACGACATCGTCTGCGGCGCAAGCGGCACGAAGCGATGTCCCGCCATCGCGAGCGCGAAGCCGGCGAGCGTCAGCGGCAGCGTCCACCAGAACCGGCGCCTGAAATCGACGAGCTCCGGATTCTCCTGCTCGTCGAGCGACGGCATTTCGGGCTCGAGCGCCATGCCGCAGATCGGGCAGTTGCCTGGTCCCGGCCGGCGAATCTGCGGATGCATCGGGCAGACGTAAACCGTCCCGGATGATGAAACGGCGGCGGTCGCTTGCGGTTGCGCGGGCGGCGCGCGTACCTCAGCTGCCGCAGGACGAGCAGCATGCTGGCCAGGGTGCGCGTGGTGATGCTCGTGATTGCCGGAGTGATCGCTCGTTCCGGCGTGCGCTGCCGGCGCGCGGCGTTCCTGCGTCATGACTGCGCTCCGTATGGCCACTTCCAGTTGCGGATCTCGGGCATGTCGTCGCCGTGCAGCTCGATGTAGCGCTTGTGCTCCGCGCGCTTGTCCTGCATGCGCCGGGTCAGGTCCGCGGCCTTGCCTGCGAGCTTCGACACGCGGGCCGCAGCGTCGATCACGAGATGGAAGCGATCGAGATCGTTCAGCACGACCATGTCGAACGGCGTCGTCGTCGTCCCTTCCTCCTTGTAGCCGCGCACGTGCAGATTGTCGTGGTTCGTGCGCCGGTAGGTCAGCCGATGGATCAGCCACGGGTAGCCGTGGTAGGCGAAGATCACCGGCTTGTCTTTCGTGAACAGCGCGTCGAAAGCGCGGTCCGGCAATCCGTGCGGGTGCTCGGTATCCGGCTGCAGCGTCATCAGGTCGACGACGTTGACGACGCGCACGCGAAGCTCGGGCGCAAGCCGGCGCAGCAGGTCGACAGCGGCGAGCGTCTCGATCGTCGGCACGTCGCCCGCGCACGCCATCACGAGGTCCGGCTCGCCGCCCTGCGTGTTCCCGGCCCAATCCCATGCGCCGATGCCGGCCGTGCAATGGGCGATGGCGTCGTCGATGCCGAGCCACTGCGGCTGGTCGTTCTTGCCCGCGACGACGACGTTCACCAGGTTGCGCGAGCGCAGGCAGGCATCGGTGACGCAGAGCAGCGTGTTCGCGTCCGGCGGCAGGAACACGCGGATGATGTTTGCCTTCTTGTTGACGACGTGATCGATGAATCCGGGATCCTGGTGCGAGAAGCCGTTGTGATCCTGGCGCCAGACGTGCGACGTCAGCAGATAATTGAGCGACGCGATCGGCTGCCGCCACGGGATTTCGCCGCAGACCTTGAGCCACTTGGCGTGCTGGTTGAACATCGAGTCGACGATGTGGATGAACGCCTCGTAGCACGAGAAGAAGCCGTGCCGCCCGGTGAGCAGGTAGCCTTCGAGCCAACCCTGGCACAAGTGCTCGCTCAGGACTTCCATCACGCGGCCGTCGGGCGCCAGGTGATCGTCGCCGTCGACGCGCTCCGCCTCCCACGTGCGGTTCGTGACCTCGAACAGCGCGTTCAGCCGGTTCGAGGCCGTCTCGTCCGGCCCGACGACGCGAAAGTTGCGTGCGTCGAGATTGCGCCGCATCACGTCGCGCAGCAGCGTGCCCATCACGCGCGTTGCCTCCGCGTCCACGGCGCCCGGCTGCGGCACCGCCACCGCGCAATTGCGAATGTCCGGCAGGCTCAGCGGCTGCAGCAGCAAGCCTCCGTTCGCGTGCGGGCTCGCACTCATTCGCCGATTACCCTCCGGCGCGAGCGCCGCCAGCTCGGGCATCAGCCGGCCCCTGGCGTCGAACAGCTCCTCTGGCCGGTAGCTTCGCATCCATTGCTCGAGCAGATGCAGATGCCCAGGGTTCGACAGGTTGCCGAACGGGACCTGATGCGAGCGCCACGTGCCTTCGATCGCGAGGCCGTCGACCTCCTTCGGCCCCGTCCATCCCTTCGGCGTTCGCAAAACGATCATCGGCCATGTCGGCCGCCGTGAACGCGCTCCGTTGCGCGCGCTCGACTGGATGCGCCGGATCTCGTCGACGACGCTGTCGAGTGTCGCCGCCATCAGCCGGTGCATCGCGGCGGGGTCGTCTCCTTCGACGAAGTGCGGCTCCCAGCCGTAGCCGCGCATCAGTGCTGCGAGCTCGTCGTGCGGAATGCGCGCGAGCACCGTCGGATTCGCGATCTTGTAGCCGTTCAGATGCAGGATCGGCAGCACGGCGCCGTCGCCCACGGGATCGAGGAACTTGTTCGAGTGCCAGCTCGCCGCGAGTGCGCCCGTTTCCGCTTCGCCGTCGCCGACGACGCAAGCGACGATCAGTTCGGGATTGTCGAACGCCGCGCCGAACGCGTGCGCGAGACAGTAGCCGAGCTCGCCGCCTTCGTTGATCGAGCCGGGAACCTCCGCGGCCGCATGGCTCGGAATGCCGCCGGGGAACGAGAACTGCCGGAACAGCTTCGCAAGGCCCGCTTCGTCCTGCGAGACCTCCGGATAGAGCTCGCTGTAGGTGCCCTCGAGGTACGTGTTGGCGACGATGCCGGGACCGCCGTGACCGGGGCCCGTGACGTAGATCATCGGCACGCCATGCTCGCGGATGATCCGGTTCAGATGGACGTAAACAAAATTGAGCCCGGGCGTCGTGCCCCAGTGCCCGAGCAGCCGGGGCTTCACGTGCGCGAGCTCGAGCGGCCGCCGCAGCAGCGGATTGGCGTACAGGTAGATCTGGCCGACCGTCAGGTAGTTGGCGGCACGCCAGTACGCGTGCATGCGTTCGAACAGATCGGGTGTCGTCTGCTTGCTCATCGCTCGCTCCTCGTGCGTTGCCATGCGCCTCACTTTACGCGCCCCGGCGATCGGGAGTCGTCGCGCGCGACCTATAATGCGAGCAGGCTATTGGAGGCAGCAAATGAAGCGGATTGCGATGGCGATCGCCGCGGCGTTTCTCACCGGTGGCATTGCGCACGCGCACGGCGATGCGGCCGCGCACGGCGATGCGACCTCGCACGGCGATACGGCCGCGCATGGCGGGCACGGTACCGCGCCGGCGAAGAAGACGCAGAAGCCATGGGGCGTCGCTGGGGACCCGAAAGCGGTGAAGCGCACCGTCGAAATCGCGACGCGTGACGAGATGCGTTTTTCGCCAAGTGCGATCCAGGTCGCCCAGGGTGAGACCGTGCGGCTCGTCGTGCGCAACGACGGCAAGCTGATGCACGAGCTCGTGATCGGCACGAAAAAGGAGCTCGACGCGCACGCGGCGACGATGGCGAAGTCGCAGGCGATGGCGCACGAAGAGCCGTACATTGCGCACGTCGCGCCGGGCGAATCAGGGGAAATCGTGTGGACGTTCAATCGCCCCGGCCGGTTCGATTTCGCATGTCTCGTCGCCGGCCACTACGAGGCCGGAATGCGCGGCCGGATCGACGTCGCGCCGGGCGCGAAATGAGCCGGCCGCTGCTGCACGCGATCGTGCTCACGTCGGCAACCGGATCGAATATCCGGCGAAGGCCGACGGCAGCCGGCGCGAGGCGGGCACGCTGGTCGCGGCCCGCGCGCAGGACTATTGCTGGATGTGGACCAACCGCGGAACGTCGCAGGCGGCGCCGAAGGTCGATCTCGCGCCAAGCCGGTAGATCGTGCCTGCCGCTCTGCGGCGTGAAGCGCCGTCTCGCGGTGCGGCGTCAGAACATGTGCTGGCCGCCGTTGATCGCGATGTTGGCACCGGTGAGGAACGCCGCCTCGTCGCTCGCGAGGTACGCGACCAGCCCCGCGACTTCCTCCGGCTTGCCGAGACGTCCCATCGGGATCTGCGGAATGATCTTGCTGTCGAGCACGTCCTTCGGAATCGCCATCACCATCTTCGTGCCGATGTAGCCGGGCGAGATCGTGTTCACGGTGACGCCCTTGCGCGCCACTTCGAGCGCCAGCGCCTTCGTGAACCCGTGCATGCCGGCCTTGGCCGCCGAATAGTTCGTCTGCCCGAACGCGCCCTTCTGGCCGTTCACCGACGAGATGTTGATGATGCGGCCCCAGCCGCGGTCGACCATGCCGTCGCACACCTGCTTCGTCATGTTGAAGCACGAGTCGAGATTCGTCTGGACGACGGCATCCCAGTTCGCCTTGTCCATCTTGCGGAACGTCATGTCGCGCGTGATGCCCGCGTTGTTCACGAGCACGTCGATCGGGCCCAGGTCGCTCGCGACCTGCTTCACGCAGGCGGCGGCAGAATCGAAGCTCGCGACGTCGCACGGGTACGCGCGAAACGAGTATCCCTGCCGCTTCATCGACTCGAGCCATTCGGGCGCCTTCGTGTTGCCGGGTGAATGCGTCGTGACGACCGTGTACCCGAGCGCCGCGAGCTTGATGCAGATGGCTTCCCCGAGACCGCCCATGCCGCCGGTCACGAGTGCATTGCGCGCTGTTGCCATGTTCGTTCTCCTTCTCGAGTCGTGCGTGGTGGATTGGAAGCGAGCGGTCGCAGTGGGCGGAGAATCCGTCAGCGCTCGACTGCGAGCGCGACGCCCATCCCGCCGCCGATGCAAAGCGATGCGAGCCCCTTGTGCGCGTCGCGGCGCGCCATTTCGT
>Ga0207706_10001690_pt1 | contig 21758 bp, 20 predicted proteins | sample KBSC53metaG_FD_184318 | JGI IMG/M metagenome (GOLD analysis project Ga0207706, IMG submission 184318) | Corn rhizosphere microbial communities from Kellogg Biological Station, Michigan, USA - KBS C5-3 metaG (SPAdes) (version 2) | ecosystem: Host-associated > Plants > Roots > Rhizosphere > Soil ... | reverse complement strand
CCAGCGCGGCGGGTACGCGGGCGCGGCCCACCACGCGCACCATCTCCAGCAGGTGCGCCGCGTAGGTCGACGCGCGCATCCCGCCGCGCAGCACCCAGTCGTCACAGCACTTCTCGGCCTCGGCGCGCACCTCGCGCAGGGCGATCCAGGCCAGCGGGTTGAACCAGTGCAGCGCCACGGCCACCTGCGCCAGCGCGAGCGTGAGCACGTCCTTGCGGGCCACGTGCGCCAGCTCGTGCGTGAGCACCGCCTCGCGCCGCTCCCGCGGCCAGTCGTCCGCGTTCTCGGGGAGGAGGACGATGGGGCGCAGCACGCCCCAGGTCATCGGCATCTCGGTCCACCGGCTGCGGATCAGGCGGATGGCGGGGAGCGAGTAGGCGCGGGTGAGGCGGTCGGCCAGCACCACCCATCCCTCGTCGGCCTCGCGCTCGCCCACGCGCGCCAGCCACATCACCGTCCCCATCCCGATCAGCAGCCGCAGCAGCAGGACGGCGGCGCCCGCGGCCCAGACCCCCAGCAGCACGCGCACCCAGTCGATCGGACCGGAGGCCGGCGCGGGCGTCCGGGCCCACGACGACGCGGGCGCCGCCGCGGCGGGCGTGGGCGCCGGGGTGGGCTGGCGCTCGCTCGCCGCGGCCGGCGCCTGCGTCTGCGACGGTGCGGGGACGGAGGGCTGCGCGGCGGGCGTGTTCGAGAGGGACGGAGCCGGCGTCGCGCTCCACTGGTCCGCGGCCGGCGCGGCGCCGAACGCCGGAAGGATCGCGACCCGGCGCGGCAGCATGGGGCTGAACGCGAGCGCGACCACGCCGGCGATGGCGACCGCCCACACCAGGTGGCGGGCGCTGGCACTCGCGCGGCGCAGCACGCGGGAGAGGAGGCCGGCGGTGGCGAGCACCAGCGTGGCCTTCAGGAACAGCTCGGGAAGCACGCGGGGGGCGGCCTCGAGCAGGTGTGCGATGGTGGCGGGCATCGGCTATCTCCCCTCGTCGCGGGCGGCTTCGACCTGCGTGGCAAGGCGCTGCAGGTCGGAGGATGTGAGGCGGGACTTGGTCATGCCCAGCAGCGCGGCGGCGGCCGCCTCGGCGCTGCCGCCGAAGAAGGTGCGCACCAGGTGGGTGAGCGCGGCGCTGCGGGCGCTTTCCTGCGGTACGGCGGGTTTGTAGAGATAGCGCGGGCCGTCCTGGTGGTGGAGGACGTGGCCCTTCTCCTCCAGCACGCGCATGGTGGCGCGCACGGCGCTGTAGCTGGGCGGATCGGCGATACGTTCCAGCACTTCGCCGACCGTGGCCTGCCCCATCGCGTAGAGCACGTCCATGATCTGGCGCTCGCGGCGGCTGAGGCCGGTGGTGAGCTCGGGACCCATGCGGGGTCTCCCCGGGTGGTGGGGCGGTGAGGTTGGGACTGCCGCGGCGCCGGAGGACCCGTGTTGCTGGAAATCTAGCACCGTGCTGGAATTCTAGCATAGGACGTTGGGGCGGTCAAGGACTTTATTTGCGAGGGAAGATCGAAGTGCCGAGTGCTGGGCGCCAAGTGATGCGTGCGGATGCAATTAGCTCGTGCGGCCGGAGGAGGAGACCGGCGCCAGGAACCGTCAACGCAACCGACGGCGGAGCCCGCCGGAGTGACGATCCCGGCGGGCTGCTTCGTACCGCGATCCACGCCGCGCGTGGCAGACGCTACGGCCTGCGGGGGCCGTCTGTCGTCCGGGTCGTCCCTGCCCCGGGCCGCCTCGTCCCCCTGGCGTTGTGAAGCCTCGCGTCGCACGTGTAGATTCGTGCGCCGCATCCGCTTGCATCGCCCGCTCCGCGCACCGGATCCGCGGCCGAGACCAGAATCGGTAGTCCGCGAAGGCGGACTTCGTGTGGTTGTTGCAGCGAATTCATGCGCCCCTCCCCCCGCCGCCGATGGACTCCGCGATCCCCACGTCCGCATCCACCGACGCACCCGCGGCCGCGCAGCGCGAGCCGGCGGAGGGCGGCGCGCGCGTGGTGGCGGCGGTGGCGGTGGTGTGGACGCTGGTGGGGCTGCTGGCGGCGTGCCAGATCGGACTGGGGCGGCTGTACGAGGGGGAGCCGGCGAACTGGCCGCGGCTGATCCTGGGCACGCTGGCCGACTGGTACACGTGCGCCGTCTTCACGCCGCCGATCGTGTGGATGGTGCGCCGCTGGCCCCCCGAAAAGCTGGGGTGGTGGCGCAGCGCCGCCGCCTACTCCGTCCCCCTGGCGGCGATGGTGGTGGCGAAGTACGCCGCCTATCTCCCGCTGCGGCGGATGATCTGGGGTGGAGAGGCCCGCACGCTGCGCGAGCAGCTGGTGAACGGCTTCTTCTTCGAGTACCTGGCCCTCGCCTCCGTCCTGGGGATGGCGCTGGCGCTGCACTACTACCGCTCCGTGCGCGCGCGCGAACGCCAGGCCGCCGAGCTGGAGACGCTGCTGGCGCGGGCGCAGCTGCACGCGCTCACCGGCCAGCTTCGCCCGCACTTCCTGTTCAACGCGCTGCACGGCGTGAGCACGCTGATGCACCGCGACGTGGACGCGGCCGACGAGATGCTCTCCGAGCTTTCGGCGCTGCTGCGCTCCACGCTGGAGCGCGACGGGGTGCACGAGGTGCCGCTGGACGAGGAATTGGCCACCGTCCGCCACTACGTGCAGATCATGCGCGTGCGCTTCGGCGACCGGCTGACGGTGACGGAGGAGATCGAGCCGCGCGCCCGCGACGCGCTGGTGCCGCCGCTGATGCTGCAGCCGCTCGTGGAGAACGCGGTGGAGCACGGCATCGCGCGCGACCGCCGCGCCGGGCGCATCTGGATCCGCGCCTCGGCGGACGGCGGCCGTTGCACCATCACCGTGGCCGACGACGGGCCGGGGCTGGTGGGCGGCAGCGACGCGGCGGTGCGCGAGGGCGTCGGCCTCTCCAACACGCGCCGCCGGCTGCAGCAGCTCTACGGCGGCGCCGCCACCCTCACCCTGCGCACCACTGGCGAGCGTGGCACCGACGTCACGATTCGTCTCCCCTTCCGCACCGCGGCGGAGCGCGGATGAGCTGGCGCGCCGTGGTGGTGGACGACGAGGCGCTGGCCCGCGAGCGGCTGCGCACGCTGCTGGCCGCCTGGCCCGCCGTGGCGCTGGTGGCCGAGTGCGGCGACGGGGTGGAGGCGGTGGACGCGGTCACCGGCCTCTCCCCCGACCTGCTCTTTCTGGACGTGCAGATGCCGGAGCTGGACGGCTTCGGCGTGGTACGCGCGCTGGACGGGCACGAGCCGCTCCCCGAGATCGTCTTCGTGACCGCCTACGACCGCTACGCGCTGCAGGCCTTCGAGGTGCACGCGCTGGACTACCTGCTCAAGCCCTTCACCCGCCGCCGCTTCGGCGAGGCGATGGAGCACGTGCTGGCGCGGCTGGCCCAGCGCGGCACGGACGCCGCCGCGCCGGGCGTGGCCGGGCTGATGCGGTCGCTGGAGAGGGAACGGCCGGACCGGGTGGCGGTGCGCACGGCGCGCGGGGTGGAGTTCGTGAAGATCGCCGAGGTGGCGTGGGTGGAAGCCGAGGGGAACTACGTGAAGCTGCACACCCACGCCGGCGCCTATCTGCTGCGCCGCACGCTGAAGGCGTTCGCCGGACAGCTGGACCCGCGCCGCTTCGTGCAGGTGCACCGCTCGGCGCTGGTGAACGTGGACCGCATCGCCCGCCTGGAGCCGTGGTTCCACGGCGAGTTCGTGGTGATCATGGACGACGGCACGCGTCTGATGTCCAGCCGAACCTACAGCGCCACCCTCCGCCGCCTGGCCGGCTGATCCTCCCCGCGCCGGGCCGCGTCGTCCCCCCGCCCGGCCGTCTCGTCCCCCCGCCGTGGGAAGCTCCCGAACCGTGGTTTAGCATCATGCCGAACCACCGTTCGTGCTGGTACGCACTCGCGCACTGGCGCCCTCGCGCACCCGTTCGCCCCGGAGCTTCCATCTCGATCCTTCGCGGCCTCGCCGCCGCCGCCGCCGCCGCGCTCCTCTCCGCGGCCGCCCGCCCCGCCCCGCTGCGCGCGCAGACCGCCGCCGACTCGGCCGCCGTCCGCGCCGCCGCGCTGGACTACATCGACGGCTGGTACGCGGCCGACGGCGCCCGCATGCAGCGCGCGCTGCACCCCGAGCTGGCCAAGCGCAACGTGAGCACCGACCCGCGGTCGGGCCGCAGCCGCCTGATCCAGATGAGCGCGCTCACGCTGATCAACGGCACGCGCGGCGGCGGCGGGAGCGACATCCCCGCGGCCCAGCGGACCAGCGACGTGCGGATCCTGGACATCTACAACGGCGCCGCCAGCGTGCGCGTGCGCGCCGCCACCTGGATCGACTACATGCACCTGGCCCGCTGGAACGGCGAGTGGAAGATCGTCAACGTGCTGTGGGAGAACGACCCGCAGCCGGCGCCGTCCGCGCAGACGCCGCCGCCCGCACAGGCGCCGGCGAGGCCGTGAGACGGACGCGTCCCGGCGGGATCTCGGCAGACATTCCGCGGATCGTTTGCGAGTGAACTCGCGGCTACAACCATCGTCCTTTCACCATCGCCGAACGTGCGGATCACATTCATCCTCGCACCGTTGTTCTGCGTCGTTTCGATCGGGGCCGGTTCGCCCGCCGACGAGCGTACCGTCGTGGTGGATGGCACCGGGTGGGAGATGACGTCGCTCGACGTGGACGTGGCGGTGCGGGCGGACCGTCTCGGCTTCGAGGAGGAGGGGACGATGGTGCTGCGCGCGCGCACCGGGCCGAACGCGGGGCCGATGCTGACGCTGGCGCACGGCGCGGTCGGCTTCGTGGACGCCGCGGCGGATGGCGCGCGGGTGAGGGCCGGTTCGCGCGCTCCACCCATCCTCATCCAGCCCACCGGCGAACCGGCGAACCGGCGAACCGGCGAACCGGCGAACCGGCGCCGATAGTTGGCGATGCAGCTTGGTTGCACAATTGTGTTCAGGGAGAGCCGGCCTTCTCACGAAGCTGCCAGGCGAAACCGCAATTCTTTAGGGTCCAACCCTCGTAGCGGAAATGGTAGTAGCCGGGGCTAACGGTAGGCGGCACGCCGCGGAGTGGAAGAAACCCGGCAAATACAGCGTCGTACGTCTCTGGAAACTTCAATGTGACTTCAACTCCCTTGACGGGACGACGCAACTCCCAATACTGCAGATTGTGCTCGTCGATTCGATACTTCGCCAACATCACGATTCGCATCCCGTCGAGCGCATGTTCATCCTTGAGTTTGTGTGCGAGCTCCCTATCGCCCGGGTTAGCTTTGGCCAGTGGAATGGGCTCCGCTTCCTCCGGGACGTGGCCCGCTGGATAAGTTGCGGTGAACTGTATTTCCTTTACTTCCAGAAAGGAGTCTTCTCCACCTTTCCAGCTGATGCCTCGCGCGATTTCGCCATCTACCTCGCGGCAGGTATAGCTGAGCTTGTCCGTGACCAGGAGCGTCCCCGTTTCATCGCATTCATAGACGACTTCGGCATGTGCATTTTCGAGGTACGGGAGCGGCAACAATCCTTGAATGTGTTCTCGGACGAATTGGTGCAGACTGCCTTCTTCGCCGAGTGAGGAGCTTTTCAGCAGCGCTTTGAGCACATTCGTTTCGAGGACCCTGAGCACTTCGTTATCGAGTTTATCGACATAGGCCTGCTGGATGACGATCTCCTTGATCCTCTCCCCAAAGTAGTCCTTCCACTCGCGGAGTTCGATCATGGTGTTGAAGAGGCCGAAGATGAATATTGCGATTCCAATATCTCTCAGCACATCCATGACCGTATGTTTCCCCACAAACTCGAATAGAATGAGCAGACGCGATCCCGTGATAAAGAGTATTCCGACGAGGATCGCGATCGTGCCATATGCTCTGGGTTTGCTCATTATGGGCTCCGGGTGCAGGGCGAGAAGGAGCGCGCTGGGATTTCCCCCGAGGAAAGGAGGAATGCATTGCAAAAGCCGACTGCGGGACTGACGCGGGCGACCCATCGTTACGATCCAGCGGGCTACGGAAACCATTGTGCCGAATTCTACGATCAGATCTATCGTCACCCCCCGAAGCAGATGATCACGGCGCTCGCAAGCCTGGCGAGCGGGGGACCTGTATTGGAACTCGGCATCGCTACGGGCCGGGTCGCGATCCGGCTTGCAGATATGGGACTGTCTGTGACGGGGATCGAGATCTCCTCCAGGATGCTCCGCCTGCTGTTCGGAAAGATGCTTCCAGCTTCGATAACTGTTGTGTCGGGCGACTTCACAACGGTGGATTTGCCCGGATTGTTTCCGCTGGTCATCTGCATTCACAGCACAATATTGCTCCTGCCGCAGAAGTCCCAACGTACGTGTTTCGTGAACGTCGCGAAACACCTCAGCCCTGCGGGTACCTTCTTGATCGAAGCAGCCTCAGGGCCGCCTGATCTAGTGAATCCTCCAAAGCGGTCGCGTGGAACCACCCGCTGCTGTCTCGTGGACACAATATTCGGTGCGCGGAACTACCGCGTCACCCAGTACTACACCCCGGTGGAAGAACTGGACAAGATGGCGAGCGACGCAGGCCTAGTGCTTGTCGAACGCTGGGCCGACTGGCGCAGAACACCACTGGTCGGGCGAAGCTCGATCCACATATCGCTCTACGTGCGCTCGGACGCGTCAAGCGAGTCCCGCCGCATGGCAACTCAGCTGCAGCAGAGAGGGTCACCCGCGGACGCAGAGAACACGCTCACCTCGCGGCCGCTCCAGCCGTAACGTTGTGTCGGGCACTTGGAGTCGGAAGCAGATCTAGGAGGTTCTTGGCGCACCAGTCAGCATCGCGCCGGCTTCGGCGCCGCCGCGTCGTCCGCCAGGGTGACGGCGGAGACGCGCTTCCCCGCCGGACAGCTGTCGCGGACCATCACCGCCGCGGGTATCGCCGGCGAATCGTCCCTGCGACGCACCGGGTTGATCCACAGCAGCTTCGCGCCACCTTCGCGTGAGGCGAACGTCGCCACCCCGCCGCGATATCTCCGCGCCGCCCGATGGCCGGCGCACGACTCGGCCACCGCGCTCTGGACCACCGCGCCGGACCTGGCCCGCTTCCTGGCGGCGGCGATGGACGCGTCCGCCGGACGGGCCGGATCGCCGCTCGATCCATCGGCCGCGCGAGCACTGGTGACCCCCACGGTCGACGCGGGACGGGGGATGTTCGGCCCGGCGCGCCAGGCGGCCGGCTTCCTGGTGGCCGACGTGAACGGCGCGCCGGTGACCTACAACCTGTCGTACAGCCCCGGCAGCGCCGTGCTGATGATCGGCTTCCCGTCCACCGGCGCCGGGTGCGTGGTGCTGGTGAACGACGCGCGCACCGGGCCCGGCTTCGCGATGCAGGTGGCGCAGCGGCTCGCGGTGGTGCACGGCTGGCCCGCCCTTCCGCGCTGACGGAAGCGGGACGGATCGCTGTCGTAGCCGGTTACGGAGCCTCGGGCGTCTCGTTCTGGTCCGGTGTGCCTGCCGGACGAGATCGGAGGTCGACGAGGCCCGACCTGCGAAGCTGGCCGAGCGACCGGACCAGTTCACGCGGTTCCGGCGCGCTCCCCGTGGACGCACCGATCCTCTCGCGCAACCCCCATCCGTCCGTCACGCCGTCGATCGCGGAAATCAGCGGGTGGATCGTAGCTGGCAAACCCTCCCAGCGAACCCCCCACGGCGACGGGACTCGCGCGCTGACGACCGTGTCCGGCGGACTGTTTTCCGCGACTCCCCCGGGGCGGAGCAGGAGGTCCAGGACGTACTGTTCCGCGAGCAGAACCGGCACCAGGTCCAGGAGTGAGCGGGTCGAGGCATCGCGTTCCACCAGGCGATCTTCCAGGACGACGAAATCCAGGCCGTTTTCCAGCATGCACCACAGCGCGTCCTCGGGCGTCTCCACGATCGGCTCGCCGCGGCCGTTGAACGAGGTGTTGAGCAGGATCGGCACTCCCGTGGCGCGCGAGAACCGATCCAGGAGCGGGTAGAAGGGATGGTCCTGGTCTCGAGGCACCGTCTCCACCCGTCCGGTGCCGTCCACGTGGACCACGGCCGGCACCCGCTCCCCGGCCCCCGGCTTGAACGGCCACACCCGCAGCATGAAGGGACTGGACGTGCGGGTGCCCTCCACCTCGAACCATTCACCTGCCTGGTCTTCCAGGATGGCGGGGGCGAACGGCTGAAAGGCCTCGCGGGCCTTCACCCGCCCGTTCAGAAGGTCCTTCGCCTCCGGATTCCGCGCATCGGCGACGATGCTCCGCCCGCCGAGCGCACGCGGCCCGAGCTCCGACGCGCCCTGGAACCATCCCGCGAATTCGCCGCCGCAAAGCCGGGAGACGGTCGCGCCGAGCACCTCGTCCGCTCCGCGGGCCGTGAGCTTCACGCCCGGCGTTGCCTCGATCGCGCGGTCGATCTCGTCGCGGGAGTAGATGCGACCCACCGCGTCCTTCCGCAGGGCACGGTGCGTGTTGCGGTTGGTCAGCTGCCACAGCCCGTAGTACGCCGCGCCCACCGCCACGCCGCTGTCCTCGGCGGCCGGAGGGATGTACACGTCGCGATAGGGGGAGCCACGGAAGAGCTTCTCGTTCACGATGCAGTTCAGCGCCACCCCGCCGGAGTAGCACAGGTTGCGGCTCTCCGAGAGTCCCGACAGCCTGCCGAAGAGGATGTCCATGGCGACCTCGAGGGCATCCTGGACCGAGCGGGCCAGGTTCCGGTACTCGAGCTCGCACTCCGGCCAGCGTCGGTCGTGAGTGAAGCGCTCGGGAACCCCGTCGTGGAAGAGGAACCGTCCGTCCGCGAAGGTGAAGAACTCCCCGGGCGCGAACGTGGGCGTGCCGTACGGCGCCAGCCCCATCACTTTCCCGGCCTCCATCGAATTGCCGAAGATCTGGCTCGCCACGGCGGAATACATCCCCCCCAGGCTGCGAAACCGGGGCATTCCCTCGGACCGGCTCTCCAGCCACCACGGATCGAGGACCATGTGCTTCTCGAGCGCCGCCACGGTCGTGCCCGACGCCTGGTAGAGCGAGATCATCTCCGATCCACCCTTGCCGTCGGATGCCGCGGTCTGCTGTTCAGCGTCGATCACGGACTGCTCGTCGGGCGAGAGATCGTCGAACGGCGAGCCCAGCCCGTCCACCACCAGGATCGCCGCGTCTTCGAAGCCGGAGGTCGCGAACGCGTGGACCGCGTGGCCGAGGTGGTGCGGGATGGTCAGCCACGGAACCTTTCCGCTCACCAGCGCCAGCTGGCGGTTGAACGCCAGGTCGTACCACGGTTGAGTCACGCTGTCCTGGGCGCTGAGGACCACGAGGTCCAGGTCGCCCGGACCGATGCCGGCCGCCTGCAGGCAGTAGGCGACGGCAAGGCTGTCCTCGGCTCCGAAGACGCGGTCCCGCTTGGTGCGCGAGAGGCGCTCCTCCTGGATGGCCGCCACGATGCGGTCGCCATGGAGGATGCAGGCACTGCCGTTGTGCGACGCGCTGATTCCCAGCACCCACGGCTCTTCGCTCCGTGAATCGGCCAGATTCGTCACGCGGTCTCCTTGTCGGCTCGTCGGTGCGGTCACCTTCTCGGCGTGAAAAGAATCCTTTTTCTATCCCCTTCCCGGACGCCCGGCAAGGGGAGCCGGCGATCGGGCGCAGAGTCCGTAAGGGGAGGCCGCGAAGCCATCCGCTTCGCGGCCTCCGCGTTCTCCGGGCCCCGCCGGAAAAACGGGAATCGAATCCGTCCAACGGGTGGACGCCCGGCGCCAGGGACCCCCGTCCACCCCGCGGCGAACGTCTCGCGCGCCCCGCCCGCCACCGCAGCACGGACCCAGGAGGAGGAGTGGATGGACATGCTCGAAGCACTGGCGATCGGCCAAGAGACCACCGAAACCGACCTCACCCCCGAGGAAGAACGGGCGCTGGTGAGCCAGGTGGAGCAGCAGGTGCGCGACGCCCTGTCCCGCCGCCTGGTGTTCCTGCTCACCGGCCGCACCGGGATGGGGAAGTCGAGCACCATCAACAACCTACTGGGGCAGGACATCGCGAAGGTGGGCCACTACGAGCCCACCACGGTGGAGGTGAAGGAGTACGACGCGCGCATCGCGGGGATCGCCTGCACCGTCATCGATACCCCGGGCCTCTGCGACGACCTGCCCGAGGCCGGGAAGGACGACGAGTACCTGGCCCTGATCCAGGAGAGGGTCAAGGAGGTCAACTGCGTCTGGTTCGTCTCGCGGCTCGACGAGACACGCGTGACGAGCGACGAGATCCGTGGCATCCAGATGCTGTCCACCGCGCTGGGCCCGGAGGTGTGGGATCACGCGCTGATCGTGTTCACCTTTGCCGGCAACGTGTCGCCCCAGCGCTTCCGCGAGGCGGTGGACACCCGCACCCGGCTGATCCGCGGCGTGATCGCGCGCTATGCGCCGAAGGAGGTGGCCGAGGCGATCCCCGCCGTGCCGGTGGACAACACCCGCGAGTACACGCCCGACGAGCGGCAGTGGCTGGGGCACCTGTACCTCCAGGTTCTCAAGCGCGTGTCGCGCAAGAGCGCGCAACCCTTCTCGCTGGCGGTGATGGGACGCGTGGTCGTGGACGACGAGAAGCACAGGCCGCCGCCCGCGACCTACACCGGTTCGGGCGCCGGCACCACAATCCGGGTGACCCGCAGCGAGTTCCGCGAGGCGCTGGCGGCCACCTGGGAGGGCGTCAGCCGCCTGGCGTCGGTCAGCGTGGAGAAGGCGAAGGCCGTGATCAAGTCGGGGTGGTCGCGAGTCAAGGGATGGTTCAGCTGAGATGTTCACCCGCAAACGGGATCAAGAGCCATGACCATCCATGACGTCGCCCCAGGGCAAGACGTGCCGGCGGCCGGGACGGGCGCCGGAATCGACCGCGATCGCGCGAAGCTGATGGAGATCGTCGGCCAGCTCCGGTCCGCGCGGCGGCGCACCTTCCGTTTCCTGCTCGCGGGGCGCACCGGCGTGGGCAAGTCGAGCCTGGTCAACTCGCTGATGGGCCAGCCCGTCGCTCCGGTGAGCGACTACGAGCCCACGACCGCGCAGGTGGAGATCTACGAATCGCAGGTGGACGGCATCTCGTACGCCGTGGCCGACACCCCCGGCCTGTGCGACGACCTTCCCGAGGCGGGAAACGACCAGCGCTACCTGGAGCTGATCCGCGAGCGCGTGCCCGAGGTGGACTGCATGTGGTTCGTCACCCGGCTCGACGACTCGCGCGTGTCGAGCGACGAGAAGCGCGGGATCGCCCTGATCACGCAGGCGTTCGGCCCGAAGGTGTGGACGCGCGCGGTGCTGGTGTTCACCTTCGCCGGCAACGTGCACCCCGAGCGATACGCCGAGGCGTTGCAACGCCGCGCCGAGCTGATCCGCGGCGAGGTGGCGCAGCACGCGGGCGAGAAGAGCGCCGCCACGATCCCCGCCGTGGCGGCCGACAACCAGGCGGATACCACCCCCGACGGCCACCCCTGGCTGGGCGAGCTGTACACCACCGTCTTCGAGCGCATCTCGCGCTCGGGCGCGCTCCCCTTCCTCCTCGCCACCGCCTCGCGGATCGAGACCGGCGATACCGGCCCGGCGCCCTCCGTCGGCGCCGGGGACGCGCCGGGCCCGGGCACCCGCGGCGGCGCCCCGCGCATCACGCTGGACGAGAATCAGCGGATGCGCATCAGCAGACGGATCGACGCCGAGATCATCCCCGCGATGGCCGCGCTGGGAATCACCGCCGGCGCGCTGTTCGGGCCGCTGGGAGCGGCCGTGGGCGGGGTGCTGGGTACCGCCGCTGGCCTCCTGGCGTGGTTGAAGAAGTAACCGGCGCCGCCCGGATGATCACGGGAGAGGCGCGGATCCTCCTGCTGGGGCGCACCGGCGTGGGGAAGTCGAGCCTGATCAATGCCCTGCTGCGGCGGAGGGCGGCGGCCGTGGGTGAATGGATGCCCACCACCGCCCGCGTGGATTGTTATCACGCCGTGTTCGACGGGACCCGCTACGCCATGTACGACACGCCCGGGCTGTGCGACGACCTTCCTGAAGCCGGGAACGACGAGCGCTACCTGGAGATGATCCGAACGGCCGTGCACCGGGTCGATCACGCCTGGTTCGTCACCCGGCTCGACTTCACGCGCCTGTCGGCCGACGAGCGGCGCGGGATCAGGCTGGTCACGCAGGCGTTCGGCCCGGCGCTCTGGAAGCGCGCCGTGATCGTGTTCACCTTTCGTGACGCGCTGCCCCGGGCGCGGGTCGACGAAGCCATGGCCGCGCGCGCCGGCCTGATCCGCGGCGAGGTCGCGGTGCACGCCGGTCCCTTGGCCGCGCGGGGGCTTCGCGCGGTTTGCGTGAACAGCAACCACGCCGCGGGGCTGCGGATCGTGCAGCTTCCCGGGTGACCCGCCCGCGCCGGCCGTCCTCCGCCGGCGCCCCTCTCCCTCATGCGACGGGGACACCGCCGGCGGCCGCCCTTCCCGCCCGGCGCGGGATCGGACAGCGGTACGCGCGGGTCTCCCGCTTCGTCCCGCCGCGAAACAAAGGTCTTGCCGCGCGCACGCCCGGGGTTCATCCTGTCTGTCGTTCGACGACAGGTACCGCCCGTACGCACGCGCGGCCGCGCGGGGCACGAGCCCCGCCCCGGCCGGTGACCGTTCCCGTATCCATACGAACCGGGAGTCCGGAAGCGATGGCGTCCACCCTCCCCGTGGTGCAGTCCCCCGCGCCCGCCCGCTTCGGGCAGACCCTGCGGCGCGACAACTGGTGGGCCAGTCCCCTCTTCGCCGCGGCCACGCTGCTGGGCGCCGGCGGCTACGCCACCTGGGCGGTGCTGTTCGGCGTGCACAACTACGCCCCGCCCTACCTGTCGCCCTTCTACTCGCCGTGCCTGGGCGCGAGCTGCCCCGACGAGTTCCGCCTGGCCAGCCTGCCCACCTTCGGCCTGTCGCCGGCGATCCTGATCATGCTGGTGGTGTTCGGCTTCCGCACCACCTGCTACTACTACCGCAAGACCTACTACCGCTCGCTCTTCTTCGACCCGCCCGCCTGCGCCGTGGGCGAGCCGTGGGGGAAGGGGTACCGCGGCGAAACCTTCTTTCCGCTCGTGCTGCAGAACTTCCACCGCTACTTCCTGTACCTGGCGCTGGTGGTGATCGCCTTCCTGTGGTACGACACCGCCAAGGCGTTCGACTTCGGCGGGCGCTTCGGGGTGGGGCTGGGGAGCATCCTGCTGGTGATCAACGCGGTGCTGATCAGCGGCTACGTGCTGGGGTGCCACTCCTTCCGCCACCTGATCGGCGGTTCGCGCGACTGCACCAACTGCGGCCGCAGCGGGATGATGCGGCACGGCGCGTGGAAGAGGTCGAGCTGGTTCAACGCCTTCCACGGCAACTGGGCGTGGGCGTCGCTGGTCTTCGTCTGCCTGGCCGACATGTACGTGCGCCTGTGCTCCATGGGCGTGATCCACGACCCCCGCCTGGTTTTCTAGACTGACATGGCAGAGCACCTGGTGCACGAGCACGACGTGCTGGTGATCGGCGCGGGCGGCGCGGGGCTGCGCGCCGCGATCGAGGCGAGCGCCCGCGGGGCCGACGTGGGCCTCGTCTGCAAATCGCTCCTGGGCAAGGCGCACACGGTGATGGCGGAAGGCGGGGTTGCCGCCGCGCTGGCCAACGTGGACGACCGCGACAGCTGGCGCGTGCACTTCGCCGACACCATGCGCGGCGGGCAGTACGTCAACAACTGGCGGATGGCCGAGCTGCACGCGAAGGAAGCGCCCGAGCGGGTCCGCGAGCTGGAGGCGTGGGGCGCGCTCTTCGACCGCACCGACGACGGGCGCATCCTGCAGCGCAACTTCGGCGGGCACCGCTACCCGCGTCTCGCCCACGTGGGCGACCGCACCGGGCTGGAGATGATCCGGGTGCTGCAGGACCGCGGGGTGCACCAGGGGATCACCGTCTACATGGAAGTGGCCGTCACCGCGCTGCTCAAGGACGGCGAGCGCGTGGCCGGCGCGTTCGGCTACGACCGCGAGCGCGGCCGCTTCCGCGTCTTCGGCGCGAAGGCCGTCGTCCTGGCGACGGGGGGGATCGGGCGGGCGTACAGGATCACCAGCAACAGCTGGGAGTACACGGGCGACGGACACTCGCTCGCGTACCACGCGGGGGCGGACCTGCAGGACATGGAGTTCATCCAGTTCCACCCCACGGGGATGGTGTGGCCGCCCAGCGTGCGCGGCATCCTGGTGACGGAAGGGGTGCGCGGCGAGGGCGGGATTTTGACCAACCGCGACGGCCGCCGCTTCATGTTCGACGACATCCCCGAGAACTACCGCGCGCAGACGGCCGACAACGAAGAAGAGGGTTGGCGCTACACGCAGGGCGACAAGGCCGCGCGCCGCCCACCCGAGCTGCTCACCCGCGACCACGTGGCGCGCTGCATCGTGCGCGAGGTGCGCGAGGGGCGCGGCAGTCCGCACGGCGGCGTCTTCCTGGACATCGCCTGGATCAAGGCGAAGGTCCCCGACGCCGAGGAGCGGATCAAGAAGAAGCTCCCGTCGATGTATCACCAGTTCAAGCAGCTGGCCGACATCGACATCACCCGCGAGCCGATGGAGATCGGCCCCACCACGCACTACGTGATGGGCGGCATCCGGGTGGACGGCGACACGCAGATGAGCACCGTCCCCGGCCTGTTCGCCTGCGGCGAGTGCGCGGCCGGGCTGCACGGCGCGAATCGCCTGGGCGGCAACTCGCTGAGCGACCTGCTCGTCTTCGGCAAGCTGGCCGGCGAGCACGCGGCGGCGTTCGCGGCGTCCAACGGAACCACGCAGTTGGATGAACAGCAGGTGGACGCGGCGGCGCGCGCGGCGCTGGCCCCGTTCGACCGCCCCGGGAGCGGCGAGGGCGCGTACCAGGTGCAGCACGAGTTGCAGGACTCGATGCAGGACCTGGCGGGCATCGTCCGCAACGAGGGCGACCTGCGCGCCGGGATGGCGAAGGTGCGCGCGCTGGCGGATCGGGCGAAGGGCGTCGGCGTGGTCGGCAACCGCGAGTACAACCCCGGCTGGCACACGGCGCTCGACCTGCCGAACCTGCTCACCGTGAGCGAGGCCATCGTCCTCAGCGCGCTGGACCGCAAGGAGAGCCGCGGCGGCCACTTCCGCGAGGACTACCCGGACAAGGACCCGGCGGCGGCGAAGTTCAACATCGCGGTGAGACGGGCCGCCGACGGGTCGATGGAGCTGGAGCGCGTCCCCGTCCGCGAGATGCCGGAGGAGCTGAAGGCCGTGATTACGGAGATGGGGTGAGCGGGTGTCCGGAGATACACCGGCGACTGATGAAATCGCAGCACCGCAGCAACAACTGCAGGAAGCCTCGCAAACCGCGCGAGGCTGGTCGATGCCAGGTGAGATCTCGATGAGGTGGAGGATCGCCGCGGCGCTCGCCGGCGTGCTGCTGGCGGGGTGCGCCCACGGGGGCCCGAACGCGACGCTGCGGCCGGTCTGCGCGCGGAACGACGCGCCGGCGGTGATGCTGCAGCTGCCGGCAAAGGGGAACGCGCAGTACCCGTACTTCCGGCTGCGGATCGAGCGGCCGATCGGCCAGGTGGCGGGGCAGGACGTGGTGGTGCGCGATCCAGACGCCGCCGGCCCATCCGCCGAGTGGTGCGACGCAAGCGGCTGCCGCGTGATCCGATCGGCCACGGCGACCACGGCCACGTTCGGTCCGCTCCGCGGCGACTCGTCCGTGACGGTGCGGCTGCGGACCACGGCCCCGGACGGGAAACCGTTCGCGTGGGAGGGCGTGGCGCCCTGGCACGGTGAGACGCTGGTGTGCGGTTAGCCTCGCGCGGTTTGCGAGGCTTCCCGTAGTTGTTGCTGCGGCTTCAGCCGCCGGTGAGGGGGCCCGCGATTGGATTTGCGTTCAGGCAGAGTCCATCCACGGAGGTGGGATGAGCACCACGACGGAGCAGGTCAACCCGGGCACCGTGGCCAGCGGCGACGCGTTCGCGGCCGTGCAGGCGGCGCAGGACGCCAAGGCGGGGAAGAGCACGCGCGCCTTCCGCATCTGGCGCGGCGACGCGGGCGGCGGCGACTTCCGCGACTACGAGACCGAGGTGAGCGAGGGGATGGTGGTGCTCGACGCCGTGCACCGCATCCAGGCCGAATCCGCCCCCGACCTGGCCGTCCGCTGGAACTGCAAGGCGGGGAAGTGCGGATCGTGCAGCGCCGAGATCAACGGCAAGCCGCGGCTGATGTGCATGACCCGCCTCAACCAGCTCCCCGACGACGCGCCGGTCACCGTGACGCCGATGAAGGCGTTCCCCGTGATCCGCGACCTGGTGACCGACGTCAGCTGGAACTATGAGGTGCACAGGACCATCCAGCCCTTCACCCCGCGCAAGCCCGACGCGGCGGACGGGACCTGGCGGATGGCGCAGCACGAGGTGGACCGGCCGCAGGAGTTCCGCAAGTGCATCGAGTGCTTCCTGTGCCAGGACGTGTGCCACGTCCTCCGCTCGCACGGCAGGCACGACCGCTTCATGGGGCCGGCGTTCCTGGTGCGCGCCGCCGTCTACGAGATGCACCCGCTGGACACGGCCGACCGGACGCGGTATCTCAAGGACGAGGGCGGGATCGGCTACTGCAACATCACCAAGTGCTGCACCGACGTCTGCCCCGAGGGAATCCGCATCACCGACAACGCCATCATCCCGCTCAAGGAGCGGGTGGTGGACCGGCACTACGATCCCGTGAAGAAGCTCGTCCAGCTCGTTTTCAAGGGGAGGAAGGGATGATCCGTGTGGTGCACCTGTTCGACGTCAAGCGCGGCGTCGACGAGCAGAGCTTCATCGAGTGGCTCGACGCCAAGCTCGACGTGGCGGCCCGCCAGTTCGGCTGCGTGGACCGCAAGACCTGGAAGCTGCTGGACGGCTTCACCGGCAGCTACCTGATGCCGCGCGAGGTGCGCGACCGCCCCACCTTCGTGAACGAGGCGTACTGGACGGACATCGACGGCCCCCGCCAGCTGCGCGAGTGGATGCTGAAGACCGTGGAGGGCCGCGCCGTGCACGACCGCTGGTTCAACTCCATCGAGAACCACACCGTGCTGCGCTACGTCGAGGGCTGGCGGCGGCACGGGATGGACGAGTAAGACGCAGAACCGGAATCCCGCCTCGTAGAAAGCGAGTGCCGCCCGTGCCCCCACGGGCGGCAGCCTCCCGCCGGCCCGCGCGATCGCGAAAGATCGGGCCTCCCGTCCAACAGATCATGAGCGCGAGCGCAGAAACGCTCTGAACGACGATTCCGAACCGCCGATTTGGAGTCACGATGAGCACATCCGGCCCTCACACGCGCAAGCTGACGGTGATCGCACAGGACCCTTCGTTTCTAGGTCCCGACGGCAGGATCGTGCGCACCCAGGTGGAGATCACCGCCGAAGACCTGCAGCCGGGCCCATGGGGGTACCGCGTGCAGGTGGTCGACTGGGACGAGTCGGCCGGGAAACTCTACCTGCCGGGTGAATATCCGCCGCCGGTGAATGGGCATTACCCGGATCCGTTCGAGAACGAGCCCGACGAGCGGCTGCTGGAGGATCCGCGGTTCCACCAGCAGAACGCCTACGCGCTGGTGATGCGCACCCTGATGCGGTTCGAGCACGCGCTGGGGCGCCGGATCAGCTGGTCGTTCGGGCGCCACCAGCTGAAGGTGGCGCCCCACGCGTTCGGCGACGCGAACGCATACTACGCGCGCCGCGAGGAAGCCCTGCTCTTTGGCTACTTCCCCAAGCAGGACGGGATCGTGTACGCGTGCCTGTCGCACGACGTGGTGGTGCACGAGACCACGCACGCACTGCTCGACGCGCTCCGTTTCCGCTTCATGGAGCCCTCGTCTCCCGACCAGGCGGCGTTCCACGAGGGTTTCGCCGACATCGTGGCGCTGCTTTCCGTGTTCTCGCTCCCCGACGTGGTGGCGGCGGGGCTGCGGCGGGGCATCGCGGCAGGGGTCCCGGAGAACATGGTTCCCGAAGACGCCCTGGCCCCCGGCGCGCTCCGGGCGTCGGTGCTGCTGAGCCTGGCCGAGGAAATGGGGAGCGAGATGTCGGCCATTCGCGGACGGCCGCTCCGCCAGTCGGCACAGCTGGACCGGAACCCCGCATACTACCTCGAAGATCCGGAATTCCTCGCGGCGCACCGGCGCGGCGAGATCCTGGTCGCGGCGATCCTCAACACGTTCATCGAGGTCTGGTCCGCCCGGGTGAACGGACTGCGCACCGTGGCGGACGGGATGCTGGACCGCGAACGCGTGGTGGAGGAGGGGGCCGGCGCGGCGGACTACCTGATGACGATGGCGATCCGCGCGCTGGACTACGTGCCCCCCGTGCACCTCGAATTCGCGGACTTCCTGACGGCGATGCTCACCGCCGACGCCGAGATCCGCCCCGACGACTCGCGTTACAATTTCCGCGAGCACCTGCGCCGTACCTTCGCGGCGTACGGCATCTACCCGGTCCGCAGCTCGGAACGTGGCGACGCCGCCGTGCCGCGCGCCCGCCGGCGCCGGAGCCCCGCCTTCCCGCCGGGCGCGGCTCCCGAGCCGGGGAGCTGGGTCCCGTGCAGGCACCTGGCGCTTTCGTACGACCGCACGCACTTCGAGCCCATGCTGCGCGACCCCGACGAGGTGTTCCGCTTCGTGTGGGAGAACCGCGTCGAACTCGGCGTGTTCGACGGGGCGTTGAGCCAGGTGGCGTCGGTGCGCCCGTGCCTGCGGGTGGGGCCCGACGGATTCGTTCTGCGCGAAACGGTGGCGGAGTTCGTCCAGCAGCTGGAGCTGCGTGCGTCGGAGCTGCGGCGCCTGAGGATCAGGGCGCCCCAGGGAATGCCGCCCGACGAGAAGGTGGTGCTGTTCGGCGGGGCCACGCTGGTCTTCGATGAATACGGCCGCCTCAAGTTCTACATCCACAACGCGCTGGACGGCGAGCGCCAGACCGCGCGCCTGGCCCACCAGTGGAACTCGGGCGAGTGGGACGACAGCAGCGCGGGCGTGAGCCCCTTCGCCGAGCTGCACCTGATGCGGATCACCGACGCGGCCGCGAACGTTCTCGAGGAGTGGTGACCATGCCTTCCATGCAACCGGCCGGGGTGACGGTCTTTGCCTACCAGGTGGGGTTCGGAGACTGCTTCCTGCTGCGCTTCCACTATCCGTCGGGCGACCGGCACGTGCTGATCGACTTCGGGAGCTTCCCGCAGCCCGACTGGGCCCGGGACGGCTTCATGGCCGGCGTGGCGCGCGACATCGCCAGCCGGTGCGGGGGCAAGCTGCACGCGGTGGTGGCCACCCACCGCCACGCCGACCACATCAACGGATTTGCCGACAACGCCGGCGGACCGATCATCGCCGGACTTCAACCCGAGGTGGTGATCCAGCCCTGGACCGAGGATCCCGACGCCGGCGACGCGACCGTGCCGGCCGCGGGTGCGCCCGGAAAGAAATCGCTGTCGTTCGCCCGCTCGCTGCGCGACATGGAGGCGCTGGCCGAGTCGGTGGTGGCCGAGGCCACCGCCCTGCGCGGCGCGGGGCGAACCGGGATCGCGCGCGAGCTGCAAGCGCTGGGAATGGACAACATCGCGAACCCGTCGGCCGTGAGGAACCTGGCCCGGATGGCGACGAAACAGCAACGCTACGTGCACTTTGGCGCAGGCGCCGGGCTGGGACGGGTGCTTCCCGGCGTCAAGGTGCACGTGCTGGGGCCGCCCACCCTGGAGCAGACCGACACGATCCGCAAGCAGCGCAGCAGCGACTCGAACGAGTTCTGGCAGTTACAGGCCGCCGCCTCGCGGATGCGCGTGAGCGCGGCCGGAACGCTCTTTCCCGGCGCCGCGGTGGTGGCCCGCGAGGGAGTGCCGCCCCACGCCCGCTGGTTCGTGGAGAAGCTCCGCTCCATCCGGGGGCGCGAACTGCTCGAGATCGTTCGCGCGCTGGACAACGCCATGAACAACACCAGCGTGATCCTGCTTTTCGAGGTGGCGGGGCGAAAGCTGCTCTTCCCGGGCGACGCGCAGTACGAGAACTGGATGTTCGCGCTGAGCCAGCCGAGCGTGCGCGAGCTCCTGGCCGACGTGGACCTGTACAAGGTGGGTCATCACGGCAGCCGGAACGCCACCCCCAGGTCGCTCTGGAACCTGTTCACCCGGCGCTCCGCCGACCCACAGGAGCCGCGGCGGCTCACCACGCTGGTTTCCACCATGTCGGGGCATCACGGCAACGCGAAGCGGAAGACGGAGGTTCCACGTCGCACGCTGGTGGCCGCCCTGGAACGGGAGAGCACCTTCTTCAATACCGAAACCATCAACGCCAGGCAGGTGAAAACGCAGCCGTGTCTCGAGATCTCCTTCACCTGAGCGATCGACGGCCGCCGGGGCCGAGGCGCGCGACGCCGCGACGGATCGCACCACGCCGGCCTGGTACGGAGGGACACGTCTGCCGCGCGGCCGTTTGCGCCGGCCCGAGCCGCACAAGGTACGCATCGGTGGACGGTTGCGAAGCCCTCCCGGAACACCTGCCGCAAATCGCTGCGGGGCATTAGAATAGGGAGTCCCACCCCGCGGCCCGCGTGCGACGACGCGGAACCCGCCGCAGCATCTCCCCGCAGTCGCTCTGGAGGGACCCATGCGCGTTCCGGTCGCGCTCGCCCTGGCCGTGCCGCTGATTCTGGTGGGCGGCGGCATCGCGGTGTACAGCTACGGCCGCCCCGCCGACACCCAGCTCCGCACCTTCTACATCGCCGCAGACGAGGTGGGGTACCCCGCCGCGAATCCGTCCGCCGGGGGACAGGCCGCCGCGCCGGAGCGGTACCGCACCGCCGTGTACCAGGAGTACACCGACAGCACCTTCACCCGCGTCAAGCCGCGCCCGGCCGACTGGGAGCACCTGTCGTTCCTGGGCCCGCTGATCCGCGCCGACGTGGGCGACACCGTCCGCGTGGTGTTCCGCAACCGGGTGAGCTTCCCCGCCAACGTGCACCCCGACGCAGTGCTGCACCACGCCGAGGTCGAGGCGTCCCTCTCGGCCACGCCGGCCTCGTCGGCCGGCGGGCTGGGGACGGACGGCGACGACACCGCCGTGCCGCCGGGCGCCACCCGCGTCTACACCTGGTCCATCCCCTCGTCCGCGGGGCCGGGGCCCGACGACCACGGCTCGGTGCTCTGGCTGTACCACTCGCGCACCGGCACCCCCAACGGCGTGGACGCGGGGCTGATCGGCCCCATGATCATCTACAAGCGCGGCGCCTTGCGCTCCGAGGCGCCGTCGCGCTGACCGCTCGCGTGGCCGGCCGTGCACCGCCCGACGAACCTCCCGCCGCGGGAGCGCGTCCACCGGAGGACGCGCTCCCGCGGCTCTTCGTTCACGGCAGTCTCCGCATCGGCCAGCGGAACCCGATGGCCGAGCCTCCTTCGCGTACCACCCGCCGTGTGGTGGAGGGGACGCGGGCGGGTGAAACTCGCGTTTCCGCGTTCGCGTACACCTGCACCGCAGGCGTGGCGGGCTGCCGCGGGTGACGCGCGGAGACTGGCCGCGGCGGGGGTAACCCCTTCCGCCGCAGCCGGATCGGCATGGGCTCCGGACTGGCGCGGCCCGCCGGACGCGGCTAAACTTGGTTCGGCGACGTCTGTTTTGGCGTCGCGCGAACCTACCCGTAGTCCCTCCTGATCGCGAGGACCCCTGATGTCCGCTCCCATCACCCGACGGACCTTTGCCCTGCTCGCCTC
>Ga0207706_10001688_pt1 | contig 21770 bp, 20 predicted proteins | sample KBSC53metaG_FD_184318 | JGI IMG/M metagenome (GOLD analysis project Ga0207706, IMG submission 184318) | Corn rhizosphere microbial communities from Kellogg Biological Station, Michigan, USA - KBS C5-3 metaG (SPAdes) (version 2) | ecosystem: Host-associated > Plants > Roots > Rhizosphere > Soil ... | reverse complement strand
CCGCCAGGACACCGGCTCGCCACAGGCCGGGCAGCGCGAGGCCGGCCGGACAATCGACTCGCCCCGTGGCACCCGGTGGATGACCACGTTGGCGAACGAGCCGAAGGCCAGCCCCAGCAGCCCGGCCAGAGTTGCGACGGTGAGTGGGTTCATGGGCTCCGAAGCGTACCGCTGCCGGCCCCGGAGGGCCGGCAGCGGTCCACAGGTGGTGGGCCGGCTAGGCGGTCCAGCGGGCCAGGGTCACCGATGCCGCGGTCGCGCTCGGCGCGCCGCAGGTGGTGTCCTGGAAGTAGAACGTCCCGGCACCGGTGCCGGTGGTGATGTCCTTGAGGTAGTAGCAGGTGCCCGAGGCGCTCTTGGTCCCCAGCACCACAGTGTTGGTGGCCGGCACCGAGACGTACACGTTGCCGGCGGTGGCCGCGGTCATCGACCCGTCGGCGACGTAGGTCAGGGCCGGCTCGCCCAGCTTCAGCGGCCCGGTGGCGGTGACGTTGCTCGAGTAGGCCTGAGCGAAGGTCGGGATGGCGATGGCGATGAGGATCGCGATGATCAGCACGACCACCATCAGCTCGATCAGCATGAAGCCGCCCTCCCGCTCCCCCTGGAGCCGGCGCCGCAAAGTCTGCAGCACGTGCGATTCCTCCTTCTCGAAGCCGTCCTAACAGGGTTCTTCTCCCTGTAGATCGGCGTCTGGGGGCCGGGCTTGAGGTGGAATTACTTGACCAAATTGATGATGTTGAACAGCGGCATGTACAACGCAATTACCATGCCGCCGACGCAGGCGCCCATGACGGCGATGAGGATGGGCTCGATCATGCTGGTGAGGGAGGCCACGGCGGCCTCGACCTCCTGGTCGTAGAAGTCGGCGACCTTGCTGAGCATGGTGTCGAGGGCGCCGGTCTCCTCGCCGACGGCCATCATCTGGACAACCATTGCCGGGAAGGTGGCGTGCTTGGCGAGAGGGGTGGCCAGGCTCTCGCCCTCGCGGACCGAGTCCTGGACGTCACGGATCGCCCGGGAGATGACCATGTTGTTGACGGTGTCGCCGACGATCTCCAGGGCCTGGAGGATCGGTACGCCAGAGCGGATCAGGGTGGAGAGGGTACGGGAGAACCGCGACAAGGCGCTCTTGTGGAACAGGGGACCGAACACCTTGACCTTGAGCTTGAAGCGGTCCCACTGGTAGCGGCCCCGGTCGGTGGCCCTCCAGCGGCGGAGGAGGAACACCAGCCCGGCCCCCACGACCACGACCACCGGGAAGAAGCGGCGCAGGACGTTCGAGGCGCCCATCAGCATCCGGGTCGGCAGGGGCAGGGTGCCGCCAAGCGACTCGTACAGGTTCTCGAAGGTCGGCACGATGAAGATCAGCATGGAAGCGACGATCCCGATGACCATGATGGAGACGACCACCGGGTAGGTCATGGCCGAGCGGATCTTGCCCCGCAGCTCGACCTCCTTCTCGAAGGTCTCGGCCACCTTGACCAGTACCTGGTCGAGGAAGCCGCCGATCTCGCCGGCCCGGACCATGGACACGTACAGACGGTTGAAGACCTTGGGGTGCCTGGCCATGGCGGCCGACAGCGAGGTGCCCTTCTCGACCTCGGCCCGGACCTGGATGATGATCTCGCCCAGGCGGCGGTTGCTGGTCTGCTCCCCGAGGATGGTCAGGGCCCGTAGCAGCGACAGGCCGGAGTTGATCATCGTGGCGAACTGGCGCGAGAACACGGCCAGGTCCTTGAGCTTGACCCGGCCGACGCCGGGCAGCTTGACCTCGGACTTGAGGCCGGCGCCCTTCTCGGGCTCGATGGAGATGGGGGCGTAGCCGAGCTGGCGGAGCCGGCCGACGACCGCCTCCTCGCTCTCGGCCTCCATCGACCCGGCGGCCATCTTGCCCTCACGGTCCCGGACCTTGTACGCGTAGCTGGTCGGCATGTCTAGCGTCCCTTTCTAGGCCGCCCGCCCGCAGAGGCGGTTGAAGTCCTCGGCGTGGTGACAGCGCTCAAGGGCCTTGTCGTAGCTGATGTAGCCGCGACGGACCAGGTCGGCCAGGGACTGGTCCATGGTCTGCATGCCGTGGCGGCCGCCGGCCTGCATGGCCGAGTAGACCTGGTGGGTCTTGCCGTCGCGGATGAGGTTCCGGATGGCCGGAGTGGCCATCATGATCTCGACCCCGACGACCCGCCCGTTCCCGTCGGCGGTCGGGACCAGCTGCTGGCAGACCACGCCCTGGAGGGCGCCGGCCAGCTGCACCCGGATCTGCTGCTGCTGGTTGGTCGGGAACACGTCGATCACCCGGTCGACCGTCTGGGGCGCGTCCTGGGTGTGGAGGGTGGCGAACACCAGGTGGCCGGTCTCGGCCGCGGTCAGGGCGATCGAGATCGTCTCGAGGTCGCGCAGCTCGCCGACCAGGATGATGTCGGGGTCCTGGCGCAGGACGTGCTTGAGGGCGTTGGCGAACGACTTGGTGTCCTCGCCGACCTCGCGCTGGTTGACCAGGCAGCGCTTGTGGCTGTGGAGGAACTCGATCGGGTCCTCCACCGTCATGATGTGGTCCTCGCGCTCCCGGTTGGCCAGGTCGACCATGCTGGCCAGGGAGGATCGAGTAGATCATCGCCTGGGTCTCGGCCGGCTGGAGCACCGGGTAGTCCTCCAGCTGGCCAAGGCGGCCGTTGACCCGCACGGTCGGCTTTGCCCCGGCGGTCAGGTGCAGGTCGGAGGCGCCAAGGGTCAGCACCTGCTCCAGCAGCTCGGCGACCCCGATCCGGCTCTGGGGCCCGCCCCCCTCACGTAGCCCCATCCCGGTCGGGTTCGGGCCACCCACCAGTCCCTCGGTCTGCATGCACCGCTCCTGCGCGCTCGGCTGGCTGCTTTGTCCTTTCGTAAGGTCGGAGCGCCGGGCGGGCGGCTTGAACGGCTGGTTGGTCAGGTGCCGAGGCGCCAGCCCTGCAGGTAGCCCTGCTGGGCGGCCGTGAGGTCGTCGCAGCGGACCCCGATGGCGGCCAGCTTGTGCCGGGCGACCCGCTCGGAGACCGCCGCCGGGACCGGGTGCACGCCCGCCGGCAGGGGCTCGGGCGCGCTGGCCAGCCGCTCCACGGCCAGGACCTGGGTGGCGAAGGTCAGGTCCATGACCTCGGCCGGGTGGGCCTCGGCGCAGGCCTGGCCGACCAGGCGCCCCTCGGCCAGCACGACCACCCTTCCGCCGCTCGGCCGGTGGTAGGCGACGGCCCCGGGGCGGACCTCGGTGACGGCGGTGGCGGCCTGGCGCAGCCCGGCCACGTCGATCTCCAGGTCGAAGTGGCCGGCGTTGGCCACGATGGCCCCGTCGGGCATGGCCAGCAGGTGCTCGAGGGTGAGGGCGTCACGGTTGCCGGTGACGGTCACGAAGAGCTCCCCGACGTGGGCCGCCTCGGCCACCGGCAGGACCTGGTAGCCCTCCATGACCGCCTCCAGGGCCCGCAGCGGGTCGACCTCGCAGACCACCACCCTGGCCCCCATCCCCCGGGCCCGGGTGGCCAGCCCCCGGCCGCACCAGCCGTAGCCGACCACCACCAGGACCTTGCCGGCCAGCAGCACGTTGGTGGCCCGCAGGATGCCGTCAAGGGTCGACTGGCCGGTGCCGTAGCGGTTGTCGAACAGGTGCTTGGTGGCGGCGTCGTTGACCGCCAGCAGCGGGTAGGCGAGGGCGCCCTCGCGGGCCATGTTGCGGGCCCGCAGCACCCCGGTCGAGGTCACCTCGGTACCGCCGGCGATGCCGGCGAGCAGGTCGCGGCGGCTGGTGTGGATGGTGGCGGTGAGGTCGGCGCCGTCGTCAACCACCAGGGTCGGCCTGGTGGCCAGCACGCCGTCCACCTGCCGGTAGAAGGTGTCCCGGTCGGCCCCGTGGACGGCGAACACGGCCGCCCCGAGCTCGTCGTGGATGGCCGCGGCCACGTCGTCCTTGGTCGAGAGCGGGTTGGAGGCGCACAGGGCCAGCTCGGCCCCGCCGGCAACAAGGGCGCGGCACAGGTTGGCCGTCTCGGTGGTGACGTGCAGGCAGGCCGCGATGCGGTGCCCGGCCAGGGGCCGGGTGCGGGCCAGCTCGTCGGCCACGGCCGACAGCACCGGCATGCGGCTGGCCGCGAAGTCGATCTTGCGCCGGCCCTCGGGGGCCAGGTCGGGGTCCTTGAGCATGGTCGCCACGCGGGCACTCCTTTGTCTGGGGTCAGGAGGCCAGGCGGAGCAGGCGCCTGGCCTTGGCGGTCTCGAAGTCGAGGGCGGTGGCGGGGTCCGGACCACGCAGTCGGGCCAGCCGGCGCAGGGACCCGGCCACCTCCGGGTCCTCCAGCGCCCGCAGCCCGAAGGCCAGGGCGGCCGGGGTGACGCCGTGGCGTCCCTGAAGCCGGAGGGCGAAGGCGGCCGCGGCCAGGTCGCGCTCGCCGTAGTCGCGGTAGCCGCCGGCGGTGCGGGCGGGAGCGACCAGCCCGAGCTGCTCGGCGTACCGCAGCATCCGGGCGCTGGTCCCGACCCGCCGGGCGGCGTCCCCTACTCGCATGCGCCTAGTTACTCACCTTGACAAAATGATGTCAAGGTTGGTCCGGCCTCCGCCGGGCGGTAGCATTTAGGCATGCCTCAATCTGTTGCGACCGGCACGCTGGCCGTCGAGGGCCTGGACAAGGCCTTCGGGGCGACCCGGGTCCTCGACCAGGCCGGCCTGCTGGCCCCGGCCGGGCGGGTGGTGGCCCTGCTCGGCCCCAGCGGATGCGGCAAGACGACCCTGCTGCGCTGCATCGCCGGGCTGGAGCGGCCCGACGCCGGCCGGGTCCGGCTCGACGGCCGGGACCTGTCGGCCGCAGATGCGTTTGTCGCGCCCGAGCGCCGCCGGATCGGGATGGTGTTCCAGGACGGCGCCCTGTTCCCCCACCTGACCGTCGCCGGCAACGTCGGCTACGGCCTGTCGAGGGAGGAGCGCCGGGGGAACCGGGTCTCCGAGGCCCTGGAGCTGGTCGACCTGGCCGGGTTCGGCGACCGCCTGCCGGCCAGCCTGTCCGGCGGCCAGGCCCAGCGGGTCGCCCTGGCCCGGGCGCTGGTCACGCGCCCGTCGGTGCTGCTGCTGGACGAGCCGTTCTCCAACCTGGACACGATCCTGCGCGTCCAGATCCGGGCCGAGGTGCAGCGGCTGCTGGCCGACCTCGGGGTCACGGCCGTGTTCGTCACCCACGACCAGGAGGAGGCGTTCGTGGTCGGCGACGAGGTGGCGGTGATGCTGGCCGGCCGGGTCGTGCAGCAGGCGGCCCCGGCCGAGCTGTACCGGGCCCCCGCCTCCCGGGCGGTGGCCGGCTTCCTCGGCGACGCCAACCTGCTCCCGGGGGTGGCGACGGCCGGCCTGGCCGACACCGCCATCGGGCGGGTGCCGCTCCGGGCCGAGCTGGCTGGCCACGTCGACGTGCTCCTGCGGCCCGAGCAGCTGCGGGTCAGCGCCGGGGCGGCCGCGACCATCGACTCGGTCCAGTACTTCGGCCACGACGCCGTCTACCTGACCCGGCTGCCCGGGGGGGCGGCCCTGCGGGTGCGGGTGCTGGACGCCCCCGAGTTCCGGCCCGGCGACACCGTCGACCTCGACTACGTCGGCGGCCCGACCGTCGGCTACCCGCGGGCCACCGCTGGCTGACCCGGCCGATCTGGTCATCCTCGGTGCCGGGCCGGCCGGGGTGGGCGCAGCCTTCCGGACGGCCAGGGCCGGGCACCGGGTGGTGGTGCTGGAGCGGGCCCCCGGGCCCGGCGGGGCCGCGGCCAGCTTCGAGCTGGACGGGATCCGGGTCGACCACGGCAGCCACCGGCTGCACCCGGCGACCGACCCCCGCATCCTCGGGGACCTGCGTGGCCTGCTCGGCGACGACCTCCAGCGCCGGCCCCGCAACGGCCGCATCCACCTGGAGGGCCGCTGGATCCGGTTCCCGCTGCGCCCGGCCGACTTGGCCCGGCGGCTGCCGCCGTCGTTCGCGGCCGGGGTGGCCGTCGACGCCGCCACCACCTGGGCCCGGCGGCCCCGGGCCGACACCTTCGCCGAGACCCTCCGGGCCGGGCTGGGGCCGACCATGTGCCAGCGCTTCTACTTCCCCTACGCCCGCAAGCTCTGGGGTCTCGACCCCGACGAGCTCGCCGGCGAGCAGGCCCGCCGCCGGGTGTCGGCCGGCTCCCCGGGCCGGCTGCTGGCCCGGGTGGCCCGGGGCGCCCGCCGCGACGGCCCCTGGTTCTGGTACCCCAGGGACGGCTTCGGGACCATCTGCGAGCGCCTGGCCACCGCGGCCGCCGACGCCGGGGCCGAGCTGCGCTACCGGACCGCGGCCGAGCGGGTCGAGCTCGGCCCCGAGGGGGCGACGGTCACCCTGGCCGGCGGGGAGCGGCTGGCGGCCCGGCGGGTGTGGTCGACCGTCCCCCTGCCCACCCTGGCCACGATGACCGACCCGGCCCCGTCCCCGGCCGTGCTCGAGGCGGCCGGCCAGCTCGGCTTCCGGGCCATGGTGCTCGTCTACCTGGTCCTGGACGGCGGCCGCTACAGCGACTACGACGCCCACTACCTGCCCGACCCCGGCACCCCGGTGAGCCGGGTCTCGGAGCCGCCCAACTACCGCGACGGCGACGACCCGCCGAGCCGGACGGTGCTCTGCGCCGAGCTGCCCTGCTCGCGCGACGGCGGGCTGTGGCGGGCCGGCAACGACCGGCTGGCCGGGCTGGTCCGGGCGGCCCTGTCCGACCGCGGCCTGCCCGAGCCGGGACCGGTCCGGCGGGTCGCCGTCCGCCGCCTGCCCAACGTGTACCCGGTCTACCGGGCCGGCTACATGACCCCGTTCCAGGCCCTGGACGCCTGGGCGGCCGCCCAGCCGGCCCTGCTCAGCTTCGGCCGCCTCGGCCTGTTCGTGCACGACAACACCCACCACGCCCTGGCCATGGCCTGGGCGGCGGCCGACGCCCTAGCCCCGGACGGCGCCTTCGACCACGCCGCCTGGTCGGCCGCCCGCGAGTCCTTCACCAGCCACGTGGTCGAGGACTAGCAGGGGCCGGCGCCCGTGCTCGGGCCGGTTGAGCTCGCGCCAGACCGCCGGGACGACCTGGCGCAGGTAGCGCAGCGGCCTGACAAAGGACCGGCCGGTGGTGCGGTACCGGTAGCCGATCGGGACCTCCAGGTAGCGGTAGCCCTTGGCCAGCAGGTCGAGGGTGAGGACCTGGGCGTAGTTGTAGTCGTGGACAACCTCGGCGTCGGCCGCGGCCGCTCCCGACAGGGCCCGGAAGCCGCTCTGGCCGTCGCCGATCGGAGTCCTGGCCACGAACCGGAGCAGCCCGGTGAGGGCCAGGTTGCCGAGGCGGCGCTGGGGCAGCATGCGCCGGATCTGGCCGGCGAACCGGGAGCCGACCACGTAGTCGGCCCGCCCCTCCAGGATGGGCGCGACCAGCCGCTCCAGCTCGGCCGGGTCGTACTCGCGGTCGGCGTCGCAGAAGGCGACCGCCGCCGCCCCCCGCTGGACGGCGGCGGCAAGGCCCGTCCGGACGGCCGCCCCCAGCCCGCGGTTGGCCGCCCCGCAGAGCACGGTCGCGCCGGCCCCGGCGGCCAGCTCGGCCGTCCGGTCGCCGGAGCCGTCGTCGACCACCAGGCACTCCACCCGGCGGCCCAGCACCAGCTCGGGCACCCTGGCGACCACGTCGGCGACCGTCGCCTCCTCGTCGTGGGCGGGCAGGAACACCACCACCGGCCCCGGACCGGCCGTGGGTCCGTGGCCGGGCGGCCGGGGCGGTGCGGGCAGGCGGAGGGCCATCGCGGGCTGCTCACTCCTCGACTTGGCCGGCGGCCAGCCGGCGGCTAGGATTTAGGCGAACCTAAACATGGAGGCCGGATGTCCCGCAAGAGCACCGTCGTCGCCCTCGCCCTGCTGCTCGCCCTGGCGCTGGCCGGCTGCGGCAGCGACCGCGACGCCCTGACCATCTACTCCGGGCGCACCCAGAACCTGATCGGGCCCCTGCTGGAGAAGTTCAACAAGGAGACGGGCATCGCCATCGACGTCAAGTACGGCGACTCGGCCGAGCTGGCCCTACTGCTGGACGAGGAGGGCGACCGGACCCCGGCCGACGTGTTCCTCTCCCAGAGCCCGGGGGCGACCGGCTTCCTGGCCGGCAAGGGGCACCTCGGCCAGCTGGACGCCGATGTGCTCGGCAAGGTCGACACCCGCTTCCGCAACGGCGACGGCCGCTGGGTCGGCATCTCGGGACGCCAGCGGGTCCTGGTCTACAACTCCGAGCAGGTCACCGAGGCCGGGCTGCCCGACTCGGTGCTGGACCTGACCGGCGACCGCTTCGCCGGCAAGGTCGCCATCGCCCCCGCCAACGGCTCCTTCCAGGACTTCGTCACCGCCATGCGGCAGCTCGAGGGGGAAGATGCCACCCAGACCTGGCTGAAGGCGATGGTGGCCAACAAGCCCCGGACCTACGCCAACAACAACGCCATCGTCGAGGCGGTCAGCCGCGGCGAGGTCGCGATGGGCCTGGTCAACCACTACTACAACTACCGCTTCCAGCAGGAGAGCCCCGGCACCCCGAGCCGCAACCACACCTTCGCCGACGGCGACGTCGGCGCCCTGGTGATCCCGTCGACGGCCAGCGTGCTGGCCGGCAGCGACAAGACCGAGGAGGCCTCCCGCTTCCTGCACTTCCTGCTCACCGAGGAGTCCCAGCGCTACTTCAGCGACCAGACCTTCGAGTACCCGCTGGTCGCCGGCGTGCCCGCCGCCTCCGGGCTGCCCCCGCTGGCCAGCCTGCACTCCCCCGACTACGACGTCGACGCCCTCGGCGGCGGCCTGGAGCGCACGGTGGAGCTGATCCGGACCAGTGGCTTCGACGGCGTCTGACCGGCCCCGCCTCTCCGGGCCCGGGGCGGACCGCCGGAGGACCCCGGTCTCACTTACCGCGGTGTCGGCGCTGGTCGCCTGCCTGTTCGCCACCCCCCTGGCCTACCTGGCCGTCCGGGGGCTGACCGAGGGGGGGACCCTGGCCGCCTGGACCTCTGGCGCCACCGTTGTCCCGCTGGCCCGGACCCTGCTCCTCGGCGTCTCGGTGGCCACCGCCTCGGCGGTGCTCGGGACCGCGCTGGCCTGGCTGGTGGCCCGGACCGACCTGCCCGGGCGCCGGGCGGCCCGCCTGCTGCTGCCGCTGCCGCTGGTGATGCCGTCGTTCATCGCCGCGTTCGCGCTGGTGGCCGCGTTCGCCCCCGGGGGGCTGCTGGCCGGGCTGCTCGAGCCCGTCGGGGTGGCGCGGCTGCCAGCATTCGAGGGGTTCTGGGGGGCGCTGTACGTGCTCACCCTGTTCACCTACCCGTACGTGTACCTGCCGGTGGCGGCCCGCCTGGGCCAGCTCCCGGCGTCGCTGGAGGAGAGCGCCCGGCTGCTCGGCCGCGGCCCGGCGGCGGTGTTCCGGACGGTGGTGGCGCCCCAGGCGGCCGGGGCCGTCTGGGCGGGGACGCTGCTGGTCTTCCTCTACACGATCAGCGACTTCGGGGCCGTCCAGCTGTTGCGCTACCAGACCCTGACCAGCTCCATCTACGCCTCGCGGGTCTTCGACCGGTCCGGGGCGCTCGCCCAGAGCCTCCTGCTGGGGCTGCTGGCCGTGGCGGTGGTGGCGGCCGAGCGGTCGGCCACCCGGGGCGCCGGGCCGGGCCGGCTGGCCGCCGGGGCCCGCTCGCTGCGGGTCCCGCTCGGCCGCTGGCGGGCGGCGGCCGTCGCCCTGGTCGCCGGGGTCGTCGGCCTGGCCCTGGTGGCCCCGGTCGGGGTGCTGGCCTTCTGGGCCGTCCGAGGGCTGGCGGCCGGCTCGACCCGGGCCGGGGCGCTGGTGAGCGACGCCGGCGAGCTGGCCCTGCCGGCGGCCCACACCGCCGCCATGGCCGTCCTGGCGGCGCTGGTCGCGGTGGCCGCCGTGCTGCCGGTGGCCTATCTGACCGTTCGCCACGCCAGCCGCCTGGCCGGGGCGGCCAACGCCGTCATCGTCGGCGGGTTCGCCCTCCCCGGCCTGGTGGTCGCCCTCGCCCTCGCCTTCTGGACCCTCCAGGCCCCCTGGCCCCTGGCCGCCCTCTACCAGACCGAGGCCCTGCTGGTGTTCGCCTACGTCGTCCATTTCGGCTCCCAGGCCCTGCGAGCCTCCCAGGTGGCCGTGGCCGGCGTCCCCTCCCGCCTGGACGACGCCGCCCGCACCCTCGGCGCCGGCCGCCTCCGGCGCCTGCGCACCGTCGACCTGCCCCTGGCCACCCCCGGCCTCCTCGCCGGGGCCGGCCTGGTGCTGCTCTCCACCATGAAGGAGCTGCCCGCGACCCTGCTCCTGGCCCCACCCGGGTTCGAGACCCTGGCCACCCGCATCTGGAACGCCACCGAGGACGCCTACCTGGCCGACGCCAGCCTGGCCGCCCTGTTCCTGCTGGCCCTGTCCGGGGTCCTGACCTGGTTCCTGGTTGTTCGCCGAGGCAATGCCCCCACCTGACAAGCCGGCGGCATCCGGGGCTGTGGACAACCGGATCCCCCGCCTCCGGCGATCGGCTACGCTCCCCCACCGGGGGACCCGGCGCGGGACCGGGTGGCTGAGGGCTGAGCCGGCGGGGGCCGGGCCGGTCGGGGCTGGACCGGTCCGGTCGGGGCCGGGCCGGTCGGGGCCGGGCCGGTCGGGGCCGGGCCGGTCGGGGCTGCGCCGGTCGGGGCCCGGCCAGTGCAGGCGGGCCGGGTCTGGCGGGTGATGGTCCTGGTCGGGGTGCTGGCCTTTGCGGCCGCTGCCGCCGGGATCCTGGTGCCGGCGACCCACACGACCCGGACCACCGCCGACGAGCCGCAGTACCTGCTCACCGCCATCAGCCTGGCCGAGGACCGAGACCTGGACATCGCCGACGAGCTGGCCGACGGCCGCTGGCGGTCGTTCCACGCGCTGGCGCTGCCCGAGCAGACCGAGCGGCTGGCGGACGGGCGTCGGCTGAGCCCTCACGATCCGCTGCTGCCGCTGCTGCTCGCCGGGCCGGTGGCGGCCGGCGGCTGGGTCGGGGCCAAGCTGGCCATGGCGGCCATGGCCGGGCTGCTGGCCGCCCTGCTGGTGTGGACGGCCGTTCGCCGCCTCGGCGTGCCGCTGGCCACGGCGACCCTGGCCACGGTGCTGCTGGCGTGCTCGCCGCCGCTGGCCGTCTACGGCGGCCAGATCTACCCGGAGCTCCCGGCGGCCCTGGCCGTCCTGGCGGCGGCGGCCGCGCTCACCTCGGCGGCGCCCCCGGGCGGGCCGGCGACCCTGGTGACGGCCGTGGCCGTGGCCGCCCTGCCCTGGCTGGGGGTGAAGTACGTCCCGGTGGCCGCGGCCATCGCCGTGGTCGCGTGCTGGCGCCTGGCCCGGGCCGGGCAGGCCAGGCGGGCCCTGGCCCTGGCCGGGTCGCTGGCCCTGGCCGGGGTCGCCTTCCTGGTCCTGCACCGGTGGTGGTACGGCGGCTGGACCCCGTACGCCGCCGGCGACCACTTTGTCGGCGGGGAGCTGTCGGTGGTGGGCACCGAGCCGGACTACCTGGGCCGCAGCCGCCGGCTGCTCGGCCTGCTGGTGGACCGGGGCTTCGGCCTGGCCGCCTGGCAGCCGGCCTGGCTGCTGGCCGTCCCGGCCGTGGCCGCGCTGGCCAGGCGCCGCCCGCCCGGCTGGGGCGCCCTGGCGCTGCCGCTGGCCGCCGGCTGGCTGGTCGCCACCTTTGTCGCCCTGACCATGCACGGCTGGTGGTTCGCGGGCCGGCAGGTGGTGGTCGTCCTGCCCCTGGCCGCCCTGGCCGTCGCCTGGTGGACGGGCCGGGACCGACGCCGGCGCCTGCTGCTGGCCGTGGCCGGCGGGTTCGGGGTGGTCGCCTTCGGGTGGCTGGTCGCCGAGGGCGCCGCCGGGAGGGTCACCTGGGCGGTGGACTTCGCCGCCACCGCCAACCCGCTGTACCGGGCCTGGCGGCTGGCCCTGCCCGACTACCTGGCCATGAGCTGGTGGACCTGGGTTCTCCACGGAGCCTGGCTCGTCGCCCTGACCGCCTGGACGGTGGCCACCGCTCGTCCTCGAAAGGTCCAATCCCGCCTCCGTAGCTCCGGAATCGCGAGCTGACGTAGGCCTGAACCGCGGAGGTGGAAGATGCACGACCGCAAGGGGCACCGACTGGCGGGGCTGGGGGTCGGCCTGGCCCTGCTGCTGGCCGGCTGCGGGTCGGACGACGGGACCGGGGTGCGCAACGTCGACGGCACCCAGGCCGCCTCCGGGAGCGGCACCGCCTCGGGCAGCGGCACCGCCTCGGGCAGCGGGACCGCCTCCGGGCAGGCGGCCGCCTGCAAGCCGGTCGGCGACGCGGCCAGCGCCGACGCCGCCATCGCGGTCGAGCTCAAGGAGTGGACGGTCCTGCCGGCCCGGGCCGACGTGCCCGCCGGCACCGTCACCTTCGAGGCCCGCAACACCGGCCAGGACGCCCACGAGCTGGTCGTGGTCCGCGCCGCCGACCCGGCCAGCCTGCCCCTGGCCGCCGACGGCACCGTCGACGAGGAGAAGCTGCCCGAGGGCGCGTTCGTCGGCGAGATCGAGGCGTTCCCGGCCGGGCAGAGCTGCACCGGCACCTTCGAGCTGCCGGCGGGCAGCTACGCGCTGTTCTGCAACCTCCTGGAGACCGAGGCCGACGGCTCCAGGGAGAACCACTACGCCAACGGGATGCGCACCCGCTTCGAGGCCCGCGGGTAGCTGTCCGTCCGCGCCCGGCGGCCCAGGGTGGCCAGGGCGACCATGCCGGCCAGCAGGTACAGGGCCGCCTGGCCGTTGAGCACGGCGACCACCCCGACGGTGTCGCCCAGCAGCCCCGCGGCCAGCATGCCGAGGGCCATCAGGCCGTTGAAGCTGCCGTAGTAGGTGGCGAACACCCGGCCAAGGAAGGCGCGGCCGGTCCGCTCCTGGACCAGGGCGGTCAGGCCGGTCATGACCCCGATCCCCGGGATCCCGGCGGCCACGAACAGCCCCAGGTACAGCCAGCCGGCGGTCGTCACCAGCGGCCCGTTCCAGATGGCCAGGTCGACCACGGCGAACACCACCAGGCACAGCCCCAGCAGCCGCCCCGGTTCCAGCCGCCTGGCCAGCCCGACCACCACCACCCCGCCGACCAGCCCACCGATCGCCTGCACCCCCCGCAGCAACCCCACCTGCGCCCCGTCCCCGCCCAGCTCCCTGGTCACGAACAGCACGAACAACACGGTGAAGACCCCTTGGGCGACCGCGGCCAGGCCGTTCACCACCAACCCCCACCGCAGCCCATGGTCGCCGACCGTCACCCGCAGCCCATCCACCCACTCCCGCACGAACCCGGTGGCAGGGGCTGTGGACATCTCCCCGCGGTCGTCTGCCTCAGCGGGTAGGCTCCCCCTCCGGGGGACCTCGAACTGGGAGGGCGCGCTGGCGCGCGGCCGCACCAACGCCAGGAGGGCGGCACCCAGGAGGAACGAGATGGCGTCGCCGATGACCAGGCCGGGGAGGCCGGCCAGCTCGACCAGGACGCCGCCGAGGGGGCTGCCGACCAGGCGGGCCAGGTTGCTGTTGAGGCCGATCAGGGCGTTGGCCGCGACCAGGTCGTCCGGTGGGACCAGGGAGGGGACCAGGGCGTTGCGGACCGGGTCGTTGAGCTGGCCGAGGGACGCCTCCACGGCCATGACCAGGTAGACGATCCACAGCCGGTCGGGGCCGTCCACGGCCAGCAGCGGCAGCAGGAACACGGCCTCGGCAAGGCTGACCGCGACCAGGGTCCGGCGCCGGTCCCAGCGGTCGGCCAGGACCCCGGCCAGCGGGCCCACGACCAGGCTGGGCAGCAGGCCGACCAGGAACACGGTCGCGGTGACCAGGCTGGACCCGGTGAGCTTGAAGACCCAGACCGGCAGCCCGACGAGCAGGAACCAGTCGCCGGTCTCGGAGATGAGCCCGCCCGCCCACAGCAGCCCGAAGTCACGCCGGCGCAGCAGGGCCCAGCCGGCTCTCATGTCAGGGCCTCTGGCCGCAGGAACGCCTTGAGGTCGAGGTGCACCGGCTGGGCGCCCTCGGGCGGGTCGTCGCGGATCAGCCCGATATAGGGCCGGATGGCCGCGTCAAGGGCCTGGACCAGGCCGGCCAGCTCGTCGGCGGTGAGGCGCAGGGAGTAGCTGGCCATGGTCGCGGCGTCGTGCCACTCCTTGGGCGCCCGCCGCTCCAGGCGCAGGTACTGGCGGGCCAGGCGGGCGTGCTCCTCGATCTCGGCGTTGGCCAGGGCCGCCCGGGTCGCCCGGGCCGCGGTCACCACCTCCGGGTCGGGGTCGTCGACGGCCGGGCGCAGGTCCAGCCCGGTGTAGACCGACCGCCAGGGCCGCTCCCGCCCGTTGCCGGCCTCGTCCCTGGCCACCAGCCCCACCTTGGCCAGCTGGCGCAGGTGGTAGCTGCAGTTGGCCGGCGTCTCCCCCAGCGCCTGGGCGCACTGACTGGCCGTCCGCGACCCGAGCGCGTTGAGCTGGTACAGCAGGGCCACCCGCAGCGGATGGGCCATCGCCGCCAGCACCGCCCCGTCGGTGACCTCTGTCCGGCGCTCGGTCCTGGCCATGGCCCGCCTCCTCAACCTGAAAGAGTTGTTGCAGGTTCCAGGGAACCACGCTTCCGGAAAACCCGCAACAGTTCTTTCAGATCAGGCTGGGGCCGGCCAGGAGAGGCCGACGGCGGCGGCCATGGCGTCCAGGTCGGGGCGGACCCGGGCGATCTTGACCACCGCTCCGGCGGCCTGGGCGCAGAGCATGCCGAGGCCGTCGGCGGCGGCCGTCGCCCCGGCCGCGCGGGCCGCGGTGACCAGGCCCTGGCTGGCCGGGCCGTAGTTGCAGTCGAGCACGCGGACCCCTGAGCGGAGTCGGTCCTGGCCGGGGACGGGCTCGCCCCGGGCGGTCAGGGTGGTGGCCTGGACGAGGACGTCGGCGGCGGCGACCAGCTCGGCCGCCCCGGCCCAGTCCACCGCATGGGCGCCGGGACCGGCCAGGCCGGCCACGGCGGCGGCGTGGGCGCCGTCGCGGCCGGCGACCTGGAGTGGGGCCACGGGCAGGCCCTGGTGCCGGCGGGCCCTGGCCAGGCGGCTCCAGGCGAACGCCACCGCAAGGGCGACCCCGCCGGTGCCGAGCAGCAGGGCCGGGCCGTCGCCCGCCCAGCGGTCGTCCCGGAGGGCGAGCTGGCTGCCCAGGGCCCAGACGGCCCCGGCGACGTCGGTGTTGCCGCCGACCAGGCGGCCCTCGCGCACGAACACGGTGTTGACCGCCCCGAGCCGGTCGGCCGGCCGCTCCAGGACGTCGACCAGCTCGGCCGCCGGCTGCTTGTGCGGGGTGGTCAGGTTGACCCCGGCGAGCGCGCCCGACCTGACCTCGTCCAGGGCCGCGGCCAGCTCCTCAGGGCGGGTCGGGCGGGCCTGGTAGGCCCAGCCGTCCAGCCCGGCGGCCCGGTAGGCGGCCTGGTGCAGGGCCGGCGACAACGTGTGCGTGAGAGGCCAGCCAAGCACCGCCGCGACGGGCACGGCTACACCAGTCCCCTGGCTCGCACCGCCGCGAGGGGCACGGCTAGAGCAGGCCCTTGGCCTTGGCCTCGGACTTGAGGCGCAGGAACTCCTGGTAGCTGCTGGTGAAGGCGTGCTCGCCGTCCTTGCTGGCGAGCACGTAGTAGATCCAGTCGCCGTCGGCCGGCTGGAGGGCGGCCTTGATCGCGGCCTCGCCGGGGGCGGCGATCGGGGTCGGCGGCAGGCCGTCCCTGACGTAGGTGTTGTACGGCGAGGTCGACTGCAGGTCCTTGGCGGTCAGCTTGGAATGGCCGACCGCGTACTCGACGGTGGCGTCGATCTCCAGCGGCTTGCCGGCGGCCAGGCGGTTGTAGATGACGGCGGCGATCTTGGGCCGGTCGGCGTCGACCTTCGCCTCCCGCTCGATCATGCTGGCGACAATCAGCAGCTGGTAGGCGTTGAGGCCCTGGGGGGCGGTCGACAGCTGGTAGCGCGACAGCACCACCTCGAGCTGCTCGGCCATGTCCTGGAGGACGCCGACGGCGGTGTCGTCCTTCTCGATGCCGTAGGTGTCGGGGAACAGCAGGCCCTCCAGCGAGGTCACGCCCTTGGGCCGGAGGGGGACGATCAGGTCCTTGCTCGTGAGGGCCTTGGTGACCTCGGCCTTGGTGAACTGGTCGGTGGCGGCCAGCTTCTCGACGATCTGGGCCACGGTGAATCCTTCGGGGATGGTCAACGGGACGCCGGTGCTGGGGCCCTTGGCCAGGATCTCGAGCACGGCGTCGATGCTCATGCCGGTGACCAGCTTGTATTCGCCCGGCTTGAGCAGGCTGTCCAGGCCGCGCTCCTCGGCGACGTCGCGGAAGCGGTTGACGCTGTCGACCACCCCGGCCTCGCGCAGGGCCCGGCCGATCTCGACGCTGCTCTGGCCGCTGCTGACGGTGATGGTCACCTCCTGGCCGGGCGGGATCGCCTTCTTCTCCCTGGCCGCGCTCCACTGGAGGGCCTGGAACACCACCATCCCGACCACGGCCAGCAGCGCCCCCATGACCAGGACGCCCCGGCGCCGGCGCCGCCGGCGCAGCCGCCGCTCGACCCGGCTCACGAGCCGGTCCCTCGGCGGCCGTCCAGCCAGGTCTGGAGGAACACGCTGGCCGCGACCTGGTCGACCACCTGGCGGCGGTCCCGGCGGCGGACCCCGCCGCCGACCAGGGCCCGCTCGGCGGCCACGGTGGAGAGGCGCTCGTCGACGAGCTCGAAGGCCAGCCCGGGCAGCAGCGGGCGCAGCTCGTCCAGGTAGGCCCGGACGGCCCTGGCCGCCGGGCCTTCGGCCCCGGCCATGGTCACGGGCAGGCCGGCGACCACCGTGGTGGCGCCCTGCTCGGCGGCCAGGTCGGCCAGGGCGGCGGCGTCGGTGGCCGGGGCCCGGCGCAAGATGGTGGCGAGCGGGCTGGCCACCGTCCCCGACGGGTCGGACACGGCGACGCCCAGTCGCCGGGTCCCGACGTCGAGGGCGAGGACGCGGCCGGTCATCCCGCGGCAGCTCCCGGGCCCAGGACCTCGACCGCGTCGGCCCGGGCGATCCGCAGGGCCTCATCCAGCTGGCCCGGGTCGCGGCCGCCGGCGCTCGCCAGGTCGCCCTTGCCGCCGGCGCCGCCCCCGACCGCCTTGGCCGCCCGTGCCAGGACGTCCCTGGCCGCCGCCCCGGATCCGGCCAGGTCGGCGGTGAGCAGGGCGACCATGGCCGCCTTGCCCTGGGCCTCGGAGCCGAGCACGACCACCCCGGGCCCGGCGCCGACCCGGTCGCGGACCGCGCTGGCGATCCGGCGCAGGTCGTCGCCCCCGGCCTCGGGGACCCGCTCGACCACCAGCCAGCCGTCGGCCTCCTTGGCCACGCGGCCGGCCAGCTCGGCGGCCAGGCGCTCCAGCCCGGCCACGCGCAGGCGCTCCAGCTCCCGCTGGGCGTTGGCCAGCGCCTCCAGCCGCCGCCGCAGCTGCTCGGGGGCGTCCTCGGGCCGGGTCTTGAGCAGGGCCGCCACCTCGGCCAGGAGCTGGCGCTCACGGTCGACGTAGTGGAGCGCCTCGAGGCCGGTCAGGGCCTCGATCCGGCGCAGGTTGGCCCCGATCGAGGCCTCGCCGAGCACGTGCACCGGCCCGACCTGGCTGCCGTGGCCGACGTGGGTGCCGCCGCACAGCTCGCGGGAGAAGTCGCCGACCTCGACCACCCGGACCACCGACCCGTACTTCTCGCCGAACAGCGAGAGCGCCCCGGCCGCCTCGGCGTCGGCCAGGCTGCCATGCCACACGGTCACGTCCGGGTCGGCCAGGAGCTGGCGGTTGACGGCCGCCTCGATCTCGGCCAGCCGCTCGGCCGGGACCTGCTGGAAGTGGGCGAAGTCGAAGCGCAGCCGGCCCGCGTCGACCAGCGAGCCCTGCTGGCGGGCATGCTCGCCCAGCTGGTCGCGGAGCGCCCAGTGGAGGGTGTGGGTGGCGGTGTGGCTGCGGGCCACCGCCGCCCGGCGGTCGGCGTCGATCTCGGCGTGGACCTGGTCACCGACCCGGGGCTGGCCCGACACCACCCGGGCGCTGTGGACGTAGAAGCCCTCCAGCCCGGGCCGGGTGTCGGTGACCTGGAGCACGGCCCCGTCGCCGGTGCGGACCAGGCCGGTGTCGCCGACCTGGCCGCCACCCTCGGCGTAGAAGGGCGTCCGGTCGAGGATCAGCTCGACCTGGTCGCCCTCGCCGGCCGCGGCCAGCTCCTCGCCGTCGGCCAGCAGCCCCAGGATGCGGCCCTCGGCGGTGGTGGTCTCGTAGCCGACGAAGGTGGTGCGGCCGTGGCGGCTGGAGAGGTCGCGGTAGGACTCGAGCCGGCGCAGGTCGGTGTCCAGCTCCCGGCGGGCCTCCTTGGCCCGGCGGCGCTGGTCGTCCATCAGCTCCTGGAAGCGGTCGGCGTCGACGTCCAGGCCGGCCTCGGCGGCCGCCTCGAGGGTCAGCTCGTAGGGGAACCCGAAGGTGTCGTGCAGCTGGAAGGCGGTGTCGCCGGCCAGCCGGGCCCCGCCCTGGTCCCTGGTCCGGCGGATGGCCCCCTCCAGCAGGGTCGAGCCCTGGCGCAGGGTGCGCGAGAACGACTCCTCCTCGCTGGCCACCACCTGCTCGATCAGCGACCGCTGGGCGACCAGCTCCGGCCAGGCCTCGCCCAGGTTGGCCACCACCCGCTGGCAGACCCGGGCCACGGCCGGGTCCTCGACCCCGAGCAGGCGCAGATGCCGGACCGAGCGGCGCAGCAGCCGGCGAAGGATGTAGCCGCGGCCCTCGTTGGAGGGCAGCACCCCGTCGGCGATCAGGAAGCTGGCCGTGCGGCCGTGCTCGGCCACGATCCGCAGCGACCGGTCGACCCGGTCCTCCCTGCCGTAGCTGGCCCCCGACAGCTCCTGGACCTCGTGGAGGACGGGGGCCAGGAGATCGGTCTCGTACATCGAGTCGGCGTCCTGGAGCACCATGGCCACCCGCTCGAGGCCCATGCCGGTGTCGATGTTCTTCTCGGGCAGCTCGCCGATGATCGGGTAGTCCTTGCCGTCGCCCTCGCCCCGGATGTTCTGCATGAACACCAGGTTCCAGATCTCGAGGTACCGGTCGGACTCGCTCGCCGGGCCGCCGCCGGGGCCGAAGGAGGGCCCGCGGTCGTAATAGATCTCCGAGCATGGGCCGCAGGGACCGGGCACGCCCATGTCCCAGTAGTTGTCGGCCTTGCCGAGGCGCTGGATGCGCTCGGCGGGCACGCCGATGTCGCGCCAGTGGCCGACCGCCTCGTCGTCGTCCAGGTAGACGGTGATCCAGAGCCGGTCCGGCTCCAGCCCGAACCGCTCGGTCACCAGCTCCCAGGCATAGGCGATGGCGCCTTCCTTGAAGTAGTCGCCGAAGGAGAAGTTGCCCAGCATCTCGAAGAAGGTGGCGTGGCTGCGGTCGCCGACCACCTCGATGTCGGAGGTGCGGGTGCACTTCTGCACGCTGGTCGCCCGGCGGTAATCGGGCTCGACCTCGCCGAGGAAGTAGGGCTTGAACTGGTTCATGCCCGCGTTGGCCAGCAGCAGGGTCGGGTCGTTGGGGATCAGCGGGCTGGAGGGGACCAGCCGGTGGTTCCGCTCGACGAAGAAGTCGGTGAACCGGCGCCGGATCTCTGTGGAGTTCATGGTGTGGACCTCGCGTTCGTGGGTCGGGAGCGTGGCGTTCCTCTCCCGCCGAACCGGGCCAGGGCGCTAACCGGCCCCGCTCCCCGGCTCGGCGAGCTGAGCTCGCAGCTCCGCCTCCCGCTCGGCCATGGCCGCCTGGCCCTGCTCCAGCGCCCCCGAGAGGCGCGCGCGCCAGTCGGCGGCCGTCTGGACCAGCTCCTCGGCCAGCGACTGGGGAGCCAGCCGGTCCGCGGCCCGCGACGCCCACCGCATCACGCCCACGCCGAGGGCCGCCCCCATCCCGAGCCCGACCAGGCCCCAGAAGACCCGCTTCATCGCCTCATCGCCGCCTACGGGAGCGGCGGCCCCGGTCCGCCGGCTGGTCGTCGGAGGAGGCCGCGCCGGCCGCCCTGCGCAGCCCGTAGGCGAACGCGCTCAGCTTGACCAGGGGGCTGGAGATGGTGGCCGCGACGGTGTTGACCATGCCGCCGACCGAGGCGGTGACCCCCTCGGCGGTGGCCAGGATGCCGTCGACCCGGGTGAGCTCCTGGTTGACCATGGCCACGGTGGTGTTGACCTCGCCCAGCAGCGGCACCGTCTGGGAGGTCACGCCGTCGATCAGGTCCTTGGTCGAGGTCAGGACCCGGAACAGGTTGGCCATGACGACACAGAGCACGACGACCAGGGCGCCGACCAGGAAGGCGACGATCGTCCAGGCGATGGCCAGCAGGCTCACGGGTTCTGCTCCTCGTTGTCCGTCGGGTCCGGAACGCTCCAGCTTAGCCGGTCCGACCCGGTCCGGCCCGCGGATTTCGGGGGCAGCAAGCTGGAGCCGCCGGGAGTCTACCTCGATGAGCTAGGAGCCGGCGGGCACCGGGTCCTTGACAAAGTCGCGCTGGCGGACCAGGGTCGCGGCCAGGGCGGCCCCGGCGACGGCGACCCCGGCGCTGACCAGCAGGATCTGGTCGAGGGCGGCCGCGAAGGCCGCCGGGTCGCCCTCGATCCGGGCCGGGAGCAGAGTGCCGAGGACGGCGATGCCGAGGGCGATGCCGACCTGGCGGAAGGTGTTGTTGACCCCCGAGGCCATGCCGCTGCGGGTGGCCGGGACCACGCCCAGGGCGGCATACGTCACGGCCGGGTTGGACAGCCCGATCCCGACCCCCAGGACGATCAGGCCGGGCAGCATGGCCGTCCAGGGCGACGACGCCTCCAGCCCCCGCATGGCCAGCAGCCCGGCCGCGCACAGCAGCTGCCCGGCCGGCAGGGCGGCCCGCACCGGCAGGACGCCGGCGAAGCGGCCGCCAAGCACCGACACCACCAGCGCCGCCCCGGACAGGGGCAGCAGCTGGAGCCCGACCTCGGTCGGGGAGGTCCCGGCCCCGTCGAGCAGGAACAGGGTCAGGTACAGGAACGGGCCGAAGGTGGTGGCGGCCATCACCATCACCACCACCGACGCCCCGGTGAAGGTGGGGATGGCGAACAGGCCGAGGTCGAGCATGGGCTCGCGCTCGCGCCGCTCGACCACCACGAAGGCGGCCAGCAGCAGCGCCGCCCCGGCCGCGCTGGCCAGGATGATCCCGCTCCCCCACCCGGCGACGTCGCCGCGGGTGAGGGCGAACACGCCCAGGAACAGCCCGGTGCTCAGGGTGAGCGTGCCCCACCAGTCGACCCCATCGGCGTCGGGGTCGCGGGACTCGCGCAGGCGCCGGGTGGCCACCGGCAGGCAGGCCAGGGCGACGGCGGCGTCGAGCACGAACATGGCCCGCCAGCCGAACGACTCGGTGAGCAGCCCGCCCTCAAGCGGGCCGACGGCGAAGGCGGCCGCGACCGTCGCCCCCCAGACGCCGAGGGCGCCGGCCCGGGCCGTCCCGGTGAAGTCCTGGGCCAGCAGGGCGAGCGAGGAGGACAGCAGCACCGCCCCGGCCAGCCCCTGGGCGGCCCGCCCGGCGATCAGGACCAGCGCCGAGGGCGCCAGGGCGCACAGCACCGACGCGGCCGCGAACCCGGCCAGCCCGCCAAGGAACATGCGCCGCCGCCCCACCAGGTCGGCCAGGGTGCCGGCGGTCAGC
>Ga0207706_10001687_pt1 | contig 21785 bp, 17 predicted proteins | sample KBSC53metaG_FD_184318 | JGI IMG/M metagenome (GOLD analysis project Ga0207706, IMG submission 184318) | Corn rhizosphere microbial communities from Kellogg Biological Station, Michigan, USA - KBS C5-3 metaG (SPAdes) (version 2) | ecosystem: Host-associated > Plants > Roots > Rhizosphere > Soil ... | reverse complement strand
GTCGGTCAACAAGCTGGGCAGCAGTCTGCTGGAGATAATCGCGGGAGCCGGCGGGAAGGCGAAATCGGGTTCGCTCAATTCCCAGCAGGCCCATTTTACGGCGCTCGACGGGACGGTGCGGGTCAAGAAAGCCACCAGCAACAGTTGGGTGACTGCCGATTACAACGTCCCGCTGGAGAAAGGCGATGTAGTCCAGACCGGTTCCGAAGGCATGGCCAAGATTGTCTTCGGCGATGGCACCAACTACACGGTGAAGCAGGATTCGCTGATCGTAATTGAAGAAAACTCAGCCAATGACCAGCAGCAGACCAACGTGTCGGTGGCAGTGAGCACGGGAACTGTAGATCTGACGACCGCCATGTACGTCCAGGGATCGAAGTCGCAGGTGATCGTGGCCGGGGCGACCGCCTCTCTGGCGCCGGACAGCTCGGCCATGGTGCGCAATGATCCCAAGGCCGACCAGCACGAGATTCTGGTAAAGAAAGGTTCCGGGGAAATCAGCCGCAACGGCGAGGTCGTGCGCCTGGCGGATGGGGAAAAAGTTGCTTTTCAAGCGCAGTCGCCGCGCATGGCCAAGTTGAAGGAAATCGGGCCGCCGACGCCGATTTCGCCGGCCAACATGATGCCCATCTTCACCTCGGGTGCCTCCAAGCCGGTGGAGTTCTCCTGGACGCCGATGAGCAGCGCAACCGGCTACAGGCTGCGCATTTCGCACAACCCGTATTTTTCTTCGACTATCGTGGATCGCCGGGTAACAACGGCTGACGTGATCGTGTCCGGTTTAGAGGAAGGGGCGTACTACTGGCTGGTTCAGTCCTACGATGCCGGGGGCAAGGAGTCGGTGGAAAGCCAGAAGAACCGCTTCACCATTATTCCTAAAGGCCAGAATACGACCGCCATCGACCTGGAGCTGGATCCTTTTATGCAGCACGGGAAAGTAATTGAACTCACCGGAAAGACTGAGGTCGGGGCGCGAGTGATGGTCAATGGCAGGGAAGTGCCGGTGGTCGGCTCCGATGGCAGCTTTCACTACTTTATGCCTCCCTTGCCGCCGGGCGAGAGTCTGATCACGATCACGGCCCAGAATGCCAAGGGCGGAGTCAATACCGTCCAGAAAAAGATTGTGATTCAGTAGATCGCGCCGCATGTGTGGTCGCCGGCGACTCGCCCGCGGTTTTTGACTTTGACTCGAAGTCTCGCGAGCGAGTCGCCCGCGACCACACAGACCGATAGATTTGGGGTTCAGCCAGTAAAACAGCCGGGATTTTGGGAGGAACACCCGAGGTGCCGGGACTTTGGTTTGAGGGCGAAGCGGGGATTATCCCATAGAATTAGGGCACGGCCCCCCATCCGCACGGAAGCAACCGGGTTCGCCCGGTAATGACAGCGGTTCGAGAGAGCTAAATCGCGTATGTCATCTAACGGATTCCATTCTTCGACGCGCCTGCACAACCTGAGATCGCTGTTCAGCATTTTTTCCAGCGATCTTGCCATCGACCTGGGGACGGCCAACACGCTGGTGTATGCACGGGGCAAGGGCATCGTGGTCAACGAGCCCTCCATCGTCGCCATCAACAAGAACACCGGCGAAGTAGAGGCTGTGGGCAAGGAAGCCAAAGAGATGCTGGGCCGCACACCCGGCAACATCGTGGCCATCAAGCCCATGAAGGACGGCGTCATCGCCGACTTCAAGGTCACCGAGAAGATGCTTAACTACTTCATCCAGAAGGCGCATAACCGCAAGATGCTGGTGCATCCGCGGATCGTGATCGGTGTGCCTTCGGAAATTACCCAGGTGGAAAAGCGCGCCGTCATGGACTCCGCCTATCGCGCCAAGGCCAGCGAAGTGTACCTGGTCGAGCAGGCCATGGTGGCGGCCATCGGTGCCGGATTACCTATCACCGAACCCAGCGGCAACATGGTCGTGGATATCGGCGGCGGCACCACCGACATCGCTGTGATTTCTCTCAGCGGCATTGTTTATTCCCGTTCCGTGCGCATGGCCGGCAACCAGATGGACGAAGCGGTGATGAACTATCTGAAACGGAAATACAACTTGCTGGTTGGCGAACGCACGGCCGAGCAGATCAAGATGGAGATTGGTTCTGCTTATCCGCTGGAAAAGCCCCTGACCATGGAAATCAAGGGCCGCAACCTGATCGAAGGCGTGCCCAAAACCATAACGGTGGACGACAGTGAAATTCGCGAAGCCCTGAGCGAATGTGTTTCGACCATCATGAATGCCATCCGGGTGGCGCTCGAACGCACCCCTCCGGAACTCTCCGCTGACATCAGCGACCGCGGCATCGTGCTGACCGGAGGAGGGGCGCTGCTCAAGAATCTGGACAAACGTATTCGCGAGGAAACCGGGTTGCCGGTTTCGATCGCCGACGATCCGCTCTGCAGCGTGGTGCTGGGCACGGGCAAGATGCTCAGCGATTTCAAGCTGCTGCGCAAAATTTCTATAGAATAGTGTCAAGTTTCTGGTTTCTAGTTTCCAGTGGGTTGAAATGGAGGACGGGCGTCCTCGCCCGTCCCGCGCCAGTCTCCGCAACGACCGATAGTGCAGCCAGCGTCCTGAAACCAGAAACTGGAAACTAGAAACCGTATTTCCATGGAAAACCTGATGAGCCGCTACCGTAACGTCACCATCCTGGTGGCCATCCTGTTTGTGCAGGTGCTGGGGCTGGCGGTGCAGGTCAAGCGGCGGTCCAGCGCCGACGAATCCACCCGGGTGATTCGCCTGTGGACGGTCAGCGCGGTGACTCCACTGGAGAAGGCCCTGGTCTGGTGCCAGAACGGCCTGGGCGGTATCTGGAGCAACTACGTTTACCTGCGTGGCGTGCGGCAGGAAAATCGCGAGCTGAAATTCGAGATCGAGCGCCTTCGGCTGGAGCAGGTGCGGCTCTCCGACGATGCGCAGCAGGCGCGCCGCCTGCAGGCTTTGCTGAGCTTCAAGGAAACCTACATCGCGAAAACTGTGGCCGCGCAGGTCATCGGTTCCAGCGGCAGCGAGCAATCGCGGTCGATCTACATCGATAAGGGAACGTCGGCCGGGGTGGACAAAGATATGGCGGTAATCACCGCCGATGGCCTGGTGGGCAGGGTATTGCGGGCCTTCGGGTCCTCGGCGCAGGTGCTCCTGATCAACGACCAGAGCAGCGGCGTGGGTGTGATTCTGGACAAGTCGCGCTTGCAGGGAGTCATCAAAGGGACGGCGTCCGGCGAAGTGGTCGTGGAAAAGGTGATGACCGACGAACAGGTGACGCCGGGCGAGCGCATAGTAACCAGCGGCGGCGACCAGATCTTTCCCAAGGGCATCACGGTGGGAACGGTGATGAAAGTTACTCCGGGAGCGGACCTGTTTCTCAATATCCGGGTAAAGCCCTCCGCCAACCTGAGCCGTCTCGAGGAAGTCCTGGTAATCACGAAAAAAGAGGATCGCGCGCCTTCGGTGGCGGAGACCAATTCAGTCCGGGCGGTGGACATTCTGACCCAGCGTCTGCCTTCGGTCCCTGACAAGCCGCCGGCGGAGGCCAGCCAGCCGTCCACACCTGAGGGTTCCGCCGCGCCCAAGCGGAAAGACGCGGCGGTTGTGGACAAGTCAGCCGGCATTCCTGCCGTACCTGGGGTCGTCAAGCCGGTGATCGGGCACAAGCCCACGACCGCCAGGCCGGCAACCGGCGCGCCTCCCGAGCGTGCAGTTTCGCAACCGGCAGTTTCGCCGCCTGGTTCGTCCGTGCCATCCCAACCCGGACCGTCGCAACCTGGGACTGCGGAGGACAAACCGCACTAGCGTGCCCATCACTTACACATCTCAGGAGCAGGTAGAGGTTTACCGGTTCAGCGCCCCGGCGGCCATCCTCATTCCGCTGGTTGCGCTTTTTTTGCAGGCATTCCTCCCCCTGCGGTTGCATTTCTTTTCGCTGTTCGACCTGCCGTTGCTGGTGGTGATCTTCTTCGCCGTGGCGCGGCGCAGCCAGGTCTCCGGGATGCTGACCGGGGCGCTGATCGGCCTGTTGCAGGATTCGCTCACCCACCAGCCCATCGGGATTTACGGGATCGCAAACACGGTGGTGGGTTTTGGCGCCTCGTCCCTGGGCGCCAAGCTCGACGTCGAAAACGTCGGCGCCCGCTTCCTGGTGACTCTGTTCTTCTACGCTGTCCACGAGGTAGTGTATTTCACCGTGGCCCGCGGGCTGGTCAAACTGACCTTGCAGTGGAGTTGGGGCCACGAGATCGGAGGCGCCCTGCTCAACGCTGCAACCGCGGCCATACTGTTTACCCTGCTGGACAGATTTAAGCAGAGAGCGTGAGGCGGTCGTCGGACTTCGGACCTCGGCCCTCTCTGGCGTCAGACCTCAGACTTCCGACCCTGCCACTGGCTTTGAATTTCCAAGCTCGCAGCCGCCCGATGCACGAGCGTCTGAAGTTGGTGCCCTTCCGTCACTCAAAGCGCAACACTGGCCGCCTGCCGGCCGCGTTACAATCAAGTTAACTTCACGTGAAAGGATGTACTGGCGCTGTAAATTCGTCTTTGACGTCTGAGGTGCGACGTCCGAGGTCTGACGCCTGCTTCCCATGTTTGGCCGCGACGAAAAAGTATCGGGAACCCGCCTGACCGCCGTGCAATACATCATCCTCGGCGTTTTTCTGATTTTGGCCTACGGATTGTGGCGGCTGCAGGTGGTGCAGAGCGACTTCTACTCGGCGCTGGCGGAGAAGAACAAGACCCGTGAAGTCCCTATTCTTGCGCCCCGCGGCAAGATTCTTGATCGTGAAGGGCGCGTCATCGTGGACAACTATCCTTCCTTTACGGCATTGCTGCTGCGCGACTCTACCCGCGATCTTTCCGGGGATGCAGACGTAATCGCGCAGGGCCTCCACCTTGATCCCAAGGAAGTCCGGGAGCGCCTGCACAAGTTTGCCGGCACTCCGCAGTACCAGCCCATCTATCTCAAGGAAGACATCACGCCGGACGAACTGGCTTTTATCGAATCGCACCACAACGAACTGCCCGAACTGGACACCATCGTCGCCCACCGGCGGCTGTACCCGCGCAACGGGTTTATGGCCCACCTCGTAGGCTACGTGGGAGAAGTCAGTGAACAAATGCTGAACCAGCCACGCTGGGAGCTCTACAATCCCGGCGACGTGGTCGGCCGGTCCGGGGTTGAGTTGGAATATAACGCGATCCTCATGGGAAAGAATGGCTCCCGCCAGGTCCTGGTGAACAGCAAGGGGAAGGAAATGGGGGAACTGGACCAGAAGCCGGCAGTCCCCGGAAAGCAACTCAAGCTGACCATCGACATCGACCTGCAGATCGCGGCGGAACAGGCTTTGAACGGGAGGAACGGGGCCATTGTAGCGATGGACCCTCGAACCGGCGAAATCCTGGCCATGGTCAGCCGTCCGACTTACGATCCCAATGATTTCGCGGTGCGAATTTCGAATGACCAATGGATGAAATTGGTCAACGATCCGGATCATCCTCTCCTGAACAAGGCCATTCAGGCGCAACTGGCCCCGGGTTCAGTGTTCAAGATCATCATGGCTACCGCCGGCCTGCAGGAAGGCATCGCGCAGAACATGAAAGTGAACTGCACCGGCGGGGCATCATTCTACGGCCGCTACTTCAAATGTTGGGTCGTGGCCGAGCACCGCACGCACGGTATTACCGACATCAGCAAAGCCATTTACCAGTCCTGTGATGTTTTCTTTTACACCCTGGCGGAAAAGCTGGGCATCGAGCGCATCGCGAAGTACGCCATGGCGTTCGGCCTGGGGCAAAAGACGGGAATTGATTTACCACAGGAAGTGAGCGGGATCATGCCGTCGGAGGAGTGGAAGATCCGCAATTACAAGCAAAAGTGGTATGCCGGCGAAACCATTTCAGTGGGCATCGGACAGGGCGCTGTGGCGGCAACGCCGGTCCAGTTGGCCCGGGCGATCGGAGCGATTGCCAGCGGAGGCTTGCTGGTGCGGCCGCATGTCACCGATCCGCGGGATTTGCCGCCAGGGATTGTGCCGGCGTCGAATGTGCCCGATCAGGTAAAAATTCCGATCGATCCCGCCAACTGGGAGACCATTACCGACGCCATGGCCGGCGTGGTGAATCCGGGCGGCACGGCTGCCCTGTCGCATTTGCAGGGCATCGATTTTGCAGGAAAAACGGGCAGTGCGCAGACCATCAGCAACGCGCTGAAGGCCAAGATGGGGGCGGCCGGCAAGGCCAACTTCAAGGACAACGGCTGGTTTGCCGGAGTCGAGCCCAGGCGCAATCCTGAAATTGTAGTGTGCACTCTTTTGGAAGAAGGGGAACACGGATATCTCGCGGCCCGGGCTGCGGCCCAGGTCATTAAGGCTTACGTGGACAAGCAACGCCGGCAGCCCACCAAGGTCGCAAGCTCCGGCAAAGTGGACGTCGGGGCTGTCTGGACTACCGGCTCGGAAGATGACAACCAGCTTCACGCCGGGCGCTTTGATTTAGAAGTATCGAAGGCGCGTGCGCCGCTGGCGCTAGCGGCGCCAGGAATACAGTAGCGTTTTTGGAGTAGCGCCGGCATCTTGCCGGCTGTCGTGAGGGCGTCCCGCCCTCACACCGGAGGGGATGCGCGCAGTGGTGGCTGGCCAGGCAATCCAGCCGAGTGAACTTGGAGGGAATAGGGGTCTTTCGACTCCGCATGACCGCTCGCCAGCGAGCGCTCACGCTCCGCTCAAGATGACATAGGGAGGAATCAGGGTAGTAAACACTGCCTACGGGCAGGGAAAAGAGGGATTGGCCAACGACCGAGGACCAAGGGCCAACGACGAATTTCCTGACGACCGAAGACTGACGACCGACGACTGAATCTCATGTCCCGCTATATTTCATTCCGCGATTTTGACTGGCTGCTCTTCATCTTTGTGCTGATGATTTGCGGGCTGGGGGTGATGGAAATTCGCAGCGCCACCTCGCATACCAAATTCGCGGGGGCGCATATCCGGCAGGTTTATTGGATTTTAGGGGGCATCATCGGCATGTTCCTGGTCAGCCTGGTGAACTACCAGAAGCTGCTGGACCGGGTGCATTGGCTCTATATTGCGGCCATCGTTTCCCTGATGAGCGTGATGCTCTTTGGGCAAAAGTACCTGGGGGCGCGGCGCTGGATCAAGCTGCCGGGAGGCGCCCACTTTCAGCCGTCGGAGTGGGTGAAGCTGATCCTGATTCTGGCGGTGGCCAAATACTTCGCCGATCTGCACCAGCGGGAGCTTTCCTGGCCGGACTTCATGAAGGCGGGCGCCATCGTCCTGGTGCCTATGCTGATGGTGCTAAGGCAGCCCGACCTGGGCACCGGTCTCACTTACCTGCCGATCGCAATTATCGGACTTTTCCTGGGTGGGGTCCGCTTCAAGCAGGCGGCCATAGTGACCATAGCGGCGGCCCTGCTGTTGCCGCTGGCGTGGCATGCCTTGAAGCCCTATCAGCGCGACCGTCTTACCAGCTTCATGCACCCGGAGGCCGACAGTCAGGGTTCCGGATACCAGGTCAACCAGTCTTTGATTGCCGTCGGTTCGGGCGGTATCTGGGGGAATTCGGAGGGTTCCCAAACCCATTTAGCTTTCTTGCCCGTCCCACAAACGGACTTTATCTTCGCCGCATTCGCCGAGGAACATGGTTTTGTAGGAGCCTTGGCGGTAATGCTGTTATACTTCATAGTGCTGATGCGATTGACCCAGAACGCGCAAACGGCGCCCGACCGCGCTGGCACGTTCGTGGTCATGGGTGTGGTTGCGGTGCTTAGCTTCCATATCCTGGTCAATGTCGGCATGGTGGTTGGCTTTATGCCGGTCACCGGAATACCCCTGCCGCTGATGAGTTATGGCGGGTCTTCTGTCCTGTTTATGTTTCTGGCGTTGGGCATCGTAATGAATGTCCGCATGCGCCGTTTCGTGAACTGACGCAGGATGAAGAATGGCAGGGGGTTAGCCCGCGCTTGCCATCCGCGGGAAAAACAAGATTAATTACGATCGCCCTCGCGTAAAGAGGGCACACGCCGGCTAGAAAAGCAGTTAGAGCCGGGCAGGATCAGGCAAAGGCGCTGCCAGGCCGGTAACGGCCCCCTCAGAGTTGAGAGAGCGGTCACAAACCTGGCGAAGCGCAATGCGATAAGTGCAAAAGATTCCTAAGCTTACGCAACGGATTCGGTCACGGAGAGAACTCCGGGGCCCGGGCTGTCCCTTGTCCAGGGCGGCTATCGCAGCGCTTGATCCTCCCAGTCTTTCCCTGCCTTCCATCCGGTGATCCCCTGGGCCGCTTTACGGCCCGGGACCGGAGTTCGCATGACAAGAGAATTATTTGTGTCTTCCACGCCCCACGAAACCAAGGTGGGCCTGGTCGAAGACGATCTGCTCGCTGAAATCTACCTGGAACGCGAAAACGAATACACCCTGGCAGGTTCCATCTACAAGGGGCGCGTGACTCGGGTCCTTCCCGGAATGCAGTCGGCATTCGTGGATATTGGCCTGGAGCGCGACGCTTTCCTTTACGTTTCCGACTTTATGGAGTTGGAAGATTCCGAGGACCTTGACGAAGTTCCCGCCAACCGTCCCGTGCCCGAGCGTTATCAGGCGCAGCCCCAGGCGGAACCCCATGGCGGTGAAACATTTGCTGCTCCAGCGACAGAGCCCCAAGCGCCGGAATATTCGGAGGCAGGGACGGGAAATGGCGAGGCGCCTGCCGTCGGCGAATTGCGCGACAATCGCGGAGGTTTTCGCGGACGGCGCCGCCGCCGCGGACGCCGCGGCGAGCGCATGCCGGAATCGAAGTTTGCCAGCCCAGCCACGGAGGCGCCGCGCGAGGCTTCCCGCGTCGAACGCCCCGAACGCTTTGAAAGAAACGAACGCCCCGAACGAAGTGATCGGACCCAGCGGCCGGAATTTTCCGATCGCGGTGCCCGGTCAGAACGCCCGGCGAGAACCGACCGGCCGGAGCGCTCTGAATACGGACCGCCGCCGGGATATCAGCCCATGATTCTGCCCGGCGAGTCCATCTCCAAATATCGAGGGCTGAACCAGACCCGGCCTGCACCGCTGAGCGCGAGCGAAAAAGCGGCGACTCCGGTTCCGGACCACCCGGCCCAGCCAATCGCCGAGATTTTCGCAGACGATGAGCCGATCTTTGCTGCGGCTCCCCCTGCCGCTGCGGAAACGCAGCCTCATGAAGAAATTTCAGCCCCGCCTGTCCCGTCGCAGGTGGACGAAGTCTCCAGCGACTGGGACCGCGAACAGCAGCGTCTGCACCAGATGAACGTGGCTGCGGTGTTCGGCGGTGAAGCGGCGGAAGACGACGATGACGACCAGGAAAGGGCTGACGAATCAGACGACAGGCTCGTAGTCGTTGCCGAGCATTCCGAAGCTGCGTCCACTACGGCGGCGGGCACGGTTGAGGAAGAAGAGATCGAAGAGGAAGAAGCCGATCTGGCCCACTACGTCGAGGACCTCGAGGAAGATGCTGCCTTTGAGGAACTCGAAGAAGAGACTCACGCTGCCGGAGAGCATGAACAGCCGGCGCGGGAAATCGCGGCCTCCGCCGAACCCTCATCGGCGGACGCAGTACCCTTCTCCGCGGAACCGGTTTCTCCGGAAGAGATCGATGTAGCGGCGGCGGATGAAGTGGACGAAGAAGCCGAAGACGAAGCCGAACTGGACGAGGCCCAGGCGGAAGCGGAAGCAGTCCTGGCCGCCGAAGCCGGAGGCACGGGAATGACCGAAGCTCGCGCCGAAGTGCGCGCTCCGGCAGGCACCGCTGGCTATACCCAGCGCGCCCCGCGTCCGGGATACGATCGCCGGCCCCAGCGCGGCGGCCGACGCGGTGGCGGTGGTGGACGCCGTTCCCGCAGCAATGAACAGCGCAACATGCCGCTGATCACCGACCTGCTCAAGGAAGGGCAGGAGATTCTGGTTCAGATTGCCAAGGAACCGATCGGCAAGAAAGGCGCCCGCATCACCAGCCACATCGCGCTGCCCGGCCGCTTCCTGGTGTACATGCCAACGGTGAATCACACCGGCGTATCGCGCAAGATTGCTTCCGAAGAAGAGCGCCAGCGGCTGAAGCGCATCATTCAGAGCGAGCGCGAAAACGGCCATGGCGGATTCATCGTCCGCACCGCGGCCATGAATGCCGCGGAAGAAGACCTGCGTGCCGACATCCGGTTCCTCAAAGGTCTTTGGACTGAGATCAAGTCCCGGGCCGATGCCGGCAAGGGACCGACACTGATCTATCACGACCTCAACGTGGTCGAGCGGGTGCTGCGCGATCAGGTCACCTCCGACTTCTCCGCCATCTGGGTGGATAGCGACGAGGAATACGAACGCATCCTGCGCTTCGCCAACCGCTTCCAGCCCGCGCTGGTCAAGCGAGTCAAGCTCTACAGCAAGGAAACGCCGCTCTACGAACAATTCGGTCTGAGCGAGGAAATCAACAAGGCGCTCAAGTCGAAAGTCTGGCTGAAGAGTGGCGGCTACATTGTCATCAACCAGACGGAAGCGCTGGTCGCCATCGACGTGAACACCGGCAAGTACGTAGGCAAGACCACGCGTCTCGAAGACACCATCGTCAAAACCAACGTGGATGCGATCAAGGAAATCGTGCGCCAGATACGGCTGCGCGACCTGGGCGGCATCATCATCATCGATTTCATCGATATGGATGAACGCCGCAACCGGCAGAAGGTCATGCAGGCGCTGGAAGAAGCCCTGCGCAGCGATCGCGCACCCTCCAAGGTTCTTCAGTTTAACGATTTCGGACTGGTGGCCATAACCCGCAAGCGGGTGAAGCAGTCGCTCGAGCGCACCATAGGTTCGCCTTGCCCCTACTGCCAGTCCACCGGCTTCGTGAAATCGGTGACCACAGTGTGCAACGAGATCTATCTCGAGATGCGCAAAATCGCGAAACACCTGGAGCATGCTGACGTGATGCTGCGGGTCAATCCCGACGTGGCCAAGGCGCTCAAGACCAACAACGGCAAGGCCCTGATCGAGATGGAAGAGATGACCAAAAAGACGGTGATCGTGAAGAGCGATCCGGCGCTGCATCAGGAGCAGTTTGATATCAATTGACGAGCAGCTTCTAGCTTCTGGCTCCTAGCTTCTGCCTAGTACCCTCAAACACAACATGGAGAACGGGCGTCCCCGCCCGTTTTTTCTTTTTGCTGCGGTTTATTTTTGGTTTGTCATCCCGAGTGCGCGATCGAGCGCGCTGGCGCGGTGATAGCAAGTCGAGGGACCCCTACCGGGCCAACAACTGATCAGCTTATAGGGGTCCTTCGACTACGCCAACCGTTTCGCAAGCGAAACGATTGGCTCTGCTCAGAATGACAAAGAGGGAGGATGGTGGACGACTTATAGTCTCGCCAGCGACCCTGGTTTCTTGTCGGTGTTTGCCTGACGGTAGCCGCTCGTTGCACAATGGCAACCCGCGTTCCCGGAGAAATCGTGAACAAACTTAGCCGAGCAGTTCTCCTGTTTGGACTCTTGTGCTGGTCACTGACGTTGGCGCTTCCGTTTGCCTCCGCACAAACTCGCCCGCGCCTGAAAACCCGCAACGTTGTGCTGATCGTCAGCGATGGGCTGCGTTGGCAGGAAATTTTCACGGGCGCCGATTCCGCCCTGATGAACAGCGAACACGGCGGCATCTGGGCCGACGCGAAGGAGCTTAAACAGGCATTCTGGCGCGACGATGTTTCAGAGCGGCGCGAGCTGTTGTTTCCTTTCCTCTGGAGCGTAGTGGCCAAGAAGGGGCAGATTTTCGGCAACCAGACCAAGGGCAGCGTAGCCAACGTCACCAATGGCATGGCATTTTCATATCCTGGCTACAACGAGATGCTGACCGGCCACCCCGATCCGAAAATCGATCGCAACGAATTTGGCCCGAATCCCAATGTCACCGTTTTGGAATGGCTCAACCGCATGCCGGAATTCCGCGGCAAGGTTGCGGTATACGGAACCTGGAATGTGTTCCAGGACATCTTCAACGAAAAACGCAGCCGCTTAATCATGCAAACCGGATGGAACTTACCTGAGAAGGGAAAGCTCAGCCCGCGCCAGGAACTGATCAACGAACTCTATCGCACCACCACGCCGTTGGATAAAGAGGACACTTACAATTCATTTATTCAGGTACCGTTGCTCGACTATGTGAAAACATCTCATCCGCGAGTGCTGTTCGTAGGCTACGGAGAGACCGACAACTGGGCCCACCAGGGCCGCTACGATCTTGTTCTGGAGAGCGCGCACGGCTTCGACCACCTGGTGCAGCAGCTCTGGGAAACCATGCAGGCGATGCCGGAGTATCGCGACCAGACGACCTTCATCCTTACCACGGATCACGGCCGCGGCAGCGGACTGGTCGAGTGGAAAGAGCACGGAGTGGACGAAAAGGGATCGGAAAATATCTGGATCGCGGTGATGGGCCCGGACACTCCTGCGCGGGGCGAACGCGAAGAAAGTGGAACGGTCACGCAGGCGCAGATTGCGGCGACGGTTGCAGCATTGCTGGGCAAGGACTATCCGCACGATGTGCCCGCAGCGGCCCAGCCGTTGCCAGATCTGTGGTGATCTGCACGAGACGCGTAGGGGCAGATGCCCTCATCTGCCCGGCGGAGCGAAGCTCCGCTATCTTTAAATTGTTAAGCAAAACCATAGTCGAGCTGCGCTCGACCGGGCAGATGGGGACATCTGCCCCTACGTAGTTTGTGGGGGGAATTTGACGGCGGGTTAGCTCTTGCCGCGGCCGGCGATCATGAGTCCGGCACCGACTACCAGCAGCACGGCGCTGATGGCAGGCGAAACCTTTTCGCTGTCGTGGGTCTGAACCCCAATATTTACGTCGCCCGCCTTGATGCCGTGATTCTCCGAATGCGGAATCGCAACGAAGAACGAAAGGATTCCCAGGATTACAACTGCCAGCCCCACTACAAATAGAGCCTTCATTAGAAGCCTCCAGCTTGAGAGTTGAGTGCATGGACCCGAGCGTCCATCGGACGTTTAAGATGCGGTCGAGGACGAACGGGATGCTTCTCACCCCTTGCTATCGGCAAAATCCCGGGCAAACTCCACCAGGCTGCGCAGGGCAATTCCAGAGGGCCCTTTAGCGATCCAGGGCTTCTGCTCTTCCGTCCATGCCGTGCCGGCGATATCGAGGTGCAGCCAGGGCGTCTCTTCGGCAAACTCTTTCAGAAACATGGCGGCGGTGATGGCGCCGCCCCAGCGTCCGCCGGAGTTGACGATGTCGGCGATGTTGGAGCGGATGATTTCTTTGTACTCGTCGTCGAGCGGCAAACGCCACATTTTCTCCCCCGCCTTGTCGAGAGCATTGCTGAAGCGGTTGTACATAGCATCATCGTTGGCGAAGATGCCGGCGTTGATCGAGCCCAGCGCGACCACGACTGCGCCGGTGAGGGTGGCGGCGTCAATCAGGTGGGTGCAGCCGAGCTGGCGGGCGTAGAAGAGGCCGTCAGCCAGAACCAGGCGGCCCTCCGCGTCGGTGTTGATGATTTCAATCGATTTGCCCGACATCGCGATCTGAACATCGCCCGGTTTTTGCGCTTTGCCCGACGGCATATTTTCCGTGGCCAGAATGATGGCCGTGATCTTCAACTTGGGTTTGAGCAGCGCGATGGCACGCATGGCGCCGATCATCGTCGCGCCTCCCGCCATGTCGTATTTCATCTTCTCCATGCCGTCGCTGGGCTTGATGGAGATTCCGCCGGTATCGAAGGTGATGCCTTTTCCCACCAGCCCCAGCACCGGTTTTTCGGGCGCGCCCGCTGGTTCGTAGCGCAGCACGATCAACGTCGGCGGTTCGTCGGAGCCCTGGGCCACGCTCCAGAATGCGCCCATCTTGAGTTCCTTGATCTTGGCCTCGCCGTAAACGTCGCATTTCAGTCCGACTTCCGCCGCCATCTTCTTCGCGCGATCAGCGAGGATGGTTGGCGTCATGCGATTGGAAGGCTCGTTGACCAGGTCGCGGGTAAAATTCTGCGACTCGCCGACGATTCGGGCCTCGTCCACCGCGCGCTCCAATTTGGCCTGATCACCGCGGGCGACGACGGTGAGGGCATCGATCTTCTGGTCCTTGCGATCGCTCTTGTAGTAGTCGGGATCGAAGTTGCCGACAAATGCGCCCTCGACGATTGCCCTCACTGCGTCATCGGGCTTCAGCCCTGCCTCCGGGGCGACCAAGGCAAAGCTGCGCAAGCCCTTCGCTTTGAGTGTGCGCACGGCAGCGCCGGCCAGGCGGCGCAGGTCGAAGGCGGAAAAGGTTTTGGCTTTGCCGCCGCCCAGAAGCAAGAGCCGTTTGGCTTTCAGTTTCTCTGGCTGATGCAGCAGCGTGGTTTCGAACGGCTTGCCGGTCACCTCGCCCCCGGCGATCACGCCCGCGGCCGCGTCCTTGACGGCGGCGTCTGCGGTTTCAATCGAGACTTGCGGCTTGTCTTTATCGCCGCGGTTCTTGTCTGCTTTGTCGAGCACGATCGCGACCAGGCATTCAGTTTCCACTTCGGCAGGATTGGAGAGGGAAAGATTAGTTTTCATGATTGTGTAGTTCCAGTATCGTCGGCGGGAAGGGAATTAGGCAAGAGCCAGCGGAGATCAGAGCACTACGATGGTGATCCCCCGGTTTCGCTTGCCCAGATCGGTATCCTGCTTCAGTTCCGGCCGGGCCTTGATGAGGGCCCACGCCTGCTCGTCGGACTTAGACCAGTTCTCGCCGAAAATGCAGGCATGAATGTCGCCTCGACTTGCCATCTGGGCCAAATGTCTTTGCGCTGCGAGGCGAATGTCGCCGCCGGCCCCACTCGATCCATAGCCATGAATGAGCTTGATGACGGTGCAGTGCGTTTGACGGGCTCGGGCGAGTTCGCGGTCCAAGTGTTGCAGCGCTTCAGGGACCGTCGGCATTCCGGTTTTGAGGTTGACGGTTTTGATGATGGTCTCCGTTGTGTACCTTAGTTCCGTCCTCCCCACTTTGTCATCCGAGCGTAGTCGAGGGACCTGCTTTCTGCCGGCAGATGGGAACTACCCGGCGTCCGCGGATTCAGACAAAAGCACGTCTTTCGACTTCGGGAAGGGACTCGCAAGCGAGCCCCTTCCCTCCGCTCAAGATGACAGGGCATCGATGAGGGGTGACAAGACCGCTCAAGATGACAAACCATCGTGACAAACCATCGCTCAAAATGACCAGGCATCCGAAGTTCGCAGCTCCAACGTGGGTTTCCACCCACACTGTGCCTTACAGCCCACGTTCTGTGAAGATCTGGCCGCCCGTAACCCACGGCCAGTCAATGACTTCCGTGATGGCTCTCCTCGTGCGATCTCTTCTGGCGGGCAGCGACCCAGGAGGAATATATGACGCAACTCAACTTGTCCGGCAGGCCGTCCAACAACCCGCAGCAGAAGCCGGCTGCAGAACCAGAAGGCGAATCGATCAAGAACCAGACCGTGGGAGCGCTGGGGGCGCTCGCCATGTTTGCCGCCGTCATCGTGATCGGCAGCTGCTCAAGCAGCAAGCCGGTAGCGGAAAAGCAACCCGCTCAACCCGCGGCGCCGGTTTCAGCTCCGGCCGTCGCCACACCGGCCCCAGCTACCGCGCCGGTGCAGGCGAAAGCAAAAATCAGGAAGCATCGGGCGGCTACTCTCTCCTATGTCAACCGGGAGTATGGTCTCTCTTTCCGTTTCCCGCGAAGCTATCGGCTGAAGACGGGTAAAGCTGTGCAAGCGGCGGCGCAGATGAATTTTGTCAATCCCGGCGGAGTGATGCTGGCAACCGTGGAGATGCCTGGCAACTCCTATCCTGGCACGGATTTCAAATCCGGCCTGGTCACAGTCAGCGTGAATCCGGGCATGACCTCTGAAGCGTGCGCTCAATTTGCGCTTCCCGAGCCGGGCATGGGAACGGAAGCTTCGTCACCAGTAAAGGTCGATGACGTGAAGATTGGCACCATAGAGTTCCGCGAGGTGGAGAACTCCAGCGCCACGATGAAGCAGCCTGAGGCCAGGTACTATCACGTGTTCAACTCAGGGGACTGTTATGAATTTGCCCTGGGAATAGCGACCGATGGCGACGTCAATGTGGAAGAAATTACCCCCGTCGATCGTGAACAGGTTTTTGGCAAGCTGGAAAAGATCCTGGCCACGTTGAAACTTCAGCCCGGTGTGTTGCCGGAAACCCAGACTCTGGTGACCCAGACTCCAATGCCCCAGACTCCAATGCCCCAGACTCCGGAAACCCAGCTTCCAGAGACCAAGGCTCCAGGTTCCTCGGTCGCTGCAACCACCCCAGCTGACTCTTCGACGACCACCGAACACGTGGCGACGAAACCAAACTTCTAGACGGTCGGAGAGCCCACAACTGCATTGCCCGGACTGCCGGCGCTGGCCGGCGGTCCGTTCTTTTGACTTCCCGGAGCCTGGTAGGTCTTGAAGCCGGCGCGTTGCATGCCTCGAGCCGCTTCCGGATTCTTCATGAAGGTATTCCAGACAAATCCGGTACGAGCGTTCTCTGCCATCAGCAGGGTGATTCCGGTGTCGATGGCGACCACGTCGCTGTCATACCAGTTTTTCAGCGGGTTGAAAGCGTTTACGAATCCGTACGTGCTCCAGGCGTTCGGGTAGCGGTTCCTGATATTGCGAAGCACGCGCATGACCGGCTGCGGCAGGAAGGGCAGGGAACCGCCAGCCGCGCTGGGAACCACGGAGCCATCGATGGGACCCATGGCCGGAGGCCCACCCCAAACCACGTAGCCTTTGTCCGAATCCGACGCGGTGATGCCCCACAGGTCATCGCTGTAGTCAGGAAACTGCTTGCCCAATTCAACGCAGAAGCGGCGGTGCACGTCCGTGGCGATAGCGGAGTTCTGAAAGTAATCCGCATAACGGTCGCGCTTGCCGCGGAAATCGAACCAGGCCTGGGAATACTGGTGGACGAACAGGGGCGCGAACGAACCGATGTAACGCAGTCCGTCATACTCGAAAATGTTTCGCTTCCAGGCATCCCAGGTTTCCGGCTTCAGGGGGTGGGAGGACGAGCCCATGCCCAGCAGATACATCATCATCAGTTCGCTGTAGTAGTCCCAGCGATAGGGCAGGAACCCGACTTCAGGCAGCCAGCCATGGGGCAGAAGCGTGGTGTCTTCCGAGAGCCAGGTCCAGTCCACCCGGTCAAAAATCGCACGCGCCAGATCGCGGATTTCAGAATTCTCAAAGTGCTGGCGGCAGCACAGGATGCCGCACAGCAGTATGGCCGTGTCCACAGAAGAGATTTCCGAGTCCCAGAGTCTTTCGCCGGTGTTGACGTTGGCAAAGTGATAGAAAAATCCGCGATGGTGGGGCAGCGTCTTCCACAGAAAACGCAAGGAGTTGAGTACGCGGTTCCGGGCCTCGTTCAAGGACAGGAATCCGCGTTTTTCTCCGATGCAGAGCGCCGACAGGCCAAATCCGGTGGCCGCGATGCTGGCCACCACGGCGTTATCGGTGGTGGCTTTGCGGGCATTGCACCGGTCTTTGACCAGGCCGGTCAGAGGATTGGCCTGCTCCCAGAAGTAGCAAAAAATGGTTTGCTCGAGTTCGTCCAGGAACTGGTCGTCTTCCTGCGTAAGGTAAGTTTTGACCGGTGGCGGCGCCGGGCGGGCGCGCTGCTCCGGCGCGGGCGACATAAAAGAAGCAAATCCCCAAGGCACGCCGGGCAGGCAGATTCCCAGGCCAGCCATCTGTCTGAGAAACTCGCGGCGGGAACGGACTATGGGGCCAAACTCCCTCTCATGCACTTCACAAATCTAAACGATCCTGCCCCGGGGAACGATGGGGGAGGGCAAACTAGGGTAACAGGAATGGTTACACCTCCTGAACCTAAAGACCTTGACGAAAGATGGGGCGAGACTAAAAATCTGGTCTGCAGGCGGGCATCGTAGAATATGCCAATGAAGGTAGCGGGATGACCGGAAAACGCAGGCTGATCATGTGGACTGCAACCATGATCGTTGCGGGCCTGATCGTCACCGCGATACTGCTGACCCATCCCCACACCCGGCCCATGACGCTGCGGGGCGCCGTGATCAGGCAGGACGCCGATCCCACCAAGGAACTGCCCCTGGCCGACGTTGAAATCCAGGCGCTCTCCAACGACTCGGTGATTGGCGAGGGAAAGTCGGATGCCTCCGGTTTTTTCACAGTCACGTTGCGCACACGGTTCTGGATCGGCCGGGCGGTGATGCTCCGCTTTCGGCACACAGACTACCAACCGCTGGACCTCAAGGAATTCGTGGGCGACAAGTTATACGTGGCCCACATGGTGCCCCTGCCGCAGGAAGTCAAGCCCGCGAATCGTCCCATGATTGCGGTATCGAATGTACTGGCCCGCTATTCGATCAAGACTACCAATACCGTCAACGTGGGCAGTGCGGTCAAGACCTTCGAAGTGGTGAATACCGGCAACGTGCCTTGCCGGAAACAGCCGCCCTGTTCGCCCGACGGGCAATGGAAGGCTGCCATTGGCGGGGCGTCGCTGGACGCCGGGGAAGGCAACGAATTCCGCAATGCGCGAACCTCGTGCATTGCCGGGCCCTGTCCTTTTACCAAGATCGAATCCGAAGATTTCCTGCAGGGTGGACGCGAAGTGAAAGTCACGGCCCTCAACTGGTCGGACACGGCCACGTTCCTGCTGGAAGCTGAAGTGTTTCGGCCCATGGTCAGCGACATGGTGCGGACATCGCATCCCGTCAAGTTCGGCCAGGCGCTGAACTTTACCGTGCCCGGCTCGGCGGAAGGCGTCAGCGTTCAAGCCGAGATCAATGGCGAGACCATCACCTTCCCCTTTGGTCCGAATCTTTACCTGAGCTGGGCCGACTGCAATGCGCGGGTGAATCGAGATCAGACGAAAGTGTATCGCTGCGAACTCAAGCCTGGGTATAAGTTCCCGTGAGTCTTGCCGGCCGATGGCGGGGGACCTTCATTCGCGTTTTGTGCGAATGAAGTGGACGGGGAAGGGCTGGGTCCTCTACTTGCAGGCAATAGTCGGATTTTCTTTCGCCAGCTCCAGGCAAGCTCTCTGCAGCTTTGCGCGACGTGCCGCGTCCCCCAAACTCTCGTTTGCTCGAACGGGCAGCGGTGTGGGCTGCATCGCAGGCTCCGTGTAAGCGGCGTCGTGGTGTTGAACCAAGACTGGTGGGGCCGCAGCAGGAGTTGCTGGAACGACCGGCGGGGTCGGAACCGAAATCGGGCTAGGAGCTAGAGCGGCTGCTTCAATCGCAGCCTGAATAGCGGGCTGAGCACTCGACAGGAACTCCTTGAGATGCTTGGCAACAGCTTCTGCCATGGACTGCTGGTTCTTGCTACCGCCTCTTTGTTTGTTTACAGAGTAGGCCCAAAACATTTTGCTCGAACTCGCCTCAATGAACTGTACCGAGACGTTTCCCTTATCTTCGATCCCGATGCAATAAGCGAACATGCAACGAGCGATTTTGCCCCCTGTTGATTCCTGTTTGATCTCAACCGGAGCAGCTTTGAGTTTGAATATGGCTCTACTGGGATCAGTCACTACGTCAATCGGGACTCGCTTTTTTCCGATCGCCGCGGCGACATAAGTCTCGAATCCATTCTGCGGCTCGATGTAGACAGTGGGGCGGATGGCCTGAGCAAAGCTTGATAGCGGGACTGCCGCGAACAGCAACAACAGGGTGAGACGTTTCATTTTCAGACCTCGGTACTGAGTCTGGCCTGGTTCACCCAGCCGCACCAGAGTACGCAGGTATCGTATTCCGCATCGACGAAAGGAAGGCGATTGGAACGGAAAATTTGAGGCTTCTAATCTCTGGCGAGTCGGGATGGTAGTCGAGCCGGGTGCCCCTCGATAAGAGCGAAGGCTGTGTCTAGGGCAAACCTATCCCGGAAAGAATCTCTCGCTGAACCGTGAAGTGAGACTCGTTCCCCCAACCGCATCGGCGCTCCCGTCAGCCACCCTTTTCGCGAAGAACGCGAAAGAGGGGTGAGGCACCCCAGTGATTGCGGAAGAGCCCATCGCCGCCGGTTCAAAACAGCTCAATGGGCGCCGCATGGCCCGAGGCAGAAGCCAGTCGTGTGTCCCGCGTGACCAGGGGAGCGCCGGTTTTTCGGCCAGCACGATGATAGGCAGAAAAGTTGTGACGCAGCTGCCAAATCCGGGGAAGGAGCACATAGTGATCTGTACCCACGCCCGGCCCTCCCTCCTCCGGAGAGCGGGTGGTATTCCTAACTGCCCCTGTTTTGCCCACATGATTCGACATGATTATCCATGGACGTTCCCGTGGTGTCCCGGCGCCCTGGCCTGCGATGCGGGCGATACGTTCTTCAGGACGTGTGCACTTTTTCACAGCCTCTGCCACTCCGCAGCCCGCCCAGGCCGGAGGCTAGTGCATCGCGCATCTGAAGACGGGCTCGTGAGAGCCTCGTCTTGACGTTCGCTTCCGAGAGGGCGAGGATCTGCGCGGTTTCCGTGATGCTGAGGTGGTTTACATCGCGCAGTACCAGTATCTCGCGGTATTTCTCGGGGAGAGATACCAGGGCCCTGGTGAGGGCATCACGAAGCTCGCGGCGCTCCAGAGCCTGTGAGGGAATTTCCCGCCAGTCCGCGAAATCCTTTGGGATGTAATCGCCATCGTCACTTTGCTGTCCCTGCTCGATCGATTCGTACAAATGCCGCCTGTCCTTGCGCAGCCGCATTTTCGCTTCATTGATCGCGATCTGGATCAGCCACGTGCTGAACTTGGCCTCCTGGCGAAAACGTCCCAGGGCCTTGAAGGCTTTCAGGATCGCCTCTTGCACCACCTCTTCAGCGTCAGCATCGTTTTTCACGATCGCTACGGCGGCAATAAACACCGCGCGCTCGTATGGCCGGACCAATTGATAGAAGGCTTCGGCATCACCGGCTTGCACCCGCTGTATGAGAACCTGCTCAAGCACGTTCCGCTGCGGCAGGGACGCGAGCTGTGTATCATCTGCGACCGTCGTGCCGATCTGTATCACCATGTTCTCAGCCATTGCACTCGTCATAGGCCGTCTCCTTCAGTTGCTGACTTATGAACTGCGAACAATTGATCTGGGCGACATGTCTTTTCGCCAGGTCTCTCAGCAGGACAATCCCCTGGGAATCCACGAACCATACCTTCTCAAGATCCAGGCTCACCGCTTCGCTCGTCATCAAAGCGGCATCGCTGAGGCGCCGAAGTTCCTCGACCCATGGGCCCACCAGCTTGCCCTCCAACTGAAAGTTCGTGGCCTCGCTCGACTGATTCGTCACCGAAATCTTGAGCACTGCTTGTTCCTCCGAAGACACCATGGCTAAAGCACTCAGCGCACCAATCCCGCGATCGACTTCAGCAAGAGCTATGTGTTTTAATCAGAGCGAGTTAACGATTCAGCGCCGAAAGAGATGCTCGCCATGGCCACGACGGTTCGTGGTTTGGGGGACATCGGGTTTCGTGGCCACGAAATATCGTGGGTGGCAGTCTGAGCAAGAAGGCGCGAAGGTGGCAGGAGATGGCTAGATCGAACAGGGCGTGGGCCTAAACGTGTTGAGCGCTGTGATGACGATTGCCCGAGGGGAGAAGTTGCAGTCTAGGAAGACGGCGCAGGAGAAGATGTCTGCATCAAACTCCGATCCAAGCCCAACTTTTTCATTCGGCTTCGCAGGGTGTTGGGATGGAGATCGAGGATCCTGGCTGCACCATTCGCGCCTTCGATGACCCATTTAGTCTGTGTCAGAACCTCAAGAA
>Ga0207706_10001686_pt1 | contig 21798 bp, 20 predicted proteins | sample KBSC53metaG_FD_184318 | JGI IMG/M metagenome (GOLD analysis project Ga0207706, IMG submission 184318) | Corn rhizosphere microbial communities from Kellogg Biological Station, Michigan, USA - KBS C5-3 metaG (SPAdes) (version 2) | ecosystem: Host-associated > Plants > Roots > Rhizosphere > Soil ... | reverse complement strand
GCCGCGAGCGCCGGGTCGAACTCCCACGCGTCGCGCTCGGTCACGAGTGCCCCTTCCGCACGCGGTGATGTCGACCGTGACCGGTCCGGCTCTCCTCGTGGAACGAGAATCTCCCGAGGCGAGAACCGTGCGAGCATGGCCGGCGCGTCGGACACCGGTACGAGCGTTAGGCGGAACTCTCCAGTTGAGACATCCGCCGCGGCAACGCCCACCTCCTCCGCGGTGGCGTACACGGCACAGAGGAAGTTGTTGCGTGCTCCGTCCAGCAGATCGTCCGAGAAGGCGGCCCCTGGCGTGACTGTCTCCACGACCTCCCGCCGAACGATTCCCTTCGCGAGCTTGGGATCCTCCACCTGCTCGCAGATCGCGACCCGGAAGCCCTGCTGCACGAGGCGGCGGAGATACTCTCCGACAGCCTTCACCGGAACGCCGGCGAGCGGCACTTCGGCGGCACCGCCGTTGTTTCGCGCGGTCAGCGTTAGGCCGAGATGGCGCGACGCAATCTCAGCGTCATCATAGAACATCTCGTAGAAGTCACCCATGCGAAATAGTAGGATCGCGTCCTGATGTCGGGACTTGATTTCCCGATACTGTTGCATGAGCGGCGTGGCCTCTCGACTCACGGTCGTTCCGCCTCGACAATGATGCCTTTCACGTTGACCTGAGCCATTTCCCGCAGGACTTCCGCCGCACGATCGCGCGTTGGATACCGCCCAACGCGGACCCGGAATGGTTTGCTCGTGCCGACGATGCGCACGTTATATCCTCGAGTCGACAGCCGCTTCGCGAGTACTTCTGCAGAGTCGCGAGTAACGTACGCGGCGGCTTGAACGCTGTACTGTTGCCGTGCCTGCGTTGACGTTTCGGTGGTGCGCGCGGCAGTCGTATCGCCAGCCGCCCGTGTCGCAGCGAGGGTCGCGCACCGCGGTGCGTAATACTCGAGTTGGTTCCGAAGCTCGACGTCGGCCGGAGTGAGGTTCTCCCGCGCCGCTGACACAGCGGCGCATCCGGCAACGTCGTCACCGTCACCGAACGAGAGTTGCGCCAGCATGACGTTCGCGCGGGTGCTGATCGGGCCAGACGGGTGCTCCCGCTGGATTCTCGTGAGGTGCGTACGTGCACTCGCGCGATCGCCACGTGTCGTTTCGAGCTGCGCGAGCCGGAAAAGCGCTTCCTGGGCTCGCGGCGAGAGTGGATACTCCACAGCGATCCGTCGGTAATCCCGCTCGGCCCCAGCGGCTGTCTTGCTGAATGTCGCGCGCCAGAACAACGCCTCTGCATAACGCGGCGTCCCCTCGGCAGTCGCTCGCAAGACTGAATCCACGACGGCTCGTCCCGCCGAGTCTTGACCCGCGGTGACCATGCGTTGTGCACGCACGAAAACGGACTCGGTCGCCGGTGACGGGGCCTGCGCTATCACGACACCGGTCACCCCGGCAGCAGCCACGCACACGATGATCGAGCGCCTCACGATCCGCGAGCAATACACGGCACTACATCTCATCGGTGTCCGTCGACTTCTCTACGCCGCTGCACGACGAGGCGCACCACAGAGCGTGAGCACAAGCGACGCAATGATCTGCTCGTCGGACGAGAGCCTGGACTCCTTGAGCGCGTAATCGGCGGCGAGCAGGGCGTCGATGGCTGCGTCGAGCTCCGACTGACGCCACGCTGGAACCGCCCTGCTCCAGGCACTAACCGCTTCTCCCCACGGACGCCCTGTATATGGGCTGCTCTCCTTCAGGAGCGCGAACAGCTCTCGTTCGATACCCACGGCCGGGAACCCGCGGTCTCGAGCCGCACGAGCCCACGCTACGGCCAGCGTCTGGGTCGTGAGCGCCATGACGATGGATACTGCCGTCACCTTTGGCTGTGCGAGCACATGGTCGATGACCGCTAGCGCACCCGGTGCATCGTGCGCGAGGACACGGTCGAGCAGGTCGCCTAACGTCTCCCCTCGGCGTACGCCGACGATGGCGCTCACGGCTTCGTCGTCGATCGCTGCTCCATTGGCGTAGCTTGCGAGCTTGTCCAACTCGGACGCGAGCTGCGGAAGGTCGTTCCCCACCGCGCTGATGAGCAGGTCTACGGCTGACGGCGTGATCGTAGAGTGGAGAACGGTGTCGACGTGATGCACGACCCATTTCGGCACGCGATCGCCCGTGAGCGGCTCAAACGCGACGGCGCACGCCTGCGTCGAGAGCGCGGCGTCGACCTTTGCGCCTGCAGGCGCAACCAGCAGTGCGACAACGTCTGGCGCTGGGGCAGCCAGGTATCGATCCAGCGCCACGCGAGCATCCTTCCTCAGAGCCTGCACGTCTCGCACGACTATGAGACGCCGATCCGCCATCATCGGCGGAGTCGACAGCAGTGACAGCAATGATTCGCCATCGATGTCGCCGCCACGTCTCAGATCCAGATTGAAGTCTCGCGTTGCTGGATCCACCGCCGCATCGATGACACGCCGGATCATCTCGTCCTTCAGAAACTCGTCGTCGCCATGAAAGTAGTACGCGGGCGCGAACGTTCGCTGCTGTAGCGCTTTCCGCAGATCACGCTGGGCATGGGGAGCGGCCATACGGCCTAATATAGAGAACCGCGAGTCCCCATGCGGGTGCAAAAAAACCCGCGACGACTTCTCGATCAGAGAACGCGTCGCGGGGATTCTCACCGGCACCGAACCGACGCGTGATCTACCGTCTAAGGCTCGCCTGCGTGAAGTGCACCTGCGCAAATCGCATTGGAGCTTGCTCCGCGAGGTACACCATCGGCCACACCGGCATCCCGGCAGACATAGACGCAACGAGCGCCTGATTCTCCACCGAGAGCTGGGGCGTCGCAGGTGCTGTAGCAACGACAGGCGAGAGAACGACCTCACCGCCTGGCCCCGTCCAGTTGAGTGACGCCGCGGTGACGTAGCCGATCGTCACGAGGCCGGCGGCAATGCTCATGAATGTTCCGATACCGGGGCCACGTGCCGCAATCGTCGGTCGAGCGAATGCAGCCGTGCGCTCCGACTCAATGCGTGCGCGCAGGCGAGTGTAGAAGTCCGACGAAGGCTCGACCGTCGGGAGATTGCGGAACACCAGTAAGGCACGCCGGACCTTCGCATCGTGCGCCGCACACTGCTCGCATTCGAGCAGATGTCGCTGCATTGCGACGACTTCTTCTCCAGAGAGAAAGTCGTCTACGAATGCGACGTGCTTGCTTCGGAAAGCGCGACAATCCATCGGCGACAAGATCCCCACGAAATGATTCGCATAACGGTACCCGCCCCCGGGAGCCGGGTTCCAGGATATTAATGTGCGCCTCGTCACGGAAGGGCCTACTTGATGGCGAAGAGCCCCAGCTTGCCGCTCTGGATGAGCATGGCAAGCTGGGGCTCCCTCTATGTAAAGGCCCAACGTCAGGCCGTCAGTGCTGTCCGCCCTACTCCAAGGCCGGCGCGATGATTTCGGCGAATGAATTCCGCGCCCGGTTCAGTCGCGACTTCACCGTACCGAGATTGCACGACGTGATCTCCGCAATCTCCTCGTACGACTTCCCTTCGAGCTCACGCAGAATGAATACCTGCTTGTGATGCTCGGGCAGCCGCTCCACCGACTCCTCCACGAGCTCACGGAGGTGCCGCTTCCTGTACATGTCATCCGGCCTCGAGTTGCTATCCTCGAACTGCAACGGCCGCTCCTCATCCTGCCAGTTCTTCTTGATGGTCTGAAACAGCACGAGCGGGTTGCGCGACCTGTTGCGGAGCTCGTTCTTCGCCAGGTTGGACGCGATAGTGTAGATCCACGTAGAGAACTTCTTCGAGCGGTCGAATCGATGTAGGTGCCGATGAACCCGGATGAACACCTCTTGTACGAGGTCCTCCGCCTTTTCGCGATCCCCGATCGTTCGGTAAACGAAGTTCAGGAGACGGGTCTGGTATCGCTCTACCAATTCTTGGAACGCTCGCTCCTCGCCGCCGAGAAACGCAGTAACAACCGCCGAGTCGTCCAGCGTGCGTAGCCTTTCTCTGACAGCCGCTCCAGGCAGCGATATCGCTCGCTTGATTGCGACGTCAGTCATTGTTCACACTCCCAGTGGTAGCTTCGGAAAACGCCAGCATCTGACAAGACTGGATTCGTGAATTGCACCTCCACCCGCTGTCGGTTGGGTGTTAAAGCACGGGGTGTGCCCTACGGCGAAATCTCGCTCGGTGCTTGCTAACATCCTACAGCACAATACGTTAACATGTTGTTAAGCAGTCGGCCCCGTGTGGGGTTGCAACATTCAGCGTCCACTTTCGGCGACACACGATAGGACACTTATTCGGCCAGTTTGGCGACGATAAAGGCTGAGTCTGCTATCTCCCTGCTCGAAATCCGGCGACGTACAGAAGAGCCAGCGACGTCTTCCCGTCCTGAATCTCACCCCGCTCGACCATACTCAGCGCCCGCGACAGCGGCATGGCGTCCACCTCAATGAACTCGTCTGCCTCACGCGCCACCTCGCCGCGACTGAGGCCGACCGCCATGAAAACGTGAATCCTTTCGTCGGTGAATCCCGGCGTCGTGTACATCGTGAACATGTGTTCGACACGCTCAGCCTCATATCCCGTTTCCTCACGAAGCTCTCGCCGCGCACAGTGTTCGGCTGCTTCGTTCGCATCCAGACGGCCGGCTGGCACCTCGTACAGATAGCGTTCGACCGCGTACCGGTATTGCCGGATCATCACGATCTCCGGATCATCACCCGCCGGATCAGTGAGAAACGGAACGACCGCGCTCGCTCCTGGATGTCGGATCATCTCGAGTTCCCCGATGCTACCGTTAGGAAATCGAACCGTGTCGATGTCGAGGTTGAGCACGCGGCCGGTATAGACGCGGCGCGTGGAGACGCATGGAATGTCACTCACGGATAGCTCCTGATGCGCGGAACGGCGTGAAACGAAGCACGCGGCGGATGCCTTGCCGCCGCGTGTGCTCGAATGCGTTGGACCAGTTACGCCTCTATGATGTAGGGCGGCCTTCGGCGTCGTAGGTCAGGACAGGTCCCGCACCCAGCGCTTCGAGCGGAGCACGAATGATGGTTGGATCTCCGACGGCTACGATCTGGAGTTGGTCCGGTCGCAGGTACGCGCCTGCCGCTGCCAGGACGCGATTCGCCGTCACGGATCGAACCTGCGATCTGTACGTGTCGTAGTACTCGTCAGGCAATCCGTACGACACCAGGCTGGCGAGGGCAGTGGCAATCGCGGTGGTCGACTCGAACCGGATCGGGAAAACCCCGTCGAGGTAACTTGTCGCGAGCGAGAGCTCCGCATCGGTTACCCCTCCTTCACGAAGCTTGTCGATTTCGAGGAGAATCTCGCGCACGGCCGCGTCGGTCACATCGCTGCGTACAGCCGTTGCAACCGTGAAGGGTCCTGCGGCTTTCCGCCAATCGAATGACGAGAACGCGCCGTACGTGTACGCGTGCGCCTCCCTGAGGTTGAGATTGATCCGAGACGAAAAGAGACCGCCCAGAATCGCATTCATCACCACGATCGAGAAGTAGTCCGGATGCAGCCGAGGTACGCCGACGTGGCCGACGCGGATCTCGGATTGCGGAGCGTCGGCCTTGCCGACAACGTGAACGAGCCGAGCAGTCGTCGCAGGCTGGTCAGAGACGGTGACCTGCCTGACGTCGCCACCTGCCCAGGAACCGAATGCGTCGGTCACGATTTGCCGCGCACGGTCCACGGTGACGTCACCGACAACGATCACCGTCGTACTGGTCGGTGAGTAGCGCGCACCGTAGAACGCGCGAACCACGTCGTGGCTGAGCGTGTCCACGGTTGACTCGAGGCCGCCATCCGGTAACGCATAACGCGACTCCGGTGCGTACGCGAACTTCCCGAACATATCGTCCGCGAGCCCGCGCGGCTCGGCACGCTGCTGTAGCAGCTCGGCGAGCCGTTCCTGCCGGAGGCGCTCGACTTCCCGTTCGGGAAAACTCGGCACCCGAATTACCTCGGCGAGGAGCCCGAGCGCGGCTGGCAACCGCTCCGATGTAACCGTGATTCGGAGCGTCGCGCTGTCCCAGTCCGCACTCGCGTCTAGGGCGGTGCCGAGTCGCTCGAAGCGCGCGGCGAGTTCTGCACCGTCATTTCGCTGCGTGCCCTCTGCAAGCGCTCGGGCGGTAAGCAACGCAACGCCTTCTTGCCCCTGCGGGTCGGCTGCGGCACCAGCATCGATCATGGCCACAACAGTTGCAATCGGCAGCTTCGATACCGGCGCTACGACGACGCGGACGCCATTGGTGAGCGTTAGGCGTTCGAACGCCGGGAACCGGTAATCGCGGCTCGGACCGGGCGTTGGGCGCTTGAGTACGTCGGCGGTGGTCATGCGCCAGTGGCTGCGAGGTTTGCGACGTCGGCGGCTTCCGTGTCACCATCGCGCGGGAGGTAGAGCAGGCTGGCACGATTGTCTTGACCGAGTCGACTTCGAGCGAACGCGTTGACCTCCTGTGCCGTAACGCTCCGATACCGATCGACTTGCTCGTTCAACAGGCGCGGATCACCGAAGTACGTCGCAAACAGTGAGAGCTTATCAGCGCGATCGCCGGCGGCTTGCATCGACGAGATGAAGTCGGTTTCAATGAGCGCGACCGCACGCTCGACCTCGGTCGAGTCAACGCCGCCTGCGTGTAGCGTGTCGATCTCGCTCGCGACCTCTCGTTCTAGAACCTCTGCGTCGATTCCTGGTCGCGCGGTTACGTCGACCACCAGAAGGTCACTTCCTTTCGGCAAGTCGAAGGTGAATGCGGTCGCGTCCGACGCAATCTGACGGTCCCGCACCAACGTGCGGTGCAGCCGGCTGCCGCGTCGCATGCCCAGGATTGCCCCGGTTACACTCGCCGCATAGTACTCATCGCTGCCGAACACCGGCGATCGGAATGCCAGATAGAGCCGTGGGAGCATCACCGCATCCAGCACCACGTCGCGTCGCGACTGACCGAACGTTGGTGGCAACTCCATCGACACGAGCGGTGGTCGGTTCGTTCCACGTGGAATAGGACCGAAGTATTGCTCTACGAGACCCCGTGCCTCGCCGGGTTCGAAGTCACCAGCGATTGATAGGACGGCGTTGTCGGGTGTGTAATAAGTCGCGAAGAACTGAGCGACGTCTTCGAGGCTTGCCTCAGACAGATCCTCCATCGACCCGATCAGCGAATGATGGAAGGGATGATCAGGTGGGAACGCGAGTGCCGGGAGCTTTTCCCACCACGTGCCATACGGCTGATTGTCGACGGACCAGCGTCGTTCGTTCTTCACGACGTCGCGCTGCGTGTCGAGCTTCTGCTGTGTCATCGCGGGCAGCAGGTGACCCATTCGGTCGGCCTCCAGCCACAATGCGAGTGCAAGCTGATTCGAGGGAACTGTCTCGAAGTAGTTGGTGCGGTCGAGCCAGGTCGACCCGTTCAGAGTACCGCCCGCTCGTTGAACCAACTCGAAATGCTCGTTCGCGGCGACGTTCGCCGAGCCTTGGAAGAGCATGTGCTCAAACAGGTGCGCGAATCCTGTTCGCCCCATTCGTTCGTTCGCGGACCCCACGTGGTACCAGAGGTTCACTGCAACTAGCGGAGCCGTGTGGTCCTCGGAGAGGGTGACAAACAGCCCGTTCGGCAATCGGAAAGTGTCGATCGGAAGTCGCATATACGTAACTTGCACCTCCCGTTTCTCTGGAGGGAACCCCGGCGCAAATGTGGTGAGAGGTCGATCACCACTATAGGTACTCCAGGTCGGTCAGTAACTGCAGACGGAGATGGCTACAACAGATCTAGCGGGCCGGGCAGGAGAGCAAGAACTGGCGTCAGCCATCAAGCCCGTTGCCCCGTTAGGCAAGGCATGGCGCCTGCTGCAAAGATTTACGGCTCATCCAACGCGAAGGTGTGCGCCACAATCATCATTGGGACCTTGATGGACTCGCTGAGAACGTACGCGAGTGCCTGGGCCTTGTTGGCAGAAATTGGGCTTGTCTTTGTGGGCGAGGTGTACGCGTCTACACCGTACTGGGTCGAGAGAATGCGTAGTCTCAGCATGTGAAACGGATCACTCACAAGGATTGCCGTTCGCATTTGGCGTGCATGCATGATCGCCGAGACGGCAGCGAGCGACTCTCGAGTGGTGCGACCTTCATTCTCCATCAGGATGGCGGTGTCGGGAACGCCATGCTTCAGCGCATAGATACGGCTCACCGCCGCCTCGCTCGTGGTGTCTCCCACTCCCGTGCCGCCCGTGAAGATCAGCCGGGGCGCCAGACCGCGTTGCCACAGATCCAGAGCATGATCGAGTCTCGCCCGCAATACCGGCGACGGTCGTCCAACATACTGTGCCGCCCCGAGCACAACGATCGCATCCGATGTGCGCGCTCGATCTCGAGCTCCCCACAACAGCACCGAAGCTGCCGACACTGACCACGCCACGATTACGGTGATCAGCACTCCACGGAGGATCTGATTCCCGAGACCTGGAGGCAGCTTCATCCGGCGAAACTAAGCAGGCGAAACAACAGGGCGACAGAGCGTTGCTCGATGCCGCAGGTCTGCTGTACGTCGCGGTGTGCTTAGCCGATACGACGGTTCATTCGGCAAGGCTGAGGAGAGAAAGCCAAAGCACGTCGAACGCGACGCGATGGTTGGCCTGCGGAGCTATTGAGGCGTGGATGGCGAGACCATCGATGAAGGCGACGATGACGTCTGCCAGGAGTTGAACCGGGACCCGTGGACGAAGCTCCAGAAGCGCAAATAATCGGTCCACTGTTACCATCGCTGCTTCGCGGCGTGCTTGCGCTGATCGTCGAATCGCATCGCTGATAAGCGGCCCGCGCTCCTGTGCGAGTTCGTTGAGCACACGAAGGTGGCCACGATCGATTTCGCCGGCTACCCAGGTCCAGAGATCGTCGACGGCAGTCTTCGGCGTGCTGCGCGCCAGTGTCGCCGCTTCGCGATCCACCGACTCGTGAGTCATCCACTCAATGAGTCGCGTCAGGAGCGTTTCCTTGTCGTGGAAATGGTAGTGAATCAGCCCTTTGCTCACCCCTGCAGCGTCAGCGACGTCCTGCATGCTCAAGTTCGCCGTTCCGCTGGCGACAATGCGTGCCGCAGCTGCGTAAAGGATCCGCTCCGGCGTTGACAACCGCCGGTCAGGCGCTGGGCCGCCAGGACGTGACGCGGAGCTCAAAAGGTCTGTCGCTCCTGTGGCGATGGACACCCGACCGTAAATCCCTTTGCCCGTAGGCTCGTCGCGAGCTCCTCTTGTGCGGGTGGCTCGCCATGTACGAGCCAAACCCTCGCCAGTTCCCTGGACTGTTCACGGACGCGGTCGATCCACGACGCCAGCTCTACCCGATCTGCGTGCGCGCTATAGCCATTGATGATTTCCACGTGTGCGCGGAGCGGTACCTCATCACCGAAAATGGTCAGCATGGGGCGACGTTCGACGATACGACGACCAAGAGTATGCTCTGCCTGAAAGCCCACGATCAATACGGTGTTTCTCGGGTCGGAAGCCCCTTGTGCCAGATGGTGCAGAATTCGGCCGCTCTCCGCCATGCCCGATGCTGCGATAATCACCATGGGGCCGTGCATTTTGGCGAGCGCTTTCGACTCTTCCACATCCCGCGTGTAGTGTACTAATTCGAAACGGAATAGGTCATGAACCGTTCGGACCAGATCTTCCCCGTGATCGAACAGGTCGGGGTGCATCTCGAATACGGACGTCGTATCGATGGCCAGCGGGCTGTCAATGTAGATCGGGATAGAGGGAATCGCACCCGTCCCCGCAAGTATATGGAGGTCGTACACCAGCTCCTGGGTGCGCCCCACCGCGAAGGCGGGAATCAGAACGCGCCCGCCTTGGGCTGCAGTCTCCCGAATGACCGCAGCGAGTCGGGCTCGTGCTCCTTCAGTCGATTCGTGAGTACGGTTGCCGTAAGTCGACTCCATCACGACGACGTCCGCGCCTGACGGTGGCTCGGGATCGCGGATGATGGGAAGACCGGAGCGACCGATATCCCCTGAGAACACCAACCGCTGTGTCCTGCCACTCTCGGTGCAGTCGAGCGTCACAGAGGCTGAACCGAGTATGTGTCCGGCATCCACGAACGAAACGCGAATCCCAGGCACCACGTCGAACGGTCGGTGATACGGCACGGAGGACATGAGCTCTATCGTCCGCGTGCTGTGACGTAGCGAATAGAGCGGCTCGATCGGCTGCTTTCCCCGCTTGGCGAGAAACTCAGCGTCCTTTTCTTGAATGTGCGCCGAGTCGGCTAGCATCACGGCACAGAGGTCCCGCGTTGCGGGCGTACACCAGATCGTGCCCTGGTACCCATGCCGAACGAGAAACGGGAGACGACCAGCATGATCGATATGCGCATGCGAGAGCACGATCGCATCGATCTGCTCGATGGCGATTGGAAGCCGCAGATTCTTCGCCTGACTTTCACCGCGTTTTCCCTGAAACAGACCGCAGTCGAGAAGTACTGTCTTACCTGCGACCCGCAGGATGTGACACGAACCGGTGACCTCCCGCGCTGCGCCGACGAATTCGATTTCCACAACTCGCTGGAAAAACGGTGATCCCGGCCGGTCGCGTTAGGCCACAATGAGTTGCCGCATCACTTGAGCCGAGGAAGGAAGCATCCGACAACGCCTGTCCAATCGTTATGAGGTCAGGATCGCTCGGTGTCGGTTTGCCGTTGGAAGATGATCGTCAGGCGCTGTTCATCCTGCGACATCATCGCAGGTTCCCATCCGCTTCGCATGCGCTCGTTGAGGAGATCGGTCAGCGCATCTTCATCCTCACGAGTGCGGCGAGTGAGTCGATGGATGACCGCTTGGTATTCTTTCATGAGCGCGAAGATAGTAGCTTCTCGGCCATGACCACCACCCCTGCGTTCGCGAACTTGACGCTCATCCGTCATCCGCTCGTGCAGCATAAAATCACACTGCTTCGTGACCGTCGGACTCCAACGAAAATATTCAAAGAGCTCGTCGACGAAATCGCGATGCTCATGGCATACGAGGCCACCTCGGAGCTGTCGCTTGATCCAGTAACGGTACAGACGCCCCTCGAGCAGGCAACTGGATTTCAGGTCAGTGGGAAGAAGCTCACACTCGTCCCAATTCTTCGAGCGGGGCTCGGAATGGTCGAGGGTATTCTGCGACTCGTCCCGTCAGCACGCGTGGGACATATCGGTTTGTACCGCGACCACGACACGCTGGAGCCGGTGGACTACTACTTCAAGGTTCCGAGCGATGCCGCTGAACGTGACTTCTTCGTGCTGGACCCGATGCTTGCCACCGGAGGCAGCGCAGTTTCAGCGGTGAGTTCCTTGAAGCGAGCAGGTGGTGTCCGGATTCGTTTTCTATGCCTCGTCGCCGCACCAGAGGGAGTTCGTCGCTTGGGCAAAGCGCATCCGGACGTACAGGTGTACTCGGCGGCGCTCGATCGAGAGCTGAACGCTCAGGGTTACATACTTCCCGGACTCGGTGACGCCGGCGATCGTTTGTTTGGCACTCGCTGAGCCTGGCGCTCGACCACCCCTATCCGAACCATTCCCTCGGGCAATCGCGCTGCTGGCGCGCAGCGTCAAGGACCCACTGCTGCGTTTGTTCGTCCGTCACCTCCGGTGGGACTCGGTTGAACCACGCCGTCGCAAGTGTTAGGTCACCAACACGCCGCCATAGCTCGCCGACGAGATATGTGAGCACCGCTCGCTCGTCCGTCACAACGCCGTCGAAACTGTCCAGCGCTTTTTCGAGCATCCATGCTGCTTTTCGGCGGAAGAATCGCTCTGCCTCGGAATCACCTTCGTCAACACAGCACCATGCTGCCCGCAGCAGAAGATCGGCGATGTGCCGCGGTTCCATCGACTGCCACTCTGCGATCTTGGCCGCAAGTTCGTACTTCTCTGAGCCTGAGAGTGCTTCGGTTGGAAGGCGAGGTGTGAGTTCGTTCCAGATATGTTCGCGGAGCATTGGCGTAACTTCTGCCTCGTCGCTGAAATCACGCTCCGAACCGGAATAGCCGCACCGGCTGCACGTGTGAACCAAGTAGGGTAGAGGTTGCGTGCCTGCTGCGCGCTCGTGAAAGTCGGTCCGCTTCCCACCAAACGAGTTCGTCGACACAACCGCCTGTGAGCGGAAGGTCGACTCGCAGATCGGGCATTGAAGTTCGATTTGCTGTAGCGTCGTCATCGTGCTGAACCTCGCCTACGCTTTTCTCTCAGCCCGGCGTCTGACGCGTCGGGGTGCAAAGGTAGGTAAGAAAAATCTGTGCCAAGGTCTGATGTAGCTCTCTCTTGTTCGCACTAGTCGTCACTACTATCTTGCCGCGCGTCCTGCCGAACGATTCGCGCCGCTTCCTTGCGCTCAGGCTGAGATGCTGATCAATCTGCTACCGGATTTCTTCGCTGTACTCAATAGCACTGATCGCGTCGCCGCCTACCATCGCTACTTCGAAACCCACCGACGCCTCCTTGAGGCGTACTGGCATAATTACGTTCTCGACCCGGATGGTCCGCACTTCCGTGACGTAGTGCAGCTCGCTGCGCTCGCTGACCGTTCGGACCTTCGCGCCATGCTTGAGCGGACGGATGTCGTTTCGCTTGCGCGGTCCACCTCGGAGCAGTGCAGCGCGCTGCTCGAGTACGACAGCGACATCGATGTCGTGCTAATGGTGGGTGTGGGAGCCGCGAATGCTGGTGAGCTTGTCGTCGATGGCCGAGGTGTTGCCTTTGTTTGCCTCGAGCACTTTACCAGCGTTGCGAACCCCGAGACACAGGGACTCGGCCTTGAGCCCGAGCTCATTCCGCTGTGGCTTGCGCATGAAATCACTCACGCAGTCCGCTATACATCACCGCGCAGCCGCAGTGAGATCCGGCGCTTGGTCGAGGAGGCGAATGGCTATTACTCCTACTGGGAAACCGGTCGCCGAGCCAGCCTCCGTGAGTTGCTAATCAATGAGGGGTTGGCAGTTCAAACGTCGCGAGTCATCAGTCCAGGCCACGCGGCCTGGGAGTACTTCGGCTACGGGCGACGTCAGTATGCTCGGATTCGTGAGCTCGAGGCCGTGATTGCTCGCGCCACAACAGAGGATTTGAGTCGCGCAGGGCTTGGTCTCCGCCTTCGCTATCTGTCTGGCGGAATGAGCGACGAAGCGCGGACGATTGAACGCTACGTGATGCCCGAACGCAGTGGTTACTACCTCGGCGCCCGAATGACGGATGCAGCGTTTTCTACACGAGGTGCGGAATGGGCTGTCCGGGCGAGCGCTGCGGAGATCTCTGCAATAGCCGAAGCTGCGGCAGCGACTGCATAACGCGGCCTCTCCACAAGGCAAACGCGTAGGCGAATGCTAGTGGGCCCTATTTACCTATGCAGAACGTTGCAAATACTCGGCTGAGGACATCTTCGGTGTCGACCACACCGATCAATTCATCGAGCCCAGCCACGGCGGACCGAATGTGAACCGCTGCGATTGATGTCGGCAGATCGGCTCTCTCCCAATGCTGCTGGAACGCGGCTAGCTCACTTGAAGCTTTCTCAATCGCGACTCGTTGGCGTGCTCTGGTGAGCGCTGGACTCGTAATGGGAATAGCGCCATAACGAGCCTCGAGCTCGCGCTCTATACACTCTCCCAGTTCAGCGAGACCTTGGTGTGTATATGCGCTGACACGTACGGGAGCTGGCGTTGACGGAACAGCTAATGCACCTGATGCTGTAACCACTGGATACACATCTAAGCCTACCGGCTGGTCTGCCTTCGTGATGACAGCAATTACGGGCGCAGACCCAACGAGGTTGATCGCCTCGATGGTTCTCGGGAGTTCATGAGAATCCTCGTCACACGCGAGGATGAGGTGAGCGCCCTTGAGGTAGCGCTCGCTGACCTCAATACCTAAGCGTTCCACAAGCTCATCAGTTTGTCGTAGGCCAGCGGTGTCCACTAGCCGCAAGGGCCACGTGTGGAACTGAACCCGAGCTTCGATTGCGTCGCGAGTTGTTCCTGGTATCTCGGTGACAATAGCTCGCCTTTCACCGACCATGGCATTGAACAGGGATGACTTCCCCACGTTGGGACGTCCGGCGATTACTACCAGCGCACCTTCGCGAAGGAGCTCAGTCGCGGACCGGGTTTCAAGGAGACTTTGCAGTACCTGTTGTACAGTGTCAGCCTGTTCACACACACGCGCTCGGTTGATCGGTCCATGGTCCTCCTCTGGAAAATCAATGTCGTAGGCCAGCAACGCTTCGAGATCAACCAACGCATTTCGGAGCTGTTCGATTCGACGTGAGAGTCCTCCGTCCAGTTGATGGAGGACGACTCGTCGCATCGCATCCGAGGTAGCGTCAATTAGGTCACCAATTGCCTCGGCTTGTACCAGATCAAGCTTCCCATTGAGAACGGCCCTTCGTGTGAATTCACCCGGTTTTGCTTGACGCGCGCCTGTACGAACGAGCGCTGTGATGAGTGCATCCGAGACCGCATTGCCACCGTGAATAGAAAACTCTACAGTGTCGTCCCCAGTATATGAACGTGGACGCGGGAAGGCTGACACGACACACTGATCGATCAATGAATGATCGTTAGGGTCGTATACCCGACAGAGTACAGCACGGCGTGCTTCGATTGGCCAGGGTTTTACAAGCCGTTCTGCTATGTCGAATGCGGAAGGTCCACTGAGCCGGACGGTTGCAATGGCACTCCTGCCCGCGGCGGTTGACAGAGCTACAATCGTGTCGCCTTCACCCGGAGGCAGTCGTGATTGTGCTGGAATCGCCATTGTCCGGAGTATGCTCGAGGGTATCGCCCGGCTCGAGGATGCGCACATCCGCTCGGCGAACGTGGCCTGGTAGAATCAACTTCAGCCTGTTGATCGCGTCGTACGCACCCGAGGTTACGTGGTTGAACGTTCCCCAATGGTAGGGAATGAGATACCGAGCTTGGAGGCGGTCGAATAGTGAGAGGGCGTCATCAGCACTTAGATGACCACGTCGGAAGCCTGGTTTCCACCAAGGTGCGTGACCAATCGGAAGAAGCGCGATGTCCAGCTGCCGGGCATTTTCGTGGACGATTTCACTGACCACACGATGCGTTTCCGGAGTGAGCCCTGTGTCGCCGGCAAAGAAACACGTTTCATTGCCGGCATCCATCAAATACATGTTGGCAGCACTCCGCCAGCGATCGATGGCGTAACGGCTCCCTTGATGTTGAGCTTGCGATGCGTGAACGACAACATCGCCAATCGCAACTTGACCATCTGCTGGAAGAGGTCGGGTTTGCGAGTATCCCAGCCTTATAAGCCACGCTGCGAGGGCCGGCGGGGCAAAAATCGGTACATGGCGAGCAAGGAAGTCGAGCGACCGAAACGAGAGATGGTCTGCGTGCGCGTGAGTTATGAGGATCGCATCGAGCGGCGGTAGATCTGCGAGTGCAATTCCAGGTTTGCTAACTCGCGGGAGAAACCGTCCTAACGCAGTATCAAAGTTCGGATCGGTAAGGAGTCGTTGGCTACCGATGTCGATGAGAAGTGTCGCATGGCCGATGTACGTGACGCGCATGGACGATATCTATATGCACGTCTGACACCAGGCTATCAGCTGTCCCGGCGTACCAAGCTACGCGTGGGCTGTTGAGGGCCCTGTCCCACTCTTCGCCCGTTCGTTTGAGATCAGCCACTGCTGAGGAATCGCAGTGAGATTCTGAACCGCGTAATACAGATTCAGGCCGGAGGCCAAGTTTAGGAAGAACACTGTCATCATCACAGGTAGAACATAAGCCATCATCTTTGCCTGCGGGTTCGGTGGTGAGTTCCGCATGCCAATGATGGACAAAACAAACATCGATAGCCCCATGATGATGGGCACGATGAAATAAGGGTCCTTGAGCGAGATATCCGCTAACCAAAGAAAAGGCACACCACGGAACTCGATCGTGTTCTGAAAGACAAAGAACAGCGCGAACAGGATCGGCATTGGCAACAGCATCGGGAGACAACCCGAAAGTGAGCTAAATGGACTCATGCCGTGGTCCCGATAAACGCGCATGATTTCGGACTGCATGCGTTGTGGATCCGACTTGTAGCGCTTTTGAATTTCCGCAAGCTCTGGCTGCAGACGACTCATTTTCATACTCGTCCGCATTGCTTTTTGATTGAGGGGCCAGAGCAGAAGCCTAACGGCAACTCCGAAGATTACGAGAACCCAGCCGTAGCTGAGACTCAATGTCGCGCGCATCCAAAGCAGGATTCGCATCACGATTGTCGCAAATGGCTGCACGACGCCTTGCAGGAATCCCCCATAGGGATTCGAGTTTTCGAACCCACGGCCGAGAGCGAGAAGCCGTCGCCACTCTTGGGGTCCGGTGTAGAGCTCAAAGGAGAACGTTCCGTTCCGGATTGGCTCAACAGCTATAGCTGAGGCTTCCGTAGCACGTCGTCCTGTCCGCGGTCCACCCGTTATTCCCACTTCTGCGAACGGGGTGCCTCCATTTGGCACAAGCACTCCAACAATGAAGTACTTGTTCTTGGCTGCGACCCATGTGATGGGCCCTGGCTCCAACCGGCGTTCGCCAGGATCAAGCTTACTAAAGGGGACACCGCGTGCGTCCTCTCGCTGCGGCTTCACCGCGTATGCCAGGTGTTGTTGGTCATCTAAGGAATCTGCCTCAGCTGATCGGAGACTCGTCGGCATTTCAAGCGCGATGAATCCGTTGTCCGCGTTAGGATGATGTACCTCGCCAGACACTCGCACTAAGTAACTATCGGGCGCGAATGTGTACCGGATTGCTATAACGGCTCCATTTGTACTGGCCCGATACGTCAGACTGTTGGGACGTGACGTATCAACCTGGAACGCGACCTGTCCAAGGTCGATAGTGTCACCGGGTAGAAAAAGCCGGTACGCAATGAGCTGTCCGGATTTGCTCCGGAGCGTCACGCTGCGATTCGATCCATCTAGCGCCTTGTAAGAGCTGAGACCGACCGATATCGGTGCCGCACCTTTACTACTGAAAGTGTAGTCAGCGAGCTTTAACGAGACAGTAGTTGTCTCTGGCCGTGTTTGAATGCTGGTAAGTGATGAATCACGTACCGGCAAAACGGTCGGCTGCGCTATGGGTGTTCCTTGAGGACTTGGACGTACGGCAGCAGTACTATCTGATGCCAAAGCGGTATCGCGCTCGGTCTTACTGACCCGTCGCGATGATTGTGTCCCGAAAAGCCACGGTGTAGCAACAACAACGACAGCTGTCAGAACGAGCGCGAGTAGGAACCGTTTATCCATTACGTTAGGCAGGCATGATCATGGAACCGGATCATAGCCACCGGCATGAAAAGGGTGACACCGTGCAATCCGTCGAATAGTCAGCCATGTACCTCGCCCTGCGCCATAGCGCTCGAGCGCCTCAATTGCATAGGCTGAACACGTTGGATAATAGCGGCAGGATGCAGGCAGAAGCGGCGATAATGCTATCTGATAGAAGCGAATGAACGCAGTGAGAGTGTGCCGCAGCATAACGGGAGCAATCACTCAATTCTGCTAAGTACGTGACGCAACTCGTCAACAAGTATAGAAAAGCCTACCGAGTAGGCTCCTGGATGAGCTTTGATTACAACATCAACTGGTGGTAAAACAGCCAAAATCGAAGTACGGACAATCTCACGCAGCTGACGTTTGACACGATTCCGACTAACTGCCGATCGGCCATACTTTGGAACAACAAACCCCACGCGTGGATGAAATTGAGGGGAAGCAAGAATTCGGACATCGAGATGCTTGGTCCGAAGACGCTTCCCCTGTATTACAACCCGTCGGATCTCTGACCCTTTCGTTAACCGATGGGTCCGAGGAAATCTGAGTCTACTACGCGGTTGCGTATTTCGTCGGCAGTTTGACGGTTAAGCGTCGACGGCCCTTTTTCCGACGCCGACTGAGGACTTCACGCCCCCATTTCGTCTCCATGCGTGCTCGAAAACCATGAGTCCGAATGCGGCGCTTATTCCGGGGACGGTATGTTGGCTTACCCATGCATCAAACTCCGAAATCAGAGCTAGAGACGAAGACAGCTATAACTCAGTAAGCTGCCAACTTTCAGTAACAGAAAAGAATCGTAAACCTAGTCAGCAACTGGAGCTATAGCAAGGTGTTAGACTAATAATGGTGGGGCAGGTGCCTGCAGCGAGTTTGACTTTTCCACATCGGCAGAATACCTTCGCCGGCCCTAGTTATCCACATTGTGCATGAGCCTGTCTGCCGCAGACGTTTGGTCAAGAATTCTCGATCGAGCTCGCCAAGAGGTCTCCGAACAGACATTCCGCACCTGGCTTGAGCCTACCGAGGCGCTGGAATTCGACGGAAAGACTATCTATGTCGGCGCGCCAGATCAGTTTGCAGCAGATTGGAATGACTCCAAGCATGCTGAGCTACTAGCGAGCCTTGCACCAGTAGCGCTTGGCCAGCCACTACGAGTGGTTTTTCGCGTCCATGAGGACCGAAAGCGCCGGTCGCAAATGGATCTTTTCGTAGCTCCACCGCTGCAGACAGCTGAACTTGGTGCTACAGCAGATGCTGCCCTGCCATTAAGCTCGCGCTATACCTTTGAGCATTTTGTCATAGGTAAATCGAACGAACTCGCCTACGCTGCTGCAGATGCCGTAGCTCAGGCTCCAGGCCGTGTGTATAACCCGCTTTTCATCTACGGTGAGACTGGCCTTGGCAAGACACACCTGATGCAGGCTGTAGGTCACGCGATTGCGCAGAGAGTGCCAAATACTCGTCTTCTCTACATTGGGACTGAGCAGTTTACCAACGAGTACGTCGCTGCAATTCAAGGTCGAACAACACAGGAATTTCGGCGGCGTTTTCGTGAATCTGATTTACTACTCGTCGATGATGTTCAGTTCCTCAAAGGGAAGGAAGCAACACAAGAGGAATTTTTCCACACATTCAACGCCTTGTATGAAGCAGGCCGGCAGATTGTAATGACTAGTGATCGTTCACCAGCAGAAATACCAGGAATTGAGGCACGGCTAATTAGCCGATTTCAATGGGGAATGGTAGCAGATATTGAGCTCCCCGATCTCGAGCACCGAATTGCTATCCTACAGCACAAGGCTCAGATGGATCATCTTGAGCATACCATTCCCGAACCTGTGATTCGATTTGTGGCAGAGCATATTCGCTCGAGTGTCCGAGAACTCGAGGGATCAGTCATCAAGCTGCTAGCATACGCCTCGCTAAAGCATCGTGATATCTCGATTGATCTCGCTCGCGAAGCGCTACGTGACAAGCTACGTCTACTAGCGGATTCAAACACCGAATCATTTGATTCGGGTCTTTCTGCTAGCGTCATTCAGAAAGTTGTTGCTCAAGAATGGGGAGTAACTCCTGAAGGGCTAAGATCAAAGACACGAACAAAGACGCTAACCGTACCACGTCAGGCTGCTATGCTCCTTTGCCGAGAGATTCTCGGCCTACAGCTCGTTGAGATTGGAAACGCATTCGGCGGACGTGATCACTCAACTGTTATCCACAGCATTGAGCGCGCTACAACTCTTCTCAACGAGGACCCAGTCTTTCAACAGCACGTTAACAAACTCCGGATTAAGTTGCAGCCTGCTTCTAATTGATTTCTTGGAGTCTTCTACAAACTCCATATAGCCTCAACATCGAACCTACATCAGGACTACAGCTCTAAGTATCTTTTCATCATGTCGTTATAGCGTTATTCAACATATCTACACCGCCTGCTGTTATTACTAGTTCTTTCTTTATCTAGAACTAGTTATAGCAGGCCCCGCTCCCACGTGGGGAACTCACTCGGAGTCCGAATGCGCTTCACAATATCGAGGGAAAAGTTGCAGGAGGGGCTTACTGCCGTTGCAGCTAGTATCCCGGCTAAGACGACCCTGCCCGTTCTTGCAAATATTCTCGTCGAGACAACAGAACGAGGAATCAGACTCTCGGGGACCGATCTCGATATAGCTGTTAGTACCGAGGTCAGCGCAGACGTGGAGACACCTGGAGCAATTACAATCCCTGCTAAAAAGCTGTCCGAAATTGCTCGGGAACTTCCACCTGCTCCTGTGAAAATAGGAGCAATGGGCGAGCAAAGAATTACGTTGGAATGCGGCCGCTCGAGGTTCAAGCTATTAGGACTACCTCGAGATGAATTTCCAACGTTTCCTCAAGTTCGGTTTCAGGACAGTTGGCGAGTTCGCTCAGGAGATCTTCAGAAGCTCATCTCACATACTTCGTTTGCAGTATCAACGGAGGAAAGTCGTCCAATCTTGAATGGTGTTCTGTGGGAATTACGAGCTGACCGAATGCGTATGGTGGCGACGAACGGTCATCGGCTAACTCGAATGGACTTGCCAACTACTGGAGCAAGCTCACCAGCTAGTGGGGATTTGATCATCCCACCGAAAGCTCTTGATCAAGTCCGACGGCTCTTTCCGGCGGAGGAAGAGCTAGAAATTGCCCAGGGGGATAATCACCTAGGATTCCGTTCACCCTTCACATCTGTGTTTACACGATTGATTGAAGGGCCGTATCCGAACTATGAGCAAGTAATTCCTCGTGACAATGACCGAGTAGCTATCAGTGACAAGGTAGCTCTTATTAGTGCATTGAAGCGAATGTCTGTGATTGCTTCTGATCAAACACACCGAATTCGTTTGTCATTCAACACAGCCTTGCTCCGCTTTAGCGTTCAGACACCTGATCTTGGTGAAGCTCAGGACGAACTACCAATTCGTTTTACTGGTGATCCGATCGATATTGGTTTCAATGCGAACTACCTTCTCGAAATTCTTCGTTACATCCCTACTGATGAAGTCCGGCTTACACTGAAAGCACCTGAACGTGCAGTAACAGTTGAACCGGAAAACTGGTCGGATTCTGCATCCTATCTATGTCTTGTTATGCCACTCCGCTTAATGGACTAGTTCATGGCTCGAGTTGGAGTGCTAAGGACATTACAGTAGATCGTCTGTCTTATGCCACACTGAACTCTCGTGGACTAAATGCTGTCTAGCTTTATATCCGCGGTTCGCAGCTCACGCTTGGGGTAGGCGATACCTGTCTTGAAGCTCTATAGCCTTGCACTGCTGCCATCGATGACCACTAACCAGGGCAATTCTGTAGCATCTGTAGCAGCTAGCACTAGCTCTGAGCAACGCCTCAAGCGCTTGTGCCTCTATGTTAGGCAGCAATGGACTGCTAGCCAGACGCAGCACGTGAAGACCGACTAGCCAATAACGCGCGTGCGCTTGTCGACGCGTGCCAACTCGGGACCTACCGCCAGGCTCACTGGCAAGACGACCCTGCCCGTTCTTGCAAATATTCTCGTCGAGACAGCAGAACGAGGAATCAGACTCTCAGGGACTCGATATAGCTGTTTCACTAGCTTACTGACGCGTGCCGCCACATCCCCACAGAACTGGCGGTGCGGGACGCGCGGGTCCACACCCGCACCCGCTACATCGCGCTCGCCAAGGCGCTTGTGCGGCATGATGGGTTGCGAGTCGCCGGCAGCAACAGCAAGCGGGGTGGCTGAGCGGGATCGTCGCGCTCAAGTTGCCGGCGACCCTAGCCGGCGAACTGACCCCGCTGTTCGCGATCCTCACACTGCTAAACGCGCGAATTGCGGGTGCCGACCGTCGCATCGTGGAGCTGACAGCGGCCGATCCGATCGTGACGTTGCTGACGACAGCGCCCGGCATTGGGCCGATCACGGCGAGCGCACTGGTTGCCACCATCAATGACATT
>Ga0207706_10001684_pt1 | contig 21807 bp, 20 predicted proteins | sample KBSC53metaG_FD_184318 | JGI IMG/M metagenome (GOLD analysis project Ga0207706, IMG submission 184318) | Corn rhizosphere microbial communities from Kellogg Biological Station, Michigan, USA - KBS C5-3 metaG (SPAdes) (version 2) | ecosystem: Host-associated > Plants > Roots > Rhizosphere > Soil ... | reverse complement strand
CGGGCAGCGCGAGCGCGACGCTGAGCGCGCTGTAGCCGGTGAAGACGCCGATCTCGATCGCGCGCCGCGCGCCGATCGACTTCGCGAGCAGCGCCATGAACTGCCCCTGCTCGGGGGCGATCTGCATCATCGCGAGCGGATGCGACGCGGTCGCCTCGCGCAGCGCGGTCTGCTCGGGATGCTCGCGCAGCGTGTGCGCGAGCGCGTAGTCGTAGAGGACCGGATCGGCGAGGAGGGTGCGTCGCGACATCGTCGTTCGTCCGTGGTGGTGGTCGGGTGCTCAGCGCTGCGCGAGCAGCTCGCTCGCGGCGCGCGTCTCCGGATGGTCGTTGCCGAGCGTCTGTGCGAGCTCGGCGTGCGCGGTCGCGATCGCCTCGGGCCAGCGCTCGCCGGCGCCGTTGGCGCGCAGCACGCGCGCGAGCGTCAGCCAGGCGAGGCCAGTGGTGTCGGAGTGCGGGTTCGAGCCTTGCAGCGCGCGCGCCACCTTCACTGCGGCCTCGGCGTCGGCGAGCGCGTCCGCCGCGTCGCCGCGCCGAAGCGCCACCTCGGCGCGCCCGCGCAGGGCCGAGACCAGCGGCGGCGTCTCGACCTTCTGCGCGCGCAGCCGATTGATGACGTCGGCGTAGTGCCGTCCGGCGGCGTCGAGGTCGCCGCGCGCGAGATCGATCCGCGCCTGCACGAGTGCGCTGCGGACGCGCGCCGAGTGCGCTGCCGGCAGCGACTGCATCGGCGCTTCGGCCTGCTCCAGGCTCGCCTGCGCGTCGTCGATGCGTCCGAGCGAGGCGAGCACCGACGCGCGGCCGACGAGCGCGTACGCCTCGCCGGCGACGAAGCCGCTCGCGCGCGACGCCGCGAGCGTGCGCTCGTAGCCCGCGAGCGCGTCGTCCCAGCGGCCGAGCTGCTCGAGTCCGAACGCGCGGTTGGCGAGGATCCCCGGCGGCACGACGGCGCCGCCCTGCCGCTCGGTGATCTGCAGCACCTGCTCGAACAGCTCGAGGCCGCCGCGATAGTCGCTCATCGCGAAGCGGACGACGCCGCGGTCGAGCGTGAGGCGCAGCGCGTCGAAACTTTGCGCCGCGCCGAGCTCGCGCAGCCGGTCGAGCGACGCCTGGTAGGCGCGATCGGCTTCGGCGTTGCGGCCGGCGAGGTGCTGCGCGAACGCGATGTCGCCGAGCAGGGTCGCCCCGGTGCGCGTGCCGGCGGTCCCCGAATCGCGCAACCGCTTCAGCCCGGCCTCGGCGTAGCGCAGCGCGGCGGCAGGATCGGCGGCGTTCTGCGCGAGCTGCGCGCGCATCTGCAGGCAGCCTGCGGCGACCTCTGGCGCGATGTCGCTCGCCGCGCCCCAGCGTTCGAGCAGCTGCGCGCCTTCTTCCTGCTTGCCAACGAGCGTCGCGGCGCGACCGAGGTCGCAGTCGAGTCGCGCCTGCAACGAGCGGTCGGGGACCTGCTCGACGATGCGGCGCGCGCGCGTCAGCAGCTCGTACTGCTTTTTCGGCAGGCTCAGCCGCGTGTAGTACGAAGCGAGGACGCGAAGCACCTCGGCCTGCTCGGCCGGCCGACCGGCGAACTCTGTGTCGATCAGCGGCTCGCTCCGCTCGAGCATCTCCTGCATCGCCTTGGCCTGTCCTTCGGGCAGCGCCTCGCTGAACATGACGCCGACGAAATCGGCGATCGCTGCGTTGCGGCCGAGCAGGACCTGCGCGCGGTCGCGCTGCGCGAGCGCCTCGGCGCGCTGGCGCTTCGCCTCGACCGCCTGCCACGTCGTGCCGATGACGCCGGCGACGAGCGTCGCGAAGACGACGAGCGCGGCGCCGACGCCGAGGCGGTTGCGGCGGATGAACTTGGCGCTGCGGTAGGCGAACGAATCGGGGCGCGCCGCCACCGGCTCGTCGGCGAGGTGGCGGCGCAGGTCGTCGGCGAATGCCGCGGCGGTCGGGTAGCGCTCCGCGGGCTCCTTCTTCAGCGCCTTCGCGCAGATGTTTTCGAGGTCGCCCCGCAGCGCGCGGCCGAGCCGCAGCGACGACTCGCCGCGAGCCGCTGCGGCAGCGTCGCCGCTGTCGTCTTCGGGGACGGCCTCGGAGAGCGGCCGCGGATCGGTCTCGACGACCGAACGCAACCGATCGACCGGCGCTGCGCCGGCGCGCGCCGTCGGATGGACGCCGGCGAGCAGTACGTAGAGGAGGACGCCGAGCGCGTAGACATCGGTCGCGGTCGTCACCGCGGCGCCCTGGATCTGCTCGGGCGCTGCGTAGTCGGGAGTGAACGCGCGGCCGCCGGCCTGCGTCAGCTCGGTCGGCGCTTCGGCCGGGTCTTCGCCGCCGAGCAGCTTGGCGATGCCGAAGTCGAGCAGCTTCACCTGCCCCTCGGCGGTCACGAGGATGTTGCTCGGCTTGAGATCGCGGTGGAGGACGAGGTTGCTGTGGGCGTGCGCGACCGCGTCGAGCACGTCGAGAACGAGGCGGATGCGGGCGCGGACGTCGAGCCGGCGCTCGTCGCACCAGCGGTCGATCGGCACGCCGTCGACATGCTCGAGGACGAGATACGGCTGGCCGCCTTCGGCGACGCCGGCGTCGAGGAGGCGCGCGATGTGCGGATGCGCGAGTCGCGCGAGTGCCTCGCCCTCGCGCGCGAACCGCGCCGCGCCGCCGCGGCCGAGCAGCGCGAGGTTGAGCAGCTTGAGCGCGACGCTCGCGTGGTAGCGGCCGTCGCTGCGGCGAGCGAGCCAGACGCTGCCCATGCCGCCGGCGCCGAGCGCGCGTTCGATGGTGTAGGCGCCGAGCGTGCGGCCGGCGAGCGACGGCTCTTCGGTCGAGAGGGCGCTGCCTTCGAGGAAGTGCTCGGCGTCGAGCGCGTCTTCCTGCGCGAGCATCTCCTCGACCGCAGCGGCGAGGTTCGCATCCGAGGTGCGCAGCGCGACGAGGCGCGCCGCGCGGCCGGCGGCATCGAGCTCGAGCAGCTCGTCGAGGAGCGGGCTGACGCGCTGCCAGTCGCGCGAAGGGTCCTGCATGGCGCGTCGGTGATCGAACGACGGCGCGACGTTACTCCGAAGCGCCGGCGCTTGTCAGCGGGGCGACGCTGCGGGCAGGCTCATGACGGCGGCCGAGGCGACGAGCGCCGACGGAGGCTCGCCGACGGGGGTGCCGAAGGCGATCGCTGCGGCGCCGCCGACGGCGACGAGCGCCGTCGCGAAAGCGGCGACGGAGTCGACGAGGCGGGGGCGGGTGGCGGGGTCGGGGCACATGGGCGTCTCGCGGTGGTTCGAGGGGGCTTGCCGTCTTCATCGGAAACGGCGCTGCGAACCCGACACGCCGTTCGGCTCAGGGCTCGTCGTGGAGCGCGCTCCTCAGGAACAGCCGCGCCTTGTTCCAGTCGCGCTGCACCGTCCGCTCGGAGACGCCGCGCATCGACGCGATCTCGGCGAAGCCGAAGCCGCAGAAGAACTTCAGCTCGACCAGCTCGGCGAGCGCCGGCTCGGCGACGGCGAGCGCGTCGAGCGCTTCGCCGAGCGGCCCGAGGTCGTTTGCCGCCGCGACCGACTCGGAGACGAAGGTGTCGAGCGTCGTCAGGTGGAACTCGCCGCCGCGCTTGATCGCCCGGCGCTCGCGGACGTAGTCGACGATCAGACCGCGCATCGCCCGCGCCGCGTAGGCGAAGAAGCGGTTCTCGTCGGGGAACGCCAGGCCGCGGCTGCTGAGGTCGAGATACGCCTCGTGGAGCAGCGTCGTCGCCCCGAGCGTCAGGCCGCCGGCATTGAAGTGCAGCTGGCGGCGGGCGACGCGGTGCAGTTCGCGGTAGAGCGCCGCGAAGAGCTCCGGGGTCGCGGCGACCTCGCCGCGCTCGGCCGCCGCGAGCATGGTCGCGATCGCGCCGGCGTCGTCGCCATCGGTCGGTGCAGCCATGCGCCCTCCAATCGGGGAAATTCTCGCAGAGAGCGGCGGCGTGTCGTCTTTTGCCCGCGCTTTTCGATCCAGACCGCATGACCCCGATTGCGTCGCGTTCCGGAGACCCTGCATGACCGTCCTGTCGTTCCCTCGCCGCCGCGAGTCCGTCGTTTTCTTGCACAGCAGCGCCAGCTCGGGCCGCCAGTGGGACGCGATCGCTGCTTCGCTCTCCCCGGCGACGACCGTGCACGCGCCGCCGCTCGTCGGCTACGACAGCCGAGCGCCGTGGCCGCTCGAGCGCGCGTTGACGCTCGACGACGAGGCGGCCGCGCTCGAGCCGCTGCTCGACGATGCGCCCGGCCCGGTGCACGTCGTCGGCCATTCGTACGGCGGAGCGGTCGCGCTGCAGCTGGCGCTGCGCCGCGCCGACGCGGTGGCGAGCCTGACGCTCTACGAGCCGGTGCGCTTCGCGCTGCTGTTCGGCGCGCCCGGGCTTGCCGCCGCGGGCGACGAGATCGTCCGCGTCGGCCGCCGGATCCGCGAGCTGGCCGCTGCCGGCGACACGCACGCGGCGGCGACCGGGTTCGTCGACTACTGGTCGGGAATCGGCACCTGGGCCGCGATGTCGGCTGCGCGGCGCGACGCCGTCGCCGCGCGGATGACGAAAGTGTCCGCCGAGTTCTCCGCGCTCTTCGCCGACACCGTCCCCGCCTGCGCCTACGCGTCGCTCACGATGCCGGTGCGGCTGCTGCGCGGCGACGCTTCGCCGCTGCCGGCGCGCGGCGTCGCGTCGCGGCTGAACGAGCTGTTGCCGTGCGCGACGCTGGTGACGCTGCGCGGCGGCGTCCACATGCAGCCGGTGAGCGACCCGCGCAGCGTCGTCGCGGCACTGCCGCACTGGCTCGCGCGGCGGCGCTGCGAGGACGAAGCGATCGCCGTCGCGGTCTGACGCTCAGGCGTCGCTCGTCTCGCCGTCGCAGTGCCAGTCGTATTTGGCTGGAGGCTGCGCCGGCGCCGGCGCGGTCGGCGCCGTCTGCCGCGTCGCGGTCGGCTTGACGTTCGTGCTCGGCACGAAGTCGAGCCGCTTCGGCGTTGCTGCCGGCTTGGTCGAGGATGACTTGGCGGTGCCTTGCTTGGGCGTCGCCTGCGGATCCTTCTCGCTCGACTGCGCGAGCGCCGGGCCGGCAAAGGCGAGAGCGAACGAGAGGAGAAGCGAGCGCGAGAGGGTGGTTGCTGGCATGAGCTGTCCTCCTGGCGGTGAAGCGCCCACTCTACTCCCGCGATCGACGGCCGGGATGTCCCTTCGCGCAAGAGCGTTGTCCGCGGCGCGCGCGGCTCACTCGCCTGCGGCCTTCCTCGCGTAGAACGCCGCGACCTCGTCGATCTCCTTGGCCGTCATCGCGCGCACCATGTTGCGCATCTGCGCCTCGCTGTCGTTGCGGCGCTCGCCGCTCTTGAACGCAGCGAGCTGGGCGACGAGGTAGTCCTTCGGCATGCCTTCGATCCACGGCGCGCCGAGCTTCTGGTCGACGCCGCCGTGGCACGAGATGCATGGCGCGATGTTGCGCAGCGGATCGCCGACGCGCACGAGCGCAGGCAGCGCTTCGCCGTACGTCGTCGGTGCGGTGCGCGCCTTCGGCAGCGACGCGTAGTAGGCGCCGAGGTCCTCGACGTCGCGCGCGCTCATCGCCTTGGCGAGCCCTTCCATGATCGAGCTCTTGCGGTGGCCGCTCCTGTAGTCGTTGAGCTGCTTGACGACGACCTCCGAATACTGGCCGGCGAGGTTGGGTGCGTTCGATTGGCTCACGCCGCGCGCGCCGTGGCACATCGTGCAGTTGAGCGCGAGCGTCGCGCCGCGGCCGATCGCGTCGCTCGTGCCGCCGCGCGCCATCGCGCGCTCGAGAACGACGTCGGTGGTCGGCTTCTTCTCCGCGATCGTCGTCGCGTCGCCGCCCGACCAGCTCGTCGGCACGCCGGCGGCGCGGCAGATGCTCGCCCAGAGGCCGTCGGCGCGGAAGTCGGCGTGCACCGAAGGCAGCCAGAGGAAGCCGACGAGCAGGCACGCGACCGTGAGGACGACGAGCCAGACGACGCTTCGCCGCACGCCGGCGTTGCGCCACGCGAACGTCGAGTCGCGATCGCCCGCCATCATCGGCTCCCGATCGGCACGACCTGCACGTACGCGTCCTTGAGCGACGCGAGCTGCACGATCGGAAAGCCGTAGTTGACGAGCGTCAGCCCGATCATCATCGCGATCCAGAGGCCGAAGCCGTTGAGCGCTGCCGGCGTCGGTGCGCCCGGATGCGCGGCGCGGCTGAACGTGAAGCGCGGCACCTCGGCGGCGCTGCCACGCTTCTTCGCGGTCGCGAGGATGTAGACGAGCAGCAGCCCCGAGGCGAGCAGGATGAGGCCGCCGAACGTCGAGACCACCACCGTCCACGCCTGCGGCTGCAGGTCGGGATGGCTGTAGTCGTAGTACGCCATGCGCCGCGGCATGCCGAGCAGTCCCACGAGATGCCACGGCATCGAGAGCACCAGCATGCCGACGAACCAGAGCCAGAGCTGGGTGCGGATCAGCTTTGCGCTGAGCGGCGCGCAGCCGGTGAGCTGCGGCCACAGCTCGTACGCGATCATGAAGTACATGATGACGATCGCGCCACCGAAGATGAGGTGGAAGTGCCCCGTCACCCACTGCGTGTTGTGGATCGTCTCGTTGAGCTGGTAGCTCATGTTGACGAGGCCGCCGGCGCCGCCGAAGCCGAGCATGACGAACGAGAACGCCACCGCCAGCATCATCGGGTTGTCCCACGGCAGCGCGCGGACCCAGCCGAACGCGCCCTTGCCGCCGCGCAGCCGCCCCGCGATCTCGACCGAGGCGACGATCGTGAACACCGTGAGCAGCGTCGGCACCGAGACCATGGCGGTCATCGCGGCGTGGACGAACTTGAAGCCGGCGCCGACCTGCGGGTCGGCGAACAGGTGGTGGATGCCGATCGGCATCGAGAAGACGAGGAAGAGGACGAACGCGACGCGGCCCATCGTGTCGCTGTAGAGACGCCCGCCGATCGCACGCGGCACGAGCGTGTAGAACGCGATGTACGTCGGCATCAGCCAGAAGTAGACGATCGCGTGCAGCGTCCACGAGAAGAGGACGCGCGCGAGCCCGGCGTTGATCGTGTCGGTGAGGCCGAGCGACGCCGGCAGGATCAGCACCAGCACCTCGACCGCGGCGCCGACCGACGTCCACGCCCAGAGGTAGGCGCCGGCGAGGTTGCCGAACATCGCGAGCGGGATCGTCGCGCCGGGGTTGTCCTTGCGCCACGCACGCAGGTTGATCACCATCAGCGCGACCCAGATCCACGAGCCGACGACGACGAGGACGACACCGAGGTAGTAGAAGGGGCTCGCGAGCATCGGCGGGTAGAAGGTGTAGAGCACCGACGCCTTGCCGACCGCCATCGTCGCCGCCGCCACCACCGTGCCGGCGATGACGAGCCAGAAGCCGGCCCAGCCCCACTTCACGCCGACCAGCGGTCGCTTCAGCGCGAGCTCGCAGATCGCGTAGCCGAAGCCCATCGCGACGAGCGTCGGCAGCACGTACGCCATCACGGTGCCGTGCGCGGTCACCGAGCGGTAGTAGTGCTCGGGGTTGTTGATCCACGCCGCGAGCGGGCTGCGGATGTACATCTGCCACGCGCCGAGCACCAGCGCGCCGGCGAAGCCGACGAACGCGACCCAGAAGTGGGCGAGGACGAGCTTGCTAGCGCGCGACACAGCTGAGCCTTTCTCCCGAGCGCGCGCGGGCGAGGAACTCGTCGCGCGGCAGCACCTGCACCCGCGCCCACATCGCCTCGTGGCCGGTGCCGCAGTACTCGTGGCACGGCATGAGGTGCTCGCCGGATTTCGGGAACGTCGTCGTGAAGGTCGCGACGAAGCCGGGAATGACCATCGTGTTGGCGTTGGTCGTGCCGACGACGAAGCCGTGGATCACGTCGGTCGCGGTCGCCCGGAACGTCACCGGCATCCCTTCGGGAACGACGATGCACTGCGGAACGAACGAGTATTGCTGGGCGACCAGGCGCGCGGTCACCTTGCCGTCGGGCGCGAGCGTCGTGCCGAGGTTGCTCTCGACGAACTCGCCGCGCAGATGGAGCGTCTTGGCGTCGATCGTCTCGACCCGCGACGGCGGCATCGACGCCCAGTGCAGGCCGGTGACGACCATCATCACGACGATCACCGCGATGATCGCACCGACGATCCAGGCCCAGCGCCGCTCGGCGGCGACGGCGACGAGCTCGGAGGCGTGCGCCGCCGCGCCATTGCTCATTGCACAGCTCCCCGCGGCAGGTAGACGAGGAAGTAGAAGCCGACGTAGATCGCGACGACGATCGCCGTCGCGACGCCGGCGAGCGCGAACGCGCCGCTCGGGCCGCGCGCGACGATCTCGTCGACGGCGCGATCGTCGCCGCTCGGGTCGGGCTCGCCGTCGTCGGCCATGGCGTCTCCTTCGCTATTCCGGCAGGAGCTTGCGCAGCTCGGGCACCTGCGCCGCCGCGACCGGCGCGCCGCTGTTGTCCCACGCGACGCGGATGTAGGTGACGACGGCGGCGACCTCTTCGTCGTCGAAAATGTGGCTGAACGGCGGCATGCCGTGCGGCCGCGGGTTCTTCTTCGTCCCCGGCGCGTAGCCGCCGTTGAGGACCATGCGGATCGAGTTGACCGGCGAGGTCATCGTGATCGACTGGTTGCCGGCGAGCGGCGGATACGCGGGCGGGTGTCCCTTGCCGTCGGCACCGTGGCAGAGCGCGCACTGCTTGTCGTAGATCTTGCGGCCGTTCTCCATCACCGTAGGCTGGACGAGCCGCGCCTGGCTCGTCGGCAGCGGATCGGCGTCGCGCTTGGGCAGCGTCTTCAGGTAGACCGCCATCGCCTCGGCGTCGGCGTCGGTCATGTACTGCAGGCTGTTGTAGACGACCTCGGCCATCGGGCCGTAGACGGTCGCGCGCTTGGAGACGCCGACCTGCAGCAGATCGGCGATGTCCTTGAGGTCCCATTCGCCGAGCCCGGCCTCGCGGTTCGACGTCAGCGACGGCGCGTACCAGTTCTGGTTCGGGATCATCCCGCCTTCGAACTCCTGCGACTCCTTCGAGCCGCCGAGCGCGTTGATCGCGGTGTGGCACATCGAGCAGTGGCCGAGGCCCTCGACGAGATAGGCGCCGCGGTTCCACTGCTCCGACTGCTTCGGGTCGGGCTGGTATTCGCCTTCCTTGAAGTAGAGCGTGCGCCAGCCGATCAGGAGCTCGCGCTTGTTGAACGGAAAGCGAAGCTCGTGCGGCCGGTTCTTCAGCTTCACCGGCTGCACCGACATCAGGTACGCGTAGATCGCATCGGAGTCGGCGCGGGTCACCTTGGTGTACGACGCGAACGGCATCGCGGGGTAGAGGAGCGAGCCGTCGCGCGAGACGCCGCTGTGCATCATCCGGTAGAACTCGTCGGAGCTCCACTGGCCGATGCCGGTCTCCTCGTCGGGAGTGATGTTCGGCGAGTAGAGCGCGCCGAACGGCGTCGGCATCGCCCGGCCGCCGGCGAATTCCCTGCCTTCGGGGTTGGTGTGGCAGGCGACGCAGTCGCCGGCGCGCGCGAGGTACTCGCCTTTCTGGATCAGCAGCGTCTCGGCGTTGGTCGCGCCTGCAGGCCGTGCCGCCTTTTCCTGCGGCGGCTTCGACGGCAGCACGCCCGGCTGCATCGAGAGCACGACGGCGACGGCGAGCGCCGCCAGAACGACGGCGCCGATCGCGATGCGCAGCCCCATTCGCATCGCGCTACTTCTGGCTGCCGCACGCGAACGGCATGCGGACGAGGTTGGCCGATTCCGGCGATGGATCCTGCGGCGGCTCCTGGCGCGCGAGCCACGCCGAGACCGCGGCGATGTCGCTCTCGGTGAGGCGGTTGGCGATCCGCTTCATGCAGTCGGGCTCGGCGGCCTTGCGCTCGCCGACCTTCCACGCCGTCAGCTGCGCGGTGAGGTACGTCGGCCGCAAGCCGACCAGGCCCGGGATCCCGGGCTGCATTCCCGTCAGGCTGGCGCCATGGCACGCTGCGCAGGCCGGAATCGTCTTCTGCGGATCGCCGGTCTTGACGAGCGCCTCGCCGCGCGCGAGCACGGCCGGGTCGACGCTGCCCGGATCGCGGCGCGCGAACGGCGGCCTGAGCTTCGCGTAGTGCTCGGCCATCTCGCGCAGGTACGCGTCGGGGAGATAGGCGACGAGGTAGTTCATCGGCGCGTAGTTGCGCGTGCCGTTGCGAAACGCGACCAGCTGGTTGTAGAGATAGCCGGCCGGCTTGCCGGCGATGCGCGGGTAATAGCCGCTGTTCGTGCCCTGGCCGCTCTGGCCGTGGCAGGTGACGCAGCCCTGGACGCGCGCCTCCATCGAGTCGACCTCCTTGAACGCCGGAAGCGCCGCGTCCTGCGCCAGCGCGCCTGCCGCAGGCAGGACGAGGAGCAGGACGACGATGCGGTGCAACAGGTGCGAGCGAAGGTGCGAACGCAGAAGGTTCACGAGCGGAGCCCCGAGGCGGCAATCGAGCCTAGCAGCGCGCGCGGCGCTCGCCCATTGCCCTTTGGGGCACTGGCCGGCTCAGCCGGCGAGCGCGGCGGTGATGGCGTCGGCGGCGCGATCGATCTGCCTGCGCGAGACGTCGAGGTGCGTGACCGCGCGCACCGTGCGCTCGTCGAAGGCGTTGAGCAGAACGCCGCGCTCGCGCGCGCGCCGCACCACCGTCGCGGCGTCGCCGCCGTCGGGATGCAGGCGGAAGACGACGATGTTCGTCTGCACCGTCGTCAGGTCGATGCGCACGTGGTGATGCCGCGCGAGCGCCTCGGCGAGGCGACGCGCGTGGTCGTGGTCGTCGGCGAGGCGCTCGCGGTGGTGGGCGACGCCGAAGAGCGCGGCCGCGGCGAAAAAGCCCGTCTGGCGCATCGCGCCGCCGAGCATGCGCCGTTGCCGCGTCGCCGCGGCGACGAGCTCGCGGCGGCCAGCGAGCAGCGATCCGCCAGGCGCGCCGAGTCCCTTGGAGAACGACACGGCGACGAGGTCGAACGGCTCGGCGAGCTCGGCCTCGCGCCGGCCGCTCGCGACGGCCGCGTTCCACACCCGCGCGCCGTCGAGAAAGGTCGCGATGCCGCGGGCGCGCGCCAGTGCGCAGATGCGAGCGACTTCGGCCTGCGGGAAGACGATGCCGCCGCTGCGGTTGTGCGTGTTCTCGATCTCGATCAGCGTCGTCGGCGGATAGACCGGCAGACCGCGCGGCTTGATTGCGGCCTCGATCTGCTCGATCGTGAACCAGCCGCCGCTGCCGATCTCGTGCAGCTGCACGCCGGCGTTCGCCGCCGAGCCGCCGGTCTCGTGCCAGCCGGCGTGACACTCGCGGCTGACGATGACCTCGTCGCCGGGCCGCGTCAGCACGCGCAGCGCGATCTGGTTGGCCATCGTCCCCGAGGGCACCCAGAGGCCCGCCTCCTTGCCGAGCAGCGCAGCGACGCGCTCCTGCAGCTCGTTGGTGACGGGATCCTCGCCGTACTGGTCGTCGCCGACCGCGGCGGCGTGCATCGCCGCGCGCATCGCGTCGGTCGGACGGGTGACGGTGTCGGAGCGGAGGTCGATCGCGGCGTCGTTCATGGTGCGATTGTGGTCGCGCCGGCGAAAGCGCGTCTCAGCGCGAGCGCCAGTAGCGGCGATGCAGCGCGACGATCGCCGGCTCGGCGGCGGCGACCGGGCCGATCACGCGCACGTCCCTCTGGCCGCGTGCGAAGACATGGCGGCACGGCAGGTCGAGGGTCGGGTTCTCGGCGTGATTCCCGGTGATGTCGAGGAGCGCCTTCTCCGCGATGCCGAAGATCGTGCGGCCGATGTTGGCCCAATACTGCGTCCCCGCGCACATCGCGCACGGCTCGACCGTCGTCACCAGCGTGCACGGCCACAGCTCGGTCGGCGAGAAGCGCCGCGCCGCTTCGCGCGCGAGCACGGCCTCGGCGTGGTTGACGCTGTCGACGTTGCCCTGCTCGAGCAGCACCGTCGCGTGGTCGGGAGCGACGAGGAGGGCGGCGAACGGATGGTGGCCGGCGTCCATCGTCCGCCGCGACAGCGCCTGCGCGCGGTCGAGCAGCGCGAGCACCTGCTCGGCGGTCGGCTCGCTGCGGCCGTCGGGCGCCTGGGTCGTCGTCATGTCGATTCGTCCTCGCGTTGCAGCTGCTCGCGCAGTGCCGTCTTCAGCACCTTGCCGTAGTTGTTCTTCGGCAGCGCGTCGACGAAGCGGTACTCGCGCGGCCGCTTGAAGCGCGCGATGTGCGCGAGGCAGAGCGCGTCGAGCTCGCCGGTGTCGACGGCGTCGCCATCGCAGGCGACGAACGCCACGACGGTCTCGCCCCAGCGCGCGTCGCGCCGGCCGACGACCGAGACCTCGCGCACGCGCGGGTGGCGCAGCAGCACCTCCTCGACCTCGCGCGGGTAGATGTTCGAGCCGCCGCTGATGATCAGGTCCTTCGAGCGGTCCTTCAGTGTCAGGAAACCGTCGTCGTCGAGTGCGCCGAGGTCGCCGGTCCACAGCCACCCGTCGCGCAGCGCCTGCTCGGTCGCCTCCGGGTTCCTCCAGTAGCCGGCCATCACCGGGTCGCCGCGAACGACCACCTCGCCGGTTTCGCCCGTGGCCACGTCGCTGCCGTCGCCACCGACGACGCGTACCTCGACGAGCGTCTGCGCGACGCCGACCGAGGCGATGCGCTCGGCCCAGCGCGGATGGCGCTCGTCGGCGAGGTGCGCGCGCGAGAGCGCGGTGATCGTCATCGGCGACTCGCCCTGGCCGTAGATCTGGACGAAGCGCGGGCCCATCGCCGCCAGCGCGCGGCGGATGTCCTCGACGTACATCGGGCCGCCGCCGTAGACGATCGTCTTGAAGCCGTCGCTCGGCGCGCCGGTCGCGGCGACGTGATCGACGAGCCGATGCACCATCGTCGGCGCGGCGAACATGCAGAGGCGCCCGACCGTTCGCGACAGCGCGAGGAGCTCGGCCGGATCGAAGCCGCCCGACTCGGGGACGACGTGGCGCGCGGCGCGCGCCATGAAGGGCAGGTTGTACAAGCCCGCGCCGTGCGAGATCGGCGCTGCGTAGACCGTCGCGTCGGCGGGATCGACGTCGTCGACGTCGATGAAGTAGCACGCGAGCGCGGCCTGCAGGTTGCGGTGGCTGAGCATCACGCCCTTGGGACGCCCGGTCGTTCCCGACGTGTAGAAGAGCCATGCGAGGTCGGTCGGCGCGCACGGCGCGGCGTCGACCGGCGCCGCGTCGAAGGCAGCCTCGCCGCGCGCGGATCGGGGAACGAGCGTCGCGCGCAGGCTCGGCGCGAGCGGCGCGACCGCGTCGGCGAGGTCCTCGCTCGCGATCAGGGCCGACGCCCCGGCGTCGTCGAGGATGAAGGCGACCTCGCCGGCGTGCAGCTTCGCGTTGATCGGCACCGCGGCGAGGCCGGCCCACCAGACGGCGTAGAGCGACTCGAGGTACGCGACGTCGTTGCGCATCACGATCGCGACGCGATCGCCGGCGGCGAGGCCGAGCGCGCGCAGATGGCCTGCCAGGCGCGCGACGCGATCGGCGAGCTCGCGATAGCGCCAGAGCACGCGCTCGCCGCGCAGCACCGCGGGGCGGTCGGGGTGGACGCGCGCGGCGCGGACGAGCAGTTGCGCGAGGTTCACTCGTCAGAGCGTCACGCGCACGGTCCTGACGACCGGCTGCAGCGCGTTGACCTGGTTGCGGACGAAGGCGGCGAAGTCGGCCGGGGTTCCCGGCGTCGTCGTCACGCCGAGCTCGAGCAGGCGCTTCTTGATGTCGGGTTGCGCGAGCACCTCGTTGGTCGCCGCGTTGATGCGCGCGACGAGATCGGCGGGCATCTTCGCCGGCCCGCTGATGCCGAAGAAGTTGTCGAGGACGAGCTTGGCGTGGCCCGATTCGACGACCGTCGGCACGTCGGGCGCGAGCGGCGAGCGCTGCGCCGAGGTCACCGCGAGCGGCTTGATCTGGCCGGTCTTGAAGTACTGCACGAACGCGGTGATGACGTCGATCCCGATCGGGATCACGCCGGCGATCAGGTCGGTCGTCATCGGCGCACCGCCGCGGTACGGCACGTGCGTCATCTTGATGCCGAGGGCGCGGTTCATCAGCTCGCCGTAGATGTGGCCGATCGACGCCGGGCCGCCCGAGCCGAACTGCAGCGACCCCGACTTCTTCGCCGCGTTCTCGAGGTCGACGATGGTGTTGATGCCGGCGTTGGGGTTGGCCATGACGACGCACGGCGCCGAGCCGATCAGCGCGATGTGGGTGAAGTCGGCGACCGGGTCGTACGGCTGCTTCTCGAGCGCGAACGGGCCGATCGAGATCGGCGTCGAGTTCGAGAGCATCAGCGTCGAGCCGTCGGCGGGCGCCTGGGCGACGTTGGTGCCGCCGACGCTGCCGCCGGCGCCCGGGCGGTTGTCGACGATGACCGGCTGGCCGAGCTTCTTGGCGAGCTGCTCGCCGACGATGCGCGCGACGATGTCGCTCGCGCCACCGGCAGCGAAGGTGACGACGATGCGGATCGGCTTGTCCGACGCCGCCCATGCCGGCCAGGCGAGCGCGGCGGCGCCGGCGATGCCGGCACGGAGGAGGGCACGGCGGCGGGGGCGGATGTCCATGGTCGTTCCTTCGCGAAATGGAGGAGGGGCGCCTCGCAACTCCCGGGCCATCCTAGCGGCGGCAACTCCGCATGCAAGACGATGGGTGCCGCGCGATACTCGTTGCCCCCCGGGCGCCCCCGCCTCGCGCCCAGCACGTCCAAGGAGACCGACATGTCCCTGCGCATCAACGACACCGCGCCCGATTTCGAAGCCGAGACCACCAAGGGCAAGATTCGCTTTCACGACTGGATCGGCAGCCAGTGGGCGATCCTGTTCTCGCACCCGAAGGACTTCACTCCCGTCTGCACGACCGAGCTCGGCTACATGGCCAAGATCGAGCCCGAGTTCACCAAGCGCAACGCCAAGCTGATCGGCCTGTCGGCCGACCCGGTCGATCGTCACCAGGCGTGGAGCAAGGACATCGAGGAGACGCAGGGCGCGACGGTCAAGTACCCGATGATCGCCGACTCCGACCTCAAGGTCGCCAAGCTCTACAACATGCTGCCCGCCGACGAGGTCGCGTCGGACGGCCGCACGCCGGCCAACAACGCGACGGTGCGCTCCGTCTTCGTCATCGGCCCCGACAAGAAGATCAAGCTGATGCTTACCTACCCGATGACGACCGGCCGCAACTTCGACGAGATCATCCGCGTTCTCGATTCGATCCAGCTCACCGCCAAGCATCAGGTCGCGACGCCGGCGCAATGGAAGCAGGGCGACGACGTCATCATCGCCGGCTCGGTCTCGGACGAGGACGCGAAGAAGAAGTACCCCGACGGCTGGAAGGCCCCGCGGCCCTACCTGCGGATCGTCAAGCAGCCGACGTCCTGACGCGACGCCGAACCAGCGCCTGGGTCTCCGCCGCCCGGCGCTCAGCGTCGCGGCGGCAGCGGCTTGCGGGCCAGCATCGGACGCTTTACTTCTGGTGCGCGGACCGGCGCGGTGCGCGCGACGGCGTCGAGCGCGACCTGCAGCGCGGTCTCGAGCTGGCGGTCGCGGCCGGCGGCGGCGTCCTGCGGCGCGTTGTCGACCTCGACGTCGGGATCGGTGCCGTGGTTCTCGACGCCGAAGCCGACGTCGGTGAACCAGAACGCGAACTCGGGTTGCGTCGTCTCGCTGCCGTCGACGAGGCGATGGCGCGGCCAGATGCCGACGACGCCGCCCCACGTGCGCGTGCCGACGAGCGGGCCGATCTTCATGAGCTTCACGGTGTGCGAGAAGATGTCGCCGTCGGAGCCGGCATGCTCGTTGGTGAGCGTGACGACGGGACCGGCGACGACCTCCTCGGGATACGTCGTGATGTTCATCCAGCGCGAGTGGACGAACGCGAGCCGCCGTCGCGCGACCTTCTCGATCAGCAGCTGCGAGACGTGGCCGCCGCGGTTGTAGCGGACGTCGACGATCAGCGCGTCGCGCTCGCACTCGGTTGCGAAGTAGCGGTGGAACTCGGCGAAGCCCGCCGCCTGCATGTCGGGGACGTGGAAGTAGCCGACGCGCCCCTGCGAGCGCTCGTGCACCCAGGCACGGTTCTTCTCGACCCACTCGCGGTAGTAGATCGGGACGTCGTCGGCGAGCGCGGTGACGACGACGTCGCGGCGGCGCTCGCCGCCGCCTTCGCCTGAGAGGGAAAGCTGCACCTTCTGACCAGCGCGGTGGACGAGCAGCGCCTCGGGCGGCAGTGACTCGGTCAGCCGCTGGCCGTCGATCGCGACGATCCGCTCGCCGACCTTCGCCTCGACGCCGACCGCGTTGAGCGGCGAGTCGGCAGCGGCGTCCCAGGCGTCGCCGCGGGCGATGCGCGTGATCTCCCAGCCGCCGCGCGCCGCATCCCAGCGCGACGTGCAGGCGAGGTGGCCGAGGGCGCCGACGGCGGCCTTGCGGTGATCGCCGCCGATCTCGTACGCGTGCGAGGTGCCGAGCTCGCCCTGCATCTCCCAGATGAGGTCGGAGACGTCGGCGCGCGTCGCGACGCGCTCGACGAGCGGCGCGTAGAGCTGCCAGACCGCGTTCCAGTCGACTCCCGAGAGGGCATCCGACCAGAACTGGTCGCGTTGCAGCCGCCACACTTCGCGCAGCATCTGCCGCCATTCGCGGCGCGGCTCGATCGCGACGCGGATGCGGTCGAGATCGATGCGGCCGTTCTTGCGCGACGGCGGGCCTTCGGCGTCGGCGGGGTCCGGCTTCTCGGCCTTGCCCGCAGCGAATACCGCGCGCAGCTGCTTGCCGTCGCGATAGACGAGCGTCTTGGTATCGGCCGAGAGCGCGAAGTCGTCGCTCTTCTCGGCGACCGTCTCGGCGCGTCCGGTCGCAAAGTCGAAGCGCTCGAGCTTGCCGGCGGCTTCCTTGTGGCCGCCGCGGCCGTGCGCGCCGATCAGGTTCTGCGTGTTCCAGACGACCTTGCCGCCGGCGATGCCGGCGATCCTGCCGTAGCGGCCTTCGGCGACCGGAAACGCGGCGACACGCTGCGCGATACCGTCGAGGTCGATGCGCACCGGCGCCGCGGGGCGCTCCTGCTTCTTCGCGCCGGACGCTTCGCCGCCAGCGAGCACGCCACCCGCGCCGTTCGGCAGTTCTGGCGCGAGACCGCGTGGCTCGGGATCGAACGGCGGCCGCCCGCCCGCCTGCAGTGCGATCAGATACGGCCGCGCGCCGCGTGGAAAGCTGAGATCGAAGCGGACGCTGTCGTAGACCGGATCGAAGGTGCGCACCGAGACGAAATAGAGATAGCGCCCGTCGGGATCGAACGCCGGCATGGTGTCGCGGAACTCGGGCTCGGTCAGCCACGTGCTCGATCGCGTCGCGCGCGAGAAGAGCTTCAGCGCGACGTGGCGGGTGTCGGCGGCGAACGTGTAGGCGAGCCAGGCGCCGTCGGGCGACCACGCGAGGTCGTCGCTGCGGCCGTAGCCGCTGCTGTCGACGGCAGTCAGCTCGCCGCTCGCGACATCGCCGATCCAGACCTCGTTGCGATGGTTGGCCAACGCGACCGCGCTGCCGACCGGTGCGGCGGCGAGCGCGGTGACGTGGCCGCAGTCCCATGGCAGCGTGCGCGCGCTGCCGTCGCCGGCGAAGACGACCAGCTTCTCTTCGCCAGAGGCGTCGCTCGCGGCGACGAGCGTCGCTCCGTCGGCGAGCCACTGGCCGCGGCGCAGCCGCACCGCGGGTCCGTCCTCGGCGGCGGACGCTGCAGCGGCGCTCGCCAGCGCTTCCCCCGAATCGTCGATGCGTCGCGTCGCCGCGCCTTCCCAGAGCGGCATCGCGAACAGCTGGCCGCGCGCGACGATGGCGAGCGAGTGGCCCTGCGGATGGAGGCGGAACGATTCGAGGTGATCGGCCGCGGTGACGAAGCGGCGCGCCGATTGCGTCCGGTGCGCCGGCGTTTCGATCGCGAGCTCGCGCGTGGAGTCGCTCGCCGGATCGAACAGCCACAGCCGCGCGCCGCACATGTAGACGATGCGCACGCCGTCGCTCTGCGCCTGCCGCGCGTAGTGGTCGTCGTGGTCGGTGTGGCGGCGCACGTCGCTGCCGTCGGGCCGGCACGAGTAGAGATTGCCGACGCCTTCGCCGTCGCCGATGAAGTAGAGGCGCTCGCCGATCCACATCGGCGACGTCACGTTGCCGGCGAGCTCGACGAGGCGGCGGAACATGCCGCTGCCTTCGGCGTCGACCCAGATCGCGCCGGCGCGGCCGCCGCGGTAGCGCTTCCAGCGCGCCGGGTCTTCGGTGTTGCGGCCGATCGCGACGCGGCCGCCTGCGCCCCACGCGATGTGGTTGACCTGGCCGAGCCCGAGTGCGCGCGGCGGGCCGCCCGTGGGCGCGACCGCGAATGCCTGGTGGTTGCGGAAGAACGGCTGACCTTGCGTCGTCACGTAGACGATGTCGCCGGCGGGAGTCCAGCCGCGCACCTGCACGTCGGTGCCGAGCCACGTCAGGCGCTTGGCCTGGCCGCCGTCGGCGGCCATCGCGTAGACCTCGGGATGCTGCTCGTCGCGGCCGACGAACGCGAGCCAGCGGCCGTCGGGCGAGAGCGCGGGCGTCGACGCTTCGGCGAGGCCGGCAGTCAGGCGCCGCGCGACGCCGCCCGACGCGGCGACGCTCCAGAGGTCGTCGTCGGCGACGAAGACGATGCGATCGCCGCGCAGTGTCGGCTGGCGGAGGTACCCGGCTCGCTCGCTCGTGGCGATCTGCGGTGCTGGTGGGGTCGAGGTCGTTGCGTTCAAGGACGATCTCCAGAGATAACGCTTGTGGCGTTCATTGCGCAGGCTCGATTCCCGCGCTCGCGAATTGCGAGCGCGCGTCCGAGCCTTGCAGTTGGCGGATCAATGCGGTGACCGCGGCCGCGCGCGCGGCGTCGGACTGTCGAAGTCCGGGCCACGGCACCGCGATGTAGTTGGTGCTCTTCTGCAGCGACGGCGGCAACGGGCCGACGAGCCGGATGCCCTGGTCGCGAAAGAGCGTGATCTCGGTCATCGCCGCGAACCCGAACTCGCGCGGTGACGTTCCCGCCAGCAGCCTGCGCATCACCGACGCTCCGTCGGCGACGCGCTCCGCCTTGGCATTGACCGCGTCGGCGACGCCGAGCCGCTGCAGCATCTCCTCGACGATGACGCCGGTCGAGGCGCGGTTGAAGACGACGTGCTCGGCCGCCTGCAGCGCCGCCTTCAAGGTCTCGGCGTTCGCGATGTCGGGCGGTTCGACGCCGCCGCGGATCGCGACGCCGACGCCGACCTTGCCGATCGGCGCGCGCGCGCCGGCGACCTCGGTGCCGCTCGCGGCAAGCTCGTCGAGCGCTCCTTGCGGGACGACGATGACGTCGGCGACCGGCGCGGCGCGCAGCGCCGCGCGCAGGGCGGGGGCCGCGGCGAACGAAATCGCGACGGTGTGCCCGCTCGTGCGCTCGAACGCCGCCAGCGCCGGCCGCATGCCGGGCTCGACAGCGCCCGCCGAAAGGACGCGCAGCTCGACGGCAGACGCCGGCAGCGCGGTCGCCGCGAGCACGAGCGCGGCGACGAGCGCGTGCCTCATGCGCGCGCCAGCCTTGCCAGCAGCTCGGCCTTTGCTTCGGGCCACTCGCCCGCGGTCATGCTGTACATCACCGTGTCGCGGATCGTGCCGTCGCGGCGCACCGCGTGGTGGCGGATCACGCCGTCCTTCCTCGCGCCGAGCCGCTCGATCGCGCGCTGGCTCGCGAAGTTGAAGTTGTCGGTGCGCCAGCCGACGAGCCGCGCGCCGAGGGTCTCGAAGGCGTGCTGCATCAATAGCAGCTTGGCGCTCGCGTTGACGTGCGTGCGCTGCCGGCTCTTCGCGTACCACGTGTAGCCGATCTCGAGGCGCTCGACCGCGGGGACGATGTCGTGGTAGCTGGAGCAGCCGATCACCTCGCCGCTCGTCGCGTCGAGCACCGCGAACGCGAGCCGATGCCCTTCGGCGAAGCCTTGCAGCGCGCGCTCGATGTAGCCGCGCGTGTCGTCGGGCTCGGGGACGCTGGTGACGCGGAGGTGCCACAGCTCGCCGTCGGCGGCGGCGCGCCTCAGTCCTTGCTCGTGATGCAGGCCGAGCGGCTCGAGGCGGACGCGGCCATCGTCGAGGGTGACAGGGGCGACTGCGAGCACGCTGGAACGATTCTGGCCGGGCCGCCGCTATGCGCCTTCACATCCCTTGATGATGCGCGCCTCGCCGCGATCGGCGAGGCGACGAGGCGCCACCGCGCTCATCGGTTGTGGCGCTGCATGAACACCAGCTTCTCGAACAAGGAGACGTCCTGCTCGTTCTTCAGCAGCGCGCCGACGAGCGGCGGCACCGCGACCTTGTCGTCCTTGCTCTGCAGCGCCTCGAGCGGGATGTCCTCGGCGACGATCAGCTTCAGCCAGTCGAGCAGCTCCGAGGTGCTCGGCTTCTTCTTCAGCCCGGGCAGGTTGCGGACGTCGTAGAAGCTCTTCAGTGCCGCGCCGAGGAGCTCCTTCTTCAGGTTCGGGAAGTGCACGCCGACGATCTGCTTCATCGTGTCGGCGTCGGGGAACCGGATGTAGTGGAAGAAGCAGCGGCGCAGGAACGCGTCGGGCAGCTCCTTCTCGTTGTTCGACGTGATGAAGACGAGCGGCCGGTGTTTGGCCTTGACGAGGTCGCGCGTCTCGTAGACGTAGAACTCCATCCGGTCGATCTCGCGCAGGAGGTCGTTCGGAAACTCGATGTCGGCCTTGTCGATCTCGTCGATCAGGAGGACGACCGGCTCGTCGCTCGCGAACGCCTGCCAGAGGACGCCGCGGACGATGTAGTTGTGGATGTTGTGGACGCGCTCGCCGCCGTCGATGTCGGCGAGCTGGCTGTCGCGCAGCCGGCTCACCGCGTCGTACTCGTAGAGCCCCTGCTGCGCCTTCGTCGTCGACTTGATGTGCCATTGCAGGAGCGGCATGCCGAGCGCCTGCGCGACTTCCTCGGCGAGCATCGTCTTGCCGGTGCCGGGCTCGCCCTTGACGAGCAGCGGTCGCTTGAGCGTCGCCGCCGCGTTGACGGCGAGCATCAGATCGGGTGTGGCGACGTAGGTCTGGGAGCCTTGGAACTTCATCGAGGGTGCTCTGGGAAGAGCGATTCAGTATAAGGGCGCCCCTATAATTCGCTGTTTTGCACGCTCGCCCCACCCGATGCTCGGCACCATGAAGATGAAGCTCGCGAACCTCGTCGTCGCCTTGTCGTTCGGCATCGCCGCCGCCGCGATCGCTCAGGACGCCAAGCCGGGAGACGCCGCCGCCGGGCAGAAGAAGGCGGACATGTGCATCGGCTGCCACGGCATCCCGGGCTACCAGGCGAGCTTCCCCGAGGTCTACAAGGTGCCGAAGATCGCCGGGCAGAACAGCAAGTACATCGTCGCTGCGCTCAACGGCTACAAGAAGGGCGAGCGCAAGCATCCGTCGATGCGCGGCATCGCCGGCAGCCTCTCCGATCAGGACATGGCCGATCTCGCGGTGCATTTCGAGCAGCTCGGCAAGTCCGACGGCGAGCAAGCGAAGCCGGCCGACGCGGCGCCCGCCGCACCGCCGGCCGACGTCGCCAAGCTGCTCGCGCAGGCGAACTGCGCGTCGTGCCACGGTGCCAATTTCTCGACGCCGATCGATCCTTCGTATCCCAAGCTCGCCGGCCAGTATCCCGACTATCTCTACGCCGCCCTGCGCGCCTACCAGGTCGACCACAACGCGGTGCTCGGCCGCAGCAACGCGATCATGATG
>Ga0207706_10001682_pt1 | contig 21820 bp, 20 predicted proteins | sample KBSC53metaG_FD_184318 | JGI IMG/M metagenome (GOLD analysis project Ga0207706, IMG submission 184318) | Corn rhizosphere microbial communities from Kellogg Biological Station, Michigan, USA - KBS C5-3 metaG (SPAdes) (version 2) | ecosystem: Host-associated > Plants > Roots > Rhizosphere > Soil ... | reverse complement strand
ATGAGAGAAACCCTGGTTCAATAATAAATGGTGCAAATGATTTCTATCAGGTGCAAACGGAGATACGCCTTTTGTAAGGCGAATTATAAAAACACGCAAAACATCGAGCATTGGAATTAAAAGAATAGCAAATCCAATGGCAATAGGTGATGATACAGGATAAATAGGCGCTGTATTCGCCGTTTCAATAAATTTTATTAAGAGAATAACATTTACTAATCCAATTAACATGGAACCTGAATCACCCATAAAAATTTTGGCAGGCGGAAAATTAAACATCAGGAATGCAAGCAATGAACCGGACATCACAAAACCAAGAATTGCAAAAGGAACATTTCCATTAACATAAAAATATAAACCAAAAGAAGATTTTTAATTCTCATTTCATAAAATGAATTACCTGTAGTTTTGCGATTCTTTTTATGGCAAAAGAAATGAACAACAGGCAGGCATATTTTAATTATCACATAGAGGATAAATATGTGGCAGGAATTGTTTTGCTTGGAACAGAAGTGAAATCAATACGTGAAGGCAAAGTAAGTTTTGCAGACAGTTATTGCATGTTTGATAAAGGTGAACTATGGGTGCGAGGTTTGAACATTGCGGAATATTCACACGGAACTGTAAACAATCATATTGCAGTTCACGACAGAAAACTTTTGCTTACTGCAAGAGAATTAAAACGGCTTGAAGCAAAGATGAAAGAGCGCGGTTATACAATAGTTCCGTTAAGAATATTTTTTAATGAAAAGAATTTTGTGAAAATGGAAATTGGTTTAGCCCGCGGTAAAAAAGTTCATGATAAAAGAGAAACGATAAAGGAGCGAGATATGCAAAGAGAAATGAAAAGATATTTGAAGTAGTACTTAAAGTATATAAGTATTTAGAGTAAATAAAGTTATAAAGAATAAAAGCTCGCAAAAAATTAGCGAGCTTTTTATTTTTTATTCTTTGTTCACTTGTACCTTGAAACTTGTATCTTACTTATACATTTCCTCTCTCAAATAATGCACTCTTTCGTCTTCCATATATTCATCAAATGTCATTAAGCGATCAATTGCTCCCTGCGGTGTTAATTCGATAACACGATTGGCAACTGTTTGCATAAATGTATGGTCATGCGAAGTGATGAGTACTATACCGGGAAACATTTGACAACCATCGTTGAATGATTGAATACTTTCAAGATCGAGATGGTTTGTTGGTTGATCGAGAATAACAACATTCGGATTTTGCAACATCATCCTGCTGATCATACAGCGAACTTTTTCACCACCACTGAGTACATTTGTTTTCTTCAAAATATCATCCCCGCTGAACAACATCTTTCCAAGAAAACCACGAAGGAAAGGTTCATCAGCATCCGTTACATGAGCAGGCACAAATTGACGAAGCCAATCGATCAACGTCAATCCTCCTTCAAAAAATTCACTGTTCTCATAAGGAAGATATGCTTTGGTAATTGTTGTTCCCCATTCAAATTTTCCTTTATCCGAATTATCATTACCATTGATGATCTCAAAGAAACTTGTTACCGCAAGAGGATCTTTACTTAAGAAAGCAATCTTCTCGCCTTTATGAATACTAAAACTAATTTTATTAAACAGCACACGGCCTTCAACAGCCTTGCTTAAATTTTCAACATTCAAAATTTGATTACCGACTTCACGCAATGGTTGAAAAATTATACCGGGGTATTTTCTGTTCGATGGTTGAATTTCTTCTATCGTTAATTTCTCTAACGCTTTCTTTCTTGCGGTTGCCTGGCGGCTCTTTGATGCATTTGCAGAGAATCGTGCGATGAAGTCAAGTAATGCTTGTCTTTTCTCTTCCACTTTTTTATTCTTATCACTTACCTGGCGAGCCATTAATTGTGAGCTCTCATACCAGAATGTATAGTTACCCGTGAAGATTCTTATCTTTTGTCTATCGACATCAGCGACGTGTGTACAAACAGAATCAAGAAAGTGACGGTCGTGGCTTACAACAAGAACGATGTTCTCATAATCTGCAAGAAAATTTTCCAGCCAGCCGATTGTTTCAATGTCAAGTCCGTTTGTAGGCTCATCGAGTAATAAAATATCAGGATTGCCAAACAAAGCCTGGGCAAGCAACACACGCACTTTTAAATTTCCGGGGATGTCCTGCAGCAAACTTTGATGATACTGTTCTTCAACGCCCAAACTACTTAACAAACTTGCGGCATTGCTTTCCGCTTCATAGCCACCCATTTCACCAAACTCTCCTTCCAGTTCGCCGGCGCGCATTCCATCCTCTTCACTAAAATCTGCTTTTGCATAAATTTTTTCACGCTCATGCATTATTTCCCACAAATGTTTATGACCCATGAGCACTGTATTTAGCACGCTGCAATCATCATATTCAAAATGATTTTGCTTAAGCACTGCCATGCGTTCGCCGGGAGTGATTTCAATCGTTCCTTTGTTCGGTTCAATTTCACCACTCAATATTTTTAGAAAAGTACTTTTACCTGCACCATTCGCACCAATTACACCATAGCAATTGCCTTTAGTAAAATTCAAATTCACTTCATCAAACAAAACACGTTTGCCGTAAGCGAGAGTTACATTCTTTACACTGATCATTTTAATTTATGATTTACGATTTCGGATCTACGATTTTTATGCCAGCTTCTAACATCAACTTTTTATATCTGACACTAAATTTTTTGAAGGCGCAAAGGTAAGTAAGGATTGCAGATTTTAGATTGCGGATTTTAGATTAAAATGTGAAAGATTGTCTGAATTGCGGAGTAATGCCGGAACGTACAAGTGAGTGACACAACAGAAGTCAAATAGCATTCTTGCCGTCTGTGACAAAAATATCAAAAATAATTTTTGCAGTATCCGATTCACATCATTCGATTGTCCTTTCATTTCATAAACTATTTTATACAATTGGTTACTGTGATTATTGTCTTCCGATAATCATTTGAACAACTTGCATAGCATTAAAAAAATCAGAAAATGAAAAATGCTATGCACTTATTACCCGCGTTATTTATGCTTACGACTTCTTTTATATCATGTAAAAAAGAAGCAGGCTCAAAAAATGAATCACAAAACGAAACAGGATTTGTGACAGGAAAAATTACAGACTCAAAAGGTAACATTATCAGCGGCGCAAAAATTACCATTGAACACACCGTTTGGTATGACTCTTATTTAAACGCCACAACCGACGCAAACGGCAATTACAAAATTGCAATTCCATCAGAGCCGGCAGGAGACTGGACCGCAAAAGCGCAGTTAACAAAATCTGCGTATGGTCAGGAATATGTTTTTGATTTGAATGCAGATAAAACAGACCCGTTTACCTGTAACAATTCAACTGTCAGAAATTTTACATGGAAACTTAGCGGCAAACGTACGGGTTCTGATTCGTATTACGGAGCACATGTAGATTTATACCAGTTTGGAACTGATGTGGACATGAACAAAGTGAAATTGGTATTTACACCTTATCCCGGCGAAGAAAAACTTATTGACGGAAGTCCTGCTTCCATAATAGAAAGAAACGTGGAAGATGTTGCAGGAACATTTATGGTAAAAGACATTCCTATCGGAAAATATCTTGTAAAGGCAGTGTATCCGGGTAAAACATTGTTGCTTCAGAACAGGCATGATGAAGCAGCGCCTGAAGTGCAGAAAACAATTGTGTTTGGCAAATATGGTTATTTGGGGGAAACAGAATATAATGTTGAATTTTGGTTGTCTGAATAGAAATAAAATTCGGCATTGGGTTGTTTAACCGTTGGTGAGAATAAAATACTTCTCAAGTTTTTTTATGTAATGATGTTTTAAAATGTATGAAAGTGAGCATCAGCACGATAAGCTATATATTCAGGAATATTTAAAAGAAATTTTAAAATTATAAGTCTCATTGCAATGTAGTGTGTGTGCAGATTCTGGCATGTTTTATGAATGAATAGATAGAAAACATTTATTCATTTAAATCGTTAACCTATGTTACGCTGGACAATAATCTTTATAGTCATTGCGATCATCGCAGGAATTCTTGGTTTTACAGGTATAGCAGCCGGAGCTGCTTCAATAGCAAAAGTTATATTCTTTATCTTCCTTGTGCTCTTTGTTTTATCTCTGTTGTTTGGTCGCAGAGGAACAGATTTACCTTAGGTACTTCTTTGAAGTATCTTGTTTGCAACCAGCCATTGTAAGATGGCTGGTTGTAATTTTTTAATAAGTTGCATTGAATGTTTTTCAATAAGCGTTTATATTTTTTTCAATCCACAACTGCTTTCTTTATTTGCATTCCTTCTTTTCTCTCTCCTTCTTATGTTTGCATCAGGTTGCTGTTGCTTTGCTGCTAAAAGTTTCATCTGTACAAGTGAGTGACACAAGGAACGATGAGTATAGTAATACAGCCGGCAACATAATTATCTTTAAAAAATAATTTACACAAAAGAAAATTTTTTTATGCAATCAGAACTAATGCAACAACTGACCGAAACCGCTGCTTTTATTAAGAATATTTATCCACATAAGGCAGAAGTGGGAATTATTTTGGGGAGCGGTTTGGGCAATCTTGTCAGCGAAATGAAAGTCGAAAAAGAAATTGATTACAGCGATATTCCTCACTTCCCTGTAAGCACTGTAATGGGACATAGTGGTAATTTATACTTTGGTGAATTAAGCGGCAAGCATGTGCTGGTGATGGCGGGGCGTTTTCATTTTTATGAAGGCTACACTCCGCAACAAGTCGCATATCCCGTGAGAGTGATGAAGATGCTTGGCATTCATACGTTACTTATTTCGAATGCTGCAGGTGGCGTGAACACAAGTTTTAAAGTAGGGGATTTGATGATCATTAAAGATCACATAAGTTTTTTCACAGTAAATCCGCTGCTTGGTAAAAATGAAGATGAACTTGGTTTGCGTTTTCCTGATATGAGCGAACCTTATTGCAAAACACTTATCGCCAAAGCAAAACAAATTGCGGCGAAAATCGGATATGAAGTAAAAGAAGGCGTGTACACAGGAGTAACAGGGCCAACGTTTGAAACGCATGCAGAATACAGGTTTATCAATATTCTTGGCGGCGATGCTGTGGGTATGAGCACTGTACAGGAAGCGATTGTCGCCGTTCATGCAGGTTTAAAAGTTTTCGCGGTAAGTGTGATAACTGACCTGGGTATTCGCGAAGAAGATAATAAAATAACACACGAAGAAGTGCTTGCTGCTGCAAATGAAGCTGAACCAAAACTCACAAGATTATTTAAAGAGTTGGTGGGAAATATTTAGTTACTAACAAAAGCATTTCGAAATTTTTTGATTTCGGGATTTTGAGATTTATTTTATAACAACGATCTCTTTAAATCAAGCAATCACAAAATCTCAAAATCAGAAATTCTTTCAACTGCCATTTGGTTTTCACACGCTCAATTTACCATTTAAAGAATTTTATATTTTATTAGTCTACTTTTAAGATAGGCTTTTATATATTCGCACCCTTAAAACTAAAAAACACGTTATATGAGTTTACGTTTAGGTGATAAAGCACCAAATTTCAAAGCAAAAACAACAGCCGGAGACATTGATTTTTATGAATATCTTGGCGATGGCTGGGGTATTTTATTTTCACACCCTGCAGACTATACACCTGTTTGCACTACAGAACTTGGCAAAACAGCTTTGTTGAATGAAGAGTTCAGAAAACGCAATGTAAAAGTTTTAGCAGTAAGTGTTGATCCGTTGGACAAACATTTTGGCTGGGTTAACGACATCAATGAAACGCAGAATTGTAATGTAAACTTTCCTATCATAGCGGATGAAGACAGACAAGTTGCAACACTTTATGATATGATTCATCCCAATGCATCTGCAACTGCAACAGTGCGTTCATTGTTTGTGATTGGTCCCGACAAAACAGTAAAGTTGATGATCACTTATCCGGCATCAACAGGAAGAAATTTCTATGAAGTATTACGTGTTGTTGATTCATTACAACTCACTTCCAATTACAGCGTATCAACACCTGCAGATTGGAAGCCGGGCGAAGATGTTATCATTGCAAATACAATCAACAATGAAGATGCAAAGAAAAGATTTCCAAAAGGAGTTCGCGAAGTAAAGCCTTACCTCCGTTACACTCCGCAACCAAATGTTGAATAAAATAAAATAAAAATTTTTCTCAATACCGACTCCTGTATTTAGATGCAGGAGTTTTTTATTTTATTACAAGCAACAAATCTTTACTGATCGCCTGTGAAGTTTATCCTGAGCTTGCCGAAGGGTCACTCACTTTATCGTTCCGAACAATTGGCGACAAATGCGATAATATGATAAATGCAAAAATGTGCAAATGAAAACATGGTGTACAAACAATCACGTTCAAACCTGTACAAACTAAACATTAACAAGCCCTGCAACTTGTGTCTTGTAACTTGTAACCTTCAAATTATATCTTTGCGGCCATGAAAATTCTTATGATATGTCATGGCAATATTTGCAGAAGTCCTTTGGCAGAAGGTATTTTACAACACAAGGCAAACAAAGCCGGACTCAATTGGAAAGTAGATAGTGCAGGAACAAGCAGCGAGCACGAAGGTGATCAACCCCATTATCTTTCACAAAAGGTTGCAAGAATGAATGGCATTGATATCAGTCATCAATGTTCAAGACAATTCAGAAAAACAGACATGCTTGAATACGATAAAATTTATGTAATGGATAGTTACAATTACGTAAACATAAAACGAATGAGCAAAGAGTTATGGAATCCCGGTAAAGTAGATTTATTGATGAATGAATTGTATCCCGGAAAAAATATAAATGTTCCTGATCCATGGTATGGAGAAGAAGACGGTTATCATGATGTATTTAAAATGATCAGCGACGCATGCGATGTAATCATTGAAAAATATTCTGTTCTGAATATTCGATGAACTTATTCTCAATGACTAATTGACTTAATGACTTAAGAATGTCTAAACCAACATTGCCACAAGGCACAAGAGATTTTAGCGCGGAAGTGGTTCGCAAACGCAATTATATTTTTGATACCATTCGTAATGTTTTTGAGTTGTATGGTTTTCAACCATTGGAAACCCCTGCAATGGAAAATCTTGAAACATTGATGGGGAAATATGGAGAAGAGGGTGATAGATTAATTTTCAAAATTCTAAATAACGGTCTTGATAATCCGGCAAAACATCAGCAGGCAAAAGAAGATTTTGAAAAAGTATTGGAAGGAAAAAATGTAAAAGGCATCACGGAGAGAGCGCTTCGATATGATCTTACAATTCCATTTGCAAGATATGTTGCAATGAATCATGGTCAGCTTGCATTTCCTTTTAAGCGCTACCAGATACAACCTGTGTGGCGTGCAGATCGTCCGCAGAAAGGCCGTTACCGCGAATTCTATCAATGTGATGCCGATGTAGTGGGAAGTTATTCTTTACTGAATGAAGTTGAACTGACAAATATTTATGCAGATGTTTTTAAACGATTAAATATTGACGTTGAGATACGACTTAATAACAGAAAAATATTAACTGCGCTTGCAGAAGTTTGCGGCGGTGCAGATAAAATGATGGACATAACCATTGCAATTGATAAACTTGACAAGATCGGAATTGAAAAAGTAAAAGAAGAATTAAGAACAAAAAATTTGAGTGAGGAGCAAATTCACATCATTGGAAAATACCTTACGATCCATGGAAGTAATGAAGAAAAATTAAATCAAATAAAACTGTTGCTTGGAGAAAATGAAACGGGTAAAAAAGGAATAGAAGAGTTAGAATTTGTTTACAACTTTATCAATCTGCAACCTGCAATCTGCAATCTTCAATTTGATTTTACTTTAGCACGCGGTCTCAACTACTACACAGGTATCATCTACGAAATAAAAGCAAAGGGTGTTCAAATAGGAAGCATCGGTGGGGGAGGAAGGTATGATGATTTAACAGGATTATTTGGTGTTCCCAATTTACCCGGTGTTGGAATCAGTTTTGGTGTTGACAGGATCTATGATGTGATGGAAGAATTAAAATCATTTCCGGAAAATGTTCATACGGGAATACAGGTTTTGTTTTTTAATCTCGGCAAAGAAGAAAGTAAATCTGCTTATTCTTTGATGCAACAATTAAGAGAGAAAAATATTAAGTGCGAAATATTTCATGAACAGGCTAAGTTTGATAAGCAATTTAAATATGCTGAGAAGAAGAATATTCCTTATGCAGTTATCATAGGTACTAAGGAAATGCAGGAAAATACATGTGTAGTAAAGAATTTAAAAACGGGAGAACAAAAAAGCATTTCTCAAACTCAAATCATTAATTTTTCGTTTCACTAAAAATTTCTGGCACAGAATTCGGTTTATGTTTTCAAAAAATAAAATGAAAAATATAACCGTAGTGGTTATTTGTTTGTTAGCCTTTGCTGCATGCCATAGAAAAACTGTTCCCGCAAAAACCGAAAATGTTACAGTTGTTAACATGAATAAAAAAGTCGCAACGCCGCCTCCGCCAAAAACTATATCTGAAGAAAAGCCTGATTCTGTAAGTTCAGTGCCTGCAACACCCGTTCCCTCAGCGATGATAGTGATTGATGGTTACGGCAAAGTGCTTACACCTGAGGATAAATTACCCGATTCAACTATAAAACCGGATTATTCAAAAATTGCAAGGGCATTTACGCCGCAACAAATAGCTAATCTGAGAGCCCGTTACAATCTCGTGCCTCCAAAGGTTTTGTATGTGCCCGATGCTTATGCGCAAAAAACGCTTCGCGGAACTTATGCTGTTTACAAGAAAAAGTTTTGGTATTGGAAAAAAGAAGATGGGCTTTTTTATCTCGATGAAATTTATTACAAGTAGAATTAGTTCAAAAATATTTTATCAAATGGTTCTTTCCTGATCCATGACGTACCATTTTGTTCTATATCTTCTTCTCTTGTTGCATTGATTTCCATTCCTTGTATATAAATAATAAGACCGTTTACTTTATGTGTTGATGAATCACGCAAAAATTTTATAGCTCCGTCCTGGTAATCCATGTGAAAAGAATCTTCACCGAGTTTATCCATTTTTGCAATACCCATATCAGAGCCAATATTCAAACTGCTGTCTTGCCACATAATAGTGACTTCCGGAACATCCATGCCTTCTGGCATTTTATATTTACCATAATAATCTGCGTACGCAGATGAATCCTGTGCAATACTAATGAATGATAAAAGAAAAAATAAAGCGAATAGTAAAAATAATTTTTTCATAAGCAGTGGTTTTATTAATCAATATACAAACAATGTTGAATAAAAATTTTGCAAGAAAGAATTTTTTATTAAAGCCCTTCATAAATTATTGCTGCTCCTTGTCCAACACCCACACACATTGTTGCGAGTCCATATTTTGCATTTTGCCTTTTCATTTCATGCAGTAAGGTTGTTGAAATTCTTACTCCGCTGCAACCAAGCGGATGACCGATCGCAATGGCACCACCGTTCACATTTACTTTAGAAGCATCCAACTCAAGATCACGAATGCAGGCAAGAGATTGTGAGGCAAATGCTTCATTCAATTCAACCACGTCAAGATCAGAAACTTTCAAACCTGCACGCTGCAGCGCTTTCTTTGTTGCGGGCACCGGACCAACACCCATAACAGAAGGATCTACACCCGCAACACCAATGCTTACTACTCTTGCAATTGGTTTCAGATTAAATTGTTGCACTGCTTCTTCACTTGCAAGCAATATTGCAGCAGCACCATCATTGATGCCACTTGAATTGCCTGCCGTAACAGTTCCATCTTTTACGAATGCGGGTTTTAAACCTGCAAGTTTTTCCAATGAAGTTTCACGAGGATGTTCATCCTGTACAAACACAGTTGGTTGTTTATTCTCTGTTATTTCAACAGGCACAATTTCACAATTCCATTTTCCATCTTTCAATGCAGCAAAATATTTTTGTTGAGACTGCAATGCAAATAGATCCTGTTCTTCACGACTTATCTTCCACTGCTTTGCAACATTCTCTGCTGTTTCACCCATAGAAAACGGGTAATAGTTATCAGCCAGTTTTTTATTGATGAAACGCCAGCCGATCGTTGTATCAAATATTGCTTTATCACGGCTCCATGCACCTTCACTCTTTGACATTACAAATGGTGCACGGGTCATGCTTTCAACACCGGCGGCAATGTATAGCAAACCTTCATTACACATAATTGCTCTTGATGCATCCATTATTGCCTGCAAGCCACTTGCACACAAACGGTTCACCGTATTTCCCGCTACACTCACGGGCAGTCCTGCAAGCAAAGCTGCCATGCGTGCAACATCCCGATTGTCTTCACCCGCCTGGTTAGCATCGCCGGCAATTACATCTTCAATTGCTTCCGCATCTATAGTTCCATTGCGTACAATTAACGCTTTGATAATATGCGCCAGCAAATCGTCCGGTCGTATCGAACTTAATTTGCCGCCATATCTTCCGATCGGAGTTCTTACTGCATCAATAATATATGCCGTTTTCATAAAATTATTTTGGATGCACAAGATAATTGTTACACGCTGTTTATATAATTGATTTTTTATGAGCCGGGCGAAGGATAATTAATTGAACTTTTGTTGCGTCGCACTCTTGTGCAGAAGAACTTTTACTCAGCAAAGATTTGTTTCAAATGATGTTCCATGTGATCTACATAATCATCGATTAAAAATTGTAAAGTATAAATTTCATCTTCTTCATCTCCAAGGGTGACTGTGTTGAATAACTTGCTTTCATCAATGTGTTGAAATATGTGAAGTATATGTTGGTTGTATAATTTCCATAAAGCGATAATTTCTTCCCAATTCTTTTGTTGCCAACGTTGCACTGAAACCCATTCATCCTGTTTGTATTTCGGTAATACTATTTCATTGTCAATTTGCAAGCGCACAAAACGCTGATGATTGTTTGATGCAGAATCAATCAAATGTCCGAGTATTTCTTTTCTGCTCCATTTTTTTGGATTGGGCTTGTTTGATGCAACTTCATCGCTTATGACAAAAAGCTTTGCAGGAGTAGCTTGCAATATTTCTTTTAATCTTGAGTAAGCTGATAGCATTATTATGTAATAAAAGTTCAGAAAGATGAAGCTTCAAGATCTACTGATCAAAGTGATTTTATTACAACTTTTATTGGCAATTCTGCTTTTCATTTAATCAATTAAATAAAACTTTATTTTCCTTTTATCAATTTAATTGTTTGAATATTTTTTCCCTGTATAAACTTCAATATATACATGCCCGATATAAAATCACTTCCGAATGAATAATTTTTTGTAGCACTTCCCTTTTTATAAAAAACCTTTCTGCCATAAATATCATTTATCACAACTTCAATCGGCTCTTTATTATTTGTTTCAATTTGTAACAAAAAGTCTTTATCTGTCGGATTTGGAAATATTTTTATTTTTAAAGCATCCTCATTTGATTGAGATTTTGATTCAATCAAAGAATTAACTACATATGGTGCAGTTTGACTAAGGCAATTAATTTGTCCATCTTTGACAGTTATGCTTTTAACAGTTACACAATGATTCGCATCTCTCACTCTTATACTATATGTGTTGGCTTTAAGATTATTGAATGTACTGTTTGAGGTAAAAGTTCCGTTATTGAGTTTATAAAGATATGGACTTGTTCCACCCGTTGCTTTAACTTGTATTGAACCATCTGATCCTCCTTTGCACGTTACATCCGTCTTTTTCACAACAGTAATTTTTAATGCGGCACCTGGCTGTGTAACTACGAAACTCGCAGATGATGTGCAACCGTTTAAATCCTGAACAACAATGTTATTAGTTCCTGCTGTAACATTTGAGAAAATATTGCTTGTTTGATAAGAACCGTTATTAAGACGAAATAAATAACTTCCTGTTCCTCCGCTGGCGTTACAGCTAACTGTTGTGGATCCGCCAAAGCAGGCAATCGTGCCGGCAGACACCGATACATTAACAGCATCCGGTTCAGTAATATTTATTGAAGCTTTTGCGGAATTACCATCAGCGTCTGTTACAATATAATCGTGAGTTCCCGCAGTTGCTGTAAAGGTGCCCGTTCCCGTGTAAGGAGGAGTGCCTCCACTTGCCGTTACAGTTACGGTAGTTGGCTCTCCGTTACATGCAATGATACCTGCCGTTGCAGAAGCTCTAAGTGTTGACTGTTGACTCACAGAAATATGAAAAGAATCTTTCAGGCAATTCAAAGAATCATGAACAGTGAGTGAAGTATCACTGCCAGGTGTTATTGTTATTGATCGTGTGGTGCCTCCATTTGACCAAACATAATTGCCCATCCAGGAAGCTGTAAGAGTTATACCGGAACCGGGAGATAGACTCGTGTCAATTACTTTATTTACATCTTTCATTAGTGTAAACTGATCGCGAACAGTAGGGCCGCCGCCAATCCACTTTGCGTCCAAACGGTTATCTTCTATTTCAATCACCATTGCACCACCATTAACAGCATTTGAAATTTCCATAGCGTTATGAGGATAGCCCGGAGCGGTAGCACCAATATATCCCGCAGAACCAACAACTGCATACACAATCCCGTTACGTGACGCGTTTGAATTTTTTATGTAAGGACACGAGTTTGGCGTACCATCATAGGCAGCGCTTGAAGCACTTAGCGCCATTGTAGTTGTGTCAAAAGTATTTTCCAAACCATAATGTCCGTTTATCAAAAAACTTCTTTCATAAAGATGACTATGCCCGCATAATACGAGATCTACTTTATACCGCTCTAAAATCGGAACTACTCTCATTCTGATTTTGATTAACTGAGAATCCAGATCAGAATCAGCTCCTTTCGAATAGGGCGGATGATGAAAATAAACAACCGTCCACGGTTGCGTGTTTGCTGCAAGGTCTTGTTTTAACCACGTGGCTTGCGGTCCGGTTGTATCATATATTCGTGTACTTCCTGTTTCCCATCCATAAGAATCCAATGATATAAAATGCACATTTCCATAATTGAATGAATAATATGCTTCCGTATTTGATGGAACGCCACCTGCTTCTCCATGTGCGGGCAAAGAAAAAATATCATAATACGCAATGAGATGATCCGCCTCCCGCACTCTTCGATTAGCGTAATCATGATTGCCGGGTGCAGGCCACATCACATGATTTTTCGTGAGATTGGTTTGATAAATATTGAAAAAATTATTTTGAAATTCGGAATCCAATCCGGCATTGTAAGCATTGTCTCCTAACATTAGCCACATATTCGTAAAACTGTTTGCGTTATAAGCAAGATATGCTTCGAGAACTTTTTTTTGATTGCTTGAATTTGTACCCATATCACCCATTACAAGTATTCTTATTTTTTGCTTACTGCCAACAGGAGGTAATGTTTTGAAGTAATTAGCGGAATCACCCTGTAACGTTTGTGCAGAAGAGCCAATCGAATAAAAATATTGAGTGTTTTCAGTGAGTCCCGTTAATTGAACGATGTGTTCTGTTGTGAGCTCAGAATCGATCACAGAATCTGTAAGATCACCTGCTGCAGTGCCATATTTTACTTTGCTGTCTGTAGGAATATCGGTTCTCCAGCGAATAATAATTCCTGTTTGAGTTGCAAGGTTCATATAGGGACCGCGAATAAGAATAGCTGTATTTAATGAAGCATCAATATTTTTTTGTAACAGTTTATCATTGTTTATTTTTTCAATGATGTTTTGTTTTCCATTTACATCAGGGAAGGAATCATCAGCACTGTTTTTAAAAACCGTGTCATCAAAATTAATCTGAACCGGATGTTGTGTAATAATTGTAAAGGAGAACATGCTGAATAAAAGAAGATAAGCGGCAGTAATGGTTTTGAAAGGCATAGCGAATAAATGAAGGCTTCAAAATAACTCCTTTTTTTAATTGGGAAAGATTAAAATAAACCCGGTTTTTCATTAAAGTTTACCTCAATTCTTATCCTGTTTTTTCATAAATTAGCTGTAAACGAACAACGGTTTTTTTAGTCTGATATCCTCTGCACCAAAACTTCAAGATGTAATATTCACCAAACGTGAATATTTCATATTACAAGAACAGTGATTGTTAAGAGTGTGTATTCCGAATTTATTATAAGTTGAATTATTAGAAAAAATAAGCTTGTACACTGGATGATTTCTCAACCTTCTCTCAAAAAATCTGTAATCATTTCTAATGGAAAAAAAATTAAAAGGGACGGCGGTTCCCTCCACAAATAAATTAAATGATGAGATGTTTGCGAAAACATCCGCAATGGAGAATATTTTAAATAGAGTAACCGATGCCTTTGTTGCTCTCGATAATAACTGGTGCTATACTTACATGAATAAAAAAGCAGGTGAAATCTTTAATCGTGATCCTCAAAAAATGATTGGAAAGCACATCTGGACAGAATTTCCTGAAGGAATAGGTCAACCCTTTTACAAAGCCTACTATAAAGCAATGGAAGAACAAAAGTATATTTATTTGGAAGAGTATTATGCTCCTTATGATCTCTGGTTTGAGAATCACATTTATCCGTCAGCTGAAGGATTATCAATTTTTTTCCGTGATGTTACCGCAAGGAAAAAGGCTGAAGAAGAATTAAGAATGGGACATCAAAGATTATCTTATCATCTTACCAATTCACCGCTTGCTGTTATAGAATGGGATAAAAATTTTATCGTACGTAAATGGTCAGGACAGGCAGAAAATATTTTCGAATGGAACGAAACAGAAGTTCTTGGCAAAAACTTTGAAGAGTTGAATCTCGTGTTTGAAAAAGACACGCAGCATTTTGCATTTGAAATAGATCAACTGATGAATGGTTCTGGAGACCGTAATAAAAACGTGAGCAGAAATAACACGAAATCGGGAAATGTAATTTATTGCGAGTGGTATAATTCTGTATTGAAGGACAAAAATGGAAACATTCTTTCTATAATGTCTTTGGTTCAAAACATCACCGGCAGTAAACTTGCCGAAGAAATAATTAAGACCAATGAACAACAACTCCAATTGATCTATAATAATTCCATTGATATTATATTTCTTGTTTCGGTTGAGGAAGATAAGCGATACAAGTTTACTTCAGTTAACCGCGCATTTCTTTCTGCCACAGGTTTAAAAAAGGAAGATGTCATTGGAAGATACCTGGAGGAAGTAATTCCCGAAGCATCTTATCCTCTTGTTGTTTCGAAATACAGCGAAGCGATATTCAAGCGTGAAACGATGCAATGGGAAGAAACTTCGGATTATCCAACAGGGAGAAAAACAGGCATTGTAAGTATTACACCCGTATTTAATGAGAACAATGAATGTAATATGCTTGTAGGTACAGTGCATGATATTACAGAAAGAAAAAAATCGGAAGATATTATTCAGCTTTCTCACCGGCGGTTGAAAGATGCGGAGCTAATTGGTAAAACAGGATATTGGCATTGGGATATAAAAACGGGGAAGGTTAGCTGGTCTGAAGGTACATACAGAATTTTTGGAGAAGTTTCGGGAAACTTTAAAGAAACGCTCGAAGACTTTGGAAGAAGAATTCATTTGAACGACCGGGAAAGAATACAGAAAATGATACAACAAGTGATTGAAACTAAAGTGCCGGTAACCTATGAATTTTGGATAAAAACGCCGGACAATGAAGATAAATATATCAGTACAACGGCGGAGGTAATTCTTGATGAACAAGGAAATGTTGCTGCTCTTTTTGGTAACACAAACGATCTGACAGATCATAAAAAAGCGGAAACGCTTCTGATAAAAGAAAGAGACCTTTCAGATTCCATTATCAACAGTTTGCCGGGTCTTTTTTATCTCTATAGTTATGAAGGAAAATTTATGAGGTGGAACAAAGAGTTTGAATTGGTTTCAGGTTATGCCGCACAAGAAATTACCAGAATGCATCCTACAGATTTTTTTGGGCCCGATGAAAAAGATTATATCATTAACAGAATAAAAGGTGTATTTGAATTTGGTTTAAACGATGCGGAAGCAAACATCCTGACTAAACCAGGAGAAAAAATTCCTTTTTACTTCAAAGCTGTAAAAATAAATTATGAAGATGAACCTTGTTTGCTGGGTTACGGTATCGATATTTCGGACAGAAAAAAAGCTGAAGAAGAACTTCGCGAATCGGAACAGAAATATAAGTTGATGTTTGACAACAGTCCGCTACCAATGTGGATGTTTTCCAAAACAAATTTTCAGATAATTGATGTAAATGATGCCGCTATTCAGCATTATGGTTATTCAAGAAATGAGTTTTTGGAAATGAACATGAAGGATCTCAGACCGTCAGAAGATGTACAGCTATTTTTGGAAAAAATTTCATTACCCGATCAGCAGGGAACGCATCTTGGGATATGGCGGCATAAGAAAAAAGATGGCACTCTTATTAATGTTGAAATAATCGGTCATGATATAATTTACAAAGGAATATTTGCAAGATTAGTTCTTGGCAATGATGTAACAGAAAAAATTATTGCAGAAGAAAAATTAAAACATTCTTATGATGAAATACGCCGGTTGGCTTCACATATCGAATACGTAAGAGAGGAGGAGAAAATAAAAATATCACGTGAAATACATGATGAGTTAGGGCAACAACTTACCGGTCTTAAAATGGATATTTCATGGATTTCAAAAAAGATGCATCATGATAACGAAGCAGTGAAACAAAAAATAGAAAGTATTATCGAATTAATAAATAGCACAATAAACACTGTGAGAAAAATTGCCACAGAACTGCATCCAAGTATATTAGATGATCTTGGCCTTGTTGCCGCTTTACAATGGCAGAGCCAGGAATTAGAAAAAAGATCAGGAATAAAAATAGAATTCAGTTCAGCACTTTCTTATATAACCGTTTCAAAAAATATAGCGGTGGCTCTTTTTCGTATTTACCAGGAAGCGCTTACAAATGTGCTGCGGCATGCTAATGCTACAACTGTTGTTGCCACATTTAATAAAGAGCAGGATCGGTTTGCACTAAAAGTTTCTGATAATGGAATAGGATTCGACACGTTAAAAATTGAGAATAAAAAAACGCTTGGTTTATTAAGTATGAAAGAAAGGGCATTAATGACAGGCGGCCAATATGATATAATCAGTAATGCAGGTAACGGCACTACAATAATTGTTTCAGTTCCCATAAATTAATCCGCTTCAAAATTTTTTTTATGATAAGAATTTTAATCGCAGATGATCATATTATTGTGCGCAGGGGATTAAAGCAAATACTACTTGAAGAATTTCCCTTTGCATTTATAGAAGAGGTTGGCGATGCAGAAGAACTTATAAAAAAAGTGATGAATGAAGAGTGGAGCGTAGTAATTTCAGATTTATCAATGCCGGGCAGAAGCGGGTTGGAATCATTGCAGCAAATAAAACAGAATCATCCGAAATTGCCTGTGTTAATCCTTAGCATACATTCTGAAGAGCATTATGCCATCAGGGTTTTAAAGGCAGGAGCATCGGGTTATTTGAATAAAGATTTAGCTCCTGAGGAACTTGTTAAAGCAGTGAATTGTGTTCTTGCGGGTAAAAGATATATTACTGCTTCTATTGCTGAGAAGTTGGCTTCATCACTTGATCTGAACAGCGAAAAAGTTCCCCATGAATTTCTTTCTGACCGTGAATTTGAAGTTTTAAAATTGATTGCTGCGGGTAAATCAGTTTCGGATATCGCCGAGCAATTTTCATTAAGTGTAACAACAGTCAGCACGTATCGCGCAAGGATAATGGCTAAGATGAATTTAAAAACAAATGCCGATCTCACTCTTTATGCTATAGAACACGATCTTTTATGATTTAGAATTAAGCAGATTTTTTTCCTCCTGCAAAGCGATATAAAATTGTTTCATTTCTTCCAGCCTGCTCTCATTTAAAGGCTTAACTATATATCTTTTTACAAAAGGATTTTCTTCCGCTTTTCTTTGATCATAAATATCAAAAGAAGATGTAAGTATCATTACCGAAAAGTTTTCTCTTGTCTCCTGCAAAAAGTCCCTCATCCTTTCAAGAAACTCAAAGCCTGTCATTAGCGGCATTTGAATATCTAATAAGATCAGAACATTCTGTTCATGTAAATTCTCCGGAGGATTTTCTAAATATTCAATTGCATGAGGCGCTAATCCAAATTCAACCACCTGGTTTGAAAAATTATATGCCTGTATAAAATATTTTGCGATGAAGCGATCTACTTCCGAATCATCTATAATAAGTACTTTATCAAAGTAAAATCTATTGGAACTCATAACAGGTTTTTGAACGTAAACACAAATGAGGATAAAGGAATTTGATTTTTTCTGCAAAGAAATAACAGCATATACCGGACAGAAATAGAGCTATTTGTCAATTTGAAGTAATACCAACTGTTACAGTTTGTAGAGATTTTACTACTGTATTGCTATAAAATTTATTACCCGCAATAAGCATTTACTTCTATTTGAAAACGGTTGCTCTCCAAATATTTTTGCTTTGCTTTCATGATGTAAATTTCAATGAGTAAACAAAGAAAAGTGATATTAATTGTGGATGATTCGATATTGATCGTTGAACGTTTGCTTGACTTTATAGGAAGTATAGAAAATATCGGTGAGATAAAACACGCTGATACTTACGAAAAAGCGGAGCTATTATTTAGGCAATGTAAACCGGATATTGTATTGCTCGATATTCAACTTCCGGATGCCAGCGGTATTAATTTGTTGAATAAAATAAAGTCCTATCACAGAGAAGTTATAGTAATGATGTTTTCCAATCATGCAAGCAGTTATTATAAAAGTGTATGTATGGAGTTGGGCGCAGATTATTTTTTTGATAAGTCAAAGGATTTCGATCTGATCCCCGGAATAATTTCTTCTTTAACGGAAGATACGAGGTAACAGTTAAAATCCACATATCCGCAAAAGGGTTCAAACTTTTTTTGAACCCTTTTTATTTTTATAAAAGGAAATACAATTGCAAATGAGGAGTTATTTAATTTGTGGAAATATGATCCACAGCAGGGAAATAAAATTTTTGCCAATTGTTTATCAGCCATGAGTAAACTTCCTTTTTATTGGTTATAGTAGCAGGCATTTTTTCCTGGATAAGAAATTCGATTCTTCTGCAATTGTAATATGTTATATCGTCCCATGCCCATTCGTTCGCAATAACAATATCATTAATGAAAGCAACGAGCTGGAAAGGATTTTTCTTATCCCATTGATTAAGAGAAAAAGTTTTCATTAAAGACTTTCTTACAGAATAATCATATTGATATTTTTTATTAAGATCCGATACATCGAAGGATGAAGACTTGGGCATACGGAAGTAATTAAGGACAATAGATTCAAATTTCAGTTTTACCGGCACGTTTGAAAATTAATTTTTGGAAAGTTAGAACGATTGTTGCGTCGCCTTAAAATACTTAGATAAACTTTTTATTAATTCTGCTGCCCGCGTGGAATTATTTTTGGAAGATTTATCGCAGCAATAAATACACAGCTCGCAATATGGCTGATATTTCCTTTACGGTTATTGTGTATCGGCAAGCAGGCATACAACAAAATTTCTGCAACACACAAGAATTAGAACGAAGACATTGCAAAGAAAAAAATAGTTATCACAGCATTTGGAGGTACAGTTATTGCGGCGGTGTTAAACTATGGATGAAGAACTAAAGCTTAAACTTGAACAATTGCGTGATCGTTTGAAAAAGATTGAAGAAGAATACCAGAAAGCAGTGAGATCACATAAAACGTACAATACATTACGTTCCCTGAGGGATGAAATAAATAGTGTAAAAAAACAACTACAACAACTTGAAAAGATATAAAACGCAAAATGAACCGAAAAATGACTCAAAGAAGACATGTTTGGGGGGAAGACCCTTCATATTTTTTGCACGCTATTGTTGTCTTATGATCAGCAATGTAATGTTTCCACACTTTTTTGCTGAAGAACGTCAACAATGGCAAAACATATTTGGCATGGTTTACTTTTCATCTTGTCTTGACAATGCTGGTACACTCTTTGTTTTACTATAATACGTGATTTTTATTGTGTAATTAATCTATCCTATGATTGCAACCTATGAAGGGCACTCTCTTGAGTGCTTTTTTGTTTTTGCAGGACTGGAAAAAAATGTTGGCAAGGGGATTAGCAATAAAACAAAATTCAGTTGTACACTTTTAAAAGTTTCGGCAGCCGCTTGGCAGATAAAAAAATGTCGGTCAGCGACCAACATTAGATTCCTTAGCTTCAGCGTTCCTGCCGGAATTCACTCCAAAAGTGAGTTCTAATTTGCTTAGCTCTTCCGTGTAGAGTCTGATGTGTGACCGCATATTTTTTAAGGTATCGTAACTTTCATTTACAGTCAGCGCATGCCGCAATGCTGTTTTATATTCATCGATTTTTTGATGAAGCAGTTTTATATTATTAATTATTTCCGGTTTCATCAAGCGAAGATGCACCATTTTTGCCCTGGAAAACAATGATCTTGATTGTTGTTTTTGCTGATGAAAAACAGGACACTGCTGTGAAAACACAGTAGAGACAGAGGCCGGAAATTTCTGGATGGCTGCATCATATTTCATAAAATAGGTATTTGGTTAGAGATATTGATCAAACAAAAATATTCATTCAATATACGACCGGCACTATCATTCAGGATGAGTATGGAAAATGAAAAGTTGAACAGGCAAAGTTTTGTATTGACCGCGTTTTTTGTTATCGAACAAGTTTAAATTCTTTCGTGTACAGATTCATTTGCGGTATTGTTCGTCTGTTACTTTTTCCATCCAGTCAACCACTTTACCATTAAGATTTTCTTGAATGGCAATATGCGTCATACCTGTAGTTGGTGTAGCGCCATGCCAATGCTTTTCATTTGGCTCAAACCAAACAAGATCACCGGGATGTATCTCTTCAACTGAACCACCTTCACGTTGTACCCAACCACAACCTGATGTAACAATTAATGTTTGTCCTAACGGATGTGTATGCCATGCTGTTCTTGCACCCGGTTCAAATGTAACAAGTGCTGCTGCTGCGCGTCTTGCATCATTTGGCTGAAAAAGAGGGTCAATACGAACAGCACCTGAGAACCAATCTTCCGGTCCTTTGGAAGAAGGCTGCGAACCAATTCTTGTAATTTTCATAGCAATTTTTATTTCTAAAGTTAGCTTTAAAACCGTTACACATTTCTCAGCTTAAGCATCATGTTTTTTAAATATGAAAGAGGCTTTAGCCCCTTGTGCTATGGCTGCTAAACCTTGCGGAAGAGTTTGCTAAAACTTTAAAAATTTTTTATTGGCTTTATACCTTTAAATTCCGATTCGAATTATCAAAATTGCTTACTTGGCAATTCTCGTTTGTAAAAACAATATGAAGAAGGGAAACTTTGTAATACTAAAAATTACTAACATGAGAACAAAGTTTTTAATCCCGATGCACACAATTGCACTTTTTGCAATTCTCCTTGGTCTTTTATCATGTTCCAAAGAGAATGCCGCACCGATTCCTCTTCAACAATCTTCATCCTCAACAGTAGATGCCTTGAAAGTCACTCCCGGCACTTATACTGTATTAAGATTTATTGATACGGGAGACGATGAAACAAGTCAGTTCAATGGTTACACTTTTGTTTTTAAGGCTGGCGGAACGCTAATTGCACGCACAAGAAACGGAAGTATTTTTACAGGATCATGGAGATTGAACAGTGCACAAACAAGAATGACGATCAACATTAGTGGAAACAAAGCACTTAAAGATCTTGACGATGACAGTTGGCAGGTAGTAAAGATTACTTCACTTCGAATCAGCCTTCAAAAACCA